>Ga0073934_10008925_pt1 | contig 13098 bp, 11 predicted proteins | sample LarsenN4metaG_FD_76834 | JGI IMG/M metagenome (GOLD analysis project Ga0073934, IMG submission 76834) | Hot spring sediment bacterial and archeal communities from British Columbia, Canada, to study Microbial Dark Matter (Phase II) - Larsen... ...
CTCCAGTAAAATTGTTACCGTCTGCAACAAGTTTCGGAAGGATATTGCCTTTGATGAGTTTCCTGATATCTTTAGCACCGGAAGAAATTTTGAGACAATTCCCTATGTACCTCAAATCCTGTTAACACCTGGAGGCGGTTTTGCTGATATCACCGGCAGCCCCTTCGTTAAGGAAGTAAATAAGCTTGCAGATATCCTGATAAAAGGAGTTGGGGAATGAACCCTGAGGAACGTGAAGCCCTTTTAAGGGAAATTAAGAAAACTGTAAATGAAAACATTGATCTCAAAAAAGACATTGATGATGAGGAAATCAAGGAGCTTATAACAGGTACTGTTTTTGAGCTGTCCAAAGAATCATATATAAATGCGGCTGATAAGCATGATTTGATAAGCATTGTCTTCAATTCCTTACGGCGCCTTGATGTCCTGCAACCCATAATAGAGGATAGATCGGTTACTGAAATTATGATTAATGGGCCGGACGTCATTTTTATCGAAAAGGATGGCAGGGTCTCACATCTTGACTTGCACTTCGATACCCGTGAAAAGCTGGAAAATGTAATACAATCCATAGTATCAAAGGTGAACAGAACCGTTAATGAGTCAACTCCCATAGTGGACGCCAGACTTCAGGACGGGTCGCGCGTAAACGTGGTTTTGCCTCCAATAGCACTGAACGGGCCTGTTATGACCATCCGCAAGTTTCCCGAAAAGCCTATGACGGCAGAACAGCTTGTAAACCGCGGGTCACTGACGCCGCAAGCCTCTGAAGTACTGGGGCGCCTGATAAAAGCCAAATACAATATATTTATATGCGGGGGAACAGGAAGCGGCAAAACTACTTTTCTCAACGTGCTTTCAAATTTCATACCCCCGGACGAAAGAATTATAACTATAGAAGATTCAGCCGAACTTCAGATTACCGCCATTAAAAACATAGCAAGGCTGGAAACCAGAAACGCCAATGTGGAAGGTAAGGGGGAAATTACCATAAGAGATCTGATAAAAACCTCCCTGAGGATGCGTCCTGAAAGGATAATTGTAGGTGAAGTCAGGGGCCCGGAAGCTCTGGATATGCTGCAGGCTATGAACACAGGCCACGATGGTTCCCTTTCCACAGGCCATGCCAACAGCCCCGAAGATATGCTGAGCAGATTGGAAACAATGGTGCTGAGCGGTGCAGCCATGCCAATTGAAGCTATACGGCAGCAGATTGCCTCAGCCATTGATATTATAATACACCTTTCCAGACTCAGGGATAAATCCCGGAGAGTTATGGAAATATGTGAGGTTACAGGCTGCAGCGGCGGTCAAATCACTCTTAATCCGCTGTTTGTGTTTGAGGAAGAAGGAGAAGCTGAGGATGGCAGGGTTATTGGTGAATTAAAAAGGACAAGCAATAAGATGATTAATAAATCCAAGTTCAAGATGGCTGGAGTATGTGAAGATTTTTAAGGAGGCTGCCCGATGGGGATTGGTTTAAAAGAGAAGCCGGATAATAAAATGGATGTGGAAAGCAGGGAGTTCCGGCTTACCGACTATGACACATATAATATGAGCCTCAAGGAGAGGGCCTTATATATAAGCCTGGCAGCAACAGTTATTTTTTTTATCGGCTTTCTGTTCTACAGAAGCGTGATTTTATCAGCAATGCTTTGTCCCCTGGCTTTTATATATCCGCGTTTTAAAGCCAGAGATATAATTTTAAAGAGGAAAAATGAACTCAACGTACAATTCAAAGATATGTTATACTCTCTTTCTTCTTCCGTTTCTGCAGGAAAATCGGTAGAGTCAGCTTTTAGTGATGTGATAAAGGACCTTAACATAATCTATCCGGCAGGAGATGCCCATATTATCAAGGAAGTCCAATATATAATACGCAGGCTGCAAATGAATGAGACGGTAGAAGAAGCCCTTGCAGACTTTGCAGAGCGGTCGCATCTTGAGGATATTCAAAACTTTGCAGATGTCTTTCAAACCTGTAAAAGAACAGGAGGAAACATTGTCGAGGTTATACGGAACACCACCAATGTCATTAACGATAAGATTGAAATAAAGCAGGAAATAGATACATTGCTTGCTGAGAAAAGACTGGAACAAAAGGCTTTGAATGTTATTCCTGTTATTATGGTAGGCCTGCTTTCCTTCAGCGCTTCGGATTATATGGCTCCGATATTTGAAACTCTGCAGGGCAGGATTGCAATGACAGTAGCCCTTGGTCTTCTGTTTGCAGCTTATTTCATATCGCGCAAAGTGATGGATATTAAGGTTTAGAGGTGATTTAGGGGTGTATATGAAGATTGTATTTCTAATAGCTGCGGCAGCTGTACTGGCTTTGTTCCTTATCACACGAAACAGGTTCAAGGAGTATATTGAACCCCTGGATAAAAGCAGATATCCTCTTAAAGGGCTTATGCCCATGGGATTCTACATTATAAAACTTACGGGGTATAAATTCAACACGGGCTATGACAGGAAGCTGCTTTCCATGATAGCGGAGATCTATGGCCCTATATATTCACAATTTTATCTGCAGGTACATATGGCCAATAAGATAACCTTCCTTTTAGCAGGCTTGGTGTTTGTATCGGCTGTAGGAGCGGCAGCCGGGCCTGATGCAGGGTTTGTCATATTTGCTGCGGCCGTACTGGCAGGGATAGCGTATCTTCCAGACAGGGAATTGGGTGAGCGGGTAAGGAAAAGAAGATTGATGATACAGCTTGACTTCCCGGATTTTCTCAACAAGCTCATTTTGCTTATAAACGCAGGGATGACCATTCAAAGGGCCTGGGAAAAAATCGTGGCCGATAATAAGAGAAGCAGACCGCTATATGATGAACTCCAACAGGTGCTGTCGGAAATCAGGTCCGGCATTCCTATTAATCAGGCATATGAGGACTTTTCAAAAAGATGCCGTACGCCCGAAATAACCAAATTTATCTCAGTAATAATTCAGAATTTGAAAAAAGGAAGCTCAGAAGTGGTTTCCATTCTTAGAGTTCAAGCAAATGAATGCTGGGAATTGCGGAAAAATGCCGCAAAGAAGCAGGGAGAAGAGGCATCGGCTAAAATGATGCTTCCACTAATGATAATGCTGCTTGCAATTTTAATCATAGTTGCAGTTCCGGCTATCCTTGCAATGCAGGGAGTTGTATGAAACATATTAAATGTTTACATAATGTCATTAATGAATTTTAGGAGGTGAAGGAAGTGTTCAAGATGATAAAGGCATTTATCAAAGAGGAGGACGGTATAAACACCGTTGAAATTGTTGTAATAGTAGCTGTACTTGTAGGCTTGGCCCTGATTTTCAGAAAAGCAATATTCTCGTTTGTAAACCAGGTGTTGGACAAGCTTTTCAACTCGGGCGGAGATGCGGTAGCAGAACCAGGGTCCGGCGATATACAGGACAGGGACCTTGAGTGATTAAAAGGGGGCAATGCATTTAAACATAGCTTTGCTCCCAATTCCTTTGGTTTTCTGGATTAGCAGTATTATGTTGATTTTTTAAAATTCTATTTATTATTTATAAAAAGAGGCGTACCATGCTTACTGATAAGCTTTTTAAAAACAGGGGAAGTATTACGGTAGAAGCTTCATTGGTTTTTCCCCTTGTTGTTCTGATAGTATTCGGAGTCATGTATATATCAATGCTGCTTTACCAGCAATCATACGCACAGGCTGTAGCAGACAGCGCTGCCTGCTATGGGGCTGCAGCTTTCAATAACTCAGGCAGGGATATTGAAACCTGTGGATTATTGCAGAAGGATCTGAGCAGAGATGGCATATACTGGAGGCTTTATGATTCCAAAAAGCGGCAGAAACAGGATAAAACAGGGGGCTATGTGGACAGGCATCTGGATGAATACAACATACTCAACGGTATACAGAGTGTTGATGTAGAGATACAGGACATGGTCGTCTATAAAAAGCTCCGCGTAAATATTGAATGCAGGCATAGGATTCCCATCGGCAGACTGTTAAAGCTTGTGGGTATGAGCGAATATTATACGATACATACCGAGGCCGAAGCGGTACTTAACGACCAGGCAGAGTTTATCAGGAACACGGATTTCATAATAGATTTGGAAAAGGAGCTGGAAAATGGCAATCCCGAAGTCAAAAAGCTGGGAGATAATGTGAGGGGCATCATTAAAAAAATACAGGGCAAGGCTATAGATATTTTCGGGATACACTAGGCAAAGGATGGTACATTGATGACACGTAATTATAGGTCGGGCGGTATAACTGTATACCTAAGCATAGTCCTGCTGGTAGCTGCACTGTTTATAGGCAATATGGTGGATGGAGCCAGGGTAAGGATTGGAGAGGCTCAAGTAAAGCGGGCAGCTGAAAGTTCTGTAAAATCCGTTCTGGCAGGATATGATTCCTCTTTAAAGGAGAACTATGGAATATTTGTTCTGGGTGAAAATACTCCTGAAGCACTGGGAGATGAGCTGGAAAACTATGTTAATAAGAATTTGATGACAGAGCTGGGTGTTGAGGCGGGAAATGTGGGTGATGAACTATATGATTACATAAAGAAGATTATTCAGGGAAATGGCGGTTATGCAGATGCCCGGTTTCTCAATATGTATGATTACAGGGTAGAGGATATGGAAGTAAAGCCCATTTTTAACCTTTCCGAAAACAAAGTAACCCGGCAGCAGGTTTTGGAATATATGAAGTACAGGGCACCAAAGGAGCTTGTGGACAATTTTATTGAAAAGCTGCGGAAGGTCGAAAAAGCGGGGGCTATGTCCAAAGCAAGTAAAAAGAAGCTTGAGGTTGATAAAAAAGCTGCCAAAATAGATAAAAAGCAAGCCCAATTGAAGGTGAACGTTGATAAGGCCAATAGAATGGCGGCCGGGGATAAGCTTGAAAGTTATATAAACCAGGTAGCACAGTACAGGGTAAAGCTAAAAAGTATTGATCTTCTTAAAACAAAAATACGGGAATTGGAAGAGAGAATTGCCGGTACACAGGATGAAGAGCTTAAGGAAAAACTCAAAAAAGAGAGAGAAACTTTGATTGAAAACCTGGAAGAAGAGGAAGACTCCGCTGATGTGTTAAGGGATTCCAGGAATAATGCGTTTGTCCAGCTGACAAAGTATTTAACAGAGTTTATGGATTACAATAACCTGTCCCTGGAGCTGATTGAGGATATAAAAAGCCTGCGGAAATCAATCATACCAAAAATTGATGACTTGAGCGGGTTTGTTGATAGAGAGCTTCCCGAGGCATCCGACAATCCTTGCAGCGACTTCTCCAAAACCTTAAAGGATGATTTGTCGGGAATTAGAGAAAGATTGGATGGCGAGAAATTCGAGGACCTGGAGGAGAGTTTGAAAAGCAATGCGAAACTGCTTAATGATGCACTGGCAGAGCTTCAGAGCTTTGAGAACCAATACGGCGCCAATACTGCAGGGGGTCCCGGATATGACAGTGAAAACCCGCCTGACTCCACAAAGGAAAAAGAGTTTATCCAATCAATAATAGGCAATACCGGGGAGAGACTCAATACTTCGTATAATACAAAAATGGTATATGAATATAAAACCGGTCAGAAAGGCACTGACAGTGATCCGAGGGGCAGTATAGCGTCAGAGGCGGATAGGGCAGCGCAAAAAGAGGAGCCGGAGAAAAAGACTATTGAAGAAAGTATAAGGAAGCTGCTGCCTTCCTATGAGGAAAACGGCTTGTTTCCAAATAAAGTACAAAGTGAAGGTTATTCGGAGGATGATAATTCCGGTGGTACTGAAGATTTTACCGGTACTCCGGATAATGATGTGGAATTTGACAATGATTCGGATGAGAGTGAGGGCTTTTCGGAGCAAGGTTTCGGCTTTATGTCTGCGATAGGGGAAAAGGTTAAGGAAATGCTGCTGTCTGCCAGAGATGAAATATACATAAACGAGTATATAATGGGCACTTGCAAACACGCAGTTCCCGCTCTTAAAAGGGACAAGGATAAAACTGACTATGATTTAAGGGTAAGGGATAAAAAAGAGAGGTCGGCTTTTTTTGAAGATTATGAAGTTGAGTACATACTTCATGGAAAATCCTCCGAAACCGGTAATGTTAAACTTGTAAAGGGGCAAATACTTTTAACCAGATTTGTTTTAGATACCATCCATGTTTATTCCGATGGAAAGAAGAGGGCTCTCACTACTCAAATTGCAGCAGCCATATCGGGGTTTTGGACGGGAGGACTTGGGATACCCATAATAGAGAACCTTCTCCGGTGTGCGTGGGGTATGCTGGAAGCTGTAGTTGACCTGGATGAAATAATGAAGGGCGGATCGGTCCCTGTTTTCAAGGGTGAAGGCGATTGGAGAACCGATGTAAGGAATATAGGCGGGGCAAAGGATGCAAAGGACGGGAACGGCTTGTTGTCCTTTTCGTACCACGACTACCTGAGGTTGTTCCTGCTGCTGCAGAACTCCGAAACAAAAATGAACAGGATAGAGGATTTGATTCAGCTCAATATGCAGCAAAATAACCCCGGTTTCAGGGTATCGGACTATAATACGTACCTGAGGGTTGAAGCTACAGTGTCAATGAAATATATGTTTATTTCGCCGTCTTCCATAGCCGGTCGGGTTACCGGTTCCGGCAGTTCACGGCACCGGTTCAGGATAGTATTATATCAGGGGTATTGAGGTGAGAGAAATGAAGGTCTATCACAGCAGGCGGGGGTCTATAACTGTTGAAGCATCCATAGTTTTACCGGTTTTCATATGTGCTGCCCTTACCCTGGCGTTTTTAATCAAACTGGTATATGTTCATGAGGTTATGCAGCACGCTATTTCAAGAACTGCCGATGAAATGGCGGCATATAGCTATGTTTATCTGATAAGCGGCATGAGGGAAACGGATAGTATTGTAAACGACGGCCTTTCTGAAAGAGGACAACGGGCACAGGGGCATGTAAATACCATAACGGATGCCTTTGACTCCTTAAAGGAGTTTCCCGAGGATATATCCGGCAGGATTTCACGAGGGGAAAATCCTTTTCCAGAGGACGAAAACGGAGAGGATAGCAATCCCGGCAGTGATGAACCTGTTTCACTGGAGGAAATAAAAGACAAAATAAAAGCCGCAGGAGATTCAGTTGAGGAAGCTGTAACAGACCCTGTGGAAGAACTGAAAAGCGTGGGATCACTCATAGCCCTTGGAGGCTACAACGACCTGAAAACCGAGCTTTTCAAACCTTTAATAAAACTGCATATGAAAAAGCATCTGCGCATACCGCAGCAGCAAGACCAGAACAAAAGGCTTTTGGGGCTTAATGTGGTAGATGGCTTCGAAGGACTGGACTTAAGCGAGACCAGACTGTTTGCCAACGACAGGGATATAGACATCATAGTCAGATACAGGGTAAGAACCGGTCTGCCCTTGAATATCCTTCCTGATGTTTGCTTTATACAACGGGCTACAGCGAGAGCGTGGCTTGACGGAAACGCCGGAAACGGCTCAATCACCAAGGAAAATGATATATGGAAGCTGCCACCCCTTGAAAGGGGTAGAAAGATACAGGATATGAAGGGGAGGAATCTTCCGTTTAATTTTCCCGTAATTGCCAGGTTTGAGAGTGGCAAGGCAACAATGATAAAAAGCCTGGACTTAAGAGAGGCTACATATAGAAAAACAAACAATCTAAGGGCAAAGCTTATGAGCTATATAGACGAACTGTTCGAGTTTAAAGGCGGAAGACTGAAGGATGTAAGTATTACCGAAGGTGAAATCATCAGCAGGCATCTTCTTCTGGTAGTTCCCGAAGGGACAATAACACCGGGGATACAGGAAGTATTTGATGAGTGCATAGAGGAAGCCCGGAGCAAGGGTATAGAATTTTCTATCGAGACACTTTAATGGGGGTATTGCATGTACTACATTCTTTTAGCTCTTACCGGTATTATCACCGGATGGCTTATAAACCTGTATTCGGGCTATGAATGCACAGGATGCAGGGAATACGGCTTTTTGACTGTTACCGGTTATTTATATAAAAGCATATTGTATATATCTGTAGAAATAACTATGGCTGCAGTTTTTATACTGTTATATATAAAGTACGGCTTTAACGGCGGATATATAAGTTGTTGTTTGATTTATCTCCTTCTGCTTGCAGCAGCAGTTGTTGATATAAAGAAAAGGATTATCCCTGATAAGCTTGTAGCTGCAGGTATTATAGGCGGAATTGTATCAGTCTTTATCAATAAGGATATGACGCTTGTAAATGCAATTTCAGGTTTTTTGGCAGCGGTTATTGTTCTGCTCCCTGTATCCCTTATTACAAAAGGCAGCTTGGGGATGGGAGATGTAAAGCTGTTTTCGTGTACCGGCCTTTTTCTGGGGCTTTGGAGTACACTTACCGCACTGGCGGCTTCTACAATTTTAAGCGGTCTTGCCGGCTTGGTACTTATTATGATGAGCTTTTCAAACAGGAAAAAGTCAATACCCTTTGCACCGTTTGTTTTTGCGGGTGTAACTCTCACCCTATTATATCTGTAGGCGCAATTATCTTATAGGAACTGTAGGAACTGGAAGCAGTTCACTGTAAATTGCAATTATTTTAACGGGGGTATACCAGTTATGCAGGATATTTCAGCCGGACGTTTTACCTTTGATTATGAAAGCAGTGCATCAGCGAGCTATCTTGTAATAAAAACAAAAGCAAGTGAAAAAATAATCGGATATCAGGTAGAGATGATAGCAAACAACTCCATAGGCAGTGTGCTTCACCTGGATGTGAGACGTGTGGATGACAGTGTGAACATCTTCTACAATATAACTTCAAAGCTGCCTCTAACAAGGTTTCTGAAACGGAGGAAACTAAAAAGGGATGAGATGATAGATATTCTTTCATCTGTCTCAAAGGTAATACTTGAAGGGATAAACTATATGCTGTCCGACAGGTCGTTTTTACTGGATGAAGAGTATGTGTTTATCAACCCTGATACACTGGAGGTTTTTCTTGTATACATACCAATTGATCTAAGTAGCGAATCATTTCCAGTTACAACATTGTATACAGGGACAATATTTTCAGAGCACAGCTTTGAAAACGCTACCCAACCCAAAGTGGAAACGTACTCTTACCTAAAGGTGGATTCCAATTCCAATATAAGAGATTTTGTAATGAGATTGATAATGTTTTATGCAGAAGTTGATGACGACAGCAGTGATAATTTCCTGCAAAGGATTATAAACCATGTAAAATCCGAGGTTTTTAACACTTCCAATTTTTATGAACTGCTAAAGGAGCTTAAAACGCAAAATACTCCTGAATCTGACGGTTTTACGGTTCAAAAAAATGAAAAACCTGTTAAGGCTCTGTCTGCCGTAAGCTTGGCTGATACAGCATTCAAGCCTGTGCAGCCTCCTGCCGGAGCTGTAAGCGCAGAGGTACCGCCCCGGGCTGTAAAAATTCCACCTCCGCTGTCAGGATATGCCGGAAAAAAGGACATTGCTTCCGTCGGCTTAAAATATAAAAGGCCGGCAGTTATTGCAGCAGTGATATCTCAGATTGCAATTGCCGCAGTTCTTGCCGTACTGTTTATATCAGGAGCCCTAAAAGAACTGGGGGATGATACCGTTACCACTTACGGGCTAGTTATTCTGGTTGCAGGAGCCCTTGATTTCCTGATACTTAAACGTTTATTGGATAAAAAGAACAGGGTCGAAAATGAGTATTCCGGTCAGATGAAAGTTAATAACGGTGAAAACTACAGGTTAAATGTATTTAAACGGGAGATAAGGAGTCAGCAAGCAGGACAAAGCGAGTCACGAAATGAAAAGAGTGAGGAGTATGCTGATTATGAAGTACAGGTTCCTTTGAAGTACCCGGGGAAAGTGCAGCATACGGACGAGACCACACTGCTTGCAGATGATAACTCTGTCAATGGAAGCGGAAGTAAATATCCTTATTTACAGTGCCAAAGAGATGGTGTAATAGATACAATCCATATAACCAGGGATTGCTTTGTTATAGGAAGGCTTAAGGACCAGACCGATTACGTCCTGCAGAACAGCGCTGTGGGCAAGGTTCATGCTGAAATCGTATCCAGGGAAGGCAGGTATTTTATACGTGATTTAAATTCCAGGAATGGAACATATGTTAATGAAGTGAGAATTGACAGCAACAGGGAATATGAAATGAAAGGCGGAGAAAAGCTTTCCTTTGCGAATAGTGAGTATACTTTTATTATTCCGTAGAGACAGGGGGGAAGTACTTTTGAAATTGAGGTATGGTAGTGGAACCTGGTAAGCAGTATACTCCAAACAATTTCAAACTTCCACTGCAGCGCTCCTTAAACTCACGTATCCGCGATAAATATGTACGGATTTCATACAGTTGTGTAACGCACTTCGGTGAAATTGTTTTCCGTATATTGCTTCCCGTTCCACTTTGATTTTATGCGGCAATTGTTTATAAAAAAATTACCTGAACCCGTACAGAAAGGCTTATAAATGAAACGAACCTTTAATGTGGCAGCACTTAGTGATACCGGAAGCGTCAGAAGCGTTAACCAGGATAGCCTTTTAGTTAAAATAGGTGAATTCCAGGGTAATGAATTTGGCCTTTTTGCCGTGGCCGATGGTTTGGGAGGCCTTGCTGCGGGTGAGGTGGCCAGCAGTATGGTGGTGGATGAGTTGAAGCTCTGGTGGGAAACGCAGCTAGGGGATATTTTTTGCTGCAACAAGGAATTGGCAATTGATAATATAGACAATAGGTTAAACATATTAATACAAAAGGTTAATAAAGCGATATATGAGTTTGGAAGAAACACCGGAGGAAAATCCGCAACTACGCTTTCCATGCTTTTTATTTATGATAGCAGGTACATACTTAAGCATATAGGTGATTGCAGAGTGTACGCCATAGAAAGTCAAATAAGGCAGTTGACCGAAGACCATTCCTGGATGGCAAATCAAGTAAGGCACGGCCTTATCAGCCCGGAAGAATCCAGGAAACATATCCGCGCCGGGGTTCTTACCCGCTGCGTAGGTGCCTGTGAAACAGTTGACATATTTTCTTCCAGGGGTAATTTATCTGATGCTGAAGTCTTAGTATTATGCAGTGATGGTTTTTACAGGATGCTCGATGAAAATGAAATGGAAAATGAGATCAAAGTATGTATTAAAGGCCGCGGACTAAGTATACAAGATGCTGCAGAAAGGCTTATGGAAAAGGTAAAAGCAAGAGGAGCAATTGACAATGTATCGGTTATAATTTTATGCCAGGAACAGGAAGATGGAAATAACGGTATCATATCCAGGATCAGGAGGCTTTTTTAATGACCGGAGATATTAACTTGCTTCTAAAGTACGCAGGCCTTGCCCTTCTTACATTGCTGGCCCTGTTTGGAGATATCAGAACATATAAGGTGAAAAATTCAGTTGTGCTTCCTTTTATTATTTTTGGAGTAGCTTTAAATACTCTTAACTCAGGGGTAGAGGGTGCTGTTTCTTCCATTAGCGGCATTTTACTGCCTGTCCTGCTGCTTTTTGTCTTTTTTGCACTGCGGATGATGGGGGCGGGGGATATCAAGTTTTTTTGTGCAGCCGGTGCCATTACGGGGCCTTTTTTCGTTTTAAACCTTATTGCTTACTCCTTCGTCTGCGGCGGAATAATATGCATTATAATAATGGCTGTCAGAAAAAATGGTCTTCAAAGGCTTTTATATCTGGGAGCATATCTGAAAAGCTGTTTTCTTACCATGTCTCTACTGCCTTATTCCGACTTCAGCGATAAAAACAGCGGTGAAAGGTTTCAGTTTATGTACGCCATAGCGTGTGGATTAATAGTAAGTATAACAGTCGATGCAATTGTATAAGATTTAAAAGTGTAAACTATGCATAAAATTTTACATATTTTAATGAAAAGTATTCCAGAATCCTTATGCATGTGGTATTATGTTATCATAAAATAAATTGTAGAATTTTGTAGAAAAGCGTAGACGGGGTGGTAGTGTTTGTCCGGTAAACCCTTAAAAAAACGACTTTACATAATATTCTCCGTGGCAACGGCAATCCCTGTGTTGCTTTTTTTGTTACTTATCTTTTTTATTACTCAATTATCTGATACTGTTTCCCACTACCGTGTTCTGATTGCTGTTGAACTGGCAGTTATTCCTGTCTGGTTCCTTCTAATACTGCTTGGCTTTACACTAATTAATAAGGGGATATTTTTTTATTTGCCGTTATTCAGGGAAGGAATGCAGAACATTATAAACGGTCAGTCCTCTCACAGGCTTAACCCTGCTGAAGGCGGTGAAATGGCAGAATTATCCCTTGCCTTCAATGAAATGGCTGCCGGTATAGAGCACAATTATAAAAAAATAGAGGAACAATCTGCCGAGCTGCAGGATAAAAACTGGGAGCTGCAGGAGGCCAACACAGAGCTGGAGGCCTCGTACGGACAACTACAGGCTATCATTGAACAGCTGAATGAAGCCGAGCAAAAGTATCACTCCCTTGTCAGGAATATTCCTGAACTGGTATGGGTGGTCGAGAATACAGGTGTGATTTCCTTTGTCAATCATAGGTGTGCTGCCTTGTTGGGGTATGAAAAATCAGAAATTACCGGAAAAAATATAAATGACTTTATAGAACCGAAAGGGGATGCTGTTTCGGTACACTCACTGATTTCGAAACTAGAGGATAAAAACAGCATAACCGTTGAACTGCCTCTTGTGAGAAAAGATGGGGCTGTGATTATTACGGAAGCAAGCTTTACGAATTATATCTTCAACGGGATAAATATGGGACTCCAGGCTATTATCAGGGACGTTACCCAAAAGCGGAGTATGGAAGCCGAGATTATACGCCACAATGAGGAGCTTGCCGTTATAAACCGTGTGAGCAAAACACTTACTTCTACCCTTGACCTTGAAGACCTTTCAAATATTGTTGTAAATGAGATTACCAAAGTTTTAGGCTATTCGGCCTGTATACTTGCCATGCTGGGCAGCAATGGAACCAATTTGTATACCAGAGCATATGCAGGTTTGTTTTTTGAAGGACTGGTAAAAGGCACTGAGGATTTTGGTTTTATAAGCTGCGAAAACGAGCTTATATCGAAAGTGCTTC
>Ga0073934_10008927_pt1 | contig 13092 bp, 4 predicted proteins | sample LarsenN4metaG_FD_76834 | JGI IMG/M metagenome (GOLD analysis project Ga0073934, IMG submission 76834) | Hot spring sediment bacterial and archeal communities from British Columbia, Canada, to study Microbial Dark Matter (Phase II) - Larsen... ...
CGGCAGCGCGGATGGTTCGGCGTCGTCGATGTCCTTCAGCGCCTGGCGGGCCGTATCCTTGTCCATCTCGCTGTCGAGCAGCTTGAACAGCGTGGGCACCGCCGCGCGGGCCGGCGGCCCCATCTTGCCCAGCGCTTGGGCGGCGGAGCGACGGACAGTCCAGTCGCCGTCGCTGAGGGCCGGCAGCACGAGCGCCGCAGACTTCTCATCCTTCGGGACGACGCTCGCCAGCGCCGTCACTGCCGCCGAGCGCAGACTCGCTTCGGGATGCCCGAGCATCTTGGCCAGTTCCGGTGCGCTGTCGCGCGCGGCGGCGCCCAGCGAGCCGAGCGCCTCGAGCGCTGCCACCACGACCTCGCGGTCCGCATCGGAAATCAGCGCCGTGAGGGGCAGCGTGGCGCTGGCGGCCGGGGCGCCGATTTTTCCCAGCGCCGTCGCGGCCTGGCGCCGCACCAGGGGATCGGAGTTCGACAGCGCGGCGGTGAGCACGGGCACGGCGGCCGCGGCCGCGGAACCCAGTTCGCCCAGAGCTTTCGCCGCACTGGCACGGACGCGGGGCTCCGCATCCGCGAGCGCCGCCACGAGCGGGTCGATCAGCTTCACGGCGATCTTCGGCAGCCCGGCCAGCGCATCGACAGCGAGCTGCCGCACCACCGCCTGGGAGTCCTGCAACGCAGTCTTCAGGATGGGCAGAACGTCGTCCCCTTCGACGCCCACTTTCGACAGGGCCAGCAGCGCCTGGGCGCGGACTTCGGGATCGGTGTCTTTCGTCGCCGACATCAGCCGCTCGCGCTGCGACCTTGCCTTGGCACCGAGATCGCCCAGCGATTGTGCGGCGGCGGCACGGACCAGCGGCGAGGTATCTTCGAGCGCGAGCGCCAACCGCTCGACCACGTCGGCGGGAATCGAACTCAGGCCCACCAGCCCGCGGACGGCCACGGCACGCACCGGAGCATCCGGCGACGACAGCGATTCCAGCAGCGGCTTCGATGCCGCGGGACCGATCCCCGTCAGCGCTTGGGCCAGCCGTTCTGCAGAGATCGACCCGTCGCGCGCGGCTTCCAGCAGTGCTGGCACCGCGACGGCTCCCACGTGGCCGATGGCGTTGGAGATGGTGGCGTCGTTGTCGGTCTGCTGGCGAAGGGCGTCGATGAGCACCGGCACCGCCGATTCCGCCCGCGGTCCCAATGCGCCCAGCGCGAACGCCGCCGACCGCCGCGCCCGTTCGTCGTCGCTGGCCAACATGCCGGTGAGCGTGGGCAGCACATCGGTCGCCGCGCTGCCGAGCTTCAGCAAAGCGACCACGCCGGCGTCGCGGACTGCCGCGTTCTCGTCCGAGAGAGCACGGACGATGACGGGCGTCAGCTCGCGTCGATCGATCGTGGACGCCGCCAATGCCGCCACCGCCGCGGCGCGGACTTCCGGCAGCTTGTCCTGCGTGGCGCACTCGAGGGCCGAGAGAGCATACGGCGACTCTACGCGGAACTGCTTCAGCGCCATGGCCGCCGCCTGCCGCAGCGAATCCCACTCGTTGCCGAGTGCCTTGGCGAGGACCGGCTCGGCGGGCTGGCCGATTTTGCCGAGGGCCATCGCCGCGCGTTCGCGGACTTCGGGTCGCTCGTCGCCGAGCGCCGTTTCGAGCTTGGGGATCGCGGGGATGGCGGCCGCGCGCATCCAGCCGAGCGCTTCCGCCGCGCCGCCCCGCACCGACGACGAACGGTCTTCGAGCGCTTTTTCGAGGACAGGAATGGCCGCCGGGCCGATGCTGCCCAGCGCGAACGCGGTGCGATAGCGGCGCTGGGCGTCGCGGTTGTCGAGCCGGCGGACCAGGTCGGGAATGGCTTCCGCGGCGTCGGGGCCAATGAGCGCGATCGCCTTTATGGACTGGGCGTAGACCTGCTCGTCGCGGTCGTCGAGCGCCGCGACCAGCGCCGCGAGCGCGGGTTTCGCGTCTTTTCCGAGGGCTGCCAGCCCGTAGGCCGCGTCGCGCCGCTTGTCGAGGTCGCTGCTCTTCAGGTCGGTGACCAGTTGGTCGACGTGAGGGGCGTCGTCGGCGAATGACGACCGGGCAATGAAGACCTCCCCAGCCAGTGCAACGACAGATATCGCGATCAGATGGTTCATCGAAAGAACCTGAGCAGCAATCGAGTTGCGCGAACCGCTAAACGCAAGCGATTCTGATCACACCGTCAGCCCCGCCAGCCGGTCGGTGCTGTCGCCGATGTAGTCGGCGGCGACACCCATGCGGTCGAGGATCGACAGGAACAGGTTGCACATCGGCGTCTCGGGGGCCACGCGGAAGTGCCGGCCGGTGTCGATGGTGCCTCCGCCGCGGCCCAGCACGAGCAGCGGCAGGTCGTCGTGGTTGTGGCGGTTGCCATCGCTCAGACCGCTGCCGTAGACGACCATGCAGTGGTCGAGCAGCGTGCCCTCGCCCTCGGGAATCGACTTCAGCTTCTGCACCAGATACGACAGTTGCGTCACGTGGAAGCGGTTGATCTGGCGGATCTTGGCGTGTTTGACCGGGTCGCCGCCGTGATGCGAGAGGTCGTGATGGCCTTCCGGCACGTCGATGAGCCGGTAGCTGCGGTTCGAGCCGGCGTCGGCGAACATGATCGTCGAGATGCGCGTGACGTCGGTCTGGAACGCGAGCACGGTCATGTCGCACATCAGCCGAATGTGCTCGCCGTAGTCGGAGGGAATGCCGGTGGGCGATTTGTAATCGACGACCGGGCTGTCTGCGAGCGACTCTTTCTCGGCCCGTTCGATGCGGCGCTCGATCTCGCGGACGCCGGTGAGGTACTCGTCGAGCTTGCGTTGGTCGTTCCGGCCGAGCTGCGACTGCAACTTTTGGGCGTCTGCGGCGACGAAGTCCAGTAGGCTCTTCTTCAGCGCTTCGCGCTGCGCCCGGCTGCGGTCGGCCTCGCTGGTGTTCTTATTCGTGAACAACCGCTCGAATGCCAGCCGCGGGTTGATTTCCTTCGCCAGCGGCTGCGTTTCGGAGGCCCAGGAAATGTTCGACGAATACGCGCAGCTGTAGCCGGAGTCGCAATTGCCGGCGCTGCGGCCCCCTTCGCAGCCAAGCTGGATGGAGGGGAATTTGGTGAGGTGTCCCACGGCCTGGGCGGCCTTCTGGTCCACCGACATGCCGGAGCGGATGTCGGCACCGGCCGTCTTGCGCGGCTGCGCGCCGGTGAGGAACACGGAGGCGCTGCGGGCGTGATCGCCCGGGCCGTCGCCGTTGGCGCGGCCCTTGTCGTGCGTGAGTCCGCTGATCACGAGCAGGTCGTCCTGCACCGGCGAGAGCGGCTCGAGAATGTACGGCAACTGAAAGCCGAAGCCTTCGGACTTGGGGGTCCAATCGGGCATGTGGACGCCGTTGGGGACGAAGATCCCCACCAGTCGCCGCGGCGGCGATGCGGCGCCGGCGGCTGCGAACGTCGGGACCGATTCCAGCCAGGGCAAGGCCATCGAGATGCCCAGCCCCTTCAGGACCGTGCGACGTGAGAGAGGCTGCTGAAAGCTCATCACGGTTCTCCTTGGCCTTCGCGGAGCAGGAATGGTTCGCTGGTCACAATCCCCGAAATCAGGGCGCTCATCCGGTAGTTATCGGCCGCCAGGCGCTGCAGGATCGACCGGACTGCGCACCGGTCATACGACACTAAACCCCGTCCCAGGGCGTATGTTAGCATCTTTTCCGTCAGGCAACGACAAAAAGCGTCCCGCTTCTGCTCGGCCAGGATCTGCATCAGCTCGGCCGAATCGCGGAACGTCCGGCCGCCCGGCAGCTCGCCCGACGGGTCAATCTCGAACCGCCCGTCGCGATCGCGCCAGGCTCCCACGGCGTCAAAGTTCTCCAGCCCGAAGCCGAGCGCATCCATCTGCCGGTGACACACGGCACACGCCTCGTCAGTTCGGTGCTGCTCCATTCGCTCCCGCAGCGTGCCCAGCAGTTCTTCATCGGCCTTCAACTCCGGCACGTTCGCCGGTGGCGGCGGTGGCGGCTCGCCGAGAATGTTCTCGAGAATCCATTTGCCGCGCTTCACGGGAGAGGTGCGCGTGGGGTTGGACGTGAGCGTGAGAATGCTCCCTTGCGTGAGCACCCCGCGGCGGCCGCCGGCGAGCGACACCTTTTGGAATTCGTCGCCGGTGACGCCGTCGATGCCGTAGTGCCTGGCCAGTCGCGCGTTCACAAAGCTGTAATCGGCGGCGAGGAAATCGAGCACGCTGCGGTCTTCGCGGAGCACGGACGCGAAGAACAGTTGCGTTTCCTGGAGCATCGCCGCGCGGAGATCGTCGTCGAATTGCGGGAAGCGCTCCGGATCGGGCGTGAGCTTCGCCACGTCGCGGAGCTGCAGCCACTGTCCGGCAAAGTTGTCGACCAGCGCCCGGGCTTTCGGGTCCTGCACCATCCGCCGCGCCTGGGCCTCCAGCACGTCCGGCTTGTGCAGGATGCCCTTCCGTGCCAGGTCGAACAGCGTGGCGTCGGGCATGCTGCTCCACAGGAAATACGACAGCCGCGTGGCGATCTCGTAGTCGTTCAGTTCGCGGATGCCGTTGGGATCTTTTGGCTCCTGCTCGATGCGAAACAGGAAGTGCGGGGAAACGAGAATGCCTTCCAGCACGAACTTGATGCTGTCCTGTTCCGGCAACCCGGCGGTTCGGGCGATGCGGCGGAGCTCGTAGAGGCGCTCGTTCTCGGCCTCGGTGATGGGCCGGCGAAAGGCCCGTGCAGCGAACTCGTTGATGTTGCGGCGGATGACCTCGCGCCGCTCGTCGTCGTTCTTGGCGACGTGCACCAGAATCTTCGCCCGCAAGTCGTCGCGCTCAAAGGCCTCGTCGATTACGCGTTCCGCCGCAGTGAAGTATTTCTCCAGCAGGAGGGGCGGGATCGTCAGCACGTCGCCAATGTTGTCGAAGCCGTCGCCGACGTCATCGGCCGGGAAGTCGTCGGCGGGACGGAAATCGACGCCGGTGAGGTCGCGGATGGTGTTGTTGTACTCGGCCCGGTTGAGCCGGCGGAGGGTGACGCGCCCCGGATGTTTCTCGCCGCTGCAGTCGAACCGTTCGATCTCCGCCTGGATCGCCCGGGTGACGGCGGCCAGCTCCTCGGGCGCCGGCTGATGCTCTTCCGCGGGCGGCATTTGTCGCGCGGAGAGAATCCGCAGCACCTTTTCCCAGAGGGCAATGTCCGTCTGGATCTTCGCCGAATCGGTGTACCGGTCGAGCGCCAGCTTCGCCTCGGGCGTTTTTCCACCGTGGCAACTCGTGCAGTAGTTCTGCAGGAACGGAGCGACGTCCCGGGCAAAGCGCGGTGCCTCTGCAGAGGCCGGCTCGCCGGCGCGGACCGAGATGGCGCCGCACGCCAGAAGCAGAGCGGAGCAGAGGGCGCAGGAAGATTGCGAAGTCGGCGTCATTCGAGGCGGGCTGGTTTGGGGCGGGCGGGAAGCAGGAAGACGTATCGAGAGAATCTTATCAGAAATCGCACCCGCGGCAAACCGATTTGCGGGTCGTTTCGCGGTGCAGGGGATGCGCAACGTGAGTTGCTCGACGGGTGGTCCAGTCATTCCGAGGGCTGGATCGCGCAGCGACAAGAGGCTTGTCTTCCCGCGACGATCCCAACACCAGCCTCGATTGCGCATCGAACCCCGCAAGACAGTCCTCTTACGGCTGCGCCGCCCGGCCATCGGAATGGCCAGGCCACCCTTCTCCGGCCACCTTCATATGCGCGCGACTTTCACAGGATCTCCAGCGTCGGCAGCGACGGCGATTCGAGCAGGCTTCGCGCGATCTCCATGGCGGCCTGTTCGCAGATGTGCAGCAGATGCGGCCGCGCCGGGCTGTCGGCGGCAAACAGGCTGCCGATCTGGCCTTCGTCGCCGCGGATGCGGATCTGCGGCTCCATGGGAATCTCGCCCAGGAAGGGGATGCCCAGCTCCGCGGCTTTCTGTTGTGCCCCGCCGCGGCCGAAGGCTTCGCCGGTCATATTCTCCACCATTCCCAGCACGGGGATCTTCACCTGCCGGAACATGCTGATGGCCTTCACCGCGTCGAGCAGCGCGACCTTCTGCGGTGTGCACACGACGATGGCACCGGCGAGACCGAGCAACTGCGACAGCGTGAGAGACACGTCGCCGGTGCCGGGAGGAAGGTCGATGATGAGGTAGTCGAGTTCGCCCCAATCGGTGTCTTTGAGGAGTTGCGTGATGGCGCCGTGCAGCCTGGGGCCGCGGAAGATGATCGCCTGGTCGGGCTTCACGAAGTAGCCCATCGAGATCACCTTCAGGCCGTCGACTTCCACCGGCACCAGGCGGTCGATGGTTTCGCCGGTGGGAAGGGTGACCTTGGTGGCCATCGGCATCCCGCCGCCACCGACTAAGTGGGGAATGCTGGGGCCGTAGACGTCGGCGTCCATCAGGCCGACACGGGCGCCGAGCGTCTTGAGACCGTACGCGACCGAAGCGGCCACGGTGCTTTTGCCGACGCCTCCTTTGCCGCTGCCGACGGCGACCACGTTCTTCACGCGCAGGCCGATGGCACCGCCAGTGTTCTTGCCCTTCACGACGGCCGTGTACTGCACATCGACCGGGCCGAGATCGGGTACGCCGGCCAGCGCCTGTTTCACCGCTTCGGTCAACCGCTCGCGCCGCGGATAGGCCGGCGTCGGCAGCTCCAGTTGCACGGTGACGGCGTTCTTGGCGCCGAGCTTCGCACCGCGGAGCATGTCCAGTTCGCCCAGCGTCCGGCCGATCTCCGGATCTCGCACGCCGCGCAGGCGCTCGGTCAGCATGAATTCGGTGAGCATGGTGAGGCGTCAGTTGTCCGTGGTCAGTTGTGAAGCAGTCAACGTGCATTCTCCACTGACAACTGACAACTAACAACTGACACACTTGCGGTTCTGCCATGCGGTCGCGATTGCGGCGATTACGAACACCATGGCGGCGGCGACGTGCAGCGGGCCGGTCAGGAAGAGGGCGCCGATCACCGCCACGACGGCGAGGACCAGCGGCAGCCGGCGGGCCGCCCATGCTTGCCCGCGCGATGTCCGCAGCGCCGCGAGCAGCGCGATGACGGCGATGATCCAACCGAGCGCCCACGCGCCGCCGAGCAGCCAGTTCACTGTTTGATGCGGTCGGATGGCCAACGCAAGCTTCGGGTCGCCCAGCGCCTTGGTGAAGACCAGCACTTGCCCCGATTGCGGCAACTGGATCGGCAGCGAGAGTCCCGCCGCAGCCCCGCGGCCGCCGGCCTGACCAGCCTGTGCCAACGCGACGCCGCCGAACTCGTTCTGTGCGAGCGCTTCGCCATTGACGACGAGGCCAATCACATCGTCGGCGTCGCGGCCGGGTGCGTTCTGGTCGAACCACGCGGCGGCGCCGTTGGTGATGAACAGACTGTGGACCGCGCCGCCACCACCAAACCCGCCGCCGCCACCCATCTGGCCGCCGGGAACGCCTTCGAGGCCGGTGTCAGTCCGGAAACCAAGTTCCGGCATAACTCCGCCGCCGGGACCAGTGACCATCGGACGCCCGGCCGCAGTGGCGCCGCCGGCACTGAGTTGCGGCATGGTACCCGACCCGGAGCGGTTGAAGACCTGGACACCCGCCTGTCCCTGCGCTTGCCCCATCTGCTGTTGCGGCGCCTGGTAGAACCGCGCCTTCTTCTCCGCCAGGTCGCGGTTCAATTCCTCCAGCGTGGCTTCGTTGAACGCCTGGTATTGCTGCCGCGCGTCGAGATTATTTCCCTTGGCCTGCACCTGCTTCGCGGCATCCTCTGCGGCCTTCGCGCCGGCGGACTTTTCGGGCACCGGGTTCTGCAGCGCGAAGTTGAATGTCTGGTCGAGCTGCCGTTCCACCTGGATGCCGGATCCCGCGTTGTCGACGATGATCGCGCTGTTGCCAATGATCGCGTTCCGCAGTTGCTGCTGGGCGTCGCTTGTCTGAAATTCGACACCCTTGCCGAGCTGCAGTCCATCCACGTCGGCGTCGATGCCGCGATCTTGCACCGCCTGCGACTGCCGCCCCTCCAGCGACAGCTTCGATTCAAACTGCGTCTGCAGCTTCACGTTCTCCTCGGCGAGCTTGCGGTCGCTCTGCAGTTGGTCGGAATAGCGGTTGATCGCCGCGCCAAGCTGCTTGAGGTTGTTCATCGCCCGCGACCGCTGGGCGGCGCTGCGGGGAGCGTCGAGAACGCTCAACAGCTCGGTGTAGTCCTGCAAGAGCGCGCGGACTACGGTGTCGTCCGACGCGGCGTCTTTGCGCGCGTTGAGGTTGTGCCGCTTCGGATCGTCGAGCGGGGCCGCATCGAGGTCCTCGGGCAGATACACCGTCCACCGCGTGCGCACGACGTGGATGCCGAACTCGGCGTGGTCCTCCACCACCTTCGGCGCAGGCAGCTCAATCTCCTGCCGGGTGATCTCGCGGCGGCCCGGCAACCCCTTCGGCAACCGGCCGGAAAACGTGAGCTGCACGGGAAACGACAGGTCTGCGGCGCTCGTTTTCGGGAGCGCAATGAGGAACGTCGGCGTGCCGTCCACCGTGGTCTTCACCGCCCGCGACGCCGCGCCTTGCACCGTCACCGACAGCAGCACCGCCTTCTCCGGCAACTGCACGGCGAGGAACTGTCGGCCACGATTCTTGATGGTGAAGGTAGCCGCCGTGCGGTACGACCCGTCGCGCGCGAGGACCGTCAACAGGTCGGCCAGGTTCACGGCGGCGGGGGCACTGGTGGCGGCGACGTACCGCTGCATGGTCCACGAGGGCGCGGTGTCGGCCGATTTCACCCGCACGAACTCCGTCGCCGCATCGACCAGTTCCTGCCGCACAACAATCGGCACGTCTTCCCGCTGCACGGCCTCGGTGAGCGACGGATCGACGGCCGACAACTGCGCCAGCGACGTGTTCATCAGCAGCACGTAGTGCCGCTGCAACTCGAGCGGCTTCGTGTCGATGGGGGCGAAGAACTTGACCGCCGGAGCGTTTACGCGATCAGCGGCGGGGGGCAGCGTGGCGGTCGCGGCGACGGTGAACCGTCCGGTCACCGGCCCGCGGAGGGCAATCGTCCAGCGGATGCGGCCGGGGTTCGAGGCGGCGCTGGTCACTTCGCGGAGGTTCCCGCCGGTGAAATCCATCCGCCCGGCGAGCCAGTCGGGCGTTTCGACGGCGAGCGTGTCGACCGACGCGGCGTCGATCTGCCACTGCCACACGAAGCCGTAGATCAGCGCCACATCGGTGACGGAGATCGACGTCAGCGAATGTGCCGAGAGCTTGGCCGCAGCCTGCATGACGGTGAGACCGATTGCGCCGGGATCGTCCGCGGTCGATTGAAAGGCCAACTGGATCGGCGTGGCGCGAAGCTGCTGCAGCTCCGACGCGGCGGCCCCGGCATCGAGCGATTTCCAGCCGCCGAGCGAGACCACCTGCCCCGAGAAACCCGCGTCGAACCACACGGCGGCCTGCCGCTGGTGTTTCTGGGCGTCGCGCACCGAGAGCGTCCGCAGCGAGACCGCGGTGTTGGCGGGATCGCGCGATTCCGTCGCCAGCAGCACGATCTCCACCGGCCCCTGCCGCGGCTGATCGAACTCGATCGTCACCGTGGCGCCGTTGTCCAGCTTCGTCAGATACCAGTCCTTCAGGGCGCCCGACTGCACGTCGAGGATCACCCAGTCAGCGGGCACGTTCAGGTCGATGGTGGACTGCGGCACGCGCGAGAGGTCGCACACCACGCGGTTCGTCGTCTGCGCCTTGCGATGCGAGACCATGAAGCCCTGCTGAATCGTGGCGGTGATCTGCGTCGCCAATCGACTCGTGCGGAGCGTCACCGACCACGGCCGGCGACTGAAGCGGTACAAGAGCTGCGGTGCCGCGTCGGGACGCGTTACCGGAATTTCGGGCTTGAAGTTTTCGACGTTGAGCTGTGAAAGCTGCTGCACCTGCTCGGCCCGCAGCGCGAACTGCTCGCCGGCGTACACCGCGAGGTGGCCGACCTCCGCGGTGATCTGCTGCGGGGCGACGTCCGGCACGGCGAACGTGGACGTTTCCGACGTCACCCGATGGGCCAGGTAGCCGTCGATGGTGAGCTGCGTGGTGTCCCCTACGTTGCGGCGGAAAAAGACGCGGAGCTGGCGTTGGCCGCCGTCGCCGACGACCTCCCAGCCGCCGACGTCGGGACCGCTCACGCCCTGCAGCTTGACCGCCTCCGGGAGCGCGAACGACACGTCGCGGACGATCCCCTGCCGCACGCGATAACGGAAGCCGCTACTGACGGCGACGCCGGCATCGGCGATCGACACCACGGTGACGGAGTCGACGTGGATCACCGCCGCGCCGCCGTCCCGGCTGGTTTCCGGCTGCCAACTGATCTGCAGGTCGCCGCCCTTGTCCACCGGCATCTCGATGAACGTGCGCTCCCCCTGCGTGATTCGGCGGTAGGCGCTGGTCGAGCCGTTCACGCGGACGGAGTCCTTCGGCTGCGGCAGCGTGAACGACAGCTTCGCCGCAGGCGTGGGCAACAGCGACAGCGCGAAGCTGCCCGCTGTGCCGCTGAGCTTCGCAGGGACGGAGAACTTCAGGTCGAGCACGTGCAGTCCGGCTTTGGGGACGACGAGTTGCAGGCCCGATTCACCCACGCGCACGGCGGCGGGTTGGCCATTGAGCGTCGCCTCCGTCAGCGCGACGCCGCGGAGAGGAAGCGCGACCGTCCACTGGCCGTCCACGTAACTGCGGATAGCGAGCCGGGCGGCGACAGGGACGATTCCATCCGATTCGCTGACGGCCTTGGGGGCGTCGGCGACGTACAGCGCTTCCACGATGCCGCCCGCTTCCGGCGCGGGAGACCGCACGGGAATCTCCGGGTGCGCGAGGCGGTACAGCTCGACGAACTTGTCGTGCGGCAGCCACACGCGCTCCGCGGCCAGGGGGGCATCGGCATCGTCATAGGGAATGATGACGGCGGCGCGCGGCGAGGCTGGAGCGTGAGCGACCGGAGTTTTCTCCTGAGCGGAGAGGGTTAGAGGGTTAGAGGGATAGAGGGTTAGAACTAAGAGGAACAGAGACGCGGCGGTCGTCGTCTTCGACGGACAACAGCACTTGCAGCACCGACCGCACAGTTCAGCGCAGCCTTGGAGGAGCTACATCGCCGCCGCGCCGCAGACGGCGCCGAACAGGCCGTCCCACAGGACGTGCCAGCCGACAGGCGTCAGCGGCAGCAGCCCGCACGTGACTGCCAGGCCGATGGCAATCGCCCCCAGTTTCTTCACGCACGACAATCCCCGCGCGAACCAGCCGGCGAGCGCTCCCAGCGCGAGCCAGAACCAGCGCACGGCCGATCCGCTGCGGCGGTCGAGGTACTCCACAACCAGCGCCGCACTGCCATCGCCGCCAACCTCCTGACGACCAGTCCCGACGTAGCGGAACGACTTCTCCCGCGAGCGGGGGGGCTTTTCGAGTGCCAGCGCCAACGAAAGCAGCCCCGACAGCGGCTTGCCGCTTAGCGGCACCTGCGGTTTCGCGATGGGTGGTGTAGCCGCCGCGAAGGGATCGGCCGCTTGTGGTTGATCGGCCTGCTGGGCGACGAGATCGCCGCCGCGCGCTGCGGGTGCGTCCTTCATTTTTAGCATCTCGGCCTTGTCGAATTCGCGGCGCTCCGCCGGCGCACGGGTCCGGGCTTCCTCCGCGGAGAACTTGGGCTGGACTTTGTGCTTCAGTCCGCTGCGCGCTTCGAGTTGCTCGGCCAGTTTCAAACGAGCCGGCTCCGTCGTCGGCTGCGCGAAATCACTCTTCAGATCGCCGAGCACGGCGTTTGGCTCCGCGGCGGCAGGGGGCTGGATCGGTGCAAACTCGTCGGTCGGCATCGGTGCGTTCGCGGGCATGGGTGCGGCGGTGGGCGCCGGTATCGCCCCCGCGGGCGCAGCGTCATACAAATACTGTGTCCCACCGGCGACGCGTGCCGCCCGCCGCGAACTCTGCACCGTGGGCGACAACAAACCGCAAACCGCAATCACGCCCAGCACGCCAACTACGGCGGTGGTCCCGATCAGTCCCTTCATCCCGAACTTCCGATACGCCCACACCAGCAGTGCCAGCACACCCGCGATCACGACCACCCAGAACAGGATTGCCAGCGCGTGCTCCCAGGAAGGGACGTGAAGCGAATCGCCGATTTGTGCGAGCCATCCGGGCGTATCGAGCGCACCCTGCGGCTCCAGCGGGCCGTGGGAGTCGATCACCAGCGTGTCGTCGGGATGCACGAGCTGCCACGTCTGCTCCAGGACTTCCACCGAGAGTGCGTCCCCCTGGCCCGACTGTGCCAGGAGCTGCGGCGCGGTTTGCGTCCAAATGCCCCGTCCGCCGAGGGCCGCCTGCTGCTGGTGATAGAGCAATTCCAGGCACGCCTCCACGACGCCCGCGCCAGTCCCCTGGATGGGAACCAGGAAGAAGCCGCCCGACCGCCGCACTTCCACCGGCTGGCCGTCCAGCAGCGCCGACCACAACTGCGATTCGGCCGGCAGCGTGACCCGCAACTGAGGCACTCCCGCGAGCTGCAACCGGTATTCCGCCCGCTGCTGCACTTCCCCCGTGCGCGACACAATCGTGGTTATCGCCAGCGACTTGCACACCGCAGTCGGCACGGCGGCCTTGTCGAATTCTTCTTCGCTCAACGTAAGTGACGAGCCCGCCGTCACCGTGCGGTACACGGCGACAATGCGCTCCTTGGGCACATACGGCACCGGCGGCAGATCGAGCGGGTCCATCTCCGACAGCGGCTGCCCCTGCGCATCAACCGCGGTGATCGTCAGCCGTTGCTCGGGTCCCGCTTCAACGACGAGCGCCCCGTGATCGCGCTCGGCATCGGGCAAACCGAGTAGCGGCGCGTTCACCGCGGCATTGGCGGTGCGGGGCAGTTCCAGCTCGGTCAGCAATACGACAGAGCCGTGGACGCGATCGGCAAACTTCAGTCGCCACCGCCGCCGACCGTTTTCGACTTCCACCGGCTGCTGCTCGACCAGCAACGCATTGAACGCGCGGAACCGCACCGAACTGCCGACGTCGTCCGGCAGCGTGACGAGCAACTCGCGCGCGCCGCCGCCGAGGA
>Ga0073934_10008928_pt1 | contig 13091 bp, 12 predicted proteins | sample LarsenN4metaG_FD_76834 | JGI IMG/M metagenome (GOLD analysis project Ga0073934, IMG submission 76834) | Hot spring sediment bacterial and archeal communities from British Columbia, Canada, to study Microbial Dark Matter (Phase II) - Larsen... ...
TCGCCCGCGCCGGCGTCGCGAGGACGTTCCAGAACTTCCGCCTGTTCCCCGGGCTCTCGCTGCGCGAGCACGTGGAGGTGGCCGCGCTGGTCGCCGAACGCCACCGCGACGGCCGCCGGCCGCCGGACCCCCGGGCGCTGCTCGTGGCCGGGGGGTTGTGGGAGGCTCGCGACCGCCCTGCCCAGGAGGTCGACACGGGGACCGCGCGACGGCTCGAGCTCGCCAGGGCGGCTGCGCTCGCGCCGGACTTCCTCCTGCTCGACGAGCCCACGACCGGCATGAGCGACGCGGAGTCCGCGGCCATGATCGAGCACGTGCGCGCCACCGCCGCGTCGGTGGGGGCGGGCGTGCTGGTGATCGACCACGACCTTCACTTCATCACGAGGGTGTGCGACCGCATCGTCGTGCTCGACCAGGGTCGGGTCATCGCGCACGGGACGCCCGAGGAGGTCCAGGCCGACCCGGAGGTACGGGCGGCCTACCTGGGCACCCCCGCCGGGACCGCGGGGTGAGACCCCGTTGGTCGATCCGCGTGAGACCTCGTCCGGTCAGCAGACCTCGAAGTAGCGTCGGCGCTCCCACTCGGTGACCGCACCCGGATCCAGGAACCGCTCCCACTCCCACCGGCCGGCCTCCGCGTAGTGAGCGACGACGTCCTTGCCGAGCGCCTCCGCGGCGAACGCGCTGTCCCGCAGGGCTCTCACGGCCTCGCCGAGCGTGCCGGGCAGCCCCGGGACCGGGCGCTCCCAGTCGGAGCCGACGAGCGGGTCGCCGGGGTCCGCGTTCGTCGAGATGCCGTCGGCGGCCGAGGCCAGGAGCGCGGCGATCGCCAGGTACGGGTTCACGTCGGCGCCGGGGACGCGCCATTCCAGCCGGGTGGAGGCGGGCGACTCGGTCAGCACCCTGAGGGAGACCATCCGGCTGTCGAACCCCCACGACACGCCGTTGCCGGAGAACTCGCCGCTCCTCGTGCGCCGGTAGGAGTTCACGGTTGGCGCGTAGAAGAGCATGAGGTCCGGCGCTCGCGACAGCACGCCGCCCATCGCCGCCCGCATCGCCCGGGACAACCCGTGCTCGCCGTGTGGGTCGTGGAACACGTTGGCGCCGTCGGCGTCCTCGAGCGAGAGATGGAGGTGACACGAGGAGCCGGTCGTGTCGCCGAACGGCTTGGCCATGAACGTGACGGCCAGGTCGTGCCTGGAGGCCAGCGCGCGCATCGCGAGCTTGAACAGCAGGTGCCGGTCGGCCATCTCGAGCGCGTCCTGGTGCTCGAGGTTGATCTCCCACTGGCCGAGCCCCCACTCGGCCTGGCTCGTCCACGGTCCGAGGTTCGAGGCGGCGAGCGCCTCTCGGACCCGGGAGAAGAACGCCTCGTACCGGTCCCCCGCGTCGATCGTGTAGTCGGCCCGCGCGAGCGTCGTCGGGCGGAGGGACGCGTAGCCGCCCGCCCGGCCCTCGTCGTACGTGCCGCGGTACAGGGCGAACTCGAGCTCGCTCGCCACCCGGGCCGTCCAGCCGAGGCCGAGCAGGCGCTCCACCTGCCTCCGGAGGACGGTCCTCGGGGCCACGGGGACCAGCTCGTCGGAGCCCATCTCCACGAGGTCCGCGACGCAGATCGCCGTGCGTTCGAGCCAGGCCGCCGGGCGGAGCGTCCGCAGGTCGGGGACGAGCCGGATGTCGTGCCAGCCCGTGTGGTACCCCGTGTAGTCCTGGACGGGTCCGGGCCACTGGTCGTGATCCCACCCGAGCACGCAGGAGCTGAGGGCCACACCCTCGTGGAGGAGCCGCCGGAACACGTCGGGCGCGACCCGCTTGCCCACGGGGCGACCGGTCACGTCGGCGGAGGTGACGACGACCGTCGCGTAGCCCTCGCGCTCGAGGTCGTCGGGCGTGAGCGTCGCCCTCACCTCGTCAACCACCCTCCGTCGACCGGCAGCTGCGCGCCGGTGATGAACGAGGCCTCATCGGACAGGAGGAAGGCGATGGCGGCCGCCACGTCCTCGGGCTCGCCGACCCGGGGCACGAGCAGCCGGTCCTTCATGAACGCCCACGCCTCCGGCGAGCGCGGGTCTCCGCCCGGGACGAACGAGGTCGCGATCGGCCCCGGGGCCACGGCGTTCACGCGGATGTTCCGGTCCGAGAGCTCGACCGCGAGGGCCTTCGTGAGCATCTTCACCCCGCCCTTCGAGGCGTTGTAGTGGACCTGGGGGTGACCCCCGGACGAGACGACCACCTCGGACTCCACCGTCGACAGGTTCACGATCGCTCCCCCGCCCGATGCCGCGATCGCGGGGGCGACGACCTGGGTCGTGAGGTACATGCCCTTCAGGTTCGTGTCCAGCACCAGGTCCCACTCTTCCTCGGTGAGCTCGTCGAACGGCGACATCCGGACCAGGCCGGCGTTGTTCACCAGGTAGTGGATCGCCCCGAAGGCCTCGAGCGCGCCGTCGCGGACGGCCTCCAGCTGGGATCGATCGCGCACGTCGGCCACGAAGGCCTCGGCTCGGCCCCCCCGCGAGGCGATCGCGTCCACCGTCTCCCGAGCCGCCGCCTCGTGCACGTCCAGCACCGCGACGGCCGCCCCCTCCGACGCCAGACGCCCGGCGGTCGCCCGGCCGATCCCCGAGCCACCCCCGGTGACCAGGGCGACACGCCCCGAATGATCGAAGCTCATCCGCCGGAACCTAGCCGACCGCGCCCGATCGCGCGAGCGCCCTTCGTCGAGGCCTCGTCCGGTCCGGCCATGGGAGCGGGCGGGGTAGCATCGGTGCATGACGGTGGGGGACCGCCCGCTCCGGCTCGACGTGCCCAGGGAGGAGGCGCTCGAGCATGCCGTGAAGCTCGTCATCGAGGCATGGCGCTCGTTCGACCGGTTCCGGCCGGAGGAGCCGCCCCTGGACGAGCGGGTCCGGGAGCTGCTGCGGGCGTCGCTCCCCGAGGGCCCGACGCCCGTGCACGAGGCGCTCGACGACACCGGGAGGATCCTCGACGAGTCGATCGCCCAGCCCAGGCCCCGGTACTTCGCGTTCATCGGCTCGAGCGGCCTGGAGGTCGGGGCGGTGGGCGACCTCCTCTCGCACACGTACGACATCAACCTGGCCGTCGACGCGCGCGCCGCCACGCTGATCGAGAAGCAGGCGGTCCGGTGGGCGGCGCAGTTCGTCGGGTACCCGGACGACTGCGCCGGGGCCTTCACGAGCGGCGGGACCGTGTCGAACACCAGCGCGCTGGCGGCCGCCCGCGAGCACGCGCTGCCCGGCAGCCGGCACGAGGGGCTCGGGGGCACGCGCGCCTCCGTCTACTGCAGCGAGGAGGTCCACTACTCGATCACGCGCGCGGTCGAGATGCTCGGCGTGGGGTCCTCGAACCTGCGGGCGATCCCGCTCGGGCCCGACCGCGGCCTCGTCCCGGAGGCGCTGGCCGAGGCGATCGACCGCGACCTCGAGGAGGGCGTCACCCCGATCGCGGTGGTCGCCACCGCCGGCACGACGCTGACCGGGGCGATCGACCCCATGGAGGCGATCGCCGACGTCTGCGAGGAGCGCGGCGTCTGGATGCACGTGGACGGCGCCTACGGCCTCCCGGCGGTCTCGGTCCGTCCCGAGCTGTTCCGGGGGTTCGAGCGCGCCCGTTCGGTGAGCGTGGACGCCCACAAGTGGCTGTACCTGCCGAAGGCTTGCGGCGTCGTCCTGGTCCGACGGCAGGAGGACCTGGTGGCGGCGTTCGCCCACGAGCAGGGGTACCTGCCGCACCAGCGGTACGACCTGCACGCCGTGGACATCACCTTCGAGTACTCGCGGCCCTTCCGCGCCCTCAAGTTCTGGCTCGCGATGCGGGCCCACGGCGCCCGGGCGTTCCGCGAGGCGATCGAGCGGAACCTCGCGGAGGCGAGCCTGCTGTACGAGACGGCGACGGCCCGGCCGGACTTCGAGGCCCTCGGGCCCCCGAAGCTGTCGATCGTGCCCTTCCGTCACGTGCCGCCGGGGGTCGAGGACGTGAACGCGCACAACGAGCGGCTCGCCGATGCCCTCCAGGCGGACGGCCGCGTGTGGATCGCCTCGGCGCTCATCGACGACGAGGTGTGGCTGCGGCCGTGCTTCGTGAACTTCCGGACCACCGAGGAGGACGTGCTGGACCTCGTCGAGATCGCCGCGGAGGTCGGCGAGCGGATCCTCAGCTAGGGCCGGTCTCCGGGTCGCCGCCGCCGCGCACCAGCGTCCGGTCCAGGTCCGCGTACGCGTCGTAGCCGATCAGGTCGTACAGCTCGTCGCGCGTGAGCATCCGGTCGAGCCACGCCGTCTGCGTGCCCTCCCGCAGCAGGTCGGCGTAGAACGCCCGGACCTGGCGGGCGGCGACGCGGGCCGCGGAGACCGGGAAGACGATCAGCCGGTAGCCGAGCTCCGCGAGCCGCGCCGCGGGAACCAGGGGGGTCCGCCCGAACTCCGTCATGTTCGCGAGGAGGGGTCCCGGCACCCGGCGGGCGTACTCGGCCAGCTCCTCCTCGCTCTCGAGGGCCTCGGGGAAGACGACGTCGGCGCCGGCCTCCCGGTACATGGCGCCGCGCCGGACCGCCTCCTCGAACCCGTGCGTGGCCCGGGCGTCCGTGCGAGCGACGACGACGAGGAGCTGCCGGGCCCGGGCGGCCGCGGCCACCTTCTCGGCGAACGCCTCCGCGCTCGTGACGCGCTTGCCCTCCAGGTGCCCGCACCGCTTCGGGTCCTCCTGGTCCTCGAGCTGGATCGCGGCGCCGCGTGCGCCTTCGAGCTCGCGCACGGCGCGCATCACGGTGAGGGGCGAGCCGAACCCCGTGTCCGCGTCCACGATCAGCGGGACGCGGGTGACGCGCACGATCTGGCGCGCGGCCCGCGCGAGCTCGTCGAGGGTCACGAGCCCCACGTCCGGCATCCCCATGGACGCCGAGAGCGCCGCCCCCGACAGGTACAGGACCTCCGCCCCCGCCCGCTTCGCGAGCAGCGCGGTGAGGCCGTCAGACACACCCGGCACGACCAGCGCTCGGTCCTCGTCGAGGAGCGCCCGCAGGCGCCTCGCGGGGTGCTCGCCGGGATCGGGGGTGAGCCAGGTCACGCGCCGAGCTCCCGCGTGAGCGCCCCGAGCCCGCCCTCGCGGTCGAGCGACCACACCGCCTCCTCGATCCGCGCGGCGCGGTCCTCGTCGATCCGTCCGGCGACGTTGGATCGGAACTTCGCGACCAGCTCGGCGTCGGTCATCGGGTCCCGCGCGTGCCCGTGTGGGTGGGCCACCTCGTGGACCAGTCGCAGGCCGTCGGTCGTCGTCACCGTGATCCGGTTCGGGGTCTCGCCGGGGTAGCGAGCGGTGAGCACGCGATCCTCCTCGACGGTCGTCCGGTCCCTCACGAGCTCGAGCGTATCCGGTCGTCGGATCCGTGCGAGCTCGAACGTCGAGCGGGTCACCTCGCCGTCCTGGAGCGCCGCGCACACGACGTAGGGGAGCGAGTGATCGGCGGTCTCCCGCGTCCGAGGGTCCCACTTCTCGGGGTCGGCGGCGATGATCTCGTGGGCCGCCCGGAAGGTCTCGATCTGGATGCGGCCGATCCTCGAGGGATCTCCGAGGTCGGCGCGGAGCCGGAGCGCGGCGTCGACGGCGCTCTGCGCGTGGTACTCGACCGGCCACGCCTTCACGTGCGTGTCCAGGATCCTCACCGGCGGTTCGACGCGTTCGAGTCGTCGCAACGGCTCGAGGTCGAACCCCTCGCCGCCGAGGAGCTGCTGGACGAACCCGAAGGTGCCCTCGAACGGGGCCTCCGGGGCGTCCATCCCGGCCTCGACCAGCAGCGTCGCCTGGACCGCATCCTTGGCCGCGCCGGCGGCAGCCGCACCCTTCCACATCGAGAGCTGACCCGACCGGGTCCGGCGCATCGGCGCGTGGGGGACCGTGGCCAGCGAGATCGCGTGCTCGATCCCTGCGGCGTCGAGGCCGAGCATCGCGCCGGCTCCGCACGCGACGGCGATCGCCAGGAAGGCCACGTGGTCCCAGCCGTGCGCCCGGAGGCTCGCAGCGTCGCACAGCGAGGCGCCGATCTCGTAGGCGATCGCGATCGCCCGCAGGAGCTCGCGGGACGGGAGGTCCCGCGCCTCCGCCAGCGCGAGCAGGGCGGCGATCGCGTCCGAGGGGTGGAGCGGCTCACGCGACAGGTACGTGTCGTTGAGGTCCAGGGAGCGGACCGCGACCCCGTTCGCGAAGCCTGCCGCCTCGGCGTCGGCACGAGCCCCGGTGCCCCAGACGGTCGAGGCACCCGGCCGACCGAGCGCGTAGCGGCGTGCGGCCGTCGGCGCGCCCTCGTCGAGCGCGGCGATCGCCGCCCCCAGCGAGTCCAGGATCCGGCGACGGACCTCGTGGATCGTCTCGGGCGGCACCCGCTCCCAGGGCGTGCCGATCGCCGAGGCGGCGAGGACCCGGCTGACGCGATCCGACATGCGGTCTCCGGCTCCGAGGCGGCGGTCGCCGCTGAATCTACACCTCCCCGGACGGCCGAGGAGGTCAGGGAGACGTGGGGTGCTTCAGCGTGTACCCGAAGTCCGCGGCGTTCGGCTGCGCGGGGTGATCGATGCCGGCCGGTCGCGTCGCGAACGCCCGGATGATGTTGAGCGTGATCGTCTGGACCCTGGGGTCGCAGAGCTCCCCGGGGGACGGAGGCCCGCACCTCACCCCGTCGAGCCACCCGATGTTCGCCGCGTAGAAGACGCCCGCCCCGCTCGATGCCGTGTAGTAGGTCATGTCCGCGAAGCGGGACTTCCCGTCTCCGCACCTGACCGGTGAATGGCCGAGGATCTGGATGTTCCCCGGCGTGGGTTTCCTCTGGACGATCCAGTCGACCTCGTAGTTCACCACGCCGGGGATGACGTCGCCCTGCCGGAGCCCGGTCCCCTCGAACACCCAGGCATCCGGGTCGGCCACCACGAAGTCCTCGTCCACGACGCCGCTGCACCCGTACATCGCCCCGAGCAGCGTGCTCTGCGGTCTCGAGACGGGCGGCTCCGCCCACCGCACCGTCACCTCGTCGTCGTCGACCCCCGTCAGGGGATCTGCCTCCTTCGACTTGTAGCAGACGATCCTGCGGTCATCGCCGAGGGGGGAGTCCTCGACGCGGATGTGCCAGTAGACGGCGTTCCCGCCGAGGAAGGCGAGGTTGACGCCCGCCGCGCGCGCCTTCGTCACACCGCTGCGCATCGCCGTCGACCAGTACTCGTCGTGCTGGAGCACCAGGAGGCTCTGATGCTGCCTCACGAGGGCGGGGCGGGAGTGCAGGTCCATGTCGGTCCAGTACGTGATGTCCAGCCCCTGGCTCTCGATCAGGGCGATGAGCGGGAGTGCGCTCAGCATCCTCCCCGCGCCGCGGGTCTGGTGATAGGGCCGGTCGAACGAGACGACCGTGGCACGATCGGAGGAGCTGCCGCTCGGCCCGACGTACAGGCTCGCGCCGCCCCAATCGTTGTACGCCTGCCACGTGTTCACGGGGAGCGTGACGAGGATCCGGGCGGTGCTGGTGACGTCCCGGAGCACGAGGGGTACGTACGCCTGCCCGCCGGTGGAGGACACCAGCTTCAGGAGGTAGGTGCCCTGGACCCAGTCTTCTCCCACGTGGAAGGCGAGCGATTCGATCCATCTCGCCTCCACCATGCGCGTCTTGGCGTTCATCCTGGGCGGTCGCTGCTGGACGCCGGGCACGACGCTCGATGTCCAGATCCTGCGCCCGCCATCGCCCCCGTACCAGCCGAGCCGATAGGCCTCCACGTGGAAGCTGGAAGCGGTGGTGTCGACGAACAGACGGACACGCTCCCCCACCCCCGCGCTCACGCGATCCGCGTAGCCCTCGATGTCCGTCGGTGCGGACGAGGGGATGCGCCAGTCGCGCGTCCCGGGCCGTGCGTTCTCCTCGACGACCCACGCCGCCTCGATCGTGTCCGCACGCGCCCAGGGGGCCGAGGGGGACAGCGTGGCGACGAGCAGGAGGGAGAGCCCGAGCATCGAGAACCGGCGGTGGATCGGCGGGGACCGGCGGGATCTCGTTCGCGTACGCAGGATCCCGGCCACGCCCCTTCCCTTCGCCACATCCGATCCCGTGGTGGCGGTCACCCTATGGGGGTGAGGGAAGCGTGCACACCCTCCGGATGCGTACCCCTACTACGGAGTACGCATCAGCCCGGTACCCTCCGCCGGATGCCCCGGTGAGGCAGGACCCGAGCAGCGTCTACACTTCCCCGGCCGACCGACCGATGGAGGAGGACGATGGCCAACCCGCTCGTGGGCGTGGTCATGGGCTCGAGATCGGACTGGGACACCATGCAGCACTGCGTCGAGCGGCTCCGCGCGTTCGGCGTGCCTTTCGAGACGCGGGTGCTCTCGGCGCACCGGACGCCGAGCGAGCTGGAGGCCTGGATCCGGGACGCGGAGGATCGCGGCGTGGAGGTGTTCGTGGCGGCTGCCGGGATGGCCGCCGCGCTCCCCGGGGTCGTCGCCGCGCACACGACGCGCCCGGTCCTCGGGGTCCCGATGGACTCGAAGCTCTCCGGGCTCGACTCCCTGCTCTCGATGGTGCAGATGCCGGCGGGGATCCCGGTCGGGACGCTGGCGGTCGGCAGGGCGGGGGCGGTGAACGCCGCGATCTTGGCCACGCAGATCCTCGGCGCCGGTCGGCAGGAGTACCGGGAGGTCGTGCGCGCCCATCGCCGGGAGCAGGCGGAGGCGATCCTGGCCGACCCGGACCCGTCGGGGGGCTGAGGCCGATGGCGTATGTGACCTGCCCCTGGTGCCTTGCCCCGCAGCTCGTCGGGGACGAGGTGGCCGAGTACCGGTGCTTCACCTGCAACGGGAAGATCCGGTTCTTCGAGTGCCCCCACTGCAAGCTGGTGCAATCCGTGCACCGCGAGTGGGAGGCGTTCACCTGCGGCAAGTGCGACCGGAAGGTCGACCTCCCGCGGGAGCACAGCTACGCGACCGCGACGAAGGCGGTCCGCGCCCAGGGCACCGGCCTGCCGTGGCCCAGGTTCTGACCCGGCGCGAACCTCAGGCGCGCTTTCGGTAGGCCCACCAGGCGGCGGAGGCCGCGAGCAGCGCGAGGATCATCAGCCCTCCGAACCGCATCTGCCCGGAGAGGCGGTGGATCTCGACGAGCGGCGCCGGTTGGCGGTCGAGGATCTCCCGGAGCTCCTCCGCGCCCATCCGCAGGGCGCGGGAGCGGGCAACGGCGGCGTCCTCCCAGACGAACCACACCACGGCAGACACGACGGTCGCGAGGAGCCCTGCGAGACCGACCCCGATCGCCGCGACCGGGTTCGTGAACCACGGCATCGTGGAGCCACGGTCGAACCCGTAGAGGAGCCACAGCAGCCCGAACACCACGAGGGCCGCGGACAGGCCCTGCCCGATCGTCCCGAGGACGGCCGCCCTGGCCCGGAGCGTGATCTCGCCGACCAGGACGGGATCCAGGCGATCGGACGTGTCGGTGATGACGAGCCTCACCCAGGGGTCGGCGATCGCCCGCCAGGCGAAGGAGCCGGCGCCCGCGATCGCGACCGCGGCCAGCAGCAGCACGAGGTCGGGCCGGCCGGAGCGCCGCCGGTCGGTGGGGAGGGCACGGCGCGTCGCGACCTCCGGGATCGGGCGGCCAGGTCGGGTCCCGACGCTTGTGGCGGGGGTCCACCGCTCCGGCCGCCGCGGCAGGGTCGTCGGGGCGGGGGGCGCCGCGCCCACCGTGGCTCGGCCGGCGAGGTTCGGAACGGTCGCTGAGGGCATGGCCCCCTCGTCGCCGAGGAGCGAACGCCCGCAGCGGGTGCACCGGATCACCGAGTCGCGGAGCTCGGCCTCGCAGTACGGACAGGCCTTCATCCCAAGGGTTTCGACCCCACCGCGGGCACGCTTGAGGATGAGAACCCCGCCCCGGCTGGGCTGCGTCGCACCGCGTGGAAGGGACCGTGGGTCGCACGGGAGGCGGCGGTCCGTGGGCTACGGTGTCGCCGCGATCGACCTCGCGGGGGAGCGCACGGACGCGTCGGCACGAACGTGTGGATCGGGGCGGGGGCGATCGTCTGCCTGGGCGTCACGGTTGGGGACGATTCCATCATCGGGGCGGGCAGCGCGGTCACCCGCGACGTGCCTCCCGGCGTGGTGGCGGCCGGGAACCCGTGCCGCGTCGTCCGCGAGCTCTGAGCGGGGGTCGTCGTTCCGCCAGGAGCGTCGTGCGGGTAGCCTCGGAGCCGTGGGTGCCCCCGTCGCCGTTGCGCTCTCCATGCTCCTCGCGTGGGCGCCGGCCTCCGCCGGCGCGGGTGACGAGCCGTTCGAGGGCTCCGTCTCCCGCCTGGATCGGGCGACGCGCGAGCTCATGACCGGGAGGTCGTGGCACGAGGGCTGCCCGGTTCAGCTCGAGAAGCTCCGGCTCGTCCGGGTCACCCACCTGGGCCTCGACGGCGAGCCGCACCGCGGGGAGCTCGTCGTCCATCGCCGCTGGGCGGAGGAGATCCTCGACGTGTTCCGCCGGCTGTACGCGAGAGGGTTCCCGATCCGGCGGATCCGGCTGGTCGACCGCTACCACGCCGACGACGGCCTCTCGATGCGCCACGACAACACCTCGGCGTTCAACTGCCGGTACGTGGCCGGGACGACGACCTGGTCGCAGCACGCGTACGGCCGGGCGATCGACATCAACCCGGTCGAGAACCCGTACGTGGACGGCTCTCGGGTCTCGCCGCGCAGGGGGCGCCGGTTCCTCGACCGATCCGATGTGCGACCCGGGATGATCGTCGAGGGTGGTGTCGTCACCCGCCCGTTCCATCGCATCGGCTGGGGATGGGGCGGGGACTGGAGCTCGGTGAAGGACTACCAGCACTTCTCCGCGAACGGCAGGTGAGCCGCGCCGTACGGCTCGTGCGGGTCGACGCCGCGTTCCCGTCTGCGTATCGTTGGTCGAGGGACCAACTCCCGACGGGAGCGGCTCGTGATCGGCGTCGAGAACGACGCGCGCCACCCGGAGTGGGACGGGTTCGTCCGGTCTGTCCCAGGCGGAGACATCGACCAGAGCGCGCCGTGGGCGAGGTTCCGGCAGGCGATGGGGTTCGCGCTCCGGCGGATCGTCGCCCGCCGCGGGACCGCGATCGTCGGGGGAGCGCAGGTCTTCGCGCGCCGGGTCGGACCGTGGAGGCTCGCCTACGTCCCCTACGGGCCGCTGACGGCGCCGGGCGCCTCGGGGGAGCTGGCGGCGGAGCTCGTCGGGGCGATCGCGCGAGGGGTGGACGCCGTGTTCGTCCAGCCGCCGGCCCGCGGCGAGGGCATCGCCACCGCGCTCCACGCCGCGCGGTTCGCCGAGAGCGACGTGAGGGTCGCCCCGAGCGCCACGCTCCGGTTGGACGTCAGCCGACCGATCGAAGACCTCGAGCGCGCGGCGTCGCGTCACGTCCGCGGGCGCATCCGGCGGTGGGAGCGGATCGGCGTGGAGGTGCGCGAGGGGACGAGGGACGACCTGGACCTCCTGCTCGAGCTGCACGTTCGGTCCGCCGAGCACGGGGGGTTCACGCCCGTGTCCCGCACCTACCTCGAACGTCTGTGGGACGCCCTCGCTCCCGATGGCCACGCGTGGATGCTGGTCGGCTCCGTGGACGGTGACCCCGTGGCCGCCGACCTCTTCTCCCGCTTCGGCGGGGTGGTGACCGGCAGGGTCCACGGGTTCGACCGCGCGTCGCCGCACGCGAAGGCCCGGGTCCCCGCCGCGCTGGTGTGGGCGGCGATCGTGCGGAGCCACGAGCGCGGCGATCGTTGGCTCGACTTCGGCGGGATCTCGCGACCGGCGGCCGTGGCGCTGACCGAGGAGCGACGGGACAGTCCGGCCGTCCGGACCAAGCACGAGTTCAAGCTCGCCTTCGGCGGCCGGCCCTTCCTCTACCCGCCGCCGGTCGAGCTGGTGAGGGATCCCGCTCTCCGGGCCGGTCTCCGGCTCGCGCGCTCCGTCCGTCCGGCCCGCCGATCGATGCGGCGCGCTCTTGGCCGTATGCGGATGGGCGTGCCGTGGCATCGCCTCGGGACCCTGAGCGCCCGGGGATAGGCTGGGAACGGGCACCGGCGTGCGCGCGCCGGGGAGGATTCGAACCTCCGACCCGCTGCTTAGAAGGCAGCCGCTCTGTCCCCTGAGCTACCGGCGCTCGACCTCTCGGGGAACGCTCGCCCCCGAACGATCCACGACCCCGAGTGTAGGCGACGACGCCTCGCGGACCACGCTCCTGAACGCGGTGGCCGCTACGCGTGGAGCGCTCGGAGGACCTTGGGGAGGAACCGGAAGGGCACGGTGCGGGCGCTCACCTCGTCCACGGTGCCGGTCAGGTGCACGTCCAGCTCGGGGCAGTGGAAGAGCCAGGAGCCCGTCGAACCGGAGTGGCCGATCAGCGTGACGTGCCTGCGCCCCGGGCCGAACAGCCGCGGGATGTCGTAGCGCATGGTCCCGAGGCCGTAGCGCATCGGGTAGAAGATCCGGTTCCAGCGCTCCTGCATCAGGCCGTACGTCGCCGGGTGGTCGAAGACCTCGCCGCGGGTAAGGGCGCGATGGAACCGCAGGGTGTCCTCGGCGGTGCTCATCAGGTCCATGGAGGAGCCCATCGCGAGCGGGATGTCCAGGGACTTACCCTTGGACCAGAGCCCCGCGGGCTCCGGGGTCGGCTCGATCGGCTGCGAGCGCCCCGGGATCCACGTGTGCCGGAGGGCGAGGGGGGCGAGGAGCCGCCGCTCGAGCACCTCGTGGAACGGCCGCCCGGCGACCGCCTCGGCGATCGCGATCAGCAGCTGGAAGTTCGTGTCCGAGTAGCGGGCCTTCACGCGCCCGGCGGTCAGGTCCCGCGGCGGGAAGTGGGGTCGGAGCTCCTCCCGGACGCGCCGCACCACCTCCTCGAAGGTCCACGATCGGTCGGCTCCATCGGCGATCTGCTGGTACCAGCTCCGACCGCCCTTCGGCGGGTCCTCGAGGAAGTCGGGGAGCCCCGACGTGTGGCTGAGCAGATGTCGGACGGTGATCCGCGGCGTGTGGTCCACGCCGTCCATGCGGTGGAGACCGGAGACCAGCTCCGCAGGCA
>Ga0073934_10008929_pt1 | contig 13091 bp, 10 predicted proteins | sample LarsenN4metaG_FD_76834 | JGI IMG/M metagenome (GOLD analysis project Ga0073934, IMG submission 76834) | Hot spring sediment bacterial and archeal communities from British Columbia, Canada, to study Microbial Dark Matter (Phase II) - Larsen... ...
ACCGCGCCGGACGCCCGCCCCGTGCCGAGCCGGTCCCCGCGCCGCTGACGAGGTGCGATTTCAAGTCCGCCGTGTCGAGTCCGTCGAAAAACGCCGCCGAGCGCAGATTCGCCGCGAGCAGGCTCCCCACCGGTGTGCCCGCGACGTTTGTGGCGAGCAACCGCGCGCCGGCCGTGGCGTCGTTTTTCAGCCAGCGGTCGAACCACGCCAGCGTGTAGTGATGCGACTGGTCGTATTGCAGCGGCGTGCTCGAATCCCCGCTCCACCAGAAATGGTTTGAATCCTCGAACACCACCTCCATGCACGGCCGCCCCCACTCCCGCCACCACTTCCAGGCCGTGATCTTGCAATCGGAGTCGGTGAAGCCATTGAGCGACGCCTGCCCCATCGCCGGCACCCGCGGCGTGCGCAGCGCATCAGGCCGGTTCGACCCCAGCGGCGACCCTCCGTCGCCCTTCTCGTTCACCGCCAGGTTGTCCCAACACACCATCGCATCCACGCGCAAGTCCTCCTCCTGCACCTTGACGAGCGATCTGCCACCCAGCGACCAGCCGCAAATGCCCACGCGCGTCAGATCGCACTCGGCCAGATACGGGTTCGCCGCTGAGCTGAGGAAATCAATCCCGCTTACACAAGCGTTCGCGTAGAGGTTCTCCGTCGAGCCTTCCGGCAACGTCAGACAGACCACGTAGCCATCGCGCGCCAGCCGCTTCGCCGCCCATTCCGTGCTGGAGAGCGGCGCCCCGCCGCCGGGCAGCATCGAGATGACGGGATAAGTCCCCGTCGCTTCGGGCGCGTAAAGATTCGCCGTCAGACTGGCGCCCCCGCCGCGCTGCGGGATGGTCAGGCCGATGTGGGTGCGGATGCCCGCAAACACCGCCGCGGGCAAAGCGAGCAAGGCAACCAGAAAAAACACGCGCATACATCCACCGTGACGACACTCGACCGTGAGCGGTCACATTGGATTTGAGAAGCTGCGCGGCCCTGTTTAACACTCCACCAATGCCGCGCCCGAACAAGTCCAAGCCCGCCGACTCCACCGCCACCATCGGCTTCGAGGCCAAGCTCTGCCTCGCCGCCGACAGCCGGGGCGAAGCCGGGCCGCAGCCCGGACAGGCATCAGCCGCGAACAGATACAACTTTAAGCCCTGACCCGCCATGCCCCGCATTTTCGACAACATCGCGCTCGATCTCCTGCCCGCCCTGCGAGACACGCTCGCCGTTTCTCACCGCTCCGATTTCTGCATCGGCTACTTCAACCTGCGCGGCTGGAAGGCCATTGACGGTCTCATCGAACAATGGTCAGGCGGACCAGGTCAGCAATGCCGCCTGCTCATCGGCATGCAACGGCTGCCGCAGGACGAACTTCGCTCTGCCTACAGCCTCCTTCCTCAAGAAGAGCCAATCAGCAATCAGGCCGTCATCCGCCTGAAGCGCCGGCTGGCCGAGGAATTTCGCACCCAGCTCACCATGGGCGCTCCCACCGACGACGACGAGGCGGGTTTGCGCAGGCTCTCCGCGCAGCTCAAGGCCGGCAAGGTCGTCGTGAAGCTTCACCTCCGGCACCCGCTCCATGCCAAACTTTATCTCTGCTTCCGCGCGGACCCAAACAACCCGATCACCGGCTTTCTCGGCTCCAGCAACCTCACGCTCTCCGGCCTTTCCAAGCAGGGTGAACTCAACGTGGATGTCCTCGACCACGACGCCACGACGAAGCTGGAACAATGGTTTAACGACCGCTGGGCCGACAGGTGGTGCATCGACATCACCAAGGAACTCATCCAGGTGATTGACGAAAGCTGGGCGCGGCCCGAGTGCCCGCCGCCGTATCAGATTTACGTCAAGATGGCCTACCATCTGGCGGAAGAAGCACGGGCCGGCCTTTCTGAATTCAACCTTCCGGCAGACCTGCGCGGCGTGCTGCTGGAATTCCAGTCGGCGGCCGTTCGCATCGCGGCGCGGCATCTCGAAAAACGCGGCGGGGTCATCCTTGGCGATGTCGTCGGCCTCGGCAAGACGCTCATGGCCACGGCGCTGGCCCGCCTGTTCCAGGATCCGCCCCGCTCGCTCGAGACCCTCATCCTCTGCCCGAAAAACCTCGTTGGCATGTGGGAGGACTACGCGCACCGCTATCGCCTCATCGCGAAAGTGGTCTCGGTGACACAGGCGCAAAACATCCTTCCCGAACTCCGCCGCTACCGCGTTGTCATCGTGGATGAAAGCCACAATCTGCGGAACCGCGAAGGCCGCCGGTGGGCCGTCATCCGCGACTACATTTCCCGTAACGCCAGCAAATGCATTCTCCTTTCCGCCACGCCTTACAACAAAGCCTACCTCGACCTCGCCAACCAGCTCCGCCTGTTTCTCGAACCGGAGGACGTCGTCGGCTTCCGCCCGGAGGAATACCTGCGCCGCGACTGCGACGGCCGCCCCGACGAATTCACGCGCCGTCATCAATGCCCGCTCAACTGCCTGGCCGCTTTTGAGAAGAGCGAACATCCCGACGACTGGCGCGAACTCATGCGCCTGTTCATGGTCCGCCGTACCCGCACCTTCGTCGAGCGCAACTACGCCTTCACCGAGTGCCCGGCTTGCCAGACCATCGTCACCGCCACGCAGGAAGCCTGCCCCAACTGCTCCCGCGCAAAAAACAAAACCGACCGCCGCTTTCTCGTCCTCGAAGGAGGCGCCCGTTTCCATTTCCCCAAGCGCCAGCCCAAGGCGCTCCACTTCCGCATCCGCGACAAACATCCCGACGACCAATACGCCCGGCTCTATTCCGACACGGTGGTGGACACCATCCGGCTGCTTCATCTCCCGCGCTACGGTCTGGCCAACTACCTTGTCGCCACACTCGACACGCCGCCGAGTGCCGCCGAGGCCGAGGTGATGAAAAACCTCTCCCGCGCCGGCAAGCGCCTTATCGGCTTCTGCCGCACCAACCTCTTCAAGCGCCTCGAAAGCAGCGGCCACTCCTTCCTCCTCTCCATCCGCCGCCACATCCTGCGCAATTTCATCTACCTGCACGCGCTGGAGAACGGCCTGCCGCTTCCCATTGGAACCCAGGATTCGTCCCTCTTCGACACGCGCAGCGATGACCACGACAGCGACAGCACCCTCTTTGGCGATGAGGACACGAAGGCCAAAGAGCCGACCGAAACCACCGCCCGGACTCTCGACGACTTCGCCCAAGCGGGCGCGGGCGGCTACGCCATCCTGAAAGCCGAACACGGCGGCAACTTCGATTGGCTGCGTCCCGACCTCTTCGTGGAAGACCTCGCGAAGCACCTGCGCCAGGACGCCGAACGCCTCTTTTCCATCCTGCAACTCGCCGGAGATTGGCAGCCCGCGAAGGACGAAAAACTCGCCGAACTTGAAAAGCTCCTCACCAAAAAGCATCCCCGGGAAAAGATCCTCATCTTCTCCCAGTTCGCCGACACCGTGAGCTACCTCAGCGAGCAACTGCGCGCCCGCGGCCTCAAGCAATTTGCCGCCGTCACCGGCGACACCGAGGACCCCTCCGCTTTTGCCCGCCGTTTCAGCCCCGATTCCAACAAGGCCCGCGACCGTGTTTCCGCCGCCGAGGAACTCCGAATCCTCCTTGCCACCGATGTCCTCAGCGAGGGCCAGAACCTTCAGGACGCCGCCATCGTCGTAAACTACGACCTGCCCTGGGCCATCATCCGCCTCATCCAGCGCGCCGGCCGCGTGGACCGCATCGGCCAGAAGTCCGACCAGATCCTCTGCTACTCCTTCCTGCCTGCCGACGGTGTGAACCGCATCATCCGCCTTCGTGAGCGGGTTCGCCAGCGCCTCCAGGAAAACGCCGAAGTCGTCGGCACCGACGAAACCTTCTTCGAGGACGAGAAGCACGACCACCTCATCCACGACCTCTTCACCGAGAAATCCGGCATCCTCGACGACCCCGAGGACAACGAGGTGGACCTCGCCTCGCTCGCCTACCAGATCTGGAAAAACGCCTGCGATGCTGACCCGTCACTGAAGAAGAAGATCCCCGACCTGCCGGGAGTGGTCTTTTCAACCAAATCGCTTTCATCCTTCATCCCTCATCCTTCATCCTCAACCCCTGTTCCCGGCGTCATGGTTTATGTCCGCACCGCCGACGGCAACGATGCCCTCGCCTGGGTGGACGAGCAGGGCCGCACCGTCACCGAGAGCCAGCACGAAATCCTCCGCGCCGCCGCCTGCGAACCCGGCACACCCGCGCTCCCGCGCCTCGCCGCGCATCACGCCCTCGTGCAACAAGCCGTCGCTGGCCTTCAGCGGGAACACGTCACCACCGGCGGCCAGCTCGGCAAACCCGCCAGCGCGCGTCGGCGCGTTTACGAACGCCTCAAAGACTACGCCGCGCAGGTGAAGGACAGCCTCTTCGACATCCAGCCGCTTCACCAGGCCCTCGACGCGATTTACCAGGCCCCGCTCACCGAAGCCGCCCGCGACCTCCTCAACCGCGAGATGAAGTCCGGCATTGAATCCGCAAAACTCGCCGAGCTTGTGCTTTCGCTGCACGAGGAAGACCGCCTCTGTGTCCCGCAGGACGACGCCGAGGCCCGCGAACCCAAAATCATCTGCTCCCTCGGAATAAGAAGGGATGAAGGATGAGGGATGAATGATGAACGAGGATTTGCGGATCCGGACGAAAGCATTTGCCCTGCGCATCATCCGCATGTTCACGGCACTGCCGAAATCGGATGTCGCCCCCGTGCTCGGCAGACAAGTCCTTCGTTCCGGCACATCGGTTGGCGCGAACTACCGGGAGGCTTACCGGGCACGCTCGGGTGTGGAATTCATTGCCAAGATTGGCGATTGCCTCAAGGAACTCGAAGAAACCGCTTACTGGCTCGAACTCCTCGTGGACAGCGGCACGGTTTCCGCCCGCAAAATGACCGGACTGCTTGAGGAAACCAACGAACTGCTCGCCATCTTCACCACCATCTCCAAGAAGACAAAGACGCGAATCAACTCCGATTCATAATTCATCATTCATACTTCAAACTTTCCCCACCATGCCACTCGACTTCTCACGCGCCCGCCCGTTGCTGCAAAGCTGCGACCTGCCAAAGCTCTTCGTCGAGGAACTCGGCTGGGAACCCGCCCGGCAGAAGCTCACCCTCCGCGTCAACGAAACTGACTACGCCTTCACCGCCATTGCCGAGAAGCGTGGCTTCACGGCTTGGCTCTGCGAAGCACCTACCGGCGGCCTTCCCGACCACGCCACCCGCCTCAAACTCGACCGCAAACTCTCCGAGACCAGTTTCGAGCATCTCATCGTCTTCGTCACCGGCGATCGCACCAGCCAGTCCTGGATGTGGGTGCGCCGCGAGCAGGGGAAGCCGCTCGCTGCCCGCGCCCACGAGTATCACCGCGGCCAGCCCGGCGACTCGCTCCTCCAGAAACTCCAGATCCTCTACGTCTCGCTCGAAGAGGAGGAAGCCGGCCTCTCCACCGTGGCCGTCGCCGGACGCGCCCGCGCCGCCTTCGACATCGAGAAGGTCACCAAGGCGTTCTACCGCGACTTCGACACCCACCGGAAAGGCTTCCTCGAACTCATTGGCGGTTTTCCTCCGCCCACGAAGGTTGATGGCAAGAGGAAGTTCGACCCGGACCAAGAGTGGTATGCGTCCGTCATGCTCAACCGCCTGATGTTCGTCTATTTCATCCAGCGCAAAGGCTTCCTCGACGGCGACCATGATTATCTCCGCAACCGGCTCGCCCGCTGCCAAAAGGAACAGGGCAAGGACAAGTTCTACACCTTCTACCGCTACTTCCTGCTCCGGCTCTTCCACGAAGGCTTTGGCAAGCGCCGCAAAGACCGCGCTCCCGACCTCGAAAAACTCCTCGGCAACATCCCATATCTCAACGGCGGCCTCTTCGACGTGCATGAACTCGAAAAGCCCGAGCGCTACGGCAAGGACATCCAGATTGCCGACAAAGCCTTCGAGCGCATCTTCGACTATTTCGACCAATACCAGTGGCATCTCGACGAACGCCCGCTCCGCGCCGACAACGAAATCAACCCCGATGTCCTCGGCTACATCTTCGAGAAATACATCAACCAGAAACAAATGGGGGCCTACTACACCAAGGAGGACATCACCGAATACATCAGCAAGAACACCGTCCTCCCGTTCCTCTTCGACGCCGCCCGCGCCAGGTGCAAGGTCGCCTTTGAGCCGCCAAAATCCGCATCCTCCGCGTCCGTTTCATCCTTCATCCCTCATCCTTCATCCTTTCCCTGTGTCTGGGACCTGCTCCGCGACAACCCCGACCGCTACATCTACCCCGCCGTCCGCCACGGCGCGGACAAGCCCCTCCCGCCCGAAATCGCCGCCGGCCTCAACCCGCCCGGCTTGAAAGACCCCGTGCCCCCCGGCGTCACCCGCCCCGACGACATCCCCACCATCCGCCTCCGCCGGGCCTGGAACAAACCCGCGCCGGCCGAATACGCGCTCCCCACCGAAATCTGGCGGGAAGTCGTCGCCCGCCGGCAACGCTATTGGGAAGTCTGGTCACGTCTTTCCGGACGCGAGGCCAAGCCGGCATGGGTCGCCCATCCACCATCCGCCGACGAACTCCGCACTTCATCCCTCATCCCTCATCCTTCATCCTTTTCCATTAACGACCTCATCACCCTCAACCTCGACATCCGCCAGTTCGCGCAGGACGTGATTGAGAATTGCGAAGGGCCGGACCTGCTCCGCACGTTCTGGCACGCCATCGAGCGCGTCACCATCCTCGACCCGACGTGCGGCTCCGGTGCCTTCCTGTTCGCCGCGCTCAACATCCTGGAGCCGCTTTACGAAGCGTGTCTCGACCGCATGGAGGCGTTCGTAGCCTATTACGACCGTAGCAGCGGACGTGAGTCCGCTCATTCTTCTCGTTCGGGAGAAACCGTGGCTGACAACGAAAGTCAGAGCCGACTCACGTCGGCTGCTACGGCAAAGAAATTCTCCGACTTCCGCAAGGTGTTGGAGCGCGTGGACGCGCATCCGAACCGCCGCTACTTCATTTTCAAGAGCATCATCCTGAACAACCTCTTTGGCGTGGACATCATGGAGGAGGCGGTCGAAATCTGCAAACTGCGCCTCTTCCTCAAGCTCGCCGCCCAGGTCGAGCCCGACACCGCCCGCGAAAACCTCGGCATCGAACCGCTGCCGGACATCGATTTCAACATCCGCGCCGGCAACACCCTCGTCGGCTACGCCACCTACGACGAGGTCAAACGCGCCATCACCAGCGGCCTGGACTTCGACAACGCGATGGAGAAAATCGCCGTCAAAGCCGCTGACCTCCAGCAGACCTTCGACAAATTCCGCCAGTTCCAGACCGAAGGCGACGGCTCCGTGCCCGCCACCCACAAGTTGGAACTGCAAAAGCGGCTCAAGGCGCTGGAAGACGAACTCAACCGCCACCTCGCCAGCGAATACGGCGTGAAGGTCAGCGACAAAGCTGCCTACGCCCAGTGGGTGAAGACGCACCAGCCGTTCCACTGGTTCATCCAGTTCTACGGCATCCTGAACGGGGGTGGCTTCGATGTCATCATCGGCAACCCGCCGTATGTCGAATACAAGGATGTGTGCAAATCCTACCAGATTCAGAATGTAACCACCAAGGATTGCAGCAATCTCTTCGCGTTTGTCCTTGAGAGATGCACAACATTAAGTCGTTCAGGGTCTGCGGTTGGGATGATCATCCCCTTGAGTGCGTTTAGCACGGATCGAATGATTCCGCTCATAACCCATCTAAAAACGCATTCCAGCCAGTTGCAGATTGCGAATTTCAGTTGGAGGCCCGGCAAATTGTTTGACGGTGTTCATCTCCAACTTTCAATCGTCCTGCAAAGAGTCGCTCGTGAACTTGAGAAAATTGAGACAACTCGCTACTTGATGTGGGACTCGGAAGCCCGCCCAGAACTTTTCTCGAAAGTTGAATACGCAACCACTGCTGACGCCCGCCTTCCTGGAAGCATTCCAAAACTTGGCTCACAAGTAGCAGCGTCAATTCTCACGAAATTGCGCCGGCACAAGAAGGAGATCGGAGCATGCTTCACGCGTGCATCACGCAATCGCGTCTTATACCGGCGCGGCGGCCTCTATTGGAAGGTGTTCGTGGACTTTGAAACTGGCTCAAGCGAAGAGAAGATTATTCACGTTCTTCCAGAAGTTGATAAATACGGGATCATCGCCGTTCTAAGTAGCGGGCTGTGGTGGTGGTATTTCACAATTACTTCTGATTGTCGTCATCTCGGAAACCGAGACATTTCCACTTTTCCATTCGACCCGCGCGAGATGAGTGCGGATGCGCTGAAAACACTTTGCGCGTTGGGCAAGGATTATGTGAAGGACTTGAAGCACAATGCCGAAAAAGCGGTTCGTGTTTACAAGGGCACGAAGGCAGTCGAATGCCTGTCGTTCAGAGTCAATCAGTCCAAACCCATCCTCGACGAAATCGACACAGTGCTGGCCGGGCACTACGGGTTCACGGCGGAGGAGTTGGATTTCATCCTGAATTACGACATCAAATACCGCCTCGGCCTGGGCAACGAAAACGACGATGAATGAAACCCAAGCACGTCCAGCCCGGTTCGCCGGATTATCCGCCCGCCTTGCTTGGTGGCGGCGCAAGCGGGACGCCGCCGGTCATTCACGTCATCGGCAATACCGCCCGCGAACGGAGAACCATGACCAACGGATTTGAGCAGAAGCCAACGAAGGAAACGACGCGGCAGAAGTTCTTCGTTCCCTTCGTTTCCTTCTGTAAATTCCCTGTGCTCGCGTCGCATTACGGCTTCACGGACGAGGAACTGGATTTCATCCTGAACTACGCCATCAAATACCGTCTCGGCCGCGGCACGGAGGAGGAGGAGGAGGAGTGACCGTATGACGCGAAGCATCATCATCACAGACCTGACACGATTCAAACCGGGCAATCCGGACGTCTGCACCGCCGGGATTGACCGGGCAACGGGCGAGTGCATTCGTCCAATGCCGTATCTGACGTTCACCCGATGCCAGGAACTGGGGATTCTGCCCGGCGGCATTCTTACCGGCGAGTTCACACCCGCCCCCAAGAGAACCGCGCCCCACACGGAGGACTGCACCTGGCAGAAGCTCTCTTTCGATGGGCCGTGCTCGGGGGAGGAGTTTAGAAACGTTCTAGCGGGGAGTTGCTTCCCCAGCATCGAGGCCGGATTCGAGGTTGCGCTGCCCGCCGGCGAGAGGGTGATACCAAGCGGACACCCAGCGCCGCGGTCCATCATCACGTTGCAGGTCAGTCCCCTCGACGTCGAAATTGTCGAAGACTGCTTCAAGCCGGGCAGCATTAAATTGCACTTCACAGATTCGTCCGGCCGGCGCCACCGCTTCTTTCCGATTACGGACCTGGGCTTTTACGACTACGCCCAGCGGCACCGGGACAGCAGTTCACTGGCCGCGTTGAACATTGAAATCGCCAAACAGGATGCAGTGTTCCTGCGGGTCGGCTTGAGCCGGAAATACAAGAGTCCGCAAGGCAAGGAAGGCTTCTGGATGCAGGCGAACGGGATTTACACCTTTCCGACCGTCCTGCGCTATATTCGCTCCTACCCGTCCGGCGGGACAGACAGGACATGAACACGAGCATAAACAGCGTTTACACCATTGGCCACTCGACGCACAGCGCCGGGGCGTTTCTGGCCTTGTTGCGCCAGCACGGCGTGGAGGCGGTGGCCGATGTGCGGTCGTCGCCTTTCAGCCGGTTCAACCCGCAGTTCAACCGGGAGCCGCTGCAGCAGTTCCTCAACACGAACGGCATCCGGTATGTGTTTCTCGGGAAGGAACTCGGGGCGCGTTCCGAGGACCGCGCCTGCTACCTCGACGGGCGGGTGCAATACGCGCGGCTGGCGCAGACGACGCTTTTCCAGAGCGGGCTGGACCGCGTGTTGCAAGGCGCGGGCAAGTATCGCGTGGCCTTGATGTGCGCGGAGAAGGAACCGCTGGAGTGCCACCGGACCTTGCTCGTGGCCAGGGCGCTGGCCGAGCGCGGCCAACCGGTGCTGCACATCCACGCGGACGGACATCTCGAAACGCACGAGGCCGCCATGGAACGGTTGCTCGACGTGACCGGCCTGCCCAAAGCGGACTTGTTCCGCTCCCGGCAGGAACTCCTGGCCGAAGCACTCGCGCGCCAGGAACAGCAGGTCGCCTACGTGGACGAGGCGCAGGCGGCCATGACACTCAGGGAAGATTCGCCATGAAGGTTTTCACCATCGGATTCACCAAGAAGACTGCGCGGCAGTTTTTCGACGCCCTCCGAGAATCCGGGGCCAAACGGGTCGTGGACGTGCGGCTCAACAACGTGTCGCAACTCGCCGGGTTCGCGAAGCGGGACGACCTCGCGTTTTTCCTCAAGGAAATCTGCGGCATGGATTACGTGCATACACCGGAGCTGGCTCCGACGCAGGAGATGCTCGACGAATACAAAAAGCTGAAGGGGGACTGGGCCACCTACGAAAAGCGGTTTCTCGACCTGATGGAGAAGCGGAAGATTGAAGAGCGCATCCCGAAGGAAATCGTGGCCGAAGGCTGTCTGCTGTGCAGCGAGGACAAGCCGCATCACTGCCACCGCCGCCTGGTGGCGGAATACTTGAAGCGGCATTGGGGCGACGTAAACATCTCGCACCTCGGATAAGCAGTCCACCGTTGCACAGCGGACGATGAATGCCTTCGCTCCAACTCGCATCATCCCCGCTGACCCGCGCTGGCCGGTCCGGCTTTCGGAGCGGCTGAGCGAGGCCGCGCCCGCCCAATTGACCGGCCTCGGCAACCTTGACCTGCTGGCCCTGCCCAAAACCGCGCTCTTCTGCTCCGCCCGCTGTCCCGGCCACGCCATCCTGGCCGCCTACGACCAGGCCGCCCGCTGGCGCGACGCCGGACGCTGCGTCATCAGCGGATTCCATTCGCCGGTGGAGCAGGAATGCCTGCGCATCCTGCTGCGCGGCACGCCGCCCCTCATCGTCTGTCCCGCCCGCGCCCTGCCCACGCGCATCCCCGCCGCATGGCGGACACCGCTGGCCGAAGGGCGTCTGCTCATCCTCTCCGGCTTCACCGCCGCCGCGAAGCGCGTCACCACCGAACTCGCCGCCCGGCGCAACACCCTCGTCGCCGCCCTGGCCGACGAAGTCTGCTTTGCCCACATCACCCCCGGCGGCCAGTCCGAACGCCTCACCCACCGTCTCGCCGCCTGGCGCGTCCCCTTTTCCACGCCGGCAAAGGGCTGACACGAGCCGCCCAAGCCATCACTGTGATGCAGGAGAGGCCCCGCATCGCCTGCGACATCCAGCAGGGGTTCAACCGGGGCAAACGGACCAGCGGCACATCTGCCGGAGACTTCGCGCTCATCCCAGCCTGACAGGACCGCCTCATGGCCGGCTTCGCCCGGTGGTTTTCGATTGTTCGAGCAGGGCTCGGAGTTCCTTCACGATCTCGGGCTTCTGAGCGAAAAGATTCGTCGTTTCCCCTGGGTCAGTGGCGAGGTCGTAGAGCTGGCCGGGGGCGTTGGGCGCGGTGTCCGGGAGGATGAAGCGTTTGAGCTGGGCGTTGTTCTCGTAGCGGTTCCCGCCGGAGCCGGGGTGGTCGAGGTATTTCCATGAGCCGCGGCGGATGGCGAGCGTGCGCGCGCCAGCGAAGGCCTGGGTGAGCAGATACGGGCGGATGGGGGCGCGGTCCTGGCCGAGCAGCGCGGGCAACAGGTCGAAGCTGTCCTCGGCGGCGTCGGCGGGGAGCTTCGCGCCGGTGATGGCGGCGATGGTGGCCATCACGTCGGTGAGGCTGGCGAGTTGCGCGCTCGTGGTGCCGGGCTTCACCTTCGCGGGCCAGCGCACGATGAACGGCACGCGGTGCCCGCCCTCCCACTGGTCGCGTTTCATCCCGCGCCACGGTCGCGCGCCGTCGTGGCCGTGGTCGGCGCGCATGTGGACGACACTCGCGACTTCGGGGCCGTTGTCGCTGGTGAAGATGACGAGCGTGTTGTCGGCGACGCCGAGCTTGTCCAGCGTGCTCATCAACTCGCCGACGACCCAGTCGAGCTGATGAATGAAATCGCCGTGCGGCCCGGCGCCGGACTTTCCCTTGAACTGCGGCGCGGCGAACGAGGGCAGATGCACAGCCTGCGCCGAGTGAAAGAGAAAGAACGGCTTGCCCGGCGACTGGCGGACGTGTTGTTCGAGAAACTCGCGACTCTTTTTCAGGAACACGAGGTCCACTTCCTCCATTGGAAAATTCGGCGCGATGAGGCCGGCGCGGCAGTCGTTGGCGTAGGGGTGCTGCGGCAGCTTCGATTTGTCGAGCGGGGCCGCGGGCGGCACGGGCACGCGGTTGTTCTCGATGAAGGCGTAGAGCCAGTCGGTCGTGGGACAGCAGGCCGTGCCGAAGAAGCGGTCGAAGCCGCAGTCCACCGGCCCGCCCTCGACGCGGCGCTGGAAATCAATGCGCTTCACGTCCTCCAGCCTGCCGGAGTGAATCGGCTCGCCCGCCGCGTCGCGAAACGTGAGCCCGATGTGCCACTTGCCGACGGCGGCGGTGGCGTAGCCCTGCTGCTTGAGCATCGCGGGCAGCGTGAGGCGGCCCGGAGCAATCAAGGACGGTCCGCCCGCGCCTTGGAACACGGTGCCGCCATTGGGCACGCGGAACGCCATGTGCCCGGTCATGAGGCTGTAGCGCGTGGGCGTGCAGACCGTGGCCGGGCTGTGGGCATCGGTGAAACGCATCCCTTCGCGCGCGAGGCGGTCGAGGTTCGGCGTGGCGACCTTCGCCTGGTCGTTGTAGCAGCGCACGTCGCCGTAGCCGAGGTCATCGGCGAGGATGAGGAGGATGTTGGGCTGCGCCGCGTGAAGCAGGTGGCCTGGCGCCGGGAGCCATGAAATCAGCAGAATGAAGGTGAGAAGGGATTTCATGGAGGTGTCTGCTTCACGCTGTTATCGAAATTTATTCGGGCCGTGTTACAGCACTGGACCGATCTTTCGCGAGGAATTCGGCGAGGCGTTTGGCCTCGGCTGGATGGTCTTGAATGAGGTTCTTTGTCTCGCCGGGATC
>Ga0073934_10008930_pt1 | contig 13090 bp, 8 predicted proteins | sample LarsenN4metaG_FD_76834 | JGI IMG/M metagenome (GOLD analysis project Ga0073934, IMG submission 76834) | Hot spring sediment bacterial and archeal communities from British Columbia, Canada, to study Microbial Dark Matter (Phase II) - Larsen... ...
CCTTGACTTTCGTCGTGCCGGTGACGCTGCCATAGGTATCGTTATAGCCACCGTCGAGGGTCACGGCAATGCTCTTGTTAAAGGTGTCGTTTTCGGTCAATGTCCCGGCCTTCACCTTGAGGATGGCACTGTTCACCGTGGCGGCATCGCTGTAGGCGGACTGGATGCTGAGGAACTCCTTTGCCCCGACTTTGACCGAAGAGGCAGCGATAGTGACTGGCCGAGCCGTCGCCGCGCTTACGTTGCCCGCGGCATCGGTTGCCGTCACGTCGAGGTTCACCGGCCCTAGGGCAAGGGGGCTGGTCGTTATGCTGAAACTGCCGTTCGTCGCCACTGCGGTTCCGACAACGTTAGCCCCGACTTTCACCTTGACGGTGCTGCCGGCCTCCGCGGTCCCGCTGATGGTCGGCGTCGGTGCCAGCGTGGCGCCGGCGGCAGGGGCCGAAACTACGGGCGCGACAGGGGGGACGGTGTCCACCGTGAACGAGAAGGCAAACGGTGCGGAGACGTTCCCGGCAACATCCTTCACGAAGGCATAGTAGGTAAACGGCCCGTCCGACCCAACGGTTACATTGAACGGGTTCTGCGACGACCAGGCGGGATCCGACCCGGACGGGGTGGAGTTCGTTGCCTTTGCCATGAACAGGGACACGCCGGAAAGATTGTCGGACGTATTTATCGCGACGGAAAAGGTCCTGCTGTTTTTCAGGCCGCCACCATCAACGGAGTTGATCACCGGAGGCGTCGCATCGAGGACATAGGTCACCAGTTGCTCGAACGACTGGTTCCCTGCGGTATCCTTGCCAAAGAACTTGAGAATCGAATTCTGGGTGATTTGGATGGAAGCCGACCCGCCGGGGTTGGCAATGACTACCGACGGGGACGAGGTCGTCGGCGTGGAGCCGTTGGTCGTGTAGTAGATCGTCGCCGGCTCGTTGGCGCTAAAGGTAGCGGTCACCGGCAGGCTGCTGGTGTAGTAGTAGTAATTCGGGGGATACGGTGAGTTGGGCGCAGGCGTTATCGTCACGTCCGGCGGGGTTAAGTCCTGGATGACGTTGTACGTTACAACAACCGGCTCGCTGAAGACCCCCGAGGCATTCTTGACAACGTATTTGATGGAATCCATGTCGGGACCGGTCATCGTGATGGTGCCGCCACTCTGAAGTCCTGCACCGAAGTAGCGCGGATCAGGTGAAGTGCCGCAGCAGTCATAGGTGTAGTAGAACGTGCCGGGCTGATCAAGGGTGACCGTAACGGCAGCACCGGCGGCAATATCCCCACCCGGCGGACTGAGCGTCGCTGTCGCCATCGGTTCTCCGTGGAGGCGGCCGGCACCGATTGAGCCGTTGAACACCTGGTAGAAATTATCGATGAAGCCGTATCCGTTCTTTTCAGCAAAAACAGCGACCGTATCACCCTGCTCTATGCCGGTGACAAAGTAGCGGCCGCTCGAACTGGTGCTGGTGAGGACAGGGTCCGGCAGATTGCCGGTGTCGGCATAGATAATTTTGTAGGCGGGGTTCCCCTTGGGATAATTTCTACTCCTGACGGTCAGGGTGACACCGTCTAACGGTGTTCCATTGTTTCTGGTAACCCGTGCCCGGATCATGCCGGCAGTGCCGTTCTTGACCGCGGTGAATGACGAATCCCTCGCCTCCCAGGCGCCAAAATCGGTGTCGGTGTAGAGCACGTTGTCGTTGCCGGTCACGGTGCCGGTATAAGCCAGGAAGCGTGCATACATATCACGGTATGTCCCGGATGCGTCGTGGATCTTCAGATAGAGCGGGATGCCGGCAGGAAGGGTCAGAATATAATCACCGGTTGCGTTGGTCGTTGTCGAAAGCGGTGTTCCGGCACCAATGGTGCTGACGGTTATGCCGTTGACGGGTGATCCGGCGCTGTTGGTCAGCTTGCCGGAGATTGTCGCCGTTTTCTCGAACGGGGTGGTGCTGATACCGGTTATGCCGCCGGTAGTGACCGTGACCGGCCCGCGAGCCGCGCCGGATGGAACGGTAGCAGTAATATGGGAGCCGTCCACCACGGTGAAGCTGGCAGCAATGCCGTTGAATGCAACGGCCGTCGCTCCGGTAAAGCCGCTGCCGGTGATGGTAACAGTAGCCCCCGAACCGCCGGTGGCAGGGTCGAGAGACGTGATGAGCGGGCCGCTGGCCATGGGGGTAAATGAATTCCAGGTGGCTGTCTTGTCCCCCAGCATGTCCTCGAACTGGGTAGACACCCCGTACTCATTGCCGACGACCAGAGGGGTGACAGAATCATGAATGAACCAGTTGGTGGCGGTTGTGAGATTCTCTATCCAGTTGAAGCCGGGTGCCTGGATTGTCGACGTAACCGTCCCCGGAATTTGCGGCGCAATGGTCGAGTAGCTCCAGCCGGCCACCGGATTGGACAGATCAGGAATCCGTACCTGGCCGACAGGGAAACTCTGCCGTATATGGGCATCCACTGCCCCCTTGAGAATCTCCAGGGGGATGTTTTCCATCGAGCCGTCCGAGTATTCGAACAGGGCGGCATACGTGTTTCCCGGATTGAAGCCACTGGTAACCTGGATCCAGGGTGAATTCACAATGCTGGAGGAGAACCCTTCAGCCGGCAGGCCGGTACCGCTGTCATTGTTCAGGGTCAGGTTGACCGGACGTTTCAGACCGGTGCCGTAGTCAACGGCAAAGGAGTACCCGGTGTCGCCGCTGTTGCTGAAGTTGCCCACCACGTTGAGCGTGACCCCCGAGTTGCGGCTCTTCAGGGTCACATCCGGGGCAACCACATCCTCGCCACCATCGACCATCAGCCGGGCGGATTCATCCCGCTCGTTCACGCCAACAGTCCCCTGACCAACATAGCCGGCGGCGGTGTCAAACAGCATGAATTCCGTTCTCCAGGCATAAGGAGAAGGGGGCACCCCGGGGATCGAGTAACTCTGGGATGCCGACGGGTTCTGTATTGCAACGGCATACACAACATCACTGTTCCAATCCGACAGCACCGCCAGCAGAGTCTTGCCGGCAAGGGAAGGGAACCCGGAGAAGTTGATCCTTCCGGACACCGTCACCCCGCTGCTGCAGGTACCGAATGCGCCACAGCTGTCACCGATTGTCACCGGCACGCTTGCCTGTGACGGAGTATACGCCACCCCCTTGACCTTCGGGGTCACGGTGCAGCTCAGGGAGCTGCCGTTGGCCAGACCTGTCAGCACCACGAGGGAAAAATTATCATCGACCATGGTGGGATTCGGCACATTGTTTCGCACAATCGCGCCGCCGTTGCAGCTGATGTCGAAGGCATCCGCATAGAGGCCGCCATACTGGTCAGTGTCACCCTCCCAGAGAATCAGTGCCCCGCCGGGGATGGGGAGAACGCCGGGAGCGGCTGGTGTTATCGGCGGGACCGTGCCCCCCGGCGCCGCCAGGTTCACGTCTCCCACGGCGACGTTGCCGCCAGTGACAACCACGCCACCCGTTGCCCCCATGGTACGGGGATCGTTGACATGGGGAAAACCGGTACCGGTCCGGTCGACATACGCTGCAAGGGTATAGCTGCCGTTCGGAACCCCCTTGATGGCAAAGGCTGTCGGCGTTGCGCCGACCGTTTGCACGCTGACCCCCTGCTGGATATCACCCCATTCGGTTATCAGACCGACATAGACACGCCCCGCAATACCGGAACTGTTGGTCACCGTCCCGCTGACCGTTGCCGCCTCGGCAACCACCGCCACGAAAAGCAGCAGCAGTGTCAGCCATATCTTCAGATAACGCGCCATGCATCGTATTGTTCCCATGGAATCCTCCCTGTTCACAGCACACACCCCCGGCAATTAATGAGGAAAAATAAGTCAATTCAAACAGTTGCCTTTGATGTAGTATACACAAACGGTTATTTATGTAAAGATCGCAAGCCTGTTCTATCCGGAATATTCGCACGGTTTCCTGCCGGAGTGACAAGGCGAACATGGTGACAAAAATGGAAAGCCCGCCGATTTCCCGGCGGGCTTTGTTATGTTGGGGGAATTGCTCCCCGGCAGGGAAACCGTGACGGCAAAGATGCTTGCAGCTAGGCCAGACCCCTGGCATTGAACAGCGAAGTATACTTCATGTCCGTGCCGAGAATGTGGTTCTGCAGCCACTCCTTCAGCACCGTCATCACCTCGAGGGTCAGCACCAACCCACCCCTTTCCACCCGGGCCTTCAGCTCGGCCGCCTCGGCGGCGAACTGCTCATGCTCCTTCTTGTGCTCGAAATAACCGGCAAAGCCGAACTGGCGCATGTACTTCTCCTCGGTGGCAAAATGGAACTCCGTGTAGGCCACCATCTCGCCGACGATCTCCCACTGCAGTTCCCGACCCTTGTTTGCCACCATGGCATCGTGGAGCCGGTTGATCATGCCGACCAGCTGACGATGCTGTTCGTCGAGCTCCTTTACCTTGACGCTGAAACGGTCTGACCATTCAAAGATTGCCATCAAAAATCTCCTCGAGGGACGCCGTTGTCCGATTTTTGGCACAAAATATCAGCATGTTTTTATAAGTTCAACTCAATTTTAATCCGGTGCCCCCCGGAAGTTTCGCGAGGAAGGCCGCCGGGTGATACGTTCCAGATCAGTAGCGGTAATGCTCGGTCTTGTAGGGCCCCTCAACCTTTACTCCGATGTAGGCCGCCTGCTCCGGTGTCAGTTCAGTCAGCTGTGCATTAAGCTTCTTCAGCTGCAGTCGGGCGACCTTCTCGTCCAGATGCTTGGGCAGGGTGTAGACTCCCACCGGGTACTTGCCGGGGTTGCAGAAGATCTCGATCTGGGCGATGGTCTGGTTGGCAAAGGAGGAGGACATGACATAGCTGGGGTGGCCGGTGGCGCAGCCGAGATTCACCAGACGCCCCTTGGCCAGGAGAATGATCCGGTTGCCGCCCGGCATGATCACGTGGTCAACCTGGGGCTTGATCTCTTCCCATTGGTACTGCTCCAGGGCGGCAACCTCGATCTCGTTGTCGAAATGGCCGATGTTGCAGACAATGGCCTGGTCCTTCATCTTCACCATGTGCTCGTGGGTGATGACGTGGTAGTTGCCGGTGCAGGTGACGAAGATGTCGGCCTTGTCGCAGGCGTAGTCCATTGTCACCACGCGGTACCCCTCCATGGCTGCCTGCAGGGCGCAGATCGGATCCACCTCGGTCACCCAGACCTGTGCGGAGAGGGCGCGCAGTGCCTGGGCAGACCCCTTCCCCACGTCGCCGTAGCCGCAGACCACGGCGACCTTGCCGGCGATCATCACGTCGGTGGCCCGCTTGATGCCGTCCAGCAGCGACTCGCGGCAACCGTAGAGGTTGTCGAACTTGGACTTGGTGACCGAGTCGTTGACATTGATGGCCGGGAAGGCCAGCTCCCCCTTCTCGAACATCTGGTAGAGGCGGTGCACACCGGTGGTGGTTTCCTCGGTGACACCCTTGATCTGGGCGATACGGGTGGAGTACCAGGTCGGGTCGACCGCCAGTTTGGCCTTGATGGCGGCAAAGAGGATGGTCTCCTCCTCGGAGCCGGGATTGGCGAGGACAGAGATGTCCTTCTCCGCCCTGGTTCCCAGGTGGAGCAGCAGGGTGGCGTCGCCGCCGTCGTCCAGGATCATGTTGGAAAACCCGCCGTCGGTCCACTCGAAGATCCGGTGGGTGTAGTCCCAGTACTCTTCCAGGGACTCTCCCTTGACGGCAAAGACCGGGATTCCCTGAGCGGCAATGGCGGCGGCGGCGTGGTCCTGGGTGGAGAAGATGTTGCACGATGCCCAGCGGACCTCTGCGCCGAGGGCCACCAGCGTCTCGATCAGTACGGCGGTCTGGATGGTCATGTGGAGGGAGCCGGTGATGCGAGCCCCTTTCAACGGCCGGCTGGCGGCGAACTCGTCGCGGATGGCCATGAGTCCCGGCATCTCGGTCTCGGCGATCCGGATCTCCTTGCGGCCCCACTCGGCCAGGGAAAGGTCTGCTACGATGAAATCCTGTGACATGGTCATACTCCTTTTCTGGTTATGTTATTTACTATAAACAAACTGACGCGGATGAATGCTCCGCATGCTCCACCACTCTTATTTTCTGCAGTTCACCAACAACACCGCTTCCTGCCCGCCCGACCCTTCGATACGCTCGCAGCTGATGGTACCGAAGCCTGCGGACGTCAGCCACCCGGTCAGTTCCTCTTCACCGAATCCCAGCCACTGGTCTGCCAGCTGTTCACGGGCAGACTCACGCTCGTGCCTTGCCAGGTCGGCCAAAAGCAGCGTTCCGCCAAGGGCAAGCACCCGCCTGATCCCTGACAGGACCTCAGCAGGTGCGGCAGCATGGTGCAGCACCATGTTGAGGAGGACGCAGTCGACACTGTTGTCGGAAATGGGCAGATGGGCCATTTCACCCAGGCGCAGCTCGATGCCGGCGATGCCGGACTGGGCGAGCCGGCGACGGGCCTCCTCAAGCATGGCGGGCGAATGGTCAACGCCGATTACCCGTGCGGCCTTGGCTGCCAAAGCCGGGATCAGTCCGCCGGTACCGATGCCGATCTCAACCACAACCCCGCCGCTCGGCACCATCCCGAGCAGCTTCCCCAGGTAGTCGGGAACCGGAAGCAGGGTGCGGGCCAGGTCATCCCACTGCCGGGCATGGCGGTCGAAAAACTCCTGGCTCCGGCGGCGCCGTTCATCCAGCACGCCAGCCACAGCTGCCAAATCCCGCTCCCTCTCCGCCAGCGTTGGAAGAGCCTGTTCGACAGCCGGCAGAATGGTGCTAAAGAACGTCGACTCCCCTCCGACGCGGTAATAACTCCAGGTCCCCTGACGCTTCACCGCAAGGATCCCGGCATCGACCAGGATCCTCAGGTGCCATGAAACCTTGGACTGCCCCACCCCCATGATGGCGGTCAGCTCCTGCACAGTAAACTCGCCACGAAGGAGAACCGCCACGAGACGGAGGCGACAGGGGTCGGCAAGGGCTTTGAGAACATCTAGCATCTATATCAATTCCGGCATCGGGATTAAATCAATTTTTATTGATATAACATCTCACAACTGAATTTGTCAATCCGGTTCTGTAACGGTATCATTCTTATGACAAATCTGCACTTGGTCGTCCGGAAAAAAATCTATTGCCGTAGTGACGAAAGCAGCCGTTGAGGAGTGCTCTTATGGGACGTAACAATCCGGCGGAACTGGTCATTCTCGTGCACGGGCTCTGGCTGAATGGCATTGAACTCCGCTGTCTGGGCAGGAGACTCGAACGGTGCGGATTTTCGGTCTGCTATTTCCGCTACTGCTCCTGGAGGGGGACGCTTGAGCAGGCAGCATCTGCTCTGCGCCGTTTTCTGGAACAGCGGAAGGAGACAAGAATTCATCTGGTGGGACACAGTCTTGGCGGCATCGTTATTGCCAGGATGCTCGAAGAAGGGGGACCGAACAATCAGGGGAGGATCGTCCTGATCGGCTCCCCGCAAATGGGGAGCAGACTGGCAGCAGCCCTGGAGGGGTACCGTATCGGACGGTTCATACTCGGCCCCGTGGCCGGCGAGGGGATTGTTCGCAACCGGCCGGCGCCGCCGGCCGGCAGAGAGTTGCTGGTCATCGCCGGCACGCTCTCCTTCGGTTTCGCCCGTTTCTTCGGTGTGACCTCACCGAATGACGGCACGGTGGCTGTGGCCGAAACAACAGTGCCGGGTGCACGGCAACTGCTGGTGCGGGCGTCACATATGGGCATGCTCTTCTCCCGGACAGCGGTTGCGGATATCTGTCGCTTTTTGGCAAATTGATACCATGGCAAGATGAAAGCAAAAAGGGAGTAGACATGAAAAGGTTCGATGATCTCCGGTATTCGGGCGGCACGAGGGTGAAACCGACCTCCGAGGAGGTCTCTGCCGGCGTAGATCCGGATACAGTGGGGGACCTCTCCCAGTCTTTTTGAATACAAACTAAAAGGCCCGCCGTAGCGGGCCTTTCCGGTAAAACTTGAGGTGAATTGCTTATTTTGATCCTGTCTTGAAGGCAACCGTTGTGGCAGACTCGTTGCCGAACCCAGCCCCATTAACAACGGAATCTACCGGGATGGTGACCGTATAGTTCGCGTTCTTGCTCATAACGCTGGTCGGGGTGATGGTAAGCCTGTTACCCGAAAGTGTTTTGGTTGTAGCAACAGTGGTAGTCCCCTTCTTGAGGACGATGTTAGCGTAAGCACTCCCCGCGGCGACGGTTTCATCAAGGTCAATCGTGATACTCGATGAAATCAGAACCCCAGTAGCATTGTTTGCCGGAGTAGTCGAGGTAACATACGGTGCCGTCTTGTCGATCTGAATGGTCAGGGTCGTCGTCGGGGAGATATTGCCGGCATCGTCGATGGAATAGAAGGAAAGGGTGTGAATCCCTTCGGATGAGATTGTAATAGTCGTCGAGAGCGTCGGCACAACGCCCGTTACTACAGTCGTTACGCCATCCAGCGTGTAGCGGATTTCCCTGACGTAATTGGCATCACTAGCGGCAATGTCCACGGTCACATCAGAGGTATACCAGCCCGTGGCACCGGGTGTGCCGCTAACCGTCGAACTGTTTACCGGCGCAGTCTTGTCGATTCGGATGTACTGAGAGGCAATATTTCCTGAGGGGATGCCGGTATTGCTTATGCAATGAGGGTTGTCTATGGAGTAAATGCCGTCGGCAGTCAAGGTGAAGGTGGCGGTGGCTCCGGGGACGATGACTTCATTACCGCTGTTGATGGCATAATGAACTTCCTTGATGCCGTATATGTCTTCTCCGGTGATTGTTACGGTTGCATTCGACGTGTAATACGTATTAAAGCCGTTAGCGGTAGTCCCGGTAACGGTGGAAGACACCGTGGGACGGTTCTGCGTAACATTAAACACCTTGGTCGTCGGCGTCTCGGCATTGCCAAATGCGTCGACAGCATAATAACTGAAAGTATTTTCACCTTCGTTCGCATAAACGGCGACAGTTCCGGGGAGTGAATAGATTTTTGTCCCGTTGGCAAGAGTCGTAAACGGAATCTGCACGACAGTTTCTACCCCGTTAACCGTGTAGTGAAGTTCCTTGAGGGCAACGTCATCCCTCGTGGACAGGGTAAATATTGCTCCCAGCCAGTACCAGCCATTGCCGAAGTATCTGTCAAGAGTAAGATCGGTTGCGGTGGTCACCGGCGGAGTGATGTCGTTGAATTCGTAGGCGCCCATGTCATATGCCAACGCCTTTGGCCTGGGAACGCCGAGAATATCGGTCAACACCTGGGCGGAGGCGATCCCCGCATCGATGCCGGCGGACCAGGGCTGAAGGCGGAAGTCGCCGTTCACTCTATCCACGAAAGAGACATAGGTATCAGGGGCAAGATTCCCTTCACCGGGATAGGGTGTGCTGCCATACTGGACGATGGAGTGATCGAACAGCACCTTGCTCTCGTCAACGAAATACGGCCGGGCACCGTACGCATCCCCACTCCAGAGGATCGTGTTGCTTGCATAGATCTTGGCTGCACCAAACTGCGGCCCGGAGGAAGTCATAACACTGCGACCAAGAGAAGAAGCACTATTGTCGGCAATGGTGCAGTTGTTTAATCTTGCCGTTGTGCCATCCGTTAAGTACATGGCGCCGCCATTTCCTCCGGCAGTGTTCTTGGCTAATATGGTGTTTATCCCCTGAACGTAGCCATACGTATTGGCAAAGATAGCGCCACCGTGTAGGCCTGCGCTGTTTCCGGTGATAAAGGAGTTTTCAATCTCCGCCGAGCAATACATTTCCATGTAGATTGCCCCACCACTGAAAGCAGCGCTGTTATCGACGATAGAACTGTTCTTTATATATGCCTGGGCATGGTAATAGCCATAGATGCCGCCACCGTTTGATGATGAGTTGTTATTCGAGATGGTGGAGTCGTTGAGATTGAATATGAGGTAATCTCCGGCGTAGCGATCGGTATAAAGACTTACCCCTCCCTGGTTGTTGCTAATGACGCTGCCATTGACCGTGATATTGTAATTACCGCTGGCGCGTATCCCGCGCGTCCCGTTCTGAACCGTGAACCCCTCGACCGTAACATTGCGGTCGGCGTACACCCCCTGGGGGGCTGAAATTGTCACTGCATCACCACTTCCGTCAGCGTCAATTATGGTCTGGGTAGCTCCTCCGGAGCTTTTGAGGGTGATAGACTTGTCATTAATAACAATCCGCTCATGATACGTTCCCGGAGCAACGATAACCTCATCTCCGTTAACCGAGCTGTCAATCGCCGATTGAATGGTTGAGAAATTGCCTGGAACGGTGTACGTCGTTGCCAGTGCGGTTCCTGTTATTGACAGAAAACATACTGTCAATAATGGCTTCAGAATCTTTTTCATGCTTCGTTGCTCCTTTTATTGGTTTTTTCTCCCACATCCAGCTGGAGATCGTGATGCGGAGTGCAAATCTAATCCATTCGTCCAACAAAACTAATGCTGCATCTGCGCGACTGACTACCCCGTGCCATACATCAATTAATGTGCCAAAATTCACACCAAGCAAGCGCGCCTTCAAATCCTTTTGTTTTAAGCTAGTTACAACATCACCCCGCTTCCGACACCCCCAGCCGGAACATAAAGTACAAAATGTTCATGTAAAAAATTTTACACTTTGCCAAGAAATACCCGTAACCTGCTAATTACAGTCAACTTTACGTCCGTGTAAACTTCTTTACACCCCAGCCGTTATATCCCCGCAAAACGACTGCAGGCAAATGGTTACGGCAGGTGTAAAGCTTCTTTACATCTCCGGCGTATCGGGCAGATAAATATTCAGATCCACCCAAGAATTGCGGCATAGTTTCCCAGTTAAAATTGTAATGATAGACAGTTAGGTACTGAGAGACGGAACTGGCTTGCCACTAAAGTGGTTGCCATGAAGACGGCGGGGAGATCAAGCGGGGCAATCTCGGCAAAACGAATTTAAACAGAATTCCCGTCATGATACCATGCAAACGTCGCCGGCTTGCCAGACAGAAAAAGGCCCGCGGGCATCTGCCGGCGGGCCTTTTGGGGAAGGGCTGTTTAGTGAAAATCAGGCTGCTTCGGACTGCTCCTGGGCGCCTTCCTCGAACAGTTCGTCGAAGATCGCCTGAACCGTAGTGATCCGGTCAGCCTTCCAGGCGTTGGTACCGCAGAAGACCAGACCGGTTTCCACGTCCCCCCGCTGGGCGCGATCAAGGGCGGTAACGATACAGAATCGCTCGCCGGTCTCCTTGTAGGAGCACTTCTTCAGACACCCCATGCGGCAGGGGGTATGGTGCTCCATGTCGTACTGGCGGATATTCTCCTTGTTGTCCAGAATCGCCCGCCCCGGCAAGCCGGCAGGGCTCATGATCAGGCCGATATCCTCCTCTTTGCAGTCAAGATACTTCTGCTTGAAGGCGGGATCAGCATCGCACTCCTCGGTACAGACGAAGCGGCTGGCCATCTGCACCCCGTCGGCACCCTGCTCCAGGGCGTGGAGCAGATCCTTCCGGTCCCAGATGCCGCCGGCGGCAATGACCGGGATGTTCGCTTCCGGGAATTCGGTCTTGAGATACTCCTTAATCTCCCTGATGGTAGCGTACTGGTCGTACTGGCCCGTACCGATCAGCTCCATCTTCTCCCCCAGGTGACCGCCGGCCGTGTCCGGGTCCTCGCAGACAATGGCATCGGGGAGACGGCCATACCCCTTGTCCCACTTGCGCACGATCAGCTGGGCAGCCCGCAGGGAGGAGACGATGGGGACCAGGGCAACCTCCGGCGCATGGGCCGTCAGCCCGGGGAGGGTCATGGGAAGCCCGGCGCCGCAGACGATGACCTTGGCGCCACCCTCGATGGCGGCAGCAACCAGTTGTTCGAAATCGGAAAGGGCAACCATGACATTCACGCCGACGATGCCGTCCGGGGCGATTTCATAGGCCTTCTTCAGCTCGGCCTTGAACGCTTCCGGCTCGGCCTGGAAATAGTTGCGGCCGTTATAGAACTCGCTATTGAGGGCAATGCCGGCCGCGGCCACCAGGCCGACCCCGCCGCACTTCGCCACATGCCCGGCGAGGGAGCCGGCGGAAATCCGTACCCCCATCCCCCCCTGGATAAGCGGGTACTTGACGGTGTAACGGCCGAGCTGCATCGGTTTGATCATGGTCATGGGAAACCTCCATCCGAGGTGTAGTTTCGTTTTGTAAACAATAACAGATGGAGGGGAAACGCTTTGTAATAGAATTGTAAAAGGTGATTGTCGTATGGGGTGGCACCTGCTGCGAACAGGGTATAGAGCCGGAGGTTAGCCCTGTCTGCGGGCAACGACGAACACCGAGGTGCCGAGCGGAATGGAGCAATGGGGGATAATCCGGTTCTCCAGCCCCGCCAGCCGACAGATCAGGCTATTCACCGGTCCCGGCATCGGCTTCACATCGGAACGGACCTCCTCCGGCGCAGTGCCGAATGTCGTGAAGCGGCGAAGCAGGCGGACGAGGGCGATGGGGGGAAAGAGGAGGCCGAGGCGGTAGGTGGCCAGCTCCACGTCGAAACCGGCGCCCCGGAGCATCGTGACGACCTGTGGGCGGGTGTAGCGTCTGCGAGTCTGGACCGCCACGTCGTGGCTGCTGCGCAGGGATTCAAAGGCGACCAGGTTGAGGATCAGGATGCCGCCGGGTCTGAGAGCCCGGTGGAAGGCGGCGACCACGGCGGCGTCATCGCTGATCCAGTTGTGGTAGAGGGTGTCGATGGAGGTGATGACGTCGAAGTGACCGGCGGGAAGATCGAGAGCGTTCAGGTCGGCCCGGAACACTGTGACACCACGCTCCCGGCAAAAGGCAAGGGCATCCGCGGAGAGGTCGCAGCCGCTGACATCGCCGAAGGGGGCCATGAGCTGGCAGAGCCGGCCGGTGCCGCAGCCGGCATCGAGGATGCGCAGCCCCCTCCCCTGCCGGCGCCGCTCACCTGCCACGGCCCGGAGGATCAGGTCATGGAGGGTGACGTACCACCAGTGACGGTCCTCCACGGCGTACATCTGCCGGTACTCGCGCCGGTTCACGCACTCCTCCTGAAGGGGCTAGCCACGGGCGAAGAA
>Ga0073934_10008934_pt1 | contig 13088 bp, 17 predicted proteins | sample LarsenN4metaG_FD_76834 | JGI IMG/M metagenome (GOLD analysis project Ga0073934, IMG submission 76834) | Hot spring sediment bacterial and archeal communities from British Columbia, Canada, to study Microbial Dark Matter (Phase II) - Larsen... ...
CCGCTTATCCGGTTGACCAAGCTGCTGTCCAAAACCTTCCGGCAACCGCTCCACCTTCCTACCCCGGATCAGGCCGCCGAGATGAAGCGGCTCTGCGCCGAGCTTAATGAAATGATGGAATACCGGCGCACGCACCCAAACTGGCGCAAGGAGGGCAGGTGGATTTGATCGAGCCACAGGCGGCGTACGAACGGCGCTGTGGACTTCTACCTCCGAACCCCTTTACCAGCTCGCCACAGCCCGACAGAACGCCTTCCAGACCCCTTGGCGACGATTTCTGGACGGCTGCCGTGTTCGACGCCCTTCGCGACAATGGTGACGAGCCGATGCGCCTCACCAGCTTGGTCAATGCGGTCGGAAGGTTGGGCCACTTCACTCGCCGGGCGGAGTACGACCGCAAGCGGGTGGAGCTTTTCAGGTTGGTCGGCCAGTTGATCCGCACAGGTCGCCTCGACCGGGTGGGCCGGAAGCACATCGTCATACCCCGGACTGACGCCCGGCGTAAGGCGTACCTCGCGGCGGTGTCAGCGCCGCTCGATCTGCCGCAGCCGCAGGTTTGAATGAGACACGTTTGCGCGTGGAGTACAAACCGGAGTACAGGAGCGGCCTGACGGGCTTCCTTCCCCTATGGGGAAGGAAACAATTCTCCGCCGGATGGTGGGTGTTCGGCCTCAACCGACGTTGGCGCGCAAATCCCCGTTGGGTCAAATGCGCTTCTGCCGCTCATCGAACAGCCCCGTGATGCGAGTTACATGCCCTTCGGCAACGCGGTGGTTTCCCTCATGGCAAAAGAACTTCAATCCTTCTTTAATGCGAGAGCGATGTACCTCAGCCCTCATGTTGTCTGATAGCACCGTCATTCGTGCCCGCAATTCGACGCCAACACGTAACCGAACGTCTGTCGGCAGAGAGTTGCCGTTCTCGTCGAAGAAATCCGGGTATATCATATAGATGCTGCTACCGGGCGGGTCGTCGGCGTAGCCGAAATCCCAGCGAATGCCATTAAACGGAGGACTCACGCGACCGCCTTCCGCTCGGCTGTAGATGCGGATTGTAGCCTCGAAATCGTCTGGAACCTGATAAAGCCGGTTCATTTGTCTATGTGTCTCTCAATGATGCGTCGGGCCAGTGCTGACCACGATGCCTCCTGATGGACATCGTAGACGAAGGGGCTGACACACGTGGAAGGCATGTCGTCCACCACGATGTCGGGCTTAGCGGTGAAGCCCTCAAACAACTCGGTCAAACGATGGGACGCGGCAACCTTCCGGCAGTAATCCGCTCCGACGGTTGACCAGAGAAACAAATGGCATCCCGCCTCCTTCAGCGCCTGCAATGCCTCCCGTGCCCCATCCAAGAGATTGCCGTTCGCGTCAACCAGCGTGAGGTCGACATCAACGAAGATATTGGCGTTCTTCATACAATTCGGAAATCCTCGGTTGACCCTTCGGGCCACACGACGGTGTAACGTTCCCCTTCAACGAGCCGATACGCCGCCCGGACGTTTACCAACGCCCGTCTGCGCTCCAATAGCGGCAGCGAGTGCCGCAAGCTGGTCAAAGGGTCGTTGGTCAGGATGAAGATGTTCGTCTCCCCGCTGCCCACGTCGTGACCGTCAACCTCAGCGGAATCGCCAAGCTCCGTGATCAACTCGTCTTCAAGTTCAACCATCTCGTCATAATCTGAAAGCGAGTCGCCGCGAATCTGGATGACAAGCTGGTATTTCACGACTCACCCACCTTCGTCCGTTCCGCGAGCAGGCGTGCAAGTGCTTCAGCGTATACTGCGAAGGCCGTCTCGTCCTCGCGGCTGTAAAGCACCATCCGCACTTTATCCAAGTGGTGCTGCTCCCTGTCCAAGAACTCCAGTATCGTCGTCAGCGCGACCGGGGCCGCTAGACGAATCGGGTAGCAGAAGGCCCCGGTGGATATGGACGGGAACGAAATGCTCCGCAGTCCATGCTGGGCGGCCAGTTCCAAGCTCCGGCGGTAGGCGCTGGCCAGCAGTTTGGGCTCATCCTCGTCTCCACCCCGCCAGACGGGGCCGACGGCGTGGATGACGTGCCGAGCCTTCAGATTGCCGCCCGTGGTGATCACGGCGTCGCCGATGGGGCAGCCGCCGATCAGGCGACATTCCTCGTAAATCTTCGGGCCGCCCTTGGTGTGGATTGTGCCGTCGGTGCCGGTGCCCTTGTTCAGTCGCCAGTGCGCGGCTGTGACCACCGCCTCCGTATCTTGGTCGGCGATGTCACCTATGACGAGGCACAACTTCGTTTTTCCGATGGTCGTCTGCATGGCCAGAATCGACAGCCCTCGGCTGTCAGCGACTGAGCTACAGCCAGCCTAAACATCTGACACACCCAACGCGAGCTTTAGAGCGCAGCGATACCTCGCTGGACGAGCGCTTGAGCCGATAGCCGTTCAAAGCGCGTGGCAGGGACGTGGCTGCCAGTGCCCCTCCCGCTGCCATGCGTGGGCTTCTCAGTAAATCGCAGGACAGCCCCGCGCTTCACAGTCAGCGCCCCACGGTCTATTCTTGCCTCGTGGCCGACGAAGAACAGGACAACTATGATCGGGTGTTCGGCTGGCTCGGTGTAGACAGACAGGGCACGCCGTATCACCTGCATCCGCTCAATCTCGTTTGGAGCATCGATGGGGTCGATCACGACCTGAATGTTTACAGGAAGGCCGCCGACCGGCTCGCCGCCGACCTAAATTACTGGGCGGCCATCATCCGCGACGTGAACTGGCGCTATACCCTTGTGGGATGCGTTTGCCTGCTGGTGACCCAGCGCACCGAACACTTCGACGATCTATGTTTCCGGTACGAAGCGGGCAGCATGGTCGTCCCGCAGTTGGCGGTGACGCTCGGCTTGCTGAACCCCGAACGCGCTGTTCCGTTCTTTGAGCGAGTGCTTTCCACGCCGAACCTGAGAAAGCACCCAACCAAGGCCGTAGCTGCGGACATGGCGCTGGAGAAGCTGCGCCTGCGCAGACATCGGGAGGTCGATGCCGAGGATTGGAGCAAGCTCGAACTGGATGACGCGAAGACTAGCGAGCGTGTGTTGGAGCAACAGTGGGCCTTCTGGTCGGCACGGTGCGGGCGCAGGTCGTAACGGAGGCAGGTTGCAGTGTCCTCAAGGAGCGCGTCGAGCGGCGGCAAACCGCTCCAAGAAGTCGATCTGGCTCGCAGTCTCCACTGCTGAACGTTCGGCTACCCGAACCCGGCGGATCGCCGATTCTGCCGTTTGCCCTTGTGAGACGAGGTAGACCGCCAGCATGGTGCCCGTCCGGCCAAGGCCAGCCTCACAATGGACGGCAACCGGGTGATTGTCGGCAAGTTGGCGGTCAACAAAGCCAATGAATTCCTGAGCCTGCTCAATCGTAGGTGCTGCGCCGTCGGCGACCGGTAGGCACTTAAAGGCAAACCCGGCACTTTCATAAACTGCCGCATCTGACGGGATGTTCAGCAGCGACACGACGGCACGTACTCCAGCCGCATACAGAGCCGGTAGTTCGTCGTCGTAGCTGTCCAGAGGGCCGCCGGAATTCAGTCGGCGCTCTGGATGGACGAACGGCATCGGCATCCCGGCCAGAGCGCCGGGGATAATCCACCAAAGAAGATTGCCTGCGCTGGACGTGGTGGACAGCGGTCGTAACTCGTCGGGTAAAAACTTGGTTTCCTGTCCTGCGCGAATCTCGTATGTGCGTTCGATGCCATCGACATCCGCTCGGTAGACGATTGCGCGAGAAAGGCCGTCCTCCCGGCGGATGTTGTCCAGAATCACTTGGGGAATCTGGCTCGTGAAAACCTCCGTACCGTGGGTCTTTCTGGAGGGGCTGAACTTGCCCGCGTAGGTCAACCCGTCGTTCGCGCCGATGCTGACCGAGAAAACGCGTCCCGTCGGGCAATACCATTCCAGCGAAACCTCACCGTCGGGATCAACCGCCACTTCCGGGGCGGGAAAATTAGCGGGCAAAGTCTCGATAAACCGCTCGGCCCGCAGATAACTGTCGTAGGAAGCGCTCGAAGCGTCGTAGCCATCCCAGCCGGGAGCGCGCGATTCAGAGAAGGCCGCGTAGAGGTCGTCCAAGGCGTCGCCTTTCAGTCTGCCCACTTCTCGCGACCTCAAACCGTCACGAACTCAAGAGCCTGCGGATTCAACTGCGGAGCGCGTTTGGAAAGATTCAGCATCTCGATACCGACCACCTGATTCTGCCCGTTGAAATCCAGCACGACGCCCGGCGACACTTCTTCCGACTCGACGATGGGCGAGTCGTCCAGCCGCAGGTAGAGGGCGTCGGCTTCGCGGTCGACCTTCAGTTTCATAGTTTGCCTTTCATCGTGCGGTCGAAATATACGCTCACCACCCGTTCCGGGGCAACCGTGGTGTTGACGACCACACGCAACACCCGGTTCTCATGTTCGGGAATCTTGCGGTAACGACGCTCCAGTGTGGCGTCCGTGGGATCGGCCACTTTCAATTCCGGTTCACGCAGCGCCCGTTCGAGCCACTCCAGCGGAATGTTGCGCTCGGCCAGCACATCCCTCGCATGTTGGGTCAATTCGTAGTTCATTTGGTGCTTTCCTCCACCAGCTTGATCTCGTCGGCGGCGAGACCGTAGAAGCGATAGACACGCTCGTTAATCTCGCGCTCCAGCGCGGTGGTGTCCGCGTCCGGCGCGGCCCCTGTCTGCCGTCCCGGGACAGGCAGGCGCTTGGCGCTCAGAACGCGCTCCACCAATCCCACTCATCCCTCCGTGAGGGCGAACTGCATCTCGCGCGTGCGATCCACCACCTTCGAGGCGTCGAGCACTTCAAACCGCACCACGCCGCCGTCATAGCCGAAATCGGCAATGACCCCAGGGCGCACTTCGTCGCTCTCCCGGATGCGAGCCTCGCGCAGGGTGATCGTGAGCGTGTCCGTCTGCGGATCGTATTCGACTTTCATGTTGTTCCTTCCGGCAAGTACTTTTTCAGCTTTGACGTTTTGTACAGCGTCACGACCGCGATTTCGCTTTCGCTTTCCTCGATGAACAACTTCCTGTGGCGGGCGGGCGGCCTCCCGCCGGGCCGGGTGGCGAATGGCCGCTTCGGCTCCCTCGCGGGTGATTTCGCGAGCCTTGAGGTTGGCCTCCGTGTGCGGGCTGAACCGGATGGGTTTCATCGCGCGCCCTCCTCCACCAGCTTGATCTCGTCGGCCGTGAGGCCGTAGAGGCGATAGACCCGCTCGTCAATCTCGCGCTCCAGCGCCGTGGTGTCCGCCTCCGGCGCGGCCCCTGTCTGCCGTCCCGGGACAGGCAGGCGCTTGGCACTCAGAATGCGCTCCACCAAACGCAAGGTCGCACCGCCCCAGCTTTTCAAGACGTTACGAGGCCGCGCGATTCTTGGATTTCTTGAATTCATGGCGCTGGAGCTTTTTGACCGTTTCGAGAGCCACCTTGACTTCGCTCGATACCAGTGTCGGCGTTCCTGGCCCACTGGAAGTCGGCCAGTGGCGGGAAATCTGCATCGGCACGTCCGGTTCTTCCAGCCGGTCTTTCGTCAGGTGGTATAGGACTTTGAGGTAAAGCTCGTACGGGGTGACGGATTCATCCAGCGCCCACGACGACTGGAGTTGGTTCATCAACTGGGCGTCGAACGGCTCAGCTTCATCCCAGAGCCGGTTGAACCACGTGAGCAACTGCTCATGATTGCCGTTGCCGTGGACGACGACGTTCAATTCGGTGTTGTCGCGCAGCCCGGCCAGACTGAGGTTGGAACTGCCCACGACCGCGATGCCGCGCTCAAAGCGGTTCGCCGGATAATCGAAGATGTAGGCTTTGGCGTGGAGGCGGGCGCGGGTGAAAACCTTGACCTTGAGCTTGCCTTCCGAGATCAGCCGCACCAGTTGGGTAATCAAGTCTTGATCCTCGTCGGTCTGGTCGAGCCGCTCCAGCCGCTCGCGGATGCGTCGCTCGCCTTCAGCCACGAGCTTGGCCCGTTGCTGCGCGTTGAGAAATTCGCCCTCGCGCTGGTGGGCGATGATGGCCTCGCGGGAGGCGTGGCCTTCCGCCAGTTGCTCGATGGTGGCCCGGTCGGACGTATTGCCGATCAGGAGGCGGAGTTCCTGAACGGCGGCCAGTTGATCGGCGATGGCCTTGAAACCGGAGAGGAAAAAGTAGCCGACAGCAAAATGGGCACGGACTGACTCAGCGAGCAACGGGCGAACAGCATCCGCTAAATGCAACTCCCGGTTGTCGATGATGTCGTGCGGCATAGACCGCCGGAGGCTCGCAAAATTCCTAACGCGAAGAAAGCCGGAATGTTTCCAATTATCCGGTGAAAACTACGAAATCTGGCTCATATTTTTGTCCGGTAGCCCGCTCGTCGCCTGCCAGCGCTTGTTCATTAGAACAGGGATGACGCCTGAATGCCTCGCCATTGGTTCACCGCGCTACCGTGCCAAAGCTTACCAAGGCTACTACGCAGAGATGCGTAACCGGTGGACTCGGTTTGCAGCTTGAGATGACCAATTTGGAACGTTGCTGCGACGCGGAGAGGGAAGCTGCTTTTCGATTTCACTGCTGCTCGCTGTTTGATTGTTCAGCGAACCGCTCTGTGTTCGTGCCAAAAATCCGCCAGAAATCCGGCAGCAGCCTGAGTCAGCACTTCACAAGTGCCTGTAGATGCGAGTGAAGAAAATGGCGGGAGCGGCGGGGCTCGAACCCGTAACCTCTGCCGTGACAGGGCAGCGCTCTAACCAATTGAGCTACGCCCCCGCTAAGAGCATGCCAACGTATGAAACGCACGCTGGAGAGTCAAGAAGAACCGGCAAATAATTGCGATTCGGGCAGCAGACGCCAAGGAGGTGGGGGTGGGGAACCCCGCTGAAGAAACGTACTGCTACCCGAACAAATTTATTGTATGAAGTGGCGGGGGTTTGTCAACTCAATTAATGTACTGAAACAGGGGGAGTTAAGGCGCCGGAAGCCGGAAACCGGGAGTATACCGTTGCAAAGCGTCCCGCCGCGATTAACATGGATTCTCCCGGCGACCCCCAAACACGGGTTGCCAACACCGTGGATTACAAAGTCAAATTCGAGGTCTTCGAAGGGCCGCTCGACCTGCTCCTGTATCTGATCAAGAAGCAGGAGGTCGACATCTACGAAGTCAACCTGACCACCCTGGCCACGCAGTTCATCGAGTATATCGAAACGATGCGCCTGCTCGACCTGGAGGTGGCGGGCGAATTCCTGGTCATGGCGGCAACCCTCATGTACATCAAGAGCCGCGAATTGCTCCCGGTCGACCAGCAGGTCGCCACGGACGGCGAGGAGGAGGGTGAGGACCCCCGCTGGGAACTCATCCGGCAACTGGTCGAATACAAGAAGTTCAAGGACGCCGCGGCACAGCTCCAGCAGTTGGAGGAACGCCAGGACAACGTGTTTCCCCGCATGCCGGGCCGGCTGGAATTCCTGGCGGAGCCGGAACTTCCACGCTCCCAGGCCTCTCTGTTCGACCTCATCAGCGCGGTCAACGCCGTGATCCAGCGCTTCGCCAGGCGCGAGGACCCGCGGGAAATCATCGAAGACAAGTGGACCGTCAGCGAGAAAATCCAGAACCTGCTCAAGATCACGGCCGAACGCCCGATCCTGCGTTTCACGGACCTGTTTCAAGGGGCCGCAAGCATCGGGGAAGTTGTGGTGACATTCCTGGCGTTGCTTGAGCTGATCCGCCTGAAGCAATTGGTGGCGGTGCAAACCGAACATTTCGGCGAGATCGAAATCCGCCGTGCCGAAGCCGCGGCCTCCCCGCCGGAGCAGGCCGCGCCACCGGCGGAACCGGCTGCCGCAGCGGCGGGGGGCGGCGCCGCTGAACCCCGGCCGCCCGGCAGCGAAGCAGACTCACTTTCCGCCTGAATGCGCCTGCGTGCGCGAGTACCCGCATGGAACTAAAATTCATACTTGAAGCGATCCTGTTCTCGGCGCAAAAGCCGCTGAGCTTGAAAGAAATCCGCGATGTCTTCGCCGGCGCTCTTGAGCACGCCGAGGGCAACGAAGCCGTCCGCGGCCTGAAAAAGCTCAAAGAGGAGGAGGCCCAAGCCGCCTTGGAGGAGCTGGCGCGCGACCATGAAACGGCCGGGCGCAGTTACCGGCTGACTTGCGTTGCCGGGGCGTGGCAGTTTGTCACTCAGCCCGAGTACGCGCCCTGGCTGAAGGCGCTGGTGGGGCACAAAGCGCGGCCGCCGCGGCTCTCCGCTCCCGCTTTGGAAACGCTTGCGATTATCGCTTACCGGCAGCCTGTCACTCGCGCGGAAGTGGAGCAGGTTCGCGGGGTCGCGGTCGACGGCGTGATGCAAACCCTGCTCGAACGCGGGCTGATCGAGCCGGCCGGGCGCGCCGAAGTGGTGGGGCGGCCGACGTTGTTCGCCACGACTCCCGTTTTCCTGGAGTATTTTGGATTGCGCAGTCTCGAGGACCTGCCGGCGGCGGACGAACTCCGCCGCATCCCCGTGGTGAAGCCGGAGGGACTCGCGACGGTGGACCCGGGCCTGGCGACCGCCCCGCCGGAGCAACTGACCCTGCCGGAGCCGCCGGCCGGTGCCGCGCCGCAGGAGCACACCGCGCCAACTGAGGCGCCTGCCGAGCCCGCGCAATCACAAGACGGCGGCAAGGCTTCTTAAACGGAACAAACCCGCTTTGGCTAAAATGAACATTCCAGAACATCGGCGCGCGATCGACAAATGCGACGCCCAGATCGTCAAATTGTTGAACGAGCGGACCCGGCACGTGCTCGCCATTGGCGAGATCAAGGTCAAGGCCGGCGAGGAGATCTACGCGCCGCACCGCGAGAAGGCCGTGTTTAGCCGCATCTGCCGGTTGAACGAGGGGCCGATCACCGAGGAGTCGCTCCGGGCGATCTATCGCGAGATCATGTCGAGCGCGCTGTCGCTCGAAAAGACCCTCACGATCGCCTATCTCGGTCCCGAGGCCACCTTCACCCACCAGGCCGCCATCCGGAAGTTCGGCTCCAGCCTGAACTACTCATCGCAAAAAACGATCACCGACGTGTTCACCGAGGTCAGCAAGAACCGGGCGGACTACGGGGTGGTGCCGGTGGAGAACTCCACCGAGGGAGTCGTCACCCATACGCTGGATATGTTTGTCGACAGCGACCTGCAAATTGTCGCGCAAATCGTGATGCCGGTGCAGCACTGCCTGCTGAGCAGGGGTCCGCGTTCGAGCATCAGGAAACTGTTCGCGCACCCGCAATCCCTTGGGCAATGCCGCCAATGGGTCCAGCGCAACCTGCCCGCGGCGGAAATTGTCGAGACTTCCTCCAATGCCCGCTCGGCGGAACTCGCCGCGCGCGAGAAGGGCGCCGCCGCGATCGCCGGGGTGTTGGCCGCCGAGAAATACCGGATCCCCGTGCTCGATTTCGACATCCAGGACAATGCCGCCAACGCCACCCGGTTCCTGGTGCTCGGACGCCAATGCGGCCCGCCCACCGGCAACGACCGCACCAGCGTCATGTTCAGCGTCGTTGACCGCGTGGGCGCTCTCTACCGTGCCCTGGCGCCGTTCCGTCGCTACCGGATCAACATGACCAAGATCGAGTCTCGCCCAAGCAAGCGGAAGGCCTGGGAGTATTTCTTCTTCGTGGATTGCGACGGCCACCAAAAGGACAAGAAAGTGGCGAAAGCGCTGCGCCTGCTCGGCGAGCACTGCAGCTACGTCAAGGTGCTCGGATCGTATCCGAATTGGGAGTAACGGGCCGGTAATTCACCCGCCCGAAATTCGTTCCCGCTGCGGTTTTGGACGGAAGAGAACCACCACGTTGCCCACGCGCGTGACCAGGTGGCTGTGAGTTGCCTCGGCCATTTTCGGCGCGAGTTCCTTCTTTTGCTCCTTGGCGTAATCGAACTTATTAACAAGAGCGTGGGATAGACTACAAACGCAGGTAGGGCGCGTCACTCCGTGCGCGCCGCCGTGCCCGTTCCCCAAGCCCCGTGCGCGCACGGAGTGACGCGCCCTACCCGTTTAGGTGTGTTCAATCCCACGGACTCCTCAGTAATCGTCCAGGGCTATTTCATCACGCGCGCGATGGCGTTCCACCATGTGTCGTGCAACTCGGCCGCGGCCCACGACCATTCGCCGGCCGGCGTCTTGATCCGCAGTTCAGCGCCGCCGACCGTGCCGATGCGAACCGCCGGGACGCCGAGGATCTTCGCCTGCGCCAGGATCTTGGGCGCCGCCAGTTCCGCAACGGAAATAATGATCCGGCCCTGCGTCTCGCCAAACAGCAACGCGTCCGTTCGCAGCGCCGCGCCTTCCTGTCCCAACGCGGTGATCGCCCCGGCGAGGTCCACGTTGGCTCCGATCAGGCGCGGGGTTTCCCGTGCGATTTGCCCGGAAATGCAGCATTCGGCCAGGGCCACGGCCAGTCCGCCTTCGCTGCAATCGTGCGCGCTTTTCACCTCGCCTTCATGAATCAGCGACCGCAGGGCAAGGTGCAGCTCTTGTTCCCTCTCGAGGTCGCATCGCGGGGGCAGCCCGTCTTTAACCCGGTGCATCCTCTGCAGGTAAGCCGAGCCGCCCAGTCCCTGGAGGGGGTCGTTCAGGTCGACGGCCTTTCCCAGCAAAATAATCGCGTCACCCGCGTCCTTGAACCACTGCGTAGTGATGTGTTCCTGCTTCTCAATCAACCCCGCCATGGCGACCGTCGGGGTCGGGTCAATGGGTCCGTTCGGGCTCTGGTTGTACAGGCTGACGTTCCCGCCGGTGACCGGCGCATTGAACGCCCGGCAGCCGTCCGCCAAACCGCGGACGGATTCCCGCAGTTGCCAGAAGATCTCCGGGTTATACGGATTGCCGAAATTGAGGTTGTCGGTCGTGCCAAGCGGGACGGCCCCGGAACACGCCAGGTTCCGGGCCGCTTCCGCCACCGCAATTTTGCCCCCTTCATACGGGTCCAGGAAAACGTAAACGGCGTTGCAGTCTACGGAGAGGGCGACGTACTTTTCCACGCGGTCGGAGTTCTCGCGGGAGGCATCGAGGTCGGCCTCCGTCGGAGGGAGTGAATCGCCTTTAATCCGCAGCACGGCCGCGTCCGAACCCGGACACACCACCGTGCCGTCGCGCACCATGTGGTCGTATTGACGGTACACCCAGTTCTTGGAGGCGATCGTCGGCCAGGCCAGCAGGCTCTGGAGCGCGCCCACCGGGTCCTTTGTGTCCTCGATGCCGGCCAGGGTGAAGGCGCGGACGCGCGCCAGGTAAGCTGGCTCTTTGGCTTCCCGCTGATACACCGGGGCTTCATCGGCGAGTTTCTTTGCCGGGATATCGGCCACGACCTTGCCGTTGTTCCGCACCACCATGCGGCCGGTGTCCGTCACAAAGCCAATCTCCGCCCAGGGCAGGTCCCATTTGTCGAAAATCCGCTTCACTTCATCTTCCCTGCCGCGCTTGACGATGATCAGCATTCGTTCCTGTGACTCGCTGAGCATGATCTCATACGGCGTCATGTTCGGCGCGCGCTGCGGCACCTTGGAAAGATCGATTTCAATCCCGGTTCCGGCGCGCGCCGCCGTTTCACAACTGGAACAGGTCAATCCCGCCGCGCCCATGTCCTGGATGCCCGCGACCGCGCCAGTCGCCAGCAACTCGAGGCACGCCTCGCAGACGAGCTTCTCCATGAACGGGTCGCCCACCTGCACCGCCCCGCGCTGTTGCTCCGCGGATTCCTCGGTGAGATCCTGCGAAGCAAAGGCGGCCCCGGCGAGACCGTCTCGGCCGGTGGCCGGCCCCACGTAGAAGACAGGGTTGCCCACTCCGCTGGCTTTTCCGCGGGCGATCTGATCATGGCGCAGCACGCCCAGGCAGAACGCGTTCACCAACGGGTTGCCCTCGTAGGATTTGTCGAAGTAAACCTCGCCCGCGACGGTCGGGATCCCGAAGCAGTTCCCGTAATGCGCGATGCCCGCCACCACTCCGCTGAAGAGACGGCGGTTGTTCGCCACATCCGACGGGTCCGACCCGGGCTCGTCCGTGATCGGGCCAAACCGGAGCGAATTGACCGAGCAGATGGGCCGCGCTCCCATGGTGAAGATGTCCCGCACGATTCCGCCCACGCCTGTGGCGGCTCCCTGGAACGGCTCAACCGCGCTCGGATGATTGTGCGACTCGATCTTGAACGCGATCGCCAACCCGTCCCCGATGTCGATAATGCCCGCGTTTTCCTCCCCCGCTCCCACCAGGATCTTGGGCGATCGCGTCGGGAATGTCTTCAGCAGCGGACGGCTGTTTTTGTACGAGCAATGCTCGCTCCACATCACGGAGAAGATGCCCAGTTCCGTGTAGCTCGGCTCGCGGCCAAGGATCGCCTTGACCTTCTCATACTCTTCCGGAGTGAGATTATGTTTCCGAACCAAATCGGGCGTAATTTGCGGGTCAGATGTGTGCATCGGTAATCGCCAGGAGAAACCAGGAATTCCTGTCCGCTGTAACATGCGGCCAACCGGCGTGTGACTCAATCCAAAAGCGCGCTTGGGCAACTCCCGCACACACAGGAGGCGGCAGGATGGACTGCATGGAAGGTTGGCAGGGGCCGATCGCCGAGCGGGCGTTCGTTCATTCGCCAACACGACCCCATCTGCGGCAGGCTATCCCCGAAGTTTCATCAGCAGCCCGCGCGTTAAAGCTGATGCCGCGGCGCACGAGCGAGATGCGCCTTCAGAATGTGGCTGTCGTTCCTCCCCGGCCAGATCGCCTTCGAACGTGGATCCGGGTCCAAGTCGCCTCCCTTCAACGGGCTTCCGACTCGGTTTACCTTCAAACTCCAGCAGCCGGAGCTGTAGTTGTGCTAACGCCAGTCTGCTGTGGGGGTGAGGAGCGTTGTCGAGTTCGTGTTGGAGTTTGCAGGCGGAACGTCATTCTCAGTGCGCTGCGCCCAACGCCAAGCCGATGTCCGTCTGCGAAGAAAGCTGACCAAAGCAGCATGAACCGTTGGGCCGAGCACCAGCCGTGTCACAGCCAGCAGCGGCAGGAAAGCGGCTCTCCAAAACGCCCCTATGCTGTTTCTGTTTCGAAGCATGCTAATCCCTTCAG
>Ga0073934_10008935_pt1 | contig 13088 bp, 16 predicted proteins | sample LarsenN4metaG_FD_76834 | JGI IMG/M metagenome (GOLD analysis project Ga0073934, IMG submission 76834) | Hot spring sediment bacterial and archeal communities from British Columbia, Canada, to study Microbial Dark Matter (Phase II) - Larsen... ...
AGAATGCATCATGATGTGTGATGCATTACCCAACCAACATTCGTTTCAAACATCTACCAGTCTGTGGCATCAAGATCAAGCCACGTGATCGGTTCACAAGTTTCGATCACAGTTGATGGAGATTGGCCATGGACAGAACCGCCCTTTCCTACCGTCCGCTCCTGCGCGGCCTGCGCGGCGCGCTGCGGGCAATGTCCGCCGCCGGCGAGGTCGCGCGGCAGCGCGCGCGGCTACTGGAGCTCGACGACCACCTGCTCGACGACATCGGCATCACCCGGAGCGAAGCACTCCGTGAATCGATGCGTCCGATCTGGGATGCGCCCGACCACTGGAGGGGCTGAAGAGGCCCCTCCCGACCAATTCACTTGAATTGCGGCCGGAAGCTTCCAATATTCCTTCCGGGTTCGGGTGCCGTGCGCGGCGCCCGGCAAGGAACGCACAAGTGGAGGGATCCATGGCTGAGTATCAGACGGTCAATACGGCCCGGGTCGGCACCGGCGCCGTGGCGATCGACGAGGGTCTGCGGGCCCACATGAACAAGGTCTACGGCACCATGTCGGTCGGCATGGTGATCACCGCGCTTGCTGCGTGGGCGATGTCGGGGCTTTCGGTCACGGACACGGCGACCCAGTATGCGCTGGGTGACGGGCGCTATCTGACCGACTTCGGCTATGCGCTCTTCGCGTCGCCGCTCAAGTGGGTGGTGATGTTCCTCCCGCTGATCATGGTCTTCGCCTTCGGAGCGATGATCAACCGCATCTCGGCGGCCGGGGCGCAGCTGTTCTTCTATACCTTCGCGCTTGCGATGGGCGTGTCGATCAGCTGGATCTTCCTGGTCTTCACCGGATACTCGATCGTGCAGGTCTTCCTGATCACCGCGATCGCCTTCGCCGGCCTCTCGCTCTGGGGCTATGTGACGAAGAAGGACCTCAGCGGCTGGGGCACCTTCCTGATCATGGGCGTGATCGGCCTTCTGGTTGCGTCGATCGTGAACATCTTCCTCGGCTCGCCGGCCGTGATGTTCGCGATTTCGGCGATCGGCGTGCTGATCTTCGCGGCCCTGACCGCCTACGACACGCAGAACATCAAGAACACCTACATCCAGCACGCGCAGTCGATGGATCAGGAGTGGCTCGGCAAGTCCGCGATCATGGGCGCGCTGAACCTCTACCTCGACTTCATCAACCTGTTCATGTTCCTGCTGCAGCTGTTCGGCAACCGCGAATAACGGCAGGACGCGCGATCCCGAACGAAGGGGCCGGGGGCAACCCCGGCCCTTTCGCTTTCCCGGCGCAGGAAAGAAAAGGCCGCGCCCTTCGGCGCGGCCCTCCGGTCTGACGGGCGGCAGGATCGCTACTTGATCTTGCCTTCCTTGTATTCGACATGCTCCCGCTTCACGGGATCGTATTTCCGGACGACCATCTTCTCGGTCATCGTGCGGGCGTTCTTCTTGGTCACGTAGAAATGCCCGGTGCCCGCCGTCGAGTTCAGGCGGATCTTGATCGTCGTCGGCTTGGCCATCGTTCGTCTCCGTCAGGCTGGGGACCCGCTGGTCCGGCGCCGGAATGTTGAAGCCCGCCTTTTAGCGGCCGCGCGGGCCGAGTCAAGCCGGCTTGCCGCCGGTCATGCCAGCGGCGGCCGCCCCATGGCCGCGTGAACGGCATCGCGCGCGGCCTTGTCGAGCCCGAGCGCCTGGGAAAGCTGGCGCAGGTAGTCCGCCTCGGCCGGGTTGTCCACCGACACGGCACCGAGAGCGGCGCCATAGACCTGCGCCTTCATCGCCTCGCCCGTTGCCCTGGCCAGCCCCGCCACGTCGATCGGAGCGTCGAGTTCGGCCTTGACGAAGGCAAGCTCGTCCGCCGAGGCATCGCTCAGGTGGCCGAGGATCTTCGCCTTCTCCGCCTCGTCCACGCTGCCGTCGGCCTTTGCCGCCTGGATCATCGCGCGGATCATCAGCTTGGCGTTCTCTTCCATCGCGTGCGAGACCGCGGCATTGCCCCCGGTCATGGCTCCCATGAGCTGTTCGAGCGAGGCGGTCCCGGCCGCCGCCATGCCCTTCATGGCGCCGAACAGGCTGTCCATCCCTGCCTCGCCCTTCTCGGCCAGGTCCGCCGCGCTGTCGCCCAGCTTGCCGACCATTTCGCGGACCTTGCCGCCGCCGCCGGGAATCCCGGCCTTCTCGGCCAGTTCGGCCGCCTGGTCGGCGATGCCGCCGGGCTGATCGGCGCCGCGCAGGGCTTCCTTCATGCTCTGCATGCCGCCGGCCTGACGGAACCTGTCATAGCCCTTGGCGGCCGCGAACCCGACCGCAAGCGCGGCCAGCGTCTTCATGAAGCTCATCTCTCAGCCCTCCGGATGGAATCCCGTGGAGGACCTTAGCGCGCCTTTGGCAACGGCAACATGATTGCCGGATGCGGCGGCTGAATGCCGCCGCCCTGACCCGGCGGACCGATTGCGCGGGCGGCCTGTAAGCCGGATTCTGTCCCGGGGGTCGCCCCCCTTGGATGACCATTCCTCTCGCCCCGCCCTTGCGGGTGGGGTCCAGCTGCCAACCCGGGGTCCTCGGGCCGAAGCATCCCTGCCGGCGATATCCTCCGGGGGTCTCCCCCCTCGGGATCAGCCCGGCGCGGACCCCCTATGCGGCATTGCTCCCGGTGGGGCTTGCCGTGCCGGTCCGGTTACCCGTCCCGCGGTGGGCTCTTGCCCCACCGTTTCACCTTTGCCCGTGCAGGCACGGGTAGTCTCTTCTCTGTGGCGCTTTCCCTGGGGTTGCCCCCGCCGGGCGTTACCCGGCACCGTCGCTTCGTGGAGTCCGGACTTTCCTCGAAGGGGCCTCGGCCCCGTCGCGGTCATCCGGCCGCCCGCGCATTCCGGGAGTTAGGCGCCGCCCGGCGTTCCGTCAACCGGGAAGCGCCGGGCGAGGTCGGCGGCGGCGGCGCGGTCGGCGCCGGATTCCGGTCCTTCCGCCCAGGGGCGGAAGCGCAGGCGGAAGGCCGCGAGGAGCATCCCGCCCGGCAGGTCGGGATAGCCGAAGCGGCGCAGTGACGGCACGAATGGCGCGCCCGGGTCGCCGTCCGGCCCCGGCCAGACGGACAGGCCGCGCAGGGCGAGCCTGCGCCAATCGAAGCGCGGGCCGGGGTCGCGCTTGCGCGCGGGGGCCATGTCGGAATGGGCGATGACCCGCTGCGGGGGAATGCCGTGGCGGGCCATCACGCCGGCAAGCAGGGTCTCGAGCGCCTGCATCTGCGGTTCCGGAAAGGGCGCGTCGCCGGGGTTGGCGAGTTCGATCCCGATCGAGCGGGAATTGACGTCGCTCACCTGCCCCCAGGCGCCCTCGCCCGCATGCCAGGCGCGCAGGGATTCATCCACAAGCTGTTCGGTCGCCCCGTCCTCGGCCACCAGCCAGTGCGCCGAGACCTCGGCCGCGGGGTCGCAGAGACGCGCGCGCGCCTCGGCGCAGGTTGCCATCCCGGTGTAGTGGATCACGATCAGGTCCGGCCGCGCCCCGCCGCGGCGCGGGCCGCTGTTCGGCGAGGGGAAGGCCGGCGCCGCGGTCAGCCACGCACCCGCTGGAACGGCGTCGGATCCCATGAACAGGCAAAGCCGTCGCCATCGGGATCGAGGTTCCTGGGGTCGCGCTTCGGACCGCCGGACTTCAGGAACGCCTCCTGCGCCGCCGCGGGCGAATCGTAGCGCGCGCAGGCCTTTTCCGAACTCGACAGCGCTATGCCGCTGCGGCTGTAGATCGATTCGCCCAGCCTGTTCGGCGCGTTGATCGCGTATTCGATGATGGGCGAGGCCCCGGTTCCGGTCCGCTCCGGCAGCTCGGTCGGCGCCACGGTCACATAGGCCGCCCTGTTGCGCTCGATCCGGGCCTTGTCGCTCTCGATGGTTTCGCGCGCCGCCACGGCGGCGAAGTCGTTCTCGTCGGAGATACCGGTATGGGCGGGGACGGCGCCGGGATCGCCGGGCAGGGACGCGACGGCCGTCGCCGTGGCCGGATAGTCCGATCCGATCGGGCCGGAGGTGATCGTCCCGCCCGTCGCAGGCGGAACCGAGGTGTCGGGCCCCGCATAGCCCGGCCCGGGCGGAAGTACGGTCGCATAGGGCGACGGGGCGGGCGCGCTCATCCCGCTCAGTTCCGCGTCGCGGCGCGCCCGGTATTCGTCCACGCTGCCAAAGCCGATCCCGCCCTGTGTCACCGGTTCGGGCGGCGCGCAGGCGGAAACCAGCACCGCAAGGGCCATGACGGAGATCGCGCTGTGGGCGTGGAACGGTTTCATGCCGGGGCAATCCGTATCAGCTGCAGTCCGTATCGGAAGACGGCGCGCGCCTTACCACCATTTGCCGGGTTTGTGAACAAAGCCGGCCGCCTTCTCCAGCACGTAGGCGTGATTGAGCAACGCCCCCTCCTCCCACGGCCGGCCGATCAGCTGAAGCCCGAGCGGCAGGCCCTGACGGTCAAGCCCGGCCGGAACCGCGATGCCCGGAAGGCCCGCCAGGTTCACCGTCACCGTGAAGACGTCGTTGAGATACATCTCGACCGGGTCGGCGCTGGCCTTCTCGCCAAGACCGAAGGCCGCAGATGGCGTGGCCGGCGTCAGGATCGCGTCCACACCCTCGGCAAAGACGGTCTCGAAGTCCCGCTTGATCAGCGCCCGGACCTTGCGCGCCCGGTTGTAGTAGGCGTCGTAGAAGCCCGCCGACAGGACATAGGTGCCGATCATCACCCGGCGCTGGACCTCGCGCCCGAAGCCCTCGGCGCGGGTCTTCTCGTACATCTCGGTGATGCCGTCGCCCTGGGCGAGCCTCGCCCGGTGGCCGTAGCGCACCCCGTCATAGCGCGCGAGGTTCGACGACGCCTCGGCCGGTGCGACGACATAGTAGGCGGGAAGCGCGTATTTCGTGTGCGGCAGGCTGATGTCGCGGATCACCGCGCCGGCATCGCGCATCATCGCGATGCCGTCCTGCCACAGGGCCTCGATCTCGTCGGGCATGCCATCCAGCCGGTATTCGCGGGGAATGCCGATGACCTTGCCGCGGATGTCGCCGGTCAGCGCCGCCTCGTAGTCCGGCACGGGCAGGTCGGCCGAGGTGGAATCCATCGGGTCGTGGCCCGCCATCGCGCGCAGCATGATCGCCGCATCGCGCACCGACTTCGTCATCGGCCCGGCCTGATCGAGCGAGGAGGCGAAGGCGACAATGCCCCAGCGGCTGACCCGGCCATAGGTCGGCTTCAGCCCGGTTATGCCGGTGAATGCGGCCGGCTGGCGGATCGAGCCGCCGGTATCGGTGCCGGTGGCGGCAAGGCAGAGATCGGCCGCGACCGCGGCGGCCGACCCGCCGGACGAACCGCCGGGGGTCAGCGCGGTGTCGTCGTTGCCGCGCCGCCAGGGGTTCACGGCATTGCCGTAGCAGGAGGTCTCGTTCGACGAGCCCATCGCGAATTCGTCCATGTTCAGCTTGCCCAGCATCACCGCGCCGGCCTCGAAGAGCTGCCGGGTCACGGTGGACTCGTATTCCGGGCGGAAGCCCCGCAGGATGTTCGATGCCGCCTGCGACGGAACCCCCTTGGTGCAGAACAGGTCCTTGATGCCAAGCGGGATGCCGCACATGTCGGGCGCGTCCCCGGCCTTCAGGCGCCGGTCGGCCGCGCGCGCCTGCTCCAGCGCGATGTCGGGAGTCTTGTGCACGAAGGCGTTCAGCGCGTCCCCCGCGTCCATCGCCGCCATGCAGGCCATCGTCAATTCGACTGCCGACGTCTCGCCCTTGCGCAGCGCGTCACGCGCCGCGGCGATGGTGAGCGTGTTCAGGCTCATTCCACCACCTTCGGCACGACGAAGAACCCCTCGCGGGCATCGGGCGCGTTCGACAGGACGCGATCGGCCATGCCGCCCTCGGTCACCACGTCGGCCCGACGCTTCAGCCGCATCGGCGTGACGCTGACCATCGGCTCGATCCCCGTGACATCCACCTCGTTCAGCTGCTCCATGAAGCCGAGGATCCCGGAAAGCTCGCGGGCCAGCGCCGGAAGGTCTTCTTCCTTCACGGCGATGCGGGCAAGGTGCGCAACCCTGCGTGCAGTGGCGGTGTCGATCGACATGGGGACTCCCCGGCAGGCCAGGACCTGAACGGCGGGGGTTTAGCCGCGCGCGGCGCGCCCCGCAAGCATGTGGCGGCGATAGACCTCGATCATCCAGCCGAGCATCACCGCATTGAGCCCGTGCCAGAGGAAATGCGTGCCATGCGGCCAGACGGTGCAGAGCGGTTCGTCAAGGGTGCGGAAGGTCAGCGAGACAAGCAGGACAAGGGCGCCGAGGCCGATCCCGCGCGCCGTCTGCGGGGCCTTGCGCCGCAGGCCGATGGCGAAGGCGATCAGCAGGACGGGCACCGGCCCGTAATCCGCCGACGACCCGAGCCAGGGAAGGACGCGGTAGAACAAGGGCACCGTCAGCGCGGCATAGGGCAGGTAGGCGACGGCGCCGATACCGGCCGCAACAGGCCCGAGACCCACGAAATCGCGCCAGACCGCGTAGAGGTAGAGCATGATGAAGACCAGGATGGGCAGGACATCGGCCGTCGCGGCCCAGCCGGTGGCAAAGGTGTGGAACAGGAAGGACCCCACCCCGATCACGGCCAGATTGACGCACATCGCCACCGCCAGCGGCAGGCCGAGGCCGCGCACGCGCCGCCACATCACGAAGGCCGCGACAAGGAAGGCGGCATTGGTCGCGGCATTGAGCGGCTCGGCCCAGAAGGACGGGTCCGTCCGCTCGCAGTAGCCGTCCATCGCCGCGGTCCAGTTCACCGCCGTTGCCCCCCTTGCTGTATGCTGTCCTCTAGCAAGCGGTTGGGAGGCATCCAATGAGGATCACATGGCTTGGGCATTCCGGTTTCCGCCTCGAGATTGCGGGCGCGGTCCTGCTGATCGACCCCTGGCTTGAGGGCAATCCGATGTTTCCCGCCGCCCGGCGGGACGAGGCGACGGCCGGCGCGACCCACGTGCTCGTCACCCACGGCCACGGCGACCACGCCGGCAATGCCGCCGCAATCGCGAAGGAGCGGGGCATCCCGGTCGCCGGCATCTACGATCTGGTCTCGATCCTGGAGGCCGGCGAGGGCGTGGAGGGCATCGGTTTTAACAAGGGCGGCACGGTCGATCTCGGCGGCGCGCGGGTGACGATGGTCAATGCCTGCCATTCGTCAAGCTTCGCGGGACGGCACGGCACGGTCTATGCCGGGCACGAGTCGGGCTACATGATCGCGGGCGAGGGCCACACGGTCTATGTCTCCGGCGATACCGACATCATGGCCGATATGGCATGGATGGGCGAATTCCACCGGCCCGACATCGGCATCCTCGCGGCCGGCGGGCATTTCACGATGGACATGGCGCGCGCCGCCTGGGCGGCGCGGCGCTATTTCGACTTCCGCGTGGTGATCCCCTGCCACTACAGGACCTTTCCGCTGCTGGAACAGTCGGCGAAGGCCCTCCGCGAGGGGCTGCCCGGCGTGCGCGTGATCGAACCGGAGGTGATGTCCCCGATCGAGCTCTGACGCGGGGCCGGCCCGGTCAGCAGGGGGCCTCCCCCGCGCACCGCCTCAGCGCGGCGGCGGCCCGCTGCGCGCCGACCGGCCGCGCAGCCCGGGCACCTCGGACCGCGGCGGCAGCCCGAGGTCCCGCCGCATGTGGTCGGACATCTCGTCGGGGCGCAGGGCCGCCGGGCGGCGGCGCGTGAAGGCCGCTCCGGCCAAGGCCGCGAGGACCCGCCCGAGACCGTGGCGGTCGATGATGGCGCGGACCTCGCCGCGGACAGCGCCGCCGCTGTCGGAGAATAGTGCGTTCATCCTCTAACACGGCCGGACGGATTGCCCGCGCCGGCCCCTCTGCATGAATGGTTCGGGAATGGGGGCGAAACCGTGCCGGAGGGCGCGGTGTCACCGGAGTCTGGGATTGGTTCCGCCCGCTGCGGGCGTCAGGCGCGCGTCAGTTGTCGCGCCGGGCCCCGCCGCGTTCCGCTGCCCGGGCGAAAGTGCCTGCGGGCCGGAGGCTGGCCTGCGCGATGAGCGCCGTCGAAGCTGTCATGGCACGCCTCCCCCTGCTTGCGGAACGAGGCGCGGACCGTAGAGCCGAATCGTGACGCCGGGAACCACGGAGTGACCCAGGGTCATCCGTGCGGCGGGGCCTGTGCCCCGCGGGCAACAGGGCCGCGCGGGTGACGCCTTCAGGCTCGCCGTTCCCCGAAGAACCGCCGCAGGAGCGCCCCGGCCTCGGCCGCGCCGATGCCGTCATAGACCTCGGGCGCGTGGTGTGACTGGGGATGCGCGAACACCCGCGCCCCGTGCGCGACGCCGCCCGACTTCGGATCGGCGGCGCCGTAGTAGAGGCGCGCGATGCGGGCGGCCGCGATGACGCCGGCGCACATCGCGCAAGGCTCGAGGGTGACGTAAAGATCGTGACCGGGCAGCCTTTCCGATCCGGCCTCTGCGCAGGCCGCCCGGATCGCCAGCATCTCGGCATGGGCGGAGGGGTCGTTCAGTTCCCGCGTGCGGTTGCCCGCCCGCGCGACGACGCGGCCATCCGGCGCGACGACGACCGCGCCCACGGGCACCTCGCCGCGCGCGCCCGCCGCCCGCGCTTCGGCCAGCGCGGCCTCCATGTGGCCATTCAACCGCATCGCCCCGTCTTGGCCCCGAAACCCCACCCGAGGCAAGCGCTTCCCGCGCCGGGTGATTGGCGCTATGGGGAACCCCTCACGCAGGGGGGCCGCGATGGGCGAGGAGAGGAAGGGCGGCGACCGGATCGCCAAGGTGATGGCGCGGGCGGGCGTCGCCTCGCGCCGCGATGCCGTACGCCTGATCGTTGCCGGGCGCGTGGCGGTGAACGGCACCGTCGTCACCTCGCCGGCGCTCGACGTGACGCCGGCTGACCGGGTGACGCTGGACGGTAAGCCGATCGACGCGCCGCAGCCGCCGCGCCTATGGCTCTACTACAAGCCGCTCGGTCTGGTGACGTCGGAACGGGACCAAAAGGGCCGTCAGACGGTTTTCGAATCCCTGCCCGAGGGCATGCCCCGGGTGATGAGCGTCGGTCGCCTCGACTTGAACTCCGAGGGCCTGCTGATCCTGACGAACGACGGCGAGCTGAAGCGGCGGCTGGAACTGCCCGCGACCGGCTGGCTGCGCAAGTACCGCGTCCGCGTGAATGGCATGCCGACCGACGCCACCTTCGATCCGCTTCGGCGCGGCATCGTGATCGATGGCGAGGATTTCCAGCCGATGGAGATCACGCTCGACCGGCAGAAGGGGGCCAATGCCTGGCTGACCGTAGGCCTGCGCGAGGGCAGGAACCGCGAGGTGCGCCGGGCGATGGCCGAGGTCGGGCTGACGGTGAACCGCCTGATCCGGGTCAGCTATGGGCCGTTCCGCCTGAACGACATGAAGCCCGGCGATGTGGTCGAGGTGAAGGCGCGGGTCATGCGCGAACAGCTGGGTGGCCTGCTGGACGGGCTGCTGCCCGGAAAGGCGGAAGGCGGCGAAAGGGCATCCGGCCGCGCGCGGCCCGACCGCCCGCGCAGGCCGCGGCAGGCGCGGGAACGGGCGGAGGGCGGGCACGGCCTGCCTGCCGGTCCCCGCGCGAAAGGGCCGGGCGGCGACAGCAAGGCCCCAGCGAGGCCCCGGCCGGAGGGGGCCCGCCCCGGACGGAAACCCCATGGAGAATCCGGCGCCGGAGGTGTCGGCGACGCGCGCAGGCCCCGCGGCAAAGCCCGTCCCGCGGGACAGGGCAGCGACGCAGGGATCCATGGCGGGCCGCGGCCCGGAGGGAGCGCAGGCCCGCGAAAGGCGGCCGGCAAGCCATCGCCGGCGGGGAAAGCAGGCGCGCACCATTCCCGGCCCGCGGGGAAGGCTGGCGCAGGCAGGCCGCCGCGCAGGACCGGTCCCGACGGCGCCACCGGTGGTGCCACCGGTCCTCAGGGTTCCGCCGGCAAGCCACGGCGGGAAAGGAAAACAGGCCCGCGCAAGCCCCAGGCAGCGGGAGGCGCCAGCCCGCGCAAGCCCTCGGCCAAGCCGCAGGGCAAGGGGCGCCCGGGCGCGCGCAAGCCGTCCGGCAAGCCCGGGCCCGACCGCGGAACCGGCGGCAAGCCTGCCGGCTCGTCCCGGCGCGGTCCAGCCAGGGGCCGCGGCCCCTCGCGCTGAGGCGCGGGCAGGACGGACCGGCAGCTTTGGGCTTCCGATCCACGGCAGCCCGTGCCACTGTGGCCGCGGTCCGATCCGAGGGGGTGAAATGGCCGAGTCCGGGCTGAACCGCATTGCCTTCTTCCTGCTTGTCGCGCTGATCGCCTACGCCGCCCTGTCGGGCGCCGAGGTTCCGGCGGGCTGAGGGCGCGATGGCCGAGCGGTATTCCGGCAGATACAGCCCCGGCGCGTCAGCATCCGGGGCAACGGCCGACCCCGCCGCGGCGGCCATCCGGCGCGTCGCCGACCGCCGCATCCGGCGCCTCACGCTGTTTCACCTCGCCTCGCTCCTCTTCATCCTGTCGGCGTTCACCGGGCCGCGCGCCGGCCTTGTGCCGGATCTCGCCGCCTTCGGTCTGCTCGGCGCGGCGGGGTGGCTGACCCGCCACGGCCTGCTTGCCGAGGCCGCCTACAACGAACGCAAGGTGGCGCGCCGCCCGGCCGTCCCGCGCAAGCTCTTCGCCGCCATCCTGACCGGCGCGGGCCTGTTCCTCGGCGGCTTCATCCCCGGCGAGAGCCTTCTTGTCCCGCTAGGTTTCGGCATTGCGGGCCTTGTCCTGCACGTGCTTGCCTTCGGCCCCGACCCGATGCGCGACAAGGGCATGGAGGGCGTGGACGTCTATCAGCAGGACCGTGCCGCGCGGGTCGTCGCGGAGGCCGAGAAGCAGCTCGACGACATGGAGGCCATCGCGGCGCGGCTGACGGACAGGGACCTCGCCGCCCGCATCGGCGCCTTCGTCGCCGCCGCGCGGCGGATGTGCAGGACGGTCGAGGAAGACCCCCGCGACCTCGCGGCCGCGCGCCGGTGGCTGGTCGTCTATGTCTCCGGCGCCCGCGACGCGACGGTCAAGTTCGCCGACCTCTGGGCCAAGTCGCGCGATCCCAGGGCCCGCGCCGACTTCGAATCGCTCCTCGACGACCTGCAGAGCAACTTTGCCGCGCGCACGACGGCGCTGCTCGAGGACAACCGCACCGACCTCGATGTCGAGATCTCGGTCCTGCGCGACCGGCTGAAACGCGACGGGGTCCTGACCGGCCCCACCGACACCTGATGAGGAAGAGGAGCCCCGACAGATGACCGAGACCGTCCGCCAGAGCGCCGCCGCAGCCCTCTCCGCCATCGAGGAAGTGACCACGGTGGTCCTGCCCGAGCCGGCCGGAGAGCTTGTCCCGCTCGAAAAGGCGTCACCGTCTCAGGCCGAAGCCATCCGCAAGCGGATGGACGAGATCGACATCTCCGATACCGGGTCGATCGTGAACTTCGGCTCTGCCGCGCAGGCGGAACTCCAGCAGATCAGCCAGGCGATGCTGACCGACGTCCGCAACAAGGATGTCGGTCCCGCCGGCGACAGCCTGCGCCAGATCGTCACCACGATCCGCGGTTTTTCGGTCAGCGAACTCGACATCCGCAGGGAGAGGTCGTGGTGGGAAAGGCTTATCGGCCGCGCCGCACCCTTCGCGCTCTTCGTGGCCAAGTACGAGCAGGTCCAGGACCAGATCGACAAGATCACGAACGACCTTCTGGGGCACGAGACCCGGCTGCTCAAGGACATCAAGTCGCTCGATCTGCTCTACACCAAGACGCTCGGCTTCTATGACGAACTCGGCCTCTACATCGCCGCGGGCGAGCAGAAGCTGAAGGACCTCGACGCCACCGACATCCCGGCGAAGGAGGCCGCGGTGAACGCGGCGCCCGAGGACAGGAAGGTCATCATGGCGCAGGAGCTGCGCGACCTGCGCACCGCGCGCGACGACCTCGAACGGCGTGTGCACGACCTGCGGCTGACGCGGCAGGTCACGATGCAGTCGCTGCCCTCGATCCGACTGGTCCAGGAAAACGACAAGAGCCTCGTGACCAAGATCAACTCGACGCTGGTCAACACCGTTCCCCTGTGGGAGACGCAGCTTGCCCAGGCGGTCACGATCCAGCGCTCGGCCGAGGCCGCCAAAGCCGTCAAGGAAGCGAGCGATCTGACCAACGAGCTTCTGAAGGCGAATGCCGACAACCTGCGCGAGGCGAACGTGGCCGTCAGGACCGAGATGGAGCGCGGCGTCTTCGATATCGAGGCGGTCCGCCACGCGAACGAGGCCCTGATCGGAACGATCGAGGATTCGCTCAGGATCGCCGACGAGGGCAAGCGCAAGCGCGCCAACGCCGAGGCCGAGTTGCAGAAGATGGAGGCCGCCCTGCGCGAGGCGCTGACGGCGGCACGGTCGCGGTCCGGCGGCACGGTCGCGGCCTGAACGAAGGAACCCAGATGGCCCACGCGCCGGCGCCGCCCCTGCGTCACCTGATCGCCTGCCTTGCGGTGCTGGCTTTGTCCGCCTGCGTCGAACCGGCGCCGCCGGCGCCGCCGCCCGCTCTCGCGACCGTCCCGCCGGAAGGGCCGCCGCCAAGGTCGGCCGAAAGCGAGAAGGCGGCGGCCTACTTCGCGCGCCTGGCGTCCAACATGCGTTCGCAGGGCCTCCTGCGCACCGATTCCGGGGCAGCGGACGCGCCGTGGGGACCGACCGACCTGATCGAGGATTTCGTCAGGATCGCGCTTTACGACGAATATGTGGTCCAGGGGGGAAACCTCGTCGCCCGCGCCACGCCGAGCCAGCTGCACCGCTGGCAGGGTCCGGTGCGCATCGGCGTCGAATTCGGCGCGACCGTCCCGAACGCGACCCGCGCGGCCTACCTGACCGACGTGCCGATCTACGCCGAAAGGCTGGCCCGTGCCGCGGACCATCCGGTGCGCTTCGTCAACGCCAACCCCAACTTCACGGTTCTGGTCCTGAACGAGGACGAACGCCGCGCCATCGGCCCGCGCCTGCGCCAGATCGTCCCTCAGATCAAGGAGGGCGAGATC
>Ga0073934_10008936_pt1 | contig 13087 bp, 6 predicted proteins | sample LarsenN4metaG_FD_76834 | JGI IMG/M metagenome (GOLD analysis project Ga0073934, IMG submission 76834) | Hot spring sediment bacterial and archeal communities from British Columbia, Canada, to study Microbial Dark Matter (Phase II) - Larsen... ...
CACCAGCACCGTCTGCCCGAGATAATCCGCGCCGGCGTTGGTGAGAAAGCCGAGGGACTTGCCGTCCGGCGACCAGCGCGGAAAGAAATTCGCCGAGCCTTTCGGCTGCAGCAGCTCGCCTTCGATTTTATGCGCTTGAATCTCGCGCAACTGCGCCGCGTATTTTTCTTCGAGATGTTTTTTCCACTCGCGATACAGCTCCGCGCCGCTTTTGCCGACGGTTTTTTTGATGGCGCTGTCGAAAGAAAAACGCCACGGACTGCGCATGTTGTTTGAAATTTTTTTCAGCGCTTCGATGCCGTAGCGCCCGGCAATGTAACCGGAAAAAGAGTAGCCCTGATTATAAACCCGTTCGCTGCCGATGCTGTTTTTGCCGAACGAATTCATTTCGGAATAGGTCAGCATTTTATCTTCGACAACGGCGGTGCGCAGCATCATGTCGCGGTGTGAATCCCACAAATCGTATTGCAATTCCGGCAGTTGATATTGCGCCACGCCTTCGGCAAACCACGGCGGCACGGTCGTGAACGGAAGCGGATACGAGACGATGCGATTGGGATAGCCCAGCAAAACGTCTTCGCGTTTCTCTTTTTCATAGCCGATGGATTGCAAATAAAACGCCGGAATGTGCCGCGTGATCTTGCGCGCCGCGCCGAGCGAGATCATGTGGGTGAACTCGTGCGTGATCACATTGCGCAGCCAGTTGTGCGTGCCGCGCAGCTCGAAATCCATCGCGCTCGCCCAGATTTCAACTTTATTATCGAGATAATACGCCGCGCCGTTGGAGATATCATCGTAATCTTTGATGATGAAATGAATCTTGCCATCCGGCTCGTAGCCGTAAAGCGAGGTGATTGGCGCGTAAATTTCCTCCGCAATCTTCGCCGTCAGCTTGCCGGTGTGCTCCGCGCCGTTGTGAAAATGCACGTAAAAATGCGGCGTCTCGATGGTGCTCCATTCAAGCTCGGGATGGGTGAATTCCGGATCGTCCTGAGCTTGCAAATAACCAGTCGGCCCTAATGCCAAAAGAAAAAAGATTGGTAAAACTCCCCTGCCGAGAGGTTTCACGCCAGGTTTCATTCGATTCATAATCAGTCTAAAATAAAGATTACTTCTGTGCTTCATTTGCCAACTTGCCAATCGCAAACCAGTCGATTTTGCGCGTCACATACATCACAATAGCCAGAATAATAAACAAGCCCACACTGCCAAGCAGCAAGGCATAATCTTGCAGTTGCAAAATAATATACAAAAATCCGTACAGAACGATCAAGATGCCGGCGATGATCGCGGTGGCAAGTTTGTTGGACAACACGCTTTTCGTGTAGGCCGTGACGAGCGCGATGATCGCGAAGCTCGACAGCAGATATGCCGAGTTGAATTTGATGTGCTCGGAAAAAGACAGCAGTAAAGTATAAAAGAGAATCAGCGCCAGCCCGATCAGAATGTATTGAATCGGATGAATGACTTTTTTATTCAGCACCTCGGTGAGAAAGAACGCCAGAAACGTCAGCGCGATGAACATAATGGCGTATTTGGCGGTGCGCATGGTTTTCTGATACTCGTCGATCGGCAGCAGCAGTTCCACGCCAAAGCTCGACTCCATGATTTTGTGCCGGCTGCCGAGCCATTGCTGCGGATAATTGCGGTTGAGGTGCAAAACTTTCCAAGCGGCGGTGAAGTGGTTGGATTGCACCTGCCGCTCAACCGGCAAAAACTCGCCGCCAAAACTCGGATTACCCCATTGCGAGGAAATTTTCACATAGAATTTGATTTTCACCGCTTCGCGAATGCCTTTTAAATCACCGAGGCCCAGTGCGAGAAACGAGTCTTTCCACAAAATATTTTCGGCGAAAATGCTGAACTGGTTGAAATCAAGCGGCGCAAAATTTCCGCGAAGCTGCAGCTTGGAATTGTACAAAATCACTTCATAAATGCCGCGATAGCGAACCTCAGGAAACAACTCGGCATTGATTGAGAGTTGCTCCGGCAAAAAATGCGCATACTCGATGACCGGCACCAAATTGTCTTTTTCATCTTTAATGAGCTTTTTGTACGGCACCGTCAAAATCGGGCCGGCGATGACCTGTGGCCGGCCCCATTTGTAACTCACCTCAAAGACGGCGCTGTCGCGGCGCTGTTGGCGTTCGGTGATCAAGCCTTGAATCATCAACGCAGGAATCAACAACACCAGACTCAACACGCCGATGAGGAACAGGCGGAGGCCGACCGAGTTTTTTAGCTTGTCGCTGGGCATTTTTGTAGTCGTGCCTTCAGGCACAGAACTTAAAAACTAAAAATATTTTTAATGACAAAACGTGAGCGCCTAAAGGCGTGACTACCAAAAAATTATTTCACCACGGCGATTTTGATAATCGCCACGGAAGTTTCGCTCTGGCCTTTCGCTTCGACGCGCGCGAGATAGACGCCGCTTTGCACGTTTTGTAAATTCCAGTCGATTTCATTATCGGCTTGCGCCAAACCGGGTCCCGCCAGCTTTTCAACCAAATCTCCGGCCGCATCGTAAATGGAAATTTTCACTTCGGCGCCTTCATTCAAGCGATAGCGAATCGTCGTGGAATTTCCCGCCGTTGGATTCGGATAATTATAAACCGATTTGGCCGGCATCAGATTTTCGGCAACAACGACCGGCGTTTCTTTTGCCGCATTTAAACTCGTCTGCGCCGGGTCGTGATGATACATCGGCCAGTCGGCTTTGGCGCCACTCGAGGGCAAGCGCCAAACATGAACGTAGCCATTGCCCGAAACGCCGGCAAGCTCGAGTTTGCCATCGCCATCAATATCCGCCGCCGCCAAGCTGCCGAGACCGGCGCCGCTCATCGCCAGCGGAAAACCGGCAACCAGCGCGCCGTCGCGGCGATAGGCGTAAACATTGCCGTCAACGCCGGCAACAAGAACATCCTGCACGCCATCACCGTCGGCGTCGGCAATGATCGGCGTGAGCGGATTTTGCAATTTGGCGTTTGGCACCAGGCTGAGCGCGAGTGGAAAATTTTCCGTCAACACGCCGTTGAAATTGTAGGCATGCAACTGATTTTTGGCGACCATCACGATTTCCTTGCGGCCGTCGTTGTTCATATCGCCAATCGCCACGCCGGATTTTTCGTGGCCGGCGACGGAAATCGGAAAACCTTTCGGCGGGGAGATTCGCAAGTCCGCCGCTTGCAACGAATTGGCGTCGCGGAAAACGATTTCACGATTGCCGTCGTTATCAAGGTCGGCGACCGCAACGGCTTCGGAGAAATCGACCTTCCCGATATTGGGCGCGCCCGAAGTAAGAGGAATGCCGAAATTTGTAAACAACAGCAAACCTTCTTTGGCAAACGTCACCACAAAATGATTTTGGTTAAACAGACTAATTCCTCGGATGCGCATGTTCGTCGGCGTAATCCAGCGCCGCACGCCGTTGAAAAACAGGCTGAAAAGCCGGCCATTTTCGGCGCCGCAAAAAATGTAACCGCTGTCGGCGCGCACCGTAATGTTGGCGCGGCACGGCGCGCCAAGATCGAATTGCCACAGCAAATCGGCGCGGCCATCGAGGTTCGCATCGCTGGCTTGCCAGGTGCGCAGCTTGCCGTCTTTGCCTGCTGTCAAAACTTCCGCGCGGCGATCACCGTTCAAATCGACGAGCACCGGCGGCGCAAAAAGCGAATCGCCCAAAATCGCAAACGTGGCTTTAGGAACATTCGCTGTTAATCCGTTCGGCTGAACAATCGTGGCGACATCGAGATTGTCGATGACTTTGCGGCCATCGGCCTGCCAGGCGAGAATTTCGCCGGCGGTGGTCGCGACGACGATGTCGAGCTTGCCGTCGCCGGTGAGATCGGCCAGCAGCGGCGGCAGCGTGTTCGACTGGCCGCTCACGTATTGAGGAAAATTCGAGGCCTGCAAGAGGTTGCGCACCGAAAACGTCATCACCGGCTGAATCTCGGAAAAATTCGTGATGACAATGCCGGTTTGGCCGCCGGAATTGGAGGCGGTATTCGGCATGGTATTCGGACCGAACTCAACCGGATTGTTCGGGCGCAAAAATTGCGTGATAACCGGGTTGCTCTTCCACCACGCATCTTCGGCCACGCCGTTTTCGCTGCCGGAACCGGGATCAAGAAAACCGTAGACCCGCCCGATGTCCTGCGCGCCGTCGGCTTCTTCGAGATCGACGCCGCGACGCTCGCGATCGGCATTGACGCGGTTGCTGGCGTAATTCCGGCGAATGATGTCTTCATCAATGTGCCAGATCAAAATGCCGCACGCCGGTTGGACGCGGTTGCTCGCATCGAACGCATACGGCAGGCCGAAATCATATTCGTCGACTTGCGTGATCACGCCAATCTGTTGAGCGGCAATAAAGCCGGTTTCTTTAAACTCGATGCGCGTGCCGTTGACATCGCGGCCGATGGCGATGCGATTGCCGTCGACGTCGCGCTGCCGGTTTTCAATTAAAAAATATTCGGTGTCGGTAATCGGAACCTTGTAAATTTTGTTGGGATTCTCATGCAAAGCGGGGGCAACGTCCAAATTTTCGCCTTGCGTCACGACAATCGGTTTTTCCCAACCGAGAAAAACTTTTGACCACGCTTCCGGCTGCGCCGGCAGCAGTCCCTGAAAATTGTTGCTGCCTTGATCCATGAGGCCCCAGAAGCCGATGCCCGGCGTGCCGTTGTCGGTGTTGAAAAGATTCGGCAGGCCGATTTGATGGCCGAACATCAGCGCCGTCGTTCCCAACAAGCCGAACTCAACGAGTCCGCTGCCAGGAATTTCGCGGCTCTGCGTTTCCGGCAGAATGATGCCGTCGGGAATAAAAAAACCGCCGTTGCGGACCGGAACGCCTTTGTAATTCGGATCGCCGTTGCCGAGATTTTTGCGCAAATCCTCGAGCGTCAAAAACGCGCTGGGAATATCGTTCGGCGTGGTGTCGAGCTCGTCCGCAAAATCCTCTCCGACGCCGGCGTGAAAGAGAATGAAACTGTCGAATTTGGAAAAGTCAATCGCGCCGGCGGCGTCCGCTTTTTTAAAGCCGTCTTGAAAAAGCTCGGCGAGCCGTTTGTCACTGTTGGGATCGCGGCGGCCCGGCGCGTAATAATTCATCGGCTGGTCGAGATGATAGGCGTCGTCGCTGCCGGCGGGCAAAACCTGATAGCGCAAAATCAATTTCCCGGCCGAAACGCTGGCAAAATAATTTTTCAGCGCCAGAAGCTGCGCTTCAAAGTAGGCGCGGTTATGCGGCGGCGCATCGATGATGTTTTTATCCGCAGCGGTGAGCACGAAGCGCCCGTCGCCGGTGGTTTGCGGAATCGTGTCGCGCTTGAAATCGGCGCGAATGGCGAGAACATCGAGCGTATCGGCGGCGGCCTCTACAGGCAGCGCCTCTCCAAGCCGCGATTGGAGTTGGAGACGCGCGCCCGGCTGCGAATGGCGATACCGGCTTGTGAGGGATTTATGAGTAGAACTCTGCGGAATGAATGCGGAAACGGTTGAGACGCGAAAAAGGCAAGCGCAAATTCCGAGCGAAAAAATTCCAAAAATTCTTCTTGGCATACATGCGATCATCTGCGGGAACATCAGTTTATGATAAGGAAGCGAGGCAAAATCAATACGGAAAATCGCCCACTGAATGAGAACTCCCACTGAAGAAAATAATTAAAATTTTCTTTCTGTGGGAGTTCGAATTTGGCGGGCGAGAAATACGGCTTAGATGCCGAAGGTCAGCGAGAAGCGCATGGTGTCGCTGAGCGGATGGCCTTCGCCGGCGGAGACGTAGCCGAAGTCGAGGCGATAGAGCGAATACTTCAAACCGGCGCCGGCGGAAATGTACTTGACCTTGCCGATCTCGTCGTAATGATAGCCGAGGCGCAGGGCCAGCAGGTTGTTGTACCAATACTCGGCGCCGACGTTATAAATAATGTGCTTGATTTCTTGTTTGAAATTCTCGTCGGTCCAGGCGGTGAACAACGCCTTGTAAACCGGATCGGCCTTCTTGCCTTTTTTCGGAATCGACACGAGCAGGCGGTCAAATTCCGTGGTGATCATCAAGCTGTTGTATTCCTGCTTGAGCAGATAATAGCTGAAGCCGAGGCGCAGATTGGTCGGCAGCGGATCGGCTTGCGCCGCATCGATGTAGGTAATCTTCGGGCCGAGGTTGGTCAAATTGAGGCCAAAGCTCATGCGGTCGAGCAGAAAATTTTTGTGCAGGTAACCGAGATCAACCGCAAAGGCCGTGGCGCGTCCGTCGCCCTTTTGGGTCGTGTTGCTCACTTGCGGCGCCAGGTTGCTGTAAATAAATTTCAGCGTCACGCCGGCGGCGCTGTTGGCGGAGAGCTTGCTGCCGAAACTGCCGGCCACCGCCAGCTCGTAGCTGCTGAAGGTGCCGAGCGGCGTCGGATCAAGCTCGCCGGTGATGGTTTGCTCGCCCAAATTGATGAACGTGACCGACAAGCCGGCGGTGCCGATCGGACCCAAGCTATGCCGGGCCGTGGCGTAATCATAATACAGATCGGAGGCCAGTTGCGGCAGCCAGTTGGAATGCATCAACGAAATTTCCGTCCCTTCCTGAAACGCCAGACCGGCCGGGTTCCAGTAGGTCGCGGTGGCGTCGTCCGCGATGCTCACGAACGATTCGCCCATGCCGGCGGCGCGCGCGCCGGGCGTGATCAACAGAAACAGAACGCCGCTGCTGCCGGGGCCTTGCGCCAACGCCGGGATTATCGGGAGAGCCAGCGCCAACGCGACGAGAAAACACATCAACTTTTTCATGTGAGAATCTCCACTAAAAATTTTTGCCTAAAAACAAAAAAACCGAAAACGCGGGCTTGTCTTTGGCATTGCCCCGCCTTGCGGGGCGCATTGTCCAGGGCCCTCCGAGCCGTTTCGTGATGAAACGCCACGACTCGTCGTTTCGGTTTAAAAAGCTTATGCCAAAAACACCCGCTAAAGGGAATTTTTATCCGCCGCCTGCGCGGCAGACATTGACTTTAAAATTACAACGAACAGCCAAAACCCGATAGCGAATGTTTTATAAGCAGACTCCTAAAATTCTGTGTCGAACTAAAGTACAATAAGATAAAAATTTAGCGCGAGATTGTCAAGCGATTTTTTCTTGCGAAAACAACTATTGCAATGTACCATCCACCGCCCGATTTTGCGGATAAACGCACGTGATTCTCAAACTGCGCTTTTTGAAAAATAGTTCCGCCTCCTTCCATCTGCTAATACGAATAAAAGCCGGCCTTGGATTTCAATCGTTTAAAATTAAAAAATCCATGCCCAGTAAATCCGCCGACGAGAGCTAATAATGCAAACCCGTTTGCAACTCCAGGCGATGGCGATTGAGCTGGCCGGTCTTTTTGTCAAAATCGGTTCTAAAGCCGAAACGGATTTTAAGCCAATGGTGCAGCCGAAGTTTTTGGACCAAGGGCAGCCTGAATAAAGGGCCAGGCGTGATTGAAACACCGCCGCCCAATGAGTACCTTGAATCTTCCGTGAGATTATTGATCCAGGCAACATTCGCATACCACGAGACTTTGCTCGCGTAGAAGCGATCGTAATAGACCGCCAGCGTCCAGCGTTGCCGCTCAAAATCGTTGATAAATTTTCTGGGGCTCAGTTTCTGAAAATTCGGGTCTTTCCACCAGGCTTGAATTTCCAAAATGCCGTCCAATTTGACCGGAACAAAATCCCAAGCCGGCAAAATAACGGAGAGCCGGAGCTCGGGCCTTGCCTTGTTTTCCAGTTCCATGCGCCCCCAAACGCCGATACCCAAGCCTCTGAAACGACGCGGACGAAAAAGATGCGGCTTGAAGAGGGCAACCGGTTCGTCCTTGTAGCTGTGATGTTCCCAGACTTTATGCCGGCGGCTGTTGAGTTTATTATAAGGAGAGGGGAAAGCAATGGGAACCTCGTACAATCCGATCTGCAGCTCGGGTTTCAACCGCAGGCGGGCTGAATTGGCAAGCCCCACATTGATTCCCCCGCGCACGCGAAAGTGGCGGAAAAAATCGTGCGGGCGAATCTCCAAAATATAAAATGGCGGAACGAAAGAAACGCCCAAACCCAGGGTCACGTCGGAAGCGGCCGGACGATTGTGCCGCCACGAAATTTTCCCAAAGGCTGAAAGGGCTTTGCCATAACGCCAATCATACAGCGCCGAAATTTCCGGATTTTGCTCCGTGAGTTTGGACACGGTCGTGCCCACCTGCAGCTCCAAAACTCCGCGCGATATTTTCGGATCGAACAACACGCCAAGTTTCCACACCGGATAGGCGTTCTTTTCCAAGTCATTCCACAAGGCAAAGCCATACGGACGATGGCGGGGAATGCCGGTTTTGCTCAAATCCCATATCAAGTCCTTTGTCCAGAGCGTGGGCGGCGAGACGCCTCGGAACGTTGACAGCTTGGCAACAGAATTTGACGGATTATATCCAAAGGCGACGTCGTTTAAAAAATTGAATTCATCTTTAATGTATTTTTCCGGGCTTTTGCGTTCTTGATTTCGGACCATTTTATTGTCAAGCTGCCTCGCGAAGCTGAGCAGATCGGAAGGTTGATAAGATTGCGAACGGTTCAGAAAAGCCGAGGCCAGCGGCGCCTTGGACAAAAGATGATACAAGTTTTTAAAATTGTCCGCCGGCAGCAAACGATAGCAAAAATGCGAGGCCGGCAAACCCAGCGTGGAATCCGGCGGAAAAACTTTTTTGAGCGGATCGCGTTGAAAGGTCATCCACGTTTCATAATCGCCGGTTGCTCCGCCGCCGACTTTTGCCTGAACGTCGCGCGTGCCCCAGACGTTTTCATGGTGCCAATTCGCATCTACCACCGGATCAAACCGCCCGTCGCCTTTCAGATCCGGGGCAATCGAATGGCCGCCAAGCTCCACCAAAATGTGAAGATGATTCTCGTAGCGATATGAGGAATCTGGTCCGTTGTTCATTTTATAGATCAAAACATTGTTCGGCGTCCCGTCGCCGTGCCCGTCGCCCACCACGATGCGGAACGGCACCGGCGAATCGTCGGCGATGAAAAAGAAGACGCGCTCCATGTCGTGCGGATGGCCCAACAAACCCTCGTCATTCACAAAGTAGAAATAATATTCGTAAACAGGGATTTCGCGCTTTGAAGCCAGATATTCTTTAAACTTTGGATTCGCTTTGACTTTTTTCTCGAGGCGGCGCCAGAACTGTTCGTCGTTGAAAAGAATCTTTCTGACCTTTGCCGCCGTCGTGGTGCGCTTTCGGTAAAAAACGGTTGTCATTCGCCGTTTCGCTTCGGGTCTCAGGGTCTCATACCAGCGCCTGAGCGAATCCCAGGCCGCGTGGGAAAATTTTTGGGAAGCGCTGTCAAGCGGCGCGATTTCGTCGCGGTCGTCAAAATCCCATTTTCCGTCATGATCGTTGTCAACGCTGTCGAAAGCGGAAAAGAAGGGCAGCGTCGGAAAGTATTGCTCTTCGTCGGCAAACCACAGAATCGGCGCGTATTTGAGCGCTTCCGCATATCCCGTGGCGTTTTTCAACGAATCCGGCGCGCGGCAAAAACAATTCGACGGCGCTTGAGGGGTGGGGCAATCTTTTTCAGCGGCGGCGAGAAGGGCGGCGAGGCCAAAGAAATTCATCCCCAAAACCCAACAGAGTCGGAAGACGAGCGTCTTCATAGTCATGACTCCAAATAAATGAAAACCTCCTCGCTAAAATTCGCCAGCAAAGTGCGAGGTCCGGCGGCTTTTGCTGTCTAATAGTATAGACAACGAAATCGGCCAAAACTCCCATGTTTTTTACAAACAAATCTTTCCCAAAACGGTTGCGGCTTTCGCCCCGGTTACCGACGGCACGTTGCCCGCAAATCCGCCAACGGTCTCATTCGCCAGCACCGCGAAGAGAATCGCTTCTTTGGCGTCGCCGGGCACATTGTAATCGGTGGTCGTGGCAACTTTTGCCGGGGCAAAACGATGTTGCAGCCTCGCCATCAGCGTGCGGTTGCGCATGCCGCCGCCGCTGGCGATCAGCTCGTCCATTTTTCCGAACCGTTTTTCCAAGAGCCGCGCTTCGCGAGCGATGGCCTCGGCGGTCAACGCCGTCGCGGTCGCAAGCAAGTCGCAAGTTGCAAGTTGCAAGTGAGCGGCTCGCTGAATTACTTGCTCGCAATAAGCCGCGCCAAACTCTTCGCGGCCGGTGGATTTGGGAATCGGTTTGGCGAAGTACGGATGCTGTAATAATTCCGCCAAAAGAATTTCAGAAACTTTTCCTTGCGCCGCGAGCGCACCGCCATCGTCGAAAGTCCTGCCAAAAAATTTCTGCGTGAGGGCGTCCATCACCATGTTGCCGGGGCCGGTGTCGAAGGCGACGACGCCGTCAAGCCCGCCGCCTTTTTTTAAAACAGTGAGGTTCGCTATGCCGCCGATATTCAAAACCCCTCGCGTGTGCTCGGTGGAACGAAAAAGCATATAATCGAGAAACGGCACGAGCGGCGCGCCCTGGCCGCCGAGCGCCATGTCGGCGGCGCGAAAATCGGCAATGGTGATGATGCCGGTGCGTTTGGCAATCACGCTCGGCTCGCCAATTTGCAAAGTGCCGGAAGCGGGAATGCTGGCGAGCGGCGCGGCAAACGGCAGATGATGGATGGTTTGGCCGTGCGAGCCGATGAGATCGAGGTCTTCCGGTTTTGCGCCGGCTTGCGAGATAATTTTCAACGCGGCTTGCGCAAAACATTCCCCGACGGCGATATTGAGCCGGCAGATGAGATCGACGGTTCCGGCGCCGGGCAATGAAGCCGCCAGCAGTTGCTCGCGCAATTCTTGCGGATACGGAAAGGTGGCAAAGGCTTCGAGCTGCAAGCGTTCATGCGCTGGCCGCGCCTCATGCGCATGGCCGCGAACACGAACCAGCGCCGCATCAATTCCATCCGCCGAGGTGCCGGAGATCAAACCGACGATGCGCTTTTCCGGTTTTTGGGCGATGGCGATGAGGCGCTGCATGGGTGCGCCAAGAGAGAGGGCAGTGAAGTGTTGTGAATCAGCCATAACTTTACTGTCGGGAGTTTTAAAATATTACCCACCGATTGAAGAATCCCGCCAAATAAAACATAACGATTTATCAGTGGGTTCTTCAATCTGTGGGTAGTCAAGGGTTTTGAGAATACTATCCAAATTAAACGTGTTTCATTTTCGCCTGCCACGAGCGCTCGAGTTTTCCCAAAAATTCTTCATGCAAAGCCGCGCCTGCCGCCATCATCGCCAGCAGTGCCGCGCCGATGACCGGCTCGAAACGCGGTGTGATCAAATTAAAATTTGCTTTACTGGTCAAAACTTCCCACAGGCCGGGCAGCAAGACGTCGCGGCGGCGAAAGAGATTGCCGATAAGCGCCAGCGGAATGGGCGTTTGCCAGTGGCCGCGTTTGACGGCAGCGCGGATTAAATGTCCGTGGCTGCGTCCGGCGTTTCGAATAATTTCCTGCGCCACGACATCGCCATTGCCGGCGGCGTCAAAAACCAGCGGGGCCAATTCAGCAAATTTGCCGCGGTCAAAATCGGGGCTGTAAATTTGTGAGATGATCAAGTCGATGCTGGCAACGTTGAAATGCTTTTCAAAAATCGGGCGCAACCTCGTCTTCGGCCCGCGGCCATCCCAATCTTTGAGCGCAGCGATTAAAGCCGCTTGCGACAACGCAAAGCCGCTGCCTTCGTCCCCGAGCAAATAGCCCCAGCCGCCGGCGCGGATGATGTCGCCGTTTGGCGCGCGTCCGAAGCAGATGACGCCGGTGCCGGCAATCACGATAATTCCCGGGCCGCCGCCAAAGGCGCCGGTGAGCGCCGCCAGCGCATCGCTTTCCGCAATGATTTTTTGCGCGATTTTCTTTTCGTTCAATGCCCGCTCAACAATCTCCCGGTCGGCTGGCCGGCCGACGCCGGTGGAACAAAACCCCGCCGCGACTATGGATTCGCTTGATAACCCGGCGCGGCTTTGCAATTCACGCGCCAGCGCGGCAACCGGCTCGCTGATTTTTTCTCTCAGCTTGGGAAAACTGGCCGGCGGATGCGCCGCGACCGCGAGCACTTCGCCGTTCTCATCAATCAAGCAGCCGCGCAGATGCGTTCCGCCGCCGTCAAAGCCGAGGAAATATTTTGTGTTCATATCGGCAGTTAAATGTAATTCATAAAACGTAAGGCGTAAGGCACTTAAATTACTTTTTACGCCTTAGGTTTTATTCGCTAATTGTCCGTAAACTTCGCCGAGCGTATCCCAGACTTTTTGCGGATCATCCGGTTTGATGTACGACATATAACCGGTGCCGTAAAAACTCCACGCCGCAAAATTGCGCACGCCTTCGGCATGCGCCACGGCAACGGCCTGGCGGATTTCGTCTTCGTGCCCGGCCGGAATTTTAAAATTCTGAATCCAGATTTGCGCTTCTTTGTTGAATTGCCGCGCCAATCGCACGACGTCGCGGGCAAAATCGCCGACGAAGCCGGCAACGGGTTTGTCGAACCAAAGCCAATACGGATCGGTGCCGAAAATATCGAGACTCGAAATCGCGGCGACTTTCGCCCAATCCACAATGCCGTAACGGCGTTCTTTGTGCGGAAGCAGGCAAACGGCATTGCGCACGCCTTTGCTGTGGCCGTAATCACACAGCGCGGTGAGAAAATCAACGATGGATTGTTCGCGAAAAAGAACAAATTCATCCCACGACTCGAAGCTGGCCTGCAACTGCTCAAAGGTTGGAAGCGGTTTTCCGCGTGTGCGCACGAATTTTTCCCGGCAGTGCCGGCACCAGCACGACCAGCGCTCGGCGGCGGTTTTTTTATTTTCCCAATCAATAAAAAAATGCGGTTCGTCCCAAAACAAAACCTCGGCGCCGATCTCGACGGCATCGTCGATCCATTTGAACATGAACTCGCGAACGCGCGAATGATTCAGGCACGCGCCGGGCGCGGTTTCGCCGGTGTTGAGGATCTGGCAGACCTCGCGGTTTTTGAAAGCAAAATCGCTGCTGGCCTCGCCGCCGAAAATCCGGCAGACGCCCCAGGGATCGACATAAACTTCCAAACCGGCCGCTTTGGAGAGCTTGATCAATTCCG
>Ga0073934_10008939_pt1 | contig 13079 bp, 12 predicted proteins | sample LarsenN4metaG_FD_76834 | JGI IMG/M metagenome (GOLD analysis project Ga0073934, IMG submission 76834) | Hot spring sediment bacterial and archeal communities from British Columbia, Canada, to study Microbial Dark Matter (Phase II) - Larsen... ...
GATGCCGCAGGGCCATCAGCCGGTGATCGGCCCGGGGGGCCAGGCGCAATCGGCGGCGCAGCAGGTCCAGTTCAATCTCACGGAAAAGGGTATCGACTTCCTGGGCTACCGGGCGCTGCGGCACCTGCTGGGTAGCGTGGGGAAATCGAGCTTCGGCAGCCACGACACGCAGCATCTGGCCACCGGGATCGAGGCCGACGCGGTTTCGAAGCCGTACGAGTTCGGCGACACCATGAACCTGGATGTGCCGGAAACGTTGAAGAGCGCACTGGCTCGGGGCGGGCTGCGAGCGGCCGACGGCACGGCGGCAGAAGGGCAGGACGGCAGCGGTACATGGATCGACATCGACTACCCCGATCTCATGGTTCACCAGTCCGAGTACCGCTCCAGCGCCGCCACCGTGCTGATGCTGGACTGCTCCCACTCCATGATCCTCTACGGCGAGGATCGGTTCACCCCGGCCAAGAAAGTGGCGCTGGCGCTCACCCACCTGATCCGCACCCAGTTCCCGGGCGACACCCTGCGAGTGGTGCTGTTTCACGACTCGGCGGAGGAGATACCGATCGAGCGGCTGACGCACGCGCAGGTGGGACCGTATCACACCAATACCGCGGAGGGCTTGAAGCTCTCGCGCAGATTGTTGTTGGCGCAGAAGAAGGACATGCGCCAGATCATCATGATCACCGACGGCAAACCCTCGGCGCTCACGCTCCCGGACGGCCGGATCTACGTGAACTCGATGGGCCTGGACCCCAAGATCCTGAAGGAGACCTACCGGGAAGTGGCGATCTGCCGGCGCAGCGGGATCATGATCAACACGTTCATGCTGGCGCGGGAGCGGGCGCTGGTGGAGTTCGTGAAGAAGGTGTGCGAGATCGCGCGAGGCAAGGCCTACTTCACCAGCACCATGACGCTGGGGCAGTACATCCTGATGGACTTCATGCGGCGGAAGACGCGGAAGGTGGGGTAGCCGCTCAGCGCGACGACGCTTGCCTGACGGGCCGGCGAGTCTCGCGAGGTGCGAGATGCCGACTGATGTACTCAGCGAGAGCATCCCGCGTGACGTCCGCAAGCGAGCGACGGTACTCAAAGGCCAGTCGCCGCAGGGCCTCATGTTGTTCTCGCTCAATAGCTGCAAAGAGGGTAACGGGAGAGACAAGTTTCTTCGCCCGGGCCATAGGAGTCGTCCTTAGTATCGCGTGCGCGATCGCATGGGTTGCGGTTCACCTGACGGTCACAAGCTCGACCTCAACAGGGCCAATCAGCTTGATGTAGATGGCTTCCTGCTGAAAGCGCGGGAGCAGGACATCGCGGGCATATTGCCGAAGCCGGGTTCGCGCTGCCGGCGTACCGGGGATGTCCACCTCAATGACGGCCAGTTCATCCTGGTACAGGAAGCCGCGATCCCACCAGTACCCCGTCGGTGCTCCATCCTCGAATCTCCAGAGAACGCCGCCTCCGAACCGCTTTGCGATCTCTTCGGCGGTCTTCCGGAACTTCTCATCCGGCACGTTGCGCCGACGGCCATGCTCGTCCGGGTTGTAGGCCTGCGGGAGGACGAGCAACGCCACCATTCGCTTGCCGGGGTCCGCTATCGGTCCCTCCCGCCCGCGGACCGTCTAGTAGCGATGATACTATTATAATTGCACATTGAGAAGCCCCCGGGCGCTGCACGCTGCTGGGGTTCGATGTAAGTAGCTACAGGTTGGCGGGCGGGCGCAGATCGGGCGCAACCCGACGAGCGCACGCTGGTACGTTTTTCTGCGAGACGGACTGGATGCCGGGAAGGCCTAGTTCACCGGCACCATGACGCTGGGGCAGTACATCCTGATGGACTTCATGCGGCGGAAGACGCGGAAGGTGGGGTAGTACGTCGCCGCCGGACGGGCACAGGTCGTGGTCAGCGCATCTCGAGCACCGGCCGCAAGGCGCGGCCATCCCGCGTTCGATAGACTGAGAACCCGCGAAAATCCAACGTCAGGACGTCGCCAACCTTGAGGGCCTCGGCTAGGAGCACCAGCGTGGCGTCGGCGAGGTCCATCGGCGTGTCGGCGTACTTCTCCATCAGCGTCGCCGCCTCACGGAGCTCCGGGGGACGACTCAGGTCGTACACCTCCATCCCGCTCTGCGCCACTAAGTCAGCCAGGTGGCGCGGTCCCCCGGCGCTGGCCGCCACGACGTGCATCGTTTCCGTGATGACCGCGCCGCTGGTCACGAGCTGGCCGGTGAAATCATCCCAGCGAGGCGCCACCTTGGCGTGGGCGGGGTCGTCGGCGTCCAGGTAGGCGACCAGGGGTCCGGTATCGACGATCCACGTGATCATGAGCGCCAGTTGCGCTCCCGCAGCATCTTTCTCCAGGCCTCCGTCCCCGGGGTTCGCAAACGCAGCCGGCCTCTCAGATGGCCGGTCTTCGACTCCAGCCGCTGTTCCTCCAGCGCCTTCTGCAGAATCTCCCGGGCCACCTCGGACACCGTCCTCCCCTTGGCGCGGGCCCGCTTTTCGAGCGCCCGCCGCAGGGCTGGGTCCGCGCGGATGGTCAGTGTCGTACGCATGTGCACAAACGTAATACGCGTGACTCGTGGGCGGCAAGGCGGTTCCCTGTGGCGCCCCCGCTGGCGGGGGATCCTATAAAACAGTGAGCCAGGCGCCGAAGCACGAGGTCGTCCGAGGCCAGCTCTCCCGACGAAGGATCTGTTCGCTGTATCTGCAGGAACGCGAGCAACTCCCCGTCTGGCGACGGCCGTGGGCCGAACCGCTCGACGCCGGGGTCCAGCCCCCGCGTCATCTGTGCGATCATTGGTAGCGCAAGGAGGCGATTGGGTCCACCTTTGCGGCGCGACGAGCTGGCAGGTAGCAGGCCAGGAACGCCGCGGTCCTGGCGCAGAGCTCCGGCAACCGTCAGGTCGCGGCGGATGTAAGCAACGTCGGCGCCCTGCCCACGGATCCGCGATGGACGGAGCGGCGCCTCGTGCCGCTCGCGCCGGGAACCCTTGCTCGCCTGGACCACCTGACGATCCGGATCCGGGAGCACGGTAACGTGAACCGTGAACCCATGCAGCTCGCGGGTTTGCTGCTCGAGAAGACGACGGAACAGCTCAGTGACGAGGACGCCGAGACCTTGGTACGTCCACGCCCAACTGGTCGGCCCTGAGAGTTGCTCCAGAGGGAGATCTTTGCGCCTCCGACTACCTCATCGACCGATCCGGTAGCCCAGGGACAGACCTACCGCGTCCAACTGCTCGAGCCGCCTCGCTGGGCCTGCGGAGAAGTCGTAACGCTCGAACCTGTAGTACGTGGTGAACAGGAGCGGGATACGTGGTGGCGCGACCGTCAGGCCCACTTCGCTCGCGAACCGCAGATAAGGTGTTTGGCCCGCGGTCACGATGACCTTGGTCGAATGGCCCCCCATGTAGACTGTAGGCAGGGCCGACCCTTTGGCGTAGGCTCGAAGCGCCGGGTGACCCAGCGTCGTGGAGAGCACGAGGCCGACCGCGCTGATGTCCCAGCGCTGGTATCCGGCGGGCGAACTGTACGCCCGCACGGTGTAAGAGCCCTCGAACCCCAGCCATCTCACCGGCTCCAAGCGAACCAGGGCTTGCACCTCACCAGCCGTACGGTCGAACGCGAACGCGCTCCCTTGTGGACGAAGCGTACCTCTGAACCCGGCGCCGCCCAGCACCACCGGACCGAGCGTCAGTTCGGCCGTCCCTCCAAACCACGGGCCGGCTGTCTCTTCGCGCACGCCCTGGAAGATCAGCGTGTTCCGAACCCATTGCCCGCCGGCGGCGGCCCAGACGGACGCCGCCTGAGCCTGGGCAGGCTGGGCGCGTAGGGCGGTCAACGCCACCGCCAGCGTCAGTGCAGCGCCCAAGCTCGTCCGCCCCGGGCTCACGGGTGTTCCTCCACCACCGTGATCCGGAGCGGCGCTAATCGCCGTTTATGCTCGTTTGCCTCGGCAATCGCACGATTCCGTTGCTCCCGCGCAGTCACCAGGGAACGGTTGTATTGGATGTTCTCGTGGATAGGAACCATCCGACGCCCCAGGACGACTCCGGCGATCCCGGCGACGGATATCCCGAGACCAACGGAGAGGGCGGGCACCTGAGCCTTCCCCCCGCCGAGATCCTTGTTTCCCAACACCATCGGGACCGCAGCAGCCGCCGCGCCGAACGCCATCCCCAATAGCGCGCTGGTCGGAACCGGGGGCCCCTTCCGCATTTCGGGCCGGAACAGCGATGAGTCGAGGGGCGGCTCGTGCGCCGCCGTGTCCACGGCGGGGCGCGTGATTCGGAGCGTCGTGGTGGCCGAGTCGCCCGGCGCGTCCTGCAGAAGGGCCGATAGCCGGTAGTCGCCCGGCTCCAGCGCGAGACCGTCAGACACCCGCAGCGACAGCACGAACGACGATACTGAATCCACACGCAGCCGCGTTTCGACCGAGGCCGGGGCGGGGCCGTCGGTGCGCCTCAGGAGGACGTTCACGTCCCCCGGGCGGCCCACGGCAACCGCCACGAGGTAGGAGTCAACGTCAGGTTTGATCACGGTGTCCGTGGCAACCCGCAATCCGACCGTTAGCGTGCCCCGGCGTGCAGCGCGAAACGCGGCCAGGACGTCGGGGTTGAAAATCTCAGGGTTCGGCTGGGCGAACGGACTAGCCCGCACGGTCTCGCTGAAGTGCGCCGCGGCGGAGTCTCCGAGCCCGAGGCTCCAGCTGGCGGCGCCGAGGTGTAGATGGGCACGTACGCGCAGGGCCTGTGGGGCATCCGGCGGCAAGGACCTGACGAGCTCACGAAGGAGCTCGATCCCCCGTTCGGTTTCCGTAGAGTCGAGGGCGGCGAGGGCACGGGCCAGCCGCGCCTCCAAGATGGGGGCTTGCGCCGGGAGCGGGGTGGACCACGCCGTCGAGAGAACCATGATAGGAACCAGCCAGTATCGGCGGGGCATCACCGGCTCCGGGCGCGAAGGAGGATGGTACCCAGGCGCAGCCTCTGGTCCGGGAGCACCGTTAGCGTTGTGTCGAATGGGAAGTAGCCGTCGCGCTCGATGCGGAGCCGGCGAACGCCCGCCGGCAGGCGATGCGCGGCGATGGTCGTGTAGCCGATCCTCTTTCCGTCCACGACCACCATGCCCCACGGCCGTGACGCGACGTAGAGCAAGCCGGGCGCAGCGGGGGCCAGGTTGAAGGTCAGGACCGTCGTGATGCCAGGGAGGACCTCATTCGTGACGCGGGCGGGGAGACGCCCCTCGGCAGTCGCGATGATGGTATAGCTTCCCGGGGCAAGAACCCGATCGACGCCGGGAAGCAGCGTGGCACCACCTTCGATGCGTGCGCTCAGCTCGACCTCGCCCCGTGCAATGCGCAGGGCGCCCTGGTTGGGCGAACCGACGGGATCGCCCCACTCCCAGGCGGCGACCACCAACCCCTGATCCTGTGTGCTCGCCCGGACGGCCGCGCGCGCCGCGTCGAAGGCCTCCTTGACCGCCGAGGCGAAATTCACGCTGTCAAAAGGAAGCTCCGGTTCCAACCGAAGAGCCCACCGCAGCCAGACGTCGGCCAGTGGCCGCCTCCCCTGAGCGATGACGGCGTCAACCAGCTTATGAAGTCCCACGCTCCACGCCGCGTCGCGAGGGCCGGCGGAGGGATCGAGGCCGCGGCTCAGCAGTCGCACGGCGGTCTCGAAGTCCGCGAACTCGTGTGCTTCGGTGCCGCGCGCCAATGCCTCCCGCCCCGTTTGGGCGGCCAGCGTCCTTGTGCCGCCCAGGACGATCAATCCCACCAGGATGAACCGCGCTGCCGTGGCCGTTAGACGCATCATGGATTCCCCTGCCGCATGGCGATGGTGACGAGGCGCGTCTCCCCGGCCTGTAGGGTCACGGTGGTGTCAATGGTCACGTAGCCGGCGCGCTCCAGGCGCAGCGTGTGTGGGCCGGCGGGTAGCGAGTCACGGTGTGATGAGCCTTCGCGCCGAAACACGCCATCCACGGAGATGCGCGCCCAGCCACCGGTGGTTCGGACCACGAGCACACCGAACTGGACTGCCGGTGCGGTGCCGAGCCGATTGCGATAGTAAGCGCGTTGCCTGAGCGGGCGGGCTTGGCGGCTCGTCACCAGCCGTTCCCCTTCCACGGGCGGGGGGCGATCATCGCCGTGACCGCTATTCTGACCCTGGGCCACGGCATGAATGCAACCTCGCTGTCCCGAGAGTTCACTGGGGATTCGCCTTCCGGAGCTTGACGTTCAATTTCACAGGGCCATCGACCGATACGATCGTCGTGTCGAAGGGAATGTAGCCGTCCAGCTTGAGAGTGATTCGGTGCCGCGGCCGGTTCAATGCATAGCCCCACGCAAGTTGGGTTCCCGCATCTTGGTACATGCGTGTTGCAGTCCGGCTCGGAGGGCGCCGTAAAGCCAACCAGCTGGCCGTCCACATAGAACAACGCCTCGGGATCGCTGGTTAGGTACAGAAGAACAGGGCGCCGCGGCAACCGGAACGCTATGTCGGTTAGCACTCCTGGCAGGATCTCCCGCTCCACGCTCACGTCTCGGAACTCGGGACCCGAAACAGTGACCGTATAGGTTCCGGGCGCCAGGTGGCGAGGCTGGCCGAGGGCCAGGCCTCCAAGCCGCAACCGGCCGGCAACCGTTAGCGTTACCGCTAGCCTTACCGCCAGGCCGGGGAACGAATCCATATCGGTCGAGACCCGCAGCGCGCCGAGAGTGAGTTGCGAGACCGGCCCCGGCGGCCACTCCCAGCGCGTCGTCACCAGGCTGTCGTCACCCCGGCTGAGCTGCAGGCTTGTAGCGGCTTCGGCGAATGACGACAGTAGCGCCGGAGGGAAATTCGCATCGTCCACCTGGATCGGTGCCCGCTGGCGCAGCGCCCACCGGAGCCAGACGGTGGCAAGCGGCACTCGACCGGTCTCGATGAGCGCGTGGGCGAGCTTGTGAAGGGCTCCGACCCACAGGGTGTCCGGCAGGTCCGCCTCGGGATTCAGTCCGTAGCTGAGGAGCGGCACCGCCCGCTCGAAATCCGCGACCTGGTACGCCTCGCTGCCCGCGCGGAGCGAATCGCGTTCCGGTTGTTGCGCGGCCGTCGGGCGGCCGAATAGTGTCACTGCCAGCGCCGTGATGGCGGCAGTCACGCCAGCCAGCAGGCGGGGGAAGCAGGCGCGGGGCTGCCGCGAAGCGCCCAGCAGGCCCCGTCTGATGGCCGAAACAGTCCCCCTACTCCCGCGCTTCCGCGTCATGATCCACCCGGCCGCATACTGATTGTCACTACCTGCTCTTCACCAGGGCGGAGTGTGACAGTAGTGTCAACCGTCACAAACCCCTCGCGCTCGAGGCGCACCCGGTGCGTGCCCGCAGGCAGGGTGTCTCGATGGGACGTCCCTTCCCGCCGCAAGACGTTGTCCACATAGATCCGGGCCCAGCCACCGACCGTCCGAATAAGCAAGACGGCGGGACGCGCTACAGGGCTGGGCGGTTGCGTTGGTGCGGCCTCCGCTGGTGGAACTGCGGGAGCCGGCACCGGCGACTGGGCCAGCGACCGCATGGCCACCGTGACCAGGAGTTCCTGGCCAGGTTGCAGGGTTACCGCCGTATCCACGGTGGTAAAGCCCTGCCGCTCGAGACGTAGCGTGTGTCTTCCTGGGGGTAAGGTGTCGCGATGGGAGGTACCTTCTCGCTTGAAGGTGCCGTCAACGTGGATCCGGGCCCAGCCACCCACCGAGCGCACCACTAGAACGGCTCTCGGTAGTTGGGCGGACGGAGGGGCCTGGGCTGCGGCTGGGGCGGGTTGGACGACTTGCGGCCGTTCTTGCGTCGGGGGCCTGGCTGGTGCCTCTGGGCCCCGAGCAAGGCGACTTCCCGCGAAGGCCAACTGAACCGCCTGTCCCGGCGTCACGGTGACCACGGTGTCCGACACCGAATGATACCCCGGCGCCGACAGTCCAACGACATACGTCCCGGCAGGAAGTTCGAAGCTCCTCCCGCTCCGCCTCTGGCCGTTGAGCGAGACGGTACCTTCGGGTGGGAGTCCGGCGATCAGGAGGTGTCCTGTCGCCTGCTTGACGGCCGTCGGAGGAGCACGGCGAGAGCCGGAGACGGCTGGAGAGTCCGCCCCGGACCTGCGAGCGGCGGGCATGGTATCGCGGGGGCCTGAGGTCGCCGTCCGCGGCGCGGCCGTATCCGCCGCCGCTGGCGCCGGCGGTGCCACTTCGGATTGCGCCTGCGACGTGCTCGTTGGCTGAGTGCCTCGCTGGGCCCGCCACAGGGCGAGGGCTCCCACCACGGCCCCGGCAGCTCCCAGCAAGGTCAGGCCCATGAGGGGCCAGCGGGCGTGGGGCTTCCGGGGTGCCTTGCCCGGGGCGGTTACCGTCGGAGCGCGGCGCCAGAACGAGGGGCGACGCGGCTTCTCCAGCGTCGGCGGCGTCGCCCGCTGCTTCAGTCCTTCGACGAACGCGCGCACCGAAGGAAAGCGCTCCTGCGGCTTCTTGGCCAAGGCTTTGTCGATCGCTTGGTAGACCTGCTCGGGCAGGCCGGGGCGCAACACCTCGAGCGGTGGCGGCGGCTGGGTGCAGTGCTTGGTGAGGATTTCGATCGCCGAGTCACCCTCGAACGGGACTTGACCGGAGAGCATCTGGTAGGCCATCACGCCCACCGCGTACTGATCTGCTGCGCCGGTGAGGGTTTTCGAGCCGGCACACTGCTCGGGCGACATGTAGTACGGAGTCCCGATCACGGAGCCGGAGGCGGTGAACGAGCCCGCCGCGAGCTCCTTGGCGATCCCGAAGTCCGTGACGATCACCCGGTCTTGGGCGTCGAGCATGATGTTGGCCGGCTTGATGTCGCGGTGCACCACGTGGCGGGCGTGGGCGTAGTCCAGGGCGCTCGCCACCTGTTCCAGGATGGCGATGCTCTCAGCCAGCGAGAGCGCCCGCTTTTCCTTGAGCACGTCGGCGAGGGACTGGCCTTCGAGGAACTTCATGGCATACCAGAAGAGCCGGCCGCCGGGACTGACGCGATAGACCGGGATGATGCTGGGGTGATCCAGGGTCGCCGCGGTGCGGGCTTCGCGCTTGAAGCGTTCGATGGCGCCAGCGCTGGCGAAGGTGAAATCCGGGGGGAGCACTTTGATGGCGACCCTGCGGCCCAGGTGGACCTCGGTAGCCAGATAGACGATGGCCATGCCGCCGCGGCCGAGCTCGCGCTCCACCTCGAACTCGCTGCCCACTTCCTGCTTGACCAGGCGGAGGAGCTGCTCGGCCGCAGCAGCGTCCATGGCCGCAGTGGTGGTGCCGGTGCCGGAGGGGTCGGAGACGTCGGCACCGCAGCTCAGGCAGAAGCGCGAGCCGTCAGGGATCGGGGTGTGGCAGCGGTAGCATTCCATAGCCCAAGGCCCCGGCTGATTCTCCGTGCCGGCAACTCAACGCGGTTCGTCGCGCTGCTGGGCGAGTCGGACCGCAAGGCGCAGGCGGTCCCGGACGCCGGCGACGATGACGGTGTCGAACGGCACGTAGCCTTTCCGATAGACGGTCACCACGTGCCTGCCGGGTAGCAACCGGTATCCCCACACAAACGTGACCTGCCTCTCACCGACCCAGGCCTGCTGACCGCGCCCCGGGGGCACCGGCTGCGCCACGCCGGCTAGCTGCCCGTCTATGAGGACCGCTGCCTCCGGGTCCGAAAGAACATAGAGCACAGTCTCGCGGGCAGGGAGGAGCCGCGGGTGTATTTCGGTGATAAGGCCCGGGAGAACCTCGCGGGTCACTCGCGCCCCGCGCACGTCATCGGCGTACACGGTCACCGTGTAGGTGCCGGCCGGGAGGAACCGCACCTCGCCCGGAAGCAGTTGCCCGTAACTGAGTAGCCCCAGCACCTCGACTGAGGCACGCAGCGGCATGTCCAGCTGATCATCCGGGGCGAGTCGCAGCGCGCCGAGCACGTTCGGCGCAACCGGACTGCTGGGCCATACCCAGACGGTCTCGACCAAGCTGTCGTCGCTCGCCGAAGCCCGCACCGCAGAGGCCGCCTCCGCCAGGGCGCCGAGGATTGTGGGAGGGAAGTTGGTGTCGTCAACCCGGAGCGGCCGCGGGGTCTGGTGGCGCAGGGCCCACCGCAGCCAAGTGGCGCCTAGCGGCTCCCTCCCCGTCTGCACTAGGGCATCAGCCAGGCTGTACAGCGAGGCCAGCCATAGACTGTCAGCCGGCCCCCCGAGGGGATTCAGTCCGTAGGCAAGGAGAGGGATCGCTCGTTCGAACCGTGCCTGTTGGTAGGCCCCGATGCCGGCCCGGAGGGAGTCGCGGGGGCCTTGGAGAGTCGCCCCACTTCTCGAGCTTCCCACGGCCAAGAAGCCGGCCGCAATGAGGATGGAAAGAGCGGCGTTGGTCACGTCACCCGGCGTAGGCAGGGCGCTCACTGGAGCCACGTCTGACCCCCTCAGCATGCGGCATCCCCACGGGGCCTTCGCCGCCCAGCCCATTCCCGCGGGGCCCAAGGCGCGCACGCTAGCGAGTCCCCCTCAGAATCATGCCACCATAGCCCACGGCGTAGAGGTCCGAGCCCGAGGTGCCCCAGATGCCGTACAAGTGCTGCGTGGTCCCGCTGGTCATGGCACTCCAGCTGGTGCCGTTGTACCGCAGAATCGTGCCACCCCCCCCCACGGCGTAGACATCCGAGCCCGAGGTGCCCCAGATGCCGTACAACGTGTAGCTGGTCCCGCTGGTCATGGCACTCCAGCTGGTGCCGTTGTACCGCAGAATCGTGCCACCATAGCCCACCGCGTAGACATCCGAGCCCGAGGTGCCCCAGATGCCCCACAAGTCCTGCGTGGTCCCGCTGGTCATGGCCGTCCAACGCCCCGGCGGCAGCGCGCCAGGAATAGCCACGGTAAGCAGCCCGAAGCCGGTCTTCCCATCCGCCGTGGCCGAGATGGTCACCTGGCCGCTCGAGACCGCCGTGGCCACGCCGGTCGCAGGATCCACCGTCGCCACGTTCGGGTTCAGACTGGCCCAGGTGAACCGCTTGTCCCCAATCTCGATCCCGCTCGCATCCAGCGCCCGCGCCCGGAACGAGAACGTGCTCCCCGCACCCGACACCGACGCCCCACCAGGATCCACCACCACCTGCGCCACCGCCGGCGCAACGATCAGCGTGGCATTCCCGGCCTTGCCGGCACCCGAGGCCTGGATGGTCACGGTGCCGAAGCTCGATGTCCGCACCAGGCCCGCCGTGTCCACCGTGGCCTTCGTCGTGTCCGAGCTGGTCCAGGTGAACCGCACCCCCAGCACGACGTTGCCCCGCCGATCGCGCGCCTCGGCGCTGAACCGAATGGTGTCGCCCAGCTGCACTACGGCGGTGTCCGGCCGCACCACCACGGTGTCAATTACCTGTGCCACCCGCACCCGCGCCGTATCCGCCACCCCGTCCGCCGTCGCGACCACGCTGGTCTCACCATTCTTGACCGCCGTGACCAGGCCGGCCTGATCCACCCGCGCTAGCGCCGTATCCCGGCTGGACCACGTGAACGTCTTGTCGGCAATGAGCTGGCCGTTGGCGTCGAACGCCGCCGCACGGAAGCGCGCCGTATCGCCCAGCGCGGTCAAGCTCACCGAATCGGGGCTTACCACCACCCGCTTGGCCGGCACCGTGACCGTGACCGTAGCACTTCCGCTCTTGCCCCCCGCCGTGGCTTTCACCGTGGCACTCCCCAGCCGGAGGCCCCTGACCAGGCCCGCCGTGTCCACCGTGGCCACCGTAGAGTCCGACGTGGACCAGTTCGCCGTGGCCCCGGCCACACTGAAGCCGTTGCGATCCCGGATCGCCGCCTGGAGCCGCAAGGTGTCCCCCACAGCGAGGCTCAGGGTCGAGGGCGTCACCACCACCGTGTCAATCACCTGCTGTACCGTGACCGCCGCCGTGTCCGCCGCCGCATCCGCCCGGGCCACGATCCGCGCCGTCCCCTTCCCCACAGCGGTCACCAGCCCGCTGCCGCTCACCGCGGCCACCGCGGGCGCCGTGCTGGACCACTGGATCGCTTTGCCGGGCATGACCTGGCGCTGGCGGAAAGCCGTGGCCTGAAGCCGCTGGGTATCGGCCAGCGCGGTGAATTGCAGGGTCTTGGGACTTACCGCCACGGAATCGGCCTTGAGCTGGGCTACTACCAGGCTGCTGTCCGCCACGCCGCTCGGCGTTCGGGCTTCGACCCAAGCGCGCCCCGAGTCCACCGCCGTCACCAGCCCGCGCGCATCCACCGTGGCCACCGCCGTCTTGCGGCTCGACCACGTGAACGCCACCCCCGGCACCGGGTGGTTGTTGGCATCCCAGGCCTCGGTCCTCAGCGAAGCGGTATCGCCCACCGTCACCAGCACAGTGTCCGGCTTCACATCCACTTTTGCTACGACCTGGGCCACGACCACCGTTATGCTGTCCCGCGCCTTGGCCGAGTCGCCGCTCGCCCGGGCCACGATGCCCGACGACCCGTTGGCCCGCGCGGTCACCAGCCCGGTGGAATCCACCGTGGCCACCGCCTCATTGCGCGACACCCACGCAACCCGCGGATCGGCGATCGCGGCGCGCCGGCGATCCCAGGCCCGGGCCGTGAACCGCCGCGACTGGCCCAGCGCGCTGAACCCGCTGTCCGCCCGGACGATCCTCACGCTGTCGGCCCGCTGCCACACCGTGACCACCAGGTCCACCTTGGACGTGTCCACCCCCACCCGCACCGTGTCGGTCCCGTTGGCCTTGGCCACGACGATCCCGGCGGTCGTATCCAGGGTCACGGCGCTCCCAGCGGACCGCAAAATCAACCGCGGCTTGATTCCGGCCGAGTCCGCGCCGGCCAGTCCCTTCCCGTTCGCATCCAGGTATCCGGGTCGAACAGGCAGGCTATCCCCGAGCGCCGGCAGGGAATCCAGCGTGCGCGCGAGCCGCATCCCGGCGATGATCACCCTGACAGGAAAGGCTGTATCAGGCTGGGCGTCGCCCGTCGCCCCGCTCAGCAAGGTGATGCGTACCTGTGTGACGCCCCGTTTGGCCGCCCGGATCGCTCCGGCCGAGTCCACGGACGCGATGGCCGGATCC
>Ga0073934_10008941_pt1 | contig 13074 bp, 5 predicted proteins | sample LarsenN4metaG_FD_76834 | JGI IMG/M metagenome (GOLD analysis project Ga0073934, IMG submission 76834) | Hot spring sediment bacterial and archeal communities from British Columbia, Canada, to study Microbial Dark Matter (Phase II) - Larsen... ...
ACGCATCTATTGCTTTGAGCATAATGCTCACTTGGGAAAATATGGTAGGTTGGTTTACTAATGCCTTGAAATCCCCAGAGGTAAAAATGCGGGATGATGGTAGTCCGGTTTATGAGTACCAGCCACCCTTAGGCGAAAGTAAAGACAATTTTAATCAACTAGTTGAAAATAGTGAACATATTGGTTGTGTTCTGGGTCGGGTTGGCGTGGATCAACCTATCCAAGAGGGAGAAGGACAGTGGTGCATTGCTACTCGCAAACATCCCAAACTAGAAATTTTTTATCATAGCCGTTGGCAGCCTAGAGGCACGGGCGAGGATGTGTGGCAAAGTTTTGCTCAAGATGGCTCCTTACCAAACTATCTAGATCATACCTCAGCAGTTGAGGGTGAACAAATTGCAGCTGCGCTTGCTGTGCGTTTTACTCTACAGCCAGGGGAAACACTAGAGATCCCTTTTGTTTTAACTTGGGATTTCCCGGTGACAGAATTTGCGGCCGGCATCAATTACTACCGCAGATATACAGACTTTTTTGGTAATGATGGCAAGAATGCGTGGGCGATCGCATTAATAGCACTAAAACAATACCAGGCTTGGCAAGCACAAATTCAAGCATGGCAGAAACCCATTCTTGACCGTGCAGATTTACCAGACTGGTTTAAGATGGCCTTATTTAATGAGCTTTACGACCTTTCTGCTGGTGGTACTCTCTGGAGTGCAGCAACTGAGCGTGATCCCATTGGTCAGTTTGCAGTGTTGGAGTGCCTAGACTACCGTTGGTATGAAAGTTTGGATGTCCGGCTTTATGGCTCTTTTGCTTTATTGATGCTGTTTCCAGAATTAGAGAAGGCGGTCATGCGTGCGTTTGCCCGCGCAATTCCAGTGAGCGATCAAACTACTCGTGTAATTGGCTACTACTACACAGTCGGTGCGGAAAGTCCCTTTGCTATCCGAAAGGTTGCAGGAGCAACACCTCATGATTTAGGCGCACCTAATGAACATGTTTGGGAGAAGACGAATTATACCAGCTACCAAGATTGTAATTTGTGGAAGGATTTAGGTTGTGATTTCGTTTTGCAGGTATACCGCGATTTTCTTTTCACTGGTGCTGATGATATTACATTTCTAGCAGAATGCTGGAATGCCATTGTAGAAACCCTCGACTATCTAAAAACTTTTGACATAGATAACGATGGGATTCCGGAAAATTCTGGTGCGCCTGATCAAACTTTTGATGATTGGCGACTACAGGGAGTGAGTGCTTATTGTGGTGGATTGTGGTTAGCAGCATTAGAAGCTGCGATCGCAATTTGTGATGTTTTGATAACAAACCGCAGAGATACAGATAACGCCGAAAATTTTCTTGGCGATCTTGGCGACTTGGCGGTTCAAAAATCTATCTACGAAACTTGGTTACAACAATCTCGCCCCATTTATGAAGCAAAACTCTGGAATGGTCAATATTATCGACTAGATAGCGAAAGTGGTTCGGATGTGGTGATGGCAGACCAATTGTGTGGTCAGTTCTATGCCCGTTTGTTGGGATTACCTGATATTGTAAAGCGCGATCGCGCTTTGTCGGCATTGAAAACCGTTTACAACGCTTGTTTCCTGAAGTTTCATCATGGTCAGTTTGGTGCTGCTAATGGTCTGCGTCCTGATGGTTCACCAGAAAACCCCCAAGCTACCCATCCTTTAGAAGTATGGACGGGGATCAATTTTGGTTTAGCGGCTTTCATGGTGCAGATGGGTATGAAAGACGAAGCAATGAAATTGACAGAAGCTGTAGTTCGGCAAGTTTACGAGAATGGATTGCAATTCCGCACACCAGAAGCAATTACTGCTGTCGGTACTTTCCGCGCTAGTACTTATCTGCGGGCAATGGCAATTTGGGCAATTTATTTGATGATTGGTTAGTTGTTGCTGGTTGATTGTTAGTGGTTAGTGGTTGGTTTGTCTTCCTTGTCTCCCTCGTCTTTCTTGTCCTCCTTCCAGTTCGCGATCCCAATCCCTGATCCCTATCTTTTTTGATCATGAAGACAAAAAATCCGGTTTTGATTGTAATTGCTTGTAATTGACTAATATGAATTCTCCAAAAAAATGCAACTAACTTATGGATGCATGGTTACTTGCTAAGACTACTATGTATTGCATTCTCCTGGAGCAATGGTAATATAATGGTTTTTTGGTCTGTTGTGACAGATACAAGACATGAAGCCCTATAAACAAATGACAGGGCTGGAGCTATTAATGCCAACAATTCAGTTTGATGTTTTTAAGCACAACCTCATCCTTTTAAGGAATGATTTGCCAGAGTTGTAATACTGTATACAAGTGCTTAAAAGCACAAATAAAGGAGACACAAGATGGAAAATATGGATTAAAAGCTTAGTAAAACTTTGGTAAATCGCCAAAAAAATCTTGACTAAAGTTATCAAAATTCTATAAAAATGCATTAAAGAGGTGGTTAACAGCCTAGTGAAAAACTAAATAAAGTTTAGTGATTGACCTGTTATTAGACAAACTTTCTTTCTCAAAAAACTACTCAAAAAAAACTGAAAAAAGTGATTAAGAACACAAAAAATCGGGCTTTGCAAAAGCTCAAGCTTCCTTTATGAAATCAAATCCACTAACATTGGCTGCCTCAGCAGGTATTTTTTTATCAGCTTACTCAGGCATTAGAGATTAAGACATGAACTCGTATTCGTCGTTAGGGGGTAACAGAGAGCCTGTTTATACAAAAAATCAGAAATTTTCAATCCCAAAACAGACTATCCTTAAGCTTTTGAGGATAGCCGCAGAAGACACAACCCTCGCATCCGACTTTCATCAAATTTGGGTTTTGCGTGAATTTCAGTTAGGGGATGAGTTGGCGGAGTTAGCGATCGCAGGAGAAACAGAAAATCAAAATAATCTTCTTTTTTTAGTTTGCCAAGGTCGAGTGCGGCTGCTGGGATTTGATCCAAAATTGAAACGGGAGGTATCTACTCAGTTGCTAATAGCAGAGCAAACCTTTGGAGTAGACCATTTATTCCACAATCAGCCTTTGCCGTATCGAGCAGTCGCAGCTAGTGCTGGTTTAGTTGCATCAATACATGTAGATGACCTGAAACAGTGGTTAAAACGACTACCTAATTTGCAACGCTATTTGCAAAAGATAACCTGTGAGCGACAAACTTTGATTTTTTTCAAAACCGCCACAGAATTACGTTCACATACCAGCCATTCTTTACGCCAGCTTTTACCTTACTTGGAACAAGCTAGCGTCAGTGCTGATTCTACCCTGGCAGAAGCGACCCCTCCATCAAAGGGACGCTTTTGGCTGCGGAGTGGAAAAATTTTGAGTGCCACGCTAGAAAATCAGCCACCACAAATAGGAGAAAGCTGGGGATACCCCGATGCTACAATCCCAGATTGGGTTGCCAAAACGGATTTACTAGTATACCACCTACCTCAACAATATGAAGAATTAACTAGCACAATTGCATCGGAAATTTTTCTCCACAAGCAACAGAAAGAAGACACGGGGACGCAGGGAGAAGGGGGATACGGGGAGAAGGAGGAGAAGGAGGAAAAGGGGGACAAGGAAGACAAGGGGGACACGACGGCTGTGTCTTCTGAAAATACCTATGCAGAGATGAATTTGCTACCACCGAGGAAACAGCGCTGGTCGGTCAGCAAACTCTGGCGTCGCTATCCTTTTATCCAGCAACAGAGTTCATCTGATTGTGGTGCTGCGTGTTTGGCGATGATTAGCCTCTACTGGGGTAAGCGTTTCAGCCTGAATAAGTTACGAAACCTAGCGCAGACAGACCGGATGGGGGCTTCGCTTTCGTCTTTAGCGGATGCGGCAGAAACCTTAGGTTATGATGCTTTACCAGTTAGAGCTTCTTTGAGCAAATTAGAGTTACAACCTAACCCTTGGATTGCTCATTGGCAAGGGATTCACTACGTGGTTGTTTGGCGAGTCAAAGGCGATCGCGTATTGATCTGTGATCCCGCAATTGGTAAGCGATCACTTTTGCGTCCAGAGTTTGAAGCTAACTGGACAGGATATGCTCTGCTATTATTCCCAACCAAACACTTAGACGCTCAACAGAACGAAAAAGTTTCCTTACGAGAATTTTGGCACGCTTTTTGGCATCACCGCGAATTACTTGGGCAAATCGTTCTAGCGTCAGTACTATTAACAGTGTTTGGTTTAGCAGCACCTTTAATTACTCAGGTTGTACTTGACCAAGTTCTGCCTTATAAAAGTTCTCTGACTCTAAATATCTTCGCCTTCGGTTTTCTATTTTTTGGCATTTGGCGGATTATCGTCCAAGCAGTGCGCCAATACTTGCTGGACTATTTTTCCAACCGCATGGATTTGACGTTACTAGGCGGTTTTATTAGCCGTACCCTGCGCTTACCATTGCAGTTTTTTGCATCCCGTCAACCAGGAGACATTATTACTCGTATTCAAGAAAACCGCAAAATTCAACTATTTTTCACCAAGCAAGCGCTTAGTACAACCCTAGATGCGGTCATGGTGATTGTTTACTTGGGATTGATGGCATATTACAACTTACGCTTGACTCTCATTGTCTTGCTTTTAATTCTACCCATTGTGATTGTGACTAATGCAACTAGCCCACTTCTCAAAGATGCGTCACGAGAACTTAACCAAAAATCGGCGGTGCAATATTCCACAATCCTAGAAATTGTCACTGGTGTAGCCACAGTTAAAACAGCTGCTGCTGAACGTCCAATGCGCTGGCGTTGGGAGGAAAGTTTTACCAACACCGTCCAAACAAGATTTCGGGGTCAGAAGTTGGCTAATAATTTACAGCTAGCAACTAGTTTGATCAATCATCTGGGGATCACTTTTTTACTATGGTACGGGGCAATGCTAGTGATGGGCAACCAGATGTCAATTGGTCAATTTGTTGCTTTTAATATGCTGATTGGCAGTACAATCAACCCTGTTTTAGCACTGGTGAAGTTGTGGGATGAGTTACAAGAGATATTGATTTGTGCTGAACGTTTAGATGATATCCTTACAACCCAACCAGAAGAAAATAGCCAACAACCACAAATGGTTTTACCTCCGATTCGAGGTGATATCCAGTTTGAACGGGTTTGTTTTCGTTACAATGCCAATGCAGAACGCAACACCTTGCACAATATTTCCTTTCAAATCAAAGCAGGACAGACTGTAGGAATTGTTGGTACTAACGGTTCTGGTAAAAGTACTTTAGTGAATTTACTGGCAGGTTTGTATCGTCCCCATAGCGGACGTATTTTAATTGATGGGCATAATATTGCTGAGGTTTCTCCCCAGTCGTTGCGTGGTCAATTAGGGGTTGTACCGCAAGATATTTTTCTATTTGCTGGCAGCATTTTGGAAAATATCACACTGTTTAATTCAGAGATTTCCCTAGAAGAAGCGATCGCCGCCGCTAAAGTTGCAGATGCACACACTTTTATCCAAGCCTTACCTCTAGGTTACAACACCCGTGTGGGTGAGGGAGGGATAATGCTTGCTGATGACCAGCGCCAAAAAATAGCGATCGCCCGCGCCCTAGTTAGAAATCCACCTATCCTAATTCTAGATGAAGTTACTAGTTGCCTGGATAACATCTCAAATCTAGCTCGTTTGCGTCCCTCCAGCAACACTTCCACTCATGAAGCATGTACCACTATCTTCTTTGTTGCCCGTCATCTTTCTAGCATTCGCCATGCTGACCACATTTTGGTTTTAGACCGAGGTATCCTCATTGAGCAAGGCAATCATCAAAAATTAATGACAATTCAGGGTCTTTATTACCACTTATTTCAACAACAACTACGTCTGTAATCGCACCTATATCAATGAATTGGAGTGCAGAAAAGATGCAAATAAATTTTTCAAATACTGAGGGATACCAATAGCGACTAATTTTCTTTGTAGTTGCTGTACTTCATAATTTTGCACAGCGTTAACCGCTACATTTGTTCTGCGAAAAAATTGTTGTAGTAATTGTTTTTGATTGATAGATTTATTGCTAAAAGTGCCTTAAACATAATACCATAAAAAGGTAAAAAACACAACTATTTATTTACAGCAAAGTATTTATTTTCAAGTAAAATTAACAGCAGTTTTACTATAAATTTGCAATAGAATGCTAATCTGAAAACAACTTCAGGTAAGCTTTTTGTCGTAAGTACAAACAAGATTATCTTGCTATAACAGTAAAAGCTATTATTATTTTTCCTGCCACGTAAACATCAACAACATCACATGTGCGTATTTCTATTTATTGAAAACTCATCAATAAAGTTCATAGTGAAATTCATAATTTTTGAAAAAATCAAAGTCAAAAATAAATAGTAGGTGAGGGGCGAAACCCCTAATGTATTTAACACTGATGGACAAAATCTGAGTTGTATAATAATTAGTTAGATAGGGAAAAATATTGACTACACCGAACGGAAAGAAATGAAAAATCAGCAGATGACATTCATGAAAAAAAATAGTATAAGTACGAATGTTGCCCTTGAAAATCAAGCATGAATATTTTTTTCTTTGCTCTTGTAGAATCCCAGCAGCTTCACTTAAACATCTCCTAATTTTTAGTATAAAAAACTACGTAACATGGCCAGGGGAAAGTAATTAAATTAGGAGTGAGCCAAATATTCAAGAGGGCAAAACTGCATCTACTAAGAGCCAAACGGAGACTTTTTCCTACCATTCAACAAAGATGACTCAAGGTAAATTTTTGCCTCAGTCACTGCCTTATCAAACCTAAAACTCATAGTCAGGTTTCCGATTTTAGGTCAGCTCATGGACAGAATCATCAGGTCAAATGCAGTCGAAACCTCAAGTCAATCAGGGAGTTTAGAAATTAACTTACAGGATGTGCATCCCTGCTACGCTCTAACACCTGAAATGGCATCAATCTACGGAGGTAGTGTTGCTTCACCAGGAGCAGTTTTCTCAGAACTACCTACAATCCAGACAGGAATTACAAGTACAAGTAATTATTACTCTACATCTTTGCAAAAAGTATTAGAACAACGCCCTTCTATTGTTCCTCATCTAATTTTGTTGGGCGGTCTAGTTTTTTTTGCAACTGTATTAGTTTGGGTCTGTACTGGAAAGATACAACAAGTCAGCCAAGTTCAAGGAAAAGTTGCACCATCACAACAGCTTTATCAACTTCAACCACAAGAGTTGGGTAAAGTAGTGAAGATTACCGAAACTCAAAATTTGCTCAACAAAAGCCAAGTACAGTTAAAGTCAAAATCTCTGTACGCACCTATAGATGGGGTTGTGTCCTCTTTAAATATCCGTAGTACTGGCGAGGAAGTTAAACCTAAGCAAATTATTGCAGAAATTGCTCCAATTCATGCGTCTGGGGTTTTGTTGCTCATACTACCCTCCCAAAAAGCAGCATTTGTTGATAAAGGAGATTTGGTAGAAATCAAGCTCAATTTTGATTCCCAGCGTCTAAATGTTGCTAAAACGCAAAAGCAGAGTATTCCTAGCTATAGAAATAACAACATTCTCTCAGGAAGAGTTGTTTCAGTCTCCAGGAATGCTCAAACAGATAAAAGATTAGGTTGGGTGCGTTGGGTAGAAATAGCTTTGGATAGCAATCAAACTGTCAACTTCACACCCGGACAAGTAGTCACAGCCGAAATCATTCACCATCGCCGTATTGCTGATATGTTCCTCAGACCTATGAAGGAATTGCAAAACAGCGAAAGCGATTGATAAATCTTGCTTGGGTCACTCTTCACCACAAAAACTAACAAACTTATTTATTGTATCCAGGACAACAGCACCATGAACCAAAATATATCTAGCGCTACTAGCAACTTTGAGAAGACTCTTAACCCAGAACAATTTGATCAGTTAGTTGAAGCCATTCTTGCAGGTAAGTATTCCTGGGCTTGTGTCTTAATACTGCGCTTTGCTGGCTACAATCCTTTACATTACATTCCTTACCGCACCTACAACCGATTAATCAAAGAAAACTCGCAACTCAAAAGAGTTAATCAACAGCGCAACGAAAATCTCAAAGTCGCCAAACTTCCCTCCGAGAAAAAATCTGATAGCAATCCCTCACAAAGTTGCTTAAGTAAAATCAAGGATCTGGCTTATCTAGAAGTAGTGGGTAAACAAAAAAGAGAAATTCGTGGTGGTCATCAAAACCAGTGGCTAGGAACACAAATTCGCGAATACCAATCAATGCAAGCGGAACTCAAACCAGAAAGTAATCAAGATTTGTCATTCAAATTTTGTGAAATCAACTAAGATATCTTTTGGGTCAATAAAGCCAGAAATATACTGGGTTGAGTTTCACATCACCTGCCATACTAGTTAGTAATTTATGGTATGGCAGAATGATTAAATCAGTGGACATTTATCAGTTATCAAATTTAGAAAGTGGTCTGGGGTTATTAGATTGATTTAGGTAAAAAAAGAAGAAATACCCTGTTTTAGATTCCGTAACTTTCTTAGACTTCTTGCAAAAGTCAAATTAATACCGAGTTGTATTCATAGATATTACCTCACCCCGTCTTTGGCACCCCTTCAGGGGGTGAGGTTTTTAAACACAACTTGGTATAACCACCTTGGTGTCCTCCCCTAAACGAGGCTCAAGCGTACACACAAGGGCTTGATTCTGGTATGGTGCGTTATGGACATTGATCCTAACGTACCAAAAAACACTCAATGATGCGTTAGCCTACGGCATGACACATCCTAATAAAACTACAAAACGAAATTTGGGGTAATTAAATTATTTATGTGTACGTAAAGCAAATGTAAAAATAATATAAAATTTGACGTTTCCGAGTTGCTTTGATAAAAGAATATGCCACTTTGGCATAACAACAAGGATTTAGTTTTATACATTATAAATAAGAAAATTAGATATCTAGTTTACCTAAAATTTCCATAGTTAGGAGCAAGTAAATGAATGATTATTGATTAACATAACAATCAAAACATTAAACTTGAAAAAGGGAGACGAGCAAAAATACTGTTCAGTGAGTGAGGTTAAGTATTTGAACACCCTAGTAAGCCTTTTCTAGCAAAGCTAAGGATAATCAAAATTTAACCGAACCTGAGTTACTAAGAATGCTTCTAAACTCAAGCTATTACTAGTGGTGGTTCTTTTTCTGCTCAAGTCTAAATATTGCTTATAGGAGTTACAACATTGTGGTGGATGTTGCTTTCTCTCAAATAAGCTAATACTTAATACAACTAAGATCAGAAAAAGTAATAGTAATAGTTGAATCGTTTTTGTGGCTGGTAGGATTTCCGGCTATTTTGCCTCTCTTGCAAAAATACTAATCCTAATCCTCCCTATACTGTTAAATTTGCTATTTAAACAGCAAGCAATAACTGGAAGCTTACAAAAATCGTGCAGCTTCCAGTTTTTTATATGCTAATTTGTTGCCTGAATAGCTGAAGTAGTATGCTTCTGAACCAGCGCGGTTATCAGATCCCACAAAGGCGGTTCTGTCACGTAGATGCAATAGTGGCTTTCCGTAAGGTTAGGGGCTGACGTAGAAGCTAGGAGGGCGATCTCCGTTTCCTAGAAGTTGGCAAATTAAAAGTGCCAAGCAATATAAAGCTGTTACTTGGCACTTAGAACATTGTGAGTTTTACTTTATAGAGAGTCTTGAAATAGTTTTGACTCCTTTTAAATATGATGGTTTATATTCAGGGTCTTTATATCAGCTGACCCCGTTTGAACAATTACTAGTTTTGCAGAAATTTTTGATTTTTTTGATTTCCTAATATTTTTTTTATTTTTTGTCTATTTGTATTTCTAGTTATGTACTAATGTTAAGTTTTTAAATCAAAATAATGATACATTCATATACATAATTTTACTTGAGGATACACGGTACTACGCGTGTTTACGACAGGCTAATACAGTACTAAAGTATAGAGATTCTCTATAAAGGTGCGATCGCTAACTTAATGATGGGAAGCGATCGCTTAATCTAACTTTGACTAAATTAGGCAAGCAAAACAGCCAGAACACTTACCACCAGTCAGCTTTGCTCTTTAACTTTCTTGTAAATTTTTCTGAGTTTACAAAACAGAAATTAAATTTTGCATGGGAACCCAGCTGCAAAGGTGCATGTCTTCCGCTATAGTTTTGCATGTGTTTAGCAAATGAGTGGCTGCAATTGACACATTTCTAAACATGCGGTAAATCAGCACATCACAAACGTAATAAATAAATATGAAACATCAGGGTTTTCCCATTCAACAAAAAAATATTCGCTTACTTGTTGGTAAAAACCTTTGCAATACTTGCCGAGTACCTGTAGCACTCACCACTTTATTCTTGCTTTCCGGTGGTTCTCTGCTTTTGCCTGTTGGGGTAAACGCTGATACTACTCAAACAATAAATCAGAACACCACTCAAACAGGAAATCAAAATACCACTCAAGTAGAAATTCAAAACACTACTCAAACAGGAAATCAGAACACTAATCAAACAATAATTCAAAACACCACTCAGGGAACAACAGTTCCTGTAACTGGAAACGTTATCTACGTTAATCCTGCAACTGGCTCAGATACCGCTGGTGCTGGCACATCAACCGCACAACCTTATAAAACTATTACCTATGCTCTTAGTCAAGCTCAACCAGGTACAACTATTCAATTAGCACCCGGTACTTATAACAAAGAAAGTGGGGAAGTCTTTCCGCTGACAGTTAAGCAGGGCGTAATTTTACGAGGGGATGAAGCCACCAAAGGTCAGGGTGTACTAATTATCGGTAGCGGTAAGTACATTAGTCCTACCTTTGCCAGTCAAAATGTGACGATTAAGACTGAAAAGGATAGCTTCATTACAGGCGTAACGGTTACGAATCAAGACTCTCGTGGCACGGCTGTATGGGTAGAATCAACTAACCCCACGATCACGAACAGTACATTTACTAACAGTGTCAGAGATGGCGTTTTTGTCACAGGTAAAGGTAATCCCAGGATAGAAAACAACATCTTTGTACAAAACAAAGGTAATGGTCTTTCAGTAGCCAAATCTGCTGCTGGAGTCATTCGGAATAATATCTTTGAAGATACTGGTTTTGGTGTGGCGGTTAGTGATAGTGCTACACCTTTGCTTGAGGGAAATCAAATCATCGGCAATCAAGACGGTGTTTATATTAACAACACGGCTAAGCCTATCCTGCGTAAGAATATTATTCAGGGAAATAAACGGGATGGTGTAGTAGCAACTGTCAATGCTGCGCCTGATCTTGGTACAACTGAAAGTCCTGGTGGTAATCTGATTCGTAATAACACCCGTTATGACCTCAATAACGCTACCAAAACGATTAAGATTTTGGCTGTTGGCAACGATATTGATACTAAGAAAATAGCTGGTTCAGTTGAATTTGTTGCCTCTACAGTTGATATACCAGCTGGCGGTTTTAGGGATGTAACAGCTGGTTATTGGGCTAAAAGCTATATCGAAGCTTTAGCATCTAAGAATATTATTGCTGGTTTCCCAGATGGTACTTTTAAGCCTAATGATCCCGTAACACGGGCGCAATTTGCAGCTATTGTCACTAAAGCCTTTGCCCAAACTCAACCGAAACGTGAAGCTGCTAACTTCAGCGATGTTAATAGTAAATTTTGGGCTTATGATGCTATTAGAAATGCCTATAGATTGGGGTTTGTTTCTGGTTATCCTGATCGCACCTTTAAACCACAACAGCAAATCCCGCGAGTACAGGTACTTGTCTCATTATCTAGTGGTTTGAATTTAACTGCGACTAACCAGAATGTGCTTTCCTTCTACTCAGATGCTGCCCAAATTCCTAGTTATGCTACTTCTCAAGTAGCAGCAGCAACTGTAAAAGGGTTGGTAGTAAATTACCCAAATGCTAAACAACTAAATCCCAACCGTGAAGCAACTAGGGCAGAAGTAGCTGCTTTTGTTTACCAAGCACTGGTTAACGCCGGACAAGTTCAAGCTATTTCCTCGCCCTATTTAGTGAGAGTGCAGTAGAGATATTGGAGATCGGGTATCGGGAATTGGGGAGCAAGTATCAATGTTTATTCTCCCCACCTCCCCACCTCCCACTAGCTTTTCCGCCTACTTTCCCAACGCCACAGATAGATGGCTACAGCAACTATTCCTACCTGTAGTGCAAAATTGGGTAAGGCAGTATCAAGATTGCGTCTAGCCAACACCTGAAAAAAGAAGATAAATGCACCAATAAAACCCGAAGCACCAGCACCGAGGTAAATAAATTTGCGTATGTTGCGATAGGGGGCTGCAATTTCGGCTTTCAGACGAGCATACTGTTCTGGATGCATCTGGCTTTGGGAGCGGCGGTTTTCGGGGTTCGGTTGTACCATGGTATTAAAGATGCTATAGTTATAGATTGTTTGTGCCGATGTGGCTCAGTGGTAGAGCACCCGATTCGTAATCGGGCGGTCGCGGGTTCAAATCCCGCCATCGGCTTTGTTCAGTGAAAAGTTATCAGTGTTTAATGATTTAGGGCTTGGTGCAATACCTCGCGATGAATCAGCGCCCCATCTACTAAAAACTGGATTTTTTCTGATGAGAGTGGATCACCATTGGCGTAATGTTCAATCCAGGTTTTACTAATAATATTGGGGTCATCTGGTAGATTTGCCAAATCCCACCCCGGCATATCTAAATCCTCCATTAAACGGTTAACTTTCGGGTCATAACTCAAAGCAAAACAGCGACAACCTTCGCTTGCTGCCATGATTAAACTATGTAAGCGCATTCCAATCGCCATTTCAATGCCGCGAAACACACCCTTTAACAATTGCGGTTCTTCCAAGCAAAGAATTTGACTAACATCCTTGAGTGCTGATTGCATTGCTTGGGCAATACTCAAATCTTGTGCCTTTTGGAAGGGTAGCAGCACAATAAAAGTCTGTGTAGCTTTTTGAAAATCAACCAAGGCGCGAGTCAGATGACTGAGGCGAGTCGGGGTGAGTAGGGGATGCGATCGCAATGTGACAGCAACTCTCGGTGCAGATAAATCCTTTTGTAGAGACGTACCATGTTGTAGAGACGTACCATGTTGTAGAGAC
>Ga0073934_10008942_pt1 | contig 13074 bp, 6 predicted proteins | sample LarsenN4metaG_FD_76834 | JGI IMG/M metagenome (GOLD analysis project Ga0073934, IMG submission 76834) | Hot spring sediment bacterial and archeal communities from British Columbia, Canada, to study Microbial Dark Matter (Phase II) - Larsen... ...
AACGATGCGGCCGCACGTCTCGGATCGCCGCTGCCGGCGGCAACCGATCGCTCATGAGTCGCCGCATTGCGCCCGTCGGCCGTGCTCTGATACCTCATGCCGATGGTGACTTCCGGCTCGCCCAGCAGCAGCCGGTTGACCAGTTCCACGCCCTGCATCAGGCTGTGGTCGGTGTTGCTCACTTCATACTTCCACATGCCGAAGCGACCGCGGCTGTAGATGCCGTGGCGCTCCAGGTATGGGATCACCGTGCCCAGGATCGTGTCGCGCTCGATGCTGGGTGTGGGGTAACTGTAGCGGGCGTGGAAACACCAGGTGTCCACGATGTCATCCTGGTCTGGCTCGGTGATCAAGCCGGCGTTGATCAGCCCGCGGATGGTCTCATCCACGATCCGCCGGCCATCCACCGGCTTGAATTCGCTGTAGCTGGTTTCACACAACAGGGAGTAGTGGGTCTTGTTGTCGGGCGTCATGTAAGGCGAATAGTTGCTCAGGTACGTGACGCGGTAGAACGGGCAGTTGTCTTCAGGGAAGTACATCCAGCTCTTGGTGCTGGGGCACGGCTGGCGGATGCCGATGCCCACCATGTACCCGCCGCTGTGACGCAGCATGCCCGCGGCCTTTTTGATCTCCCGCGGCAACTGCCCGTCGATCACGTCGTTGCACAGCCGATCCAGCGGCATGGCACTGATCAGGATGTCGTAAGGAACCACCTGGCCGTCCTTGAAGCGAACCTCCTTCTTGCCGAGGTTGATGAAATCGACCGGCTTGTTGAGGTTGATGTGCCCCTGGAGCGGCCTGGCGAAGCGACGGTAGAACTCGCCGGTGCCGCCGAACAGCGGAAACTTGAACTGGTTGTTGGGTCCCCAGCCGAAATCGTCGTTCTGGAGCACGACGTTCTTGATTGCGCGATTGATGTCGATGACCGCCACCCGCTCGCCGATCCATTCCTTGTTCATCAGTTCCGGCGGATGTGCCCAGACCTTGAAGTTGTACGGCTTCATGAAGTACTTGCAGATGCCCTCGCCGAAGACTGCCTCCATGAACTCCTTGAAGTTCCTGGCGGCCTTGTGGTCACGCCGGGTCTGGGCTTCGACCAGCCCGACCAGACACTCATAGCAGATCTCTCTGGGCAGGTAGCGGATGTTGTTCTGGAACGGATAGGGCACCCAGGTATTGAACATGCGGATCCAGCACTCGCGCATGTTCTGCTGGTAGTCGTTGCCCATCAGGGTCTGGAAGCACCTGTCGTAGTACTCGTAGTGCGAGAACATCACGTGCCCGCCGATGTCCCACGTGAAACCGGCCGAATCCGTGAAGCTCGACGCCAGCCCTCCGATGTACGGCTCGCGTTCGTAGATCTGAAAGTTTCTGTATCCCAGTTCCTTCAGTCGGTAGCCGGCCCCCAACCCCGTCGGACCGGCGCCGATGATGACAATTTTCTTTTCGTCCATGATCACTCCCATCAGACTACGGCTCAACGCACCGAACCTTCTTCATCCTTCATCCTTCTGCCTTTGCGTTCTCACGACCCGGGCGTGTACTGGTACTGATACTCCAGCTCCGCTTCCAACAGCGGCTCGATCTTGCGGGCGCTGCGACGATCCGGCTGCGTGATCGCCTCGCGGATCAGTTCCTGCATGCGCTTGACGGTGTTGTCCCAACTGCTCTGCCGGGCCTTCTCGATGCCGCGCTGAATCCGATCCGGATCGGGGTTGTTCAGCAGTCGTTCGGCCTCGGCGACGAATTCCTGCGCTGTGCGTACGATCGAGACCGTATCCTTGTGTTGTCGCATCACGTCCTTGACCGGAGTGCTGATGATCGGTCGGCCGGTGGCCATGTACTCCAGCGCCTTGGTCGGGTTGATGAACTGCGTGGCCGCGTTCATCGCGAACGGCATGATGCAGATGTCGAACGCGCGGCAGTAGTTTGGCAGCACCTGGTAATCCCGACCGCCCATCCAGAACAGGTTGGGCGAATGCGGAAGCAGGTTCGGATCGATCTTCACGACCGGGCCGACCATGGCAAAGCTCCAGTCGGGCCGCAGCCGCGCCGCCTCTCCCACCAGCGCGTAGTCCACGCGCTCGTCCACCACGCCGAACCAGCCCAGGATCGGTCGGGCCATGAAGTCGATGTCCGGCGGGATCGCCGTGTCCTGGCTCATCGCCTTGGCGAAATGATCGAACTCCACGCCGCAGCCGAAGAAGTGCGCGTTGGGGTGATATTGCCGCTTCTTGAGCCACAGCTCATAGCCGCCGGTGAACACGATGTCGGCGTAGTCCATCAACCGCCGTTCGTTGTCCACCAGTTGCCGGGGCGCGCCGCTGAACTGGGACAACTCGTCCATGCAGTCGTAGACGATCCCGCGATGCTCGATGTGCCCCAGCGACCAGCTCGCGTCCATCGGGTTGTAGTACCACAGCACAGGGCGATCAAACTGCCCATCGACGTTCATGTGCGCGATCGCCTCCAGCGTCCATTCCCGCAGTTTCTGCGGCAGCCTGGGATTGCGATTCCACGACCCCGAGCAGTGCGGCGTGACGACGGTCACGTTCGGCATCACACGGTGGTAGTCGATCCGTGGCTCACGTCCCTCGGCCAGATCGAAAAATGGCTCCTCGATGAACAGCACCTGGTGCTTTTTGGCAAATCGCGAGAGGAACTGCTGCGGGCGCTGCCAGACGAAGCCCCAGCGCAGATGGCTGAAGACCACGATGCCATAGGCGCCGAGGGCTTTCTGATCGGCGGTGCGAACTTCGGCGGTGCTCCTGGCATCGACGCTTCGTTCAGCGGCAAGCCCGGGCACGGCATCGGCAAGCCGCCCGCGCCCCGCCATCACCTTGACCGCGCCGTTGCCGTTGCCATTGCCGTCGCCCGCTGTTTGAACCCCGTGCCGCGATTCGGTTTGAACCGTCGGCGGAATCCGCTGCCCGATCGGCGGCAGTTGTTCGTCCTCGGCTTCGCGGCAAGGATAGACGATCGTCTGGAGCGCGCCGACCCGCTGCTCCCCGGACTCGGCTGCCTCCCGGAACAGCCGCGCCAGAGGGGTGGCCACACGCTTGAGTGTCCCATCCGCCTGCCTGAGCAGATGGTACAGTCCCACCTCGTGGATTTTTCCGATTCGATGCGTCAGCGCGCCGTCCCAGTCGATCTGATCCAGCAGTGGCCACCAGATCATCCCCAGCATGGGCACACCCTCTTGACGCAGGCGGCGAATGTGCTCGATGTTTGTATCCAGCCAGATCTCGCGGTTGATGGGCTGCCCTTCGATTGAGGTCTCGGTGAGCATCAGCGGCAGGCCGTAGCGTCGCCAATAGGCCCCGGCCACTCCGTACAATCCCACCGGGTTCTCCGCCCGACGCTGCCTGACACTTCCGTCGGCGGTCATGTCCAGTTGCCAGTCGCTGTGCGTGTAGTAATCCAGACCCAGCACGTCCGGCGCTTGCGGGTTCTGCCGGAACCACTCCAGGTCCAGCTCGCTCATCCCGTAGCTGGTCAGCCACGAGTAGGCCGCATGATGCTGATCCACCCGCCCGAGCAGAAGGTCCATCACCAGGAACCGACGCAGGTTCCGACGCGCCACCTCGGCAGCCAATTCCGCATGCCGGCTCTGATAGGCCTCTGCCGCGTCACACAGTAATACCGTCGCCTCCGGCTGAGCCCGGCGGATGGCGCGAATCGAGCGGCTCACCGCCTGCACAATTCGGCTCAGCACGGGCATATACCCGCGCCACTTGCGTTGGTGCGGCGGCCAGAAGCCGAAATCTCCACTGAACAGCGCGCTGACCAGCGGCTCATTGAATGGACACCAGGTCTTCACGTAATTGCGATAGCGCGTCACGATCGTTTCGCTGAACCGCTCCAACGCTTCGGGAAACTCCGGGTCTCCCACCGCCTGCTTCAGCCACAGCGGCGTGCCGAAGTGCATGATGTCGATGAACGGTGTGATGCCCAGCTTCTGCATCTCCGCAAGGCGTTCATCGGGCATGCTCCAGTCGAACTGTCCCCGCTTGGCCTCGATCAGGTGCCAGGGGAACGCATAGCGCAGATACTTCAGCCCCACCTCGTCCACGGCCAGGCGCAGGTCTTCCCGCCAGAAACGGTTGTGCTGCGTCCACTCGAATTGATCGACCTTGATGTGCGGGAGAAATGAGCACTCCAGCCCCGAGCCCCACACAAACTGCGTAAAGGGCAATTGCGCCGCGGCCGCCTCCTGGACGGCGGGTTGTGGCGTTGGCTGCGCGGAAGACTGGGTTTGTGAGTGATTGGGAATCAGTTCCCTGGTCGTGCTGCCGGTCGTCGTGTTGAACATTGTGGTTCCTTCCTGTTGGTTCATGCGCGCACCATGTTCCTTCCCGAGCCCTGGGACCGGCTCGCTGAAACTCCTTGCCTGGGATGTCAAACTGGTCGGCCCGGAATACGGGCCTGAGCATCACTACGGGCGGCGCCTGACTTGGTACCGGCGCCGAGATACCCGGTTCGGTGTGGACAGCAACGGGGCAATCAGCCCTGGCTTAACGAAGACTGAATTGCCTCAGTCGGCTGTCGATATAACGGGCCCAACTGGCTGAAGACGGAATAGCGACAACGGTTGCCAGCGAATCGTCTGCTTGCCGGCCCACCGTTGCCGATACCCCCTCGGTCTTGGCGCTACACGCGCTTGTCGCCGCGCCACTGCCGGGCCAGACGCTGGACCTGCCGGCCCGCCCCTCGCCGGCTACTGGTCGTCGTGCATTCCGCTTCATGGTCTACCTCGCCCTTGGTATTCAACAGCGTCTTCTTCACGATCTTATTCACTTCCGTCGATCTAAGGTATGCAAAACTCGTACCTCATCCGACCTGACGCTCCGGACACACGCGGCTCTCGCACCAAAACCCGTTACGAAACCGGTGAAAAACGGCACGAAAAAAAATCTTGCGCACCTTGCGCATATCCTCACGCCACAAGCAGATGCGCTGAAATACACGACATCGTGTCGTAAGCAGAGCGACAAAATGTCACCTCGTGCCGCGGCACGGCCGGGCAGGACCGCAACTACAGCGTCGTGTCCGCAACTATCAATGCGCAGACCACCCGCCAACCGGCCTGGCAGGGCTTGGCAGCCAGAGGGCAAGATTCCCCCGATCAACGAGCATAATTAACGAACGGCTTGAGACTTGCCGCGATCCTGAAGATCTTCCACCAGAGTCGCCGTCGCCTCCACCTCCACACGGCGGTTGGCTCGCTGAAGCTCCGGTGTGTAGGCGCGTTGAAGAACCGGTTCGAATGTCGAACAGCCCTGCACCCGCAGGATGTCCGGCGACACGCCTTTACTCGTAAGGTAATCCGAAACCGCCTGCGCACGGCGGAGCGACAAATCCATCTTCTGTTCCTCGCTGGCTCCGTCCGGCAGATCGTCCAGCGAACTGTGCCCCTTGATCATCACGATATTCCGATGTCCCCGGATCTGAACTGCGATCTCGTCCAGCGCTCGCATCGCTTCACGCGTCAGCTTCCATTCTCCGCGCTCAAACATCACACGCCCGCCCACCACCGACTGGCGCCCCACCCGAATGCTTGTGACTTCTGGATCGGTCCCTTCGGCTCCCTTGGCCTCGACGCGGCTCTTGCCTTTCTCCCCCGGGCCGTTCAATTTCATTCGCTCCAGTTTCATCAGCAGCATCTGCACGTCCACCGGATCGCTGCTGTTCGGATCCGGCACGTACCCGAACGCCTCACGGATCGCCGCGATCACCCGCGTCAGTTCCGCGCTGTCCCCCGGCTGCTTGGCCGCCTGCGTGCCGGGCTTCATCACCCACAGGATGATGAACAGCCCCATCATGCACATGATCAGATCCGCCAGCGTGAAGATCCACTCCGGGCATTCTTCACACAACTCCATCGGATCGCACTTTTTGCAGCCTTTGGCCATCGAATCAAGGGATGAAGGTTGACGGATGAAGGATGAGTGCCATCTGAATCATCCTTGATCCCTCAGGCTCTTGCCGTCTGCTACGCTGCTTTCGGCAGCGCCTCCTGCTGCTTGGCGCTGAGGAAGCTGAGCAACTGCATTTCAACCACACGGGGATTGTTGCCGGCCTGGATGCTCAGAACTCCCTGTAGGATAATCTCCTTGATAAACATCTCCTCCTTGCTCTTGATCGCCAGCTTCTCCGCCAGCGGGCCAGCCATGATGTTCTGAATCAAAGCGCCATACAGAGTGCCGACCAGCGCCACAGCCAATGCCGCACCGATCGTCCCGGCATCGCCATTGAGGTTGCGGAACATGGCCACCTGCCCGCAGAGACAGGCGATCAGCCCGCAGCCCGGGCCGAATTTCGCCACCGAATGCCAGAAATGACGCCCATGCTTGTGCCGCTCGCCCATGGCTTCGATCTCGATCCTCATGATCCGCTCGATCACTTCCGGGTCTGTGCCGTCGATGGTCAATTGCAGGCCGCGGCGAAGAAACGGATCCGGCGCCTCCCGGGCCACCGACTCCAGGGCCAGCACCCCGTCGCGTCGGGCTGTCTCGGCGTAGCTGACGATCTGCTTGATCAGATGCTCGATGTGCGCCTCTTTGGAGAACAGGCACTTTTTGACCGCGCCCAGCGCCCCCATGGCCGCATGCAGCGGCATCGATGCGAACGCCGCACCTAATGCCATGCCCCCTACCAGAATTGCCTCTCCAGGCTTGATGTACGATCCCACAGCGCCGTGCGAGGCATGGTATGCCCCGTACGTCAACGCTCCCCACGCCAGCAGGTATCCGATCACCGTCGCCAGATCCATACCACTGTTTCTTCGGCACTCCGGGGCCAAAGAAATGAAATTATCGGCCACGGAAGCCGATGCTCGTCGATTGACCACTTCGGATTGGCTGATCTTTCCGCAATCGCGACCGCTTGCCCCCGGCCCGCCTGCGAGCTTCAATCCCCTGCATGAATCCTTCCCAGCCGCCCATACTCGTGCTCTGCCGCGACCTGCTGTTCGGCTCAAAGATCACCGCCGCGGCCAGGGCGCTGAACCTGCCAGTTCACCTGATCCGCGACCCTGCCAGGCTCGCCGATGCGCCGCCTGCCAAGGCGATGCTGGTCGATCTGAATCAGCCCGGTTTCCTTGACCTCGCCGCCGACTGGAAATCGCGAACCCACGGAGACGTGCTGGGCTTCATCTCACACACGGATACCGCCACACTTGCCCAGGCCAAATCCAGAGGCATTACCGCTCTGTCCCGCGGTGGCCTCGATGCTCGCCTGCCCGAGATTCTCTCCCGGTTGGCCGCCGCGGAACACACCGAGCCAAACGATCAGACGCCAGAAGTCTGACCACGTGGATGAACAGGCCAGCACGCCCCCCGCTGTAAATTGGCGGCCCTGGCGGTGAGATGCCGCTTTGACCTGCAATCACCGGCGTTCATCCGCGTTCGTCTGCGGTTCCATTTGCCACTGGACTCGCCTGGCGTCCCCCCAGAGGCTGTCCAAGTCGTAGTACTGCCGCGCCTGCTCGCTGAACACGTGGATCACCACATCGATGCAATCGACCAGGATCCAGGTCGAGCCTTCCCGGCCGGCCTCGTTCAGCGGCGGATACCCCTGTGCCTGGGCCAGTTCTTCCAGATCGTCGGCCACTGTCCGCATCTGCCGCGGGCTGGTGCCGGTGGCGATGACGAAAAAGTCGCACACCGGCGACAGCCCGCTGACATCCAGGACGACGACGTTGTGGCAGCGAGTGTTGGCCGCCAGACGCGCCGCCTCGATCGCGAACCGTCTTGCCGCCTCGAACCGCGCATCCTGCTGCTCCGGGGTTTCAGCTAACTCGACCGACTGGTTTTCCGTGACTCTGGCTGCGATGTCGCACCTCCATCTTCGACTGTCGCCGGTAGTTTATATGCCTGTGCAGCGCCTGTCCCTGTCCGAAAAACGCGCTCGCTCGCAGCAGCAGCCGCTAGGTCATTCGTGACAGCAGCGCCTCGACCACGCGGTCGTGCGCTTCCTGCAAGGTGGCGTGCAGCTTCAGCCCCGCCGCCCGCGCATGCCCGCCCCCGCCAAACTCCTCGGCAAATCGTGCTACATCGATCTGCCCCTTGCTCCGCAGGCTGATTCGCACCGGTCCCTGATCAGGCGGCTCGATGACCAGCACCGACACCTGCACCGTGCGGATCTGAAGCGGCACGTTGATCAGATTCTCCGTGTCTGGAACGCTGGCTCGAGTGTCGGCAAAATCCTGCCGCGAAAGACGCATCACCGCCAGCCGACCGTCGGCCAGCAGCTCCAGCGACTGCATCGCCCGCGTCTGAAGCGCCACCCGCTCGGCCCGCTCGTTCTGATACAGCAGTTGGTAGATGCGATCCGTGTCCACTCCCTTTTCGATCAGCGTGGCGGCCAGCCGGTGCGTGAACGGGCGCGTGTTGGCAAACTGAAACCAGCCGGTATCCGAAGTGATAGCCACAAAAAGGGCTGTCGCGATTGCCTGGTCGATCGGAATCGGCCAAAGCTCGATCAGCTCCGCCGCGATCTCCCCCGCCGCCGCCGCTTCCGGAATTACCAGCTTCAGCTCCGCCCAGTCCTCCTGCGTCAGGTGATGATCGATCACAATCTTGGGCATCGACAGCGGCTCCACACGCTGGCGCAACCCAGGAAGCTGCGACCAGGTCCCCGTGTCCACCACCAAAAGCACATCAAACCGCTCGAAACCGAATCGTTCCGGCCACCCCTTTTCAACATCGTGATAGATAATCTGATTCTCGCTGTACACGAAGGCGTACTTGGTCGGCAGGTGGCTCAACAGCAACACCTCCGACTCCACGCCCACTTTGCGCATCGCCAGCACCAGCGCCGCAGTCGTGCCGATCGCGTCGCCGTCCGGACGCACGTGGGTGCTGACCAGCACCCGGCGGCTTGCCGTCAGCCGGTCGATGATCTGCCGGTAAGGATCTGGCATGTGCCGCGGATCATAGGCGACAACCCCGCCTGATGCACGCTCGCTGTGGATTGCCGATCGCCACGCCACAGAACGTCACCGGCCGCCCCATACGGAGCGGCCGATGACCGCGGAGGAGGTCCGCTCTTATGCGGCAGGCGGACGATCTGCTTCAGGTGTAACGGCGTCGCCGTGGCCGCTGTAGCGACCAGGCCGCGCCCAGCAGCAGACCCATCGTCGCCGGTTCGGGAATCACGCCCGACTGCACCGCTCGCAACGCCGCCACATACTCGCCGCCAAACAGCTTCGTGTGCTCGGCGATGACTGTCTCCGCCAACGGACCAGTCTGATTGACATAGGCATTGTCAATCAACGCATAGTCCGTGGCGTCGATCGAACCGCTGTAGTCAAAATCCCCGTTGATCCAGCCAGTGAGGCTGTTCACGTACCCGTTGTCGATCAGCGAGTAGTCGGTGGCGTCGATCGAGCCACTGAGGTCGGCGTCGCCGAAGTAGGTGAACTTCACCAGCACCTCGGCGGCGGTCAGCCCGCTCTCCCCGGCGAAGTCGGTGTAAATCGGCCCGCTTCCGCCCACCTGGGCCAGATCGTTCTTGATCACGCCCAGTCCGTACAGGAAGCTTCCGGCGGCCGTGTTTCGGGCGGCGGCTTCGGACGACCCGATGCCCGGCCCGCCCCAATCGAATGCCCCGCCATTTTCCAGCGCGGTTTTGACCTGCGCCGTCACAGTTGCCAGGCTCCCGTTGTTCAGGATCAGGCTGTTGTTGGTCAGGTCCAGCCGGCCGGTCGCGCTGATGCTCAGCACCGACAGCCGCGACGTGCCGGAGGGGCTGTTGGGCATGGGCTTCAGCGTCGCCTGCGCGGTGCCGTTGTTGATCGTCAACGTGCCGTTGGCGGCGATGAATCTGGGCGCCGCCAGCACGCCCGCGTTCACCACCGTGCCGCCGGTATAGCTCAATGCGCCGGCGAGCGTGGTCGTGCCCGTGCCGTTGTGGTACACGCGCCCGCTGCCCGAGATCGCCGACAAAACCGTGTGCGAATCCGATCGATTGAATGACAGGTTGGCGTTGTTCACGATCGCCGACGCAACCGATCCGGAACTCGTCCCCCCGCCGATCTCCAGCGTCCCGCTGCTGATCGTCGTGACCCCGCTGTAGGTGTTCGTCCCCGCCAGCACCAGCTTGCCCAGCCCCGTCTTGGTGATTCCGTTGCTTCCGTTGATGTTGCCGGAAACCGTCAGCACCGCATCCGGCGGAGTGATCTGCGCCGTGGCGGCGCTGGCCAGCGACAACGGCGCGGCGATCGTATGGCTGCCACGAAGCACATTCACAACCGCGTTGCCCGAGCTGGCCGACAGCGAAATCGTGCTCCCGCCGATCGTGTACCCGGCGGCGCTGTTGAAGTGCATCCGGGCAACGGTCCTGGGCGAATCCACCGTCACCGTGCGAGGCGATGAAGCGATCGAGCCGAAATAGGCCTGATAGTCCTGCCCGTCGGGCGCGGCGGGCGACCAGTTGCCATTCACGCCCCAGGCGCCGTCGGCATCGACCGCCCACATCGCGTGAATCGGACCGGACCCGCCGACCAGCGACAGGTCGATCGACGTGCCGGCGGTGTTGTTCACCAGGCTCGCCGTGAACCCGCCAACCGAACCGTTCAGCGAAAACGCGCCCAGATTCGCCAGCGGCGCCCCGCCGTAGTCAATCAGCGGATACGTGCCGGCCATGGCGCCGCCCAGATCCGAGATGTTGATCGTGTTGCTGCCGGCGACGGTGAAGGTGTCGTTGCTGATGACGATCCCATCGCCGCCACTGGAGTCGAACTCGAAGTTGAGGGTTGTGGAATCGATCGCCAGCGTACCGACAGTCAAAATACCCACCGACGCGCCCGGTGCCAGGGTGCTTCCGCCGGAAGCCGTCACGCCCGCGGTGATATACCCCGATCCGCCCAGGGTGCCGCTGACGGTGTACGCCCCGCCGCCGATGTGCGTGCCGTTGACGAACAGCGCCCCGCCGGCCTGCACCTGCGTGGTGCCGCTGTAGGTGTTGTTCCCGCTGAGCGTCAGAGTTCCAGCCGACTTGATCAGCGCCAGCGTGCCGCCGTTGCTGGCGGCGGTGCCGTCGAGGATCGAGCCGGCGAAGACGGTGCTGAGCTGCGCCCCGCCGCCGATCGTGAACGTTGTCACGCCTGCGGCGTTGCTCGAACCGCGCAGGGCCGTGTTCGGTCCACCCGCCAGCGAACCCAGCGGAATCGCCCGCGGGCCATCACGGTTGAACATCGTCGCCGAGCTGTTGCCAAGGTCCCAGTCGATGGCCCCGAAGCTGCTGTTGGTGTTCGTGAAACGAATGCTTCCGGTGCTGGAGTCGCTGACCGTCAGCCGGATCGGACCGGCAGTGAGGTTGGTGAAAACGGTCGTTTCCCGCAGACTCAACGTCGTGCCGGTAGTCGGAAGCGACACACGGATATTCGACGCCAGCGTGTTCACCGCCGCGTTGATCGTCCCGTTGCCGCCGATCACCACGTCGTCGGAAGCGATGTTGATCGTGTTGCTGATCGTGATCCCGCTGCCGCTCATCATCAATGCTGCACCGCTGCTGTTCAGAAGGATCGAGCCTGTTCCGGCGGCAGTGCTGTTGGCCAGCACCAGTGTCCCCTGATTGACCGTCGTGCCGCCAGTGAAGCTGTTGGCGGTGCTGATGATCAAGGTACCGCTGCCATCCTTGACCAGGCCGGTCTGCCCCCCGATGGCACCGGCGCCGGCGAAGTTGTAGGTCGGAACGTTGGAACCGGTGGTGACATTGATCGATGCCGGCTGCACCGGCATGGTGATGTTCACGCTGCCGGTGACCCCGGGGGTGTCTTCGAAGCTTACCGCGTCGGTGTTGAAGAAGACATCAGGCTGGTTGGTGGCGGTGTTGATCCAGGCGACGGTATTGTTGGCATCCCAGTTGACCGAGCCGCTGCCGGTGCCGGCCCACCGCAACGAAGCCGAGCCGGCGCTGATCACGTTGAGCTTGATCAGACCCGGCGTGGACGTATCCAGCCCACCCTGGAAGCGCGCGGCCTTGACCAGGTTCAGATTCCCCAGCCCGCCGCCCGTCAGTGTCGAGTAGCTGATCAGGTCGTACACGCCGCTGCTCATGCCCGGACTGATCGGCGCAACCACCAGGTTCGCCGCACCCGCCAAATCCAGCGTGTTGACCGTAATCTGGTCATGCCCGCCAGCACTCGGATCCAGCAGGCTGAAGCCAATGGTGCCGCCGTTGATCGAGAGGGTGTTGGCGAAGGTGAGGGTGCCGGCGGTGCCCACGCCGCGGGAATTGGCCGTGCCGGGATTGACCACGCCTGACGAGCTGTTCAACGTGACCGTGCCATAGATGGTTCCGGCGTTTCCGGTGATGGTCTGCGCCGCCGGCGGCGTGTAACCGGCGGCTGAGACGTCGAAGGAAGCGTTTAGCCCCGCCGTACCGTTGCCGACGGGAATCGCGGGCGTGTTCGCCAGCGACGCCGACGCCTTCAGCGCCAGTGTACCCTCGTTGATCGTGGTGATTCCGCTGTAGGTGTTGACCCCGCCCAGTGTCCAGGTCACGCCGCTGCCAACCTTGCTGATCGCTGTGATCCGGGCGCTGGAGTTGCCGTCCTGGATGACGCCGTCGAACACGGGATTGCTGATCAGCGCGCCGGCCCCGCCAACCTCCCAGGTCACCGTGCCGTTGCTGTTGATCGATCCGCGCAGCAGGGTATTGGGCCCGCCGATGATCGCCCCGACCCGGTGCGTTACGGTAGCCTGCCGCGAACTCATCGAACCGACGTTTTGCAGGTCGTACACCGCCAGGGGACTGGTGCCGGTGTTGCTCACCACGCGAATGTGTCCGAGCGTGCCGGTGCTGATGGTTCCGGCAAAGGCGGACTGATCGCCGCCGAAACTCCAGGTTTTCGATCCGACCACGTCGGCGGCGGAACTGAGGATGAGCGTGCCGCTGCCGCTCATGGCGCCGTTGAGCGTGCCGTTGCCGGTGTTGCCCGTGCCTCCGTACCAGATCGTGCTGGTCGTGCCGGCCAGGACATGAAATGGCGTGGAGATGGTGCGGCCGTTGTTGAAGGTGACGGTTCCGCCGGCCAGCGCGAACGTGCCGCTACCCAGCGTGCCCGCA
>Ga0073934_10008943_pt1 | contig 13074 bp, 12 predicted proteins | sample LarsenN4metaG_FD_76834 | JGI IMG/M metagenome (GOLD analysis project Ga0073934, IMG submission 76834) | Hot spring sediment bacterial and archeal communities from British Columbia, Canada, to study Microbial Dark Matter (Phase II) - Larsen... ...
CGCGATCTCGAACGGTGTCAGGCGCGCGTAAGCATCGTGTAGAGACATCAGCTGTCCGTCCTTCCATCCACGCTCTCCGCCTCCGCCTCCGACTCTAGGACCTTCGCTTCCTCCGGACGCGCGATGTGCTTCACGGCCTCCGACCAGCTCCGCCTGCGTACCAGCACGAGCTCGACGGGCTCATCCTCGAAGTCCGGCCCGAGAAGCAGCACGAAGTTCACGTCACCCAGCTCCGCCGGGCGCGGGATACGATACGCCTTGCCGCGCCACGCGAACTCGATGTGCTCCGCGCGCTCGAAATCGCGCGCTCGCCAGACCTGCTCGAGGTAATACGTCCCCTCGACGGCGTACGCGCCCCCGCCCAGATCCTCGCCCCTCTGGTAGTACCAAGGATCGAACTCGAGGCCCTCCTGCCGGTTGAACAGCTCGTCGGCCGCGTAGTCGACGTCCTCCAGAGCGTCGTCGCCGGCGAGGGACTCGAGGTGATGCCTCAGCTCGTGCGTCAGCGTCTCCCAGATCTCGCCCTCCCAGTCGAACTCGGGGTCGAGGTCCGCCAGGCCGCGGAACGAGCCCCAGTAGAGGACGATGACGGAGCGCGTGGTCTCCGGGCTCCCGTAGGAGGACAGGTGCTCCTCCGTGTGGCACATCCCCAGCGTGAAGACGTCCGGGAGCGTCGCGTGGGGGACTGCCTCACGCCTCACCTCGAGCCCGTCGATGCCCTCCTTGAAATCGGCGGGGATCTCCTCGAAGACCTCCCGGGCACGGCGCTCGAACTCGTCGAACTTCATCGGCGTCCGCGTAAGGCGCGGACCGCTAGGCCAGCCGCTCCTTCACCCACGCCACTACCTTGTCGGAGCCCACCCGGATCTGCTCGAGCGAGTCACGATCACGGATCGTCACCGATCCGTCCTCCAGCGTTTGCCCGTCGATCGTGACGCACCACGGCGTCCCGATCTCGTCCTGCCGGCGGTAGCGGCGCCCAATGGCACCCGACAGGTCGTAGAACGAGGGGATCGCGGCCGCGCGCAGCTCCTTGTGCAGCTTGTCCGCGATCTCGGGCATCCCGTCCTTCTTGATGAGCGGGAACACCCCGACCTTGATCGGAGCCAGGACCGGCTTCAGCGAGAGCACCACACGGGTCTCCCCCTCCACCTCGTCCTCCCGGTACGCGTCCGCGAGCAGCACGAGCGCCGCGCGGTCCACGCCCATCGAGGTCTCGATCACGTAGGGCACGTAGCGCTCGTTGGTGACCGGGTCGATGTACTCGAGCCGCTTGCCGGAGTACTCCTGGTGCCGGCCGAGATCGAAGTCCGTCCTGTTGTGGATTCCCTCGAACTCCTTCCACCCGAACGGGAACTCGTACTCGACGTCGAATGCCTTCTTCGCGTAGTGCGCGAGCTCACCCTCGCCGTGCTGATGGAAGCGGAGCTTCTCCGGGCGGATGCCGAGGTCCCTGTGCCACTCCATGCGGAGCGCCTTCCACGTCTCGAACCACTCCTCGTCCGTGCCCGGCTTGACGAAGAACTGCATCTCGGCCTGCTCGAATTCGCGCGTGCGGAATATGAAGTTCCCCGGCGTGATCTCGTTCCGGAACGCCTTGCCGATCTGCGCGATCCCGAACGGCACCTTCTGCCGGGCCGCGCCCTGCACGTTGAGGAAGTTGACGTAGATGCCCTGCGCGGTCTCCGGCCGGATGTACACGGTCGCCGAGGAGTCCTCGACCGGCCCCATGAAGGTCTTGAACATGAGGTTGAACATGCGCGGCTCGGTGAACGTCCCCTTCGACCCGCACGTGGGGCACTGCCCGCTCGCCACCTCGGGCAGGTCGGCACGGTAGCGCCGATGGCACTTCGTGCACTCGATCAGCGGGTCGGTGAACCCGGCCACGTGGCCGGAAGCCTCCCAGACCCGCGGGTGCATGAGGATCGCCGCGTCGAGCCCCTCGATGTCGTCCCGCTCCAGGACCATCGAGGACCACCAGCGATCCTTGAGATTGCGCTTCAGCTCGACTCCGAGGGGGCCGTAGTCCCACACGGACCCCGCGCCGCCGTAGATCTCCGAGGACTGGAAGACGAATCCGCGCCGCTTGGCGAGCGACACGAGCTTGTCCATGAGGTCGGCAGACATGGGTCTCGAGGGCGAGGGGATTTGGCCCGGAGCCGAGGGCCGGGTAAGCTACCGGGCGCCCCGAGGGCGATCAACGGCATTGAACCGCCTGGAACGACGAGGGTAACAGGCCGCGGGCAGCTTCACGGAGAAGACGGCATGATCGAGTTCACGGATAGAGCGCGGGCGATGGTCCAGCAGTTCTTGGCGGAGAGCGACGAGAGCGATCTGGCGCTGCGCATCGGGATGAGCGGAAGCCCGGTGGCGCCTCAATTCGATCTCACCCTCGTCGGCGTGGCCGAGCAGGCCGACGACGAAGAGATGGTCGACGGGGGCGGGTTCACCGTGCTCGTCAAGAAAGCCGATGCCGAGATCCTCGAGGGCGCGACCGTCGACTACGTCGAGCGGGTCAACGAGAGCGGGTTCGAGGTGCGCCCCGCTCGCGCGCGCCGCCGGGAGCCCAAGGGCCCCGGGGGGATCCCCTCCGGCCCCATCGCGGACCGTGTCCGCAACGTCCTGGAGACGCAGGTCAATCCGGCCATCGCGGCGCACGGCGGCATGATCTCGCTCGTGGACGTGGACGAAACGGACGTCTACGTGGAGATGAGCGGCGGCTGCCAGGGGTGCGCGCTCTCGCGCATGACGCTCAAGCAGGGTGTCGAGCGGATGCTACGCGAGGCCGTGCCGGAGCTCACGGCGGTTCACGACGTGACGGATCACGCCTCGGGAGACAACCCCTACCTGTAGTCCGGTCGGCGCGCCATGCCGGCGCCGACCGTTTCCGACTACTGGATCCCCACCTGCTGGATCCGGCCCGTCAGGGCCGTCACGAGGCGCTCGCGCGTCACGCGGTCGAGGGAGCCCAGGTCGCTCAGCCCCTCGGTGACGTCGTCCACCAGCTCGAGCATCCGGTCGCCGATCGCCGTGGAGCTCGGCACCGCTTCGAGAATCGGATCGGCCGTGCTCGTCGCCGCAGGACGATACTCGATGTTCGCCTCGTTCTCGACCAGGTACTGGTGCAGCGCCAGCGCCGCGTCCACGACGCCCTCGAGCGTCGCGTACACCTCCGCGCGCGTGGCGGAGGCGGCCGAGAATCCCGAGTCCGCGCGCTCGACGATCATGCTGGCCTCTTCGGCGCCGAGCCCCGCAGCCTGCGCGCCCTCCACCAGCTTGTCGTGGTAGAGCCCCCAGTCGGCCGCACGCACGCCGTCGATGAACGCGCCCATGCCCGACCAGAACGCCTCGATGCTCGCGAACTGGCTCGCGTTCGCGAGATAGTTCCCACCGAGCCAGCGCTGGTCCGGCTCGGTGGGCGCACCGTCGGTCCGCGTGCTCGCGTCCACCTCCGCGATCGCCGCCGCTACCGCGCCTTCGGCGAGCTCCCTCATGCGAGGGACGAGCTCCGGCGGCAACGCGGGCATCACTCGGGCGGGAGCGACCGGCTCGTCTTCTCGCGCGAGACGCGCCTGCAGGAGCGGCCAGCCGACGTATCCTCCCACGCCCACGGCGAGGAGCACGACGATCAGCACGATGGGCACGGCGAGCGAGCGCCGCTCCTTGAACTTGGGCGCCGAGGGCCGGTCCTTGGGTGCGCGCTTCGGTCGCTCGGGTGCGTCGGCCACCGGCGCGCGGGGTGCCGCCGCTTCGGCGGCCGCGGGAACCGTGGAGAAGCTCGGGACGTCGCTCTGCCGGGGCGACTCCTGCTCCATCCATCCCGGCGGTGAGTCGGGGGAGAACTCCGACATCGGCTGCTCGAGCTGTAGATCGTTCCCTGCGCCAACGCCCCCGCCTGTGCCGAACTGCATCGGTGTATCGAACGACATCGCGTCGCCCATACCGCCAGCCGCGGGTTGGACATCGAGCGGGGATTCCTCCAGCTGCAGCCCCGAGCTCAAGTCGCCGTAGTCGAACGTCCCACCGCCCCCGGCCCCGCCTGCAGCTGATGGCCTCGTGGGCGCCTGCGGCGGAGCGAGATCGAGCGACAGGTCCAGCCCCCCGACGCCGGCCTCGGGCTCAGGAGCCGGCTTGTTGGTTGGAGGCGCCGGCTCGGCGAGGGTGAGGCCGAGGTCCGTGGCCGATTTCGCCGCCGGCTCGGGCTTGGGCTCGGGCTTCGGCTTGGGCTTCGGCTTGTCCGCCTTGGGTGCCGGGGCGGCCGACGGAGGCGGCGGAGCGACGGGCGGGGGCGCTACGAACCCGCCGGCCTGAGAGTCCCGCGAGAGGGTGTGGAAGATCTCGTGCGTGTTCGCAGGTCCCCAGTGGTCCGCCTGGGCGTCATAGAGCTGCGTGTCGGGGCCGATCGCACCCAGCTCGATCCGCAGAGCGAGCGCGTCCACGCTGGGAATCGGCACTTCATTGCCGTGCGAGTCGATGTAAGCGAAGCGCATTTCGGAAGTCTAAGGAGAAGGCCGACGGGCGGCGAGAGCCCTTCTCGGGGGCTTACAGCCTTGTGGCGGGCCTCCGCGCGTGGGCACTTTGCAGGGCGGGCACCCGATTCACTGCGCGTGAACTGCTCGTGAGCCGCTTGCGAGGAGAGCCGATGCCGTCCGCCGCTCCCACCGTCCTGCGCGTGCTCGTGACCCTGGTCGCGGCCGTGGCCGTCGTCGCTCAGGTGGCCTACCTCGATTCCCTCTCCTGGCACGCGCTCGGCCTCGCGAGCCCGATCGGAGCGCGGATGAGCGGATCGCTGGTCGCGGTGATGACCGGGCACGCCGTGGTCTCGTTCGTCTCCGGCGCCCTGGCGGTGGTGCTCGTCCTGCACGAGGGGCCGCGCCAGGTGGCCGCACGGGGGCTGGCCCTCGCGCTCGCGGCGTGGAGCTACCTCACGGCCTACTCGGGGGTGACGCTCCTCCTCAGACCGGAGGCCGGACTCTGGCGGACGCTCTTCGAGGCACACTTCCTCGCGGTCGAGACGATCGGGCTCATCGGGCTGCTGCGCTTCACGTCCATCTTCCCCCGGCCTCTCGCGGACAGCGATTCGGCGCTTCGCGCGACTCTGCCTCCGATCCTCGCACCGATCCATTCGATGAGCGCGTGGATGCGCGGGCCGCGGTCTCCGTGGATCGCCGGAATCGCGGCTCTCGCCGCGCTGTGGGGCTTCACCGCTGCGAGCGGCGCGCCCCTCGCGGATGCGGGCCTGAGCCCCTTGATGGACGTCGTGCGGTTCGCTGCAGCGGGCCTGGTGGTGGTGAACCTCAGGAGGGCGTGGGCCCGGATGGACCGGGAGGACGCCGCCCGCCTCACCTGGCTCGTGGTCGCGCTCGCCTTCCTGACCGGCGTCCTCCTTCTGCTCGTCGGCGGCAACGTCCTCGTGGCCGTGACCGACTGGCCAGAGCCGCGAGTGGCTTGGAGACCCATCCTCATCGACGTCGGGCTCGTCGGGTTCCTGATCGGGGTCACGATGAGTGTCCTCTACGGCGGACCTCTCGACGCGACGCTCACCGCCACCCGGATCGGTGCGCTCGCGACCGTCGTCACGCTGGGACTCTTTCTCGCGGCTGCCCTCGAGGCCCTGTTCACGGGCTCTCTGATCGGGCTCTCGTTCAGGACTGGGGTAGGAACGCTCCTCGCGTTCGTCATCGTCGTGGCGATGCACCGCGGGATGCTTCGGTCGATCGAGCGCCTCGTCGCCCAGATGCCAGGCCTCCAGCGCGCCTAGCCCGGGCGGGCTCCACGTCACGATTGCCGGCGCAGGGTCGTTACCTTGCCACGATCCCCCGGGCACCCCAAGGGTACGATTCGACGTTCCGGACCCCGAGCAGCGTGGACTTCGACGCGACGTTCGATCAGCACTACACCCCCCTGGTGCGCTATTGCCATCGGCTCACCGGAGACCGGGACGTTGCCGAAGACATCGCGCAGGAGAGCATGGTCCGCCTGTTCGACCGCCAGGTGTCCGGCCCCGACTTCGGCATCAGAGCCTGGCTCTTCAAGACGGCTACGCATCTCGTCCGCGACCGCTACCGGGTGGGACAGAACCGCCTCCGCCTCCTGGCGGTCCATCCGGTGCGGCCCGCCGAGCCCGAGTCGCCGGAGTCGAGCCTGGAGCGCAAGGAGATCAGGGAGCAGGCGCGCGCAGCGCTCGACGCGCTGGCCCCGAGGGACAGGGAGATGTTGTTGATGCGCTATTCGGGCTTCAGCTACAAGGAGATCGCGGAGACGATCGACGTCGAGCCGGCGTCGGTGGGCACGCTGCTCTCCCGAGCGGAGCGGCGCTTCGCGGCCGCCCTCGCGCCCGCTGTGGAGACTCTATGAGAGCGACGGACATGCAAGACGCCATGCACCTGGACGAGGGACAGATCGCCACGCTCCGGGATGAAGGACCGACGGACCCCTGGACGTTCTCGCACGCGAAGGAATGTCACGTGTGCGCTGCCGAGCTGGCGGATGCCCGCATGCGCGCGGCGACCGTGGAAGAGGCGCTGATGACGCTCGACGCACCGGTGGACGTGGCCGCTGCCAAAGCGGCCGTGCGCCGGAGGCTCGACCGCGAGCGTTCCCGGCCGCAGCAGCAGTCGCGACAGATTCCCTTCGGCCGGGCAGCGGCCATCCTCCTCGTCACAGCCGGTGCCGCCGCGGCGCTGCCCTGGTCGCCGCTGTCGCGCTGGTTGTCGCCCACGGCTCCTTCTCCGGCAACTGCTCCCACGTCGCTCCCCACGTCGCCGGCTCAGGCACCCCGCCCCGCCGATCTGGAGACGACGGTCTCCATGAACGTGGTCGATCGCATCGACGTGATCGTGTCGGGTGCGTCGAGCGGAGCGGCCCTGGACGTCGTCTGGAGGGACGGGGCGGAAGCGCTCGTGGCAGCACCACGGGGATCGAGCTTCTCGCTCGCCACGAGCCGAGTGGAGGTGGGCGCTACGGACGGAGCGGTGCGCGTCGAGATCCCCCGCGCGGCGGCGGCGACCGTCGTGGTGAACGGCCGCACGTATCTCCGGCGCTCGACCGAGGGGTTGTCGCTGGTCGAGCCGGCCACCGAGGTCAGCGACGAACGGGTGCGCTTCCTCGTCCGTGCGCCCTGAGCGCTCCGAGCCGCTGACCGCGATGCGCCCCCGCCCGCTCCTTCTGCGCGCGCTCCTGAGCGCTGCCTGCGTCTACGCTTCGGCGGACGATGCCGCGGCTCAGGTCGCCGCACGCGGCGATGCCGCGCCTTCGCTGCTAGGGGGTACGGTTCGGGGGCGACTCGACGGCGACGTCACCCCCCTGGCATTCGCGCTCGTGGAGCTGACCTCGCCAGATGGCCGGCGGTCGGTCACCGCGGATGAGCACGGCCGGTACGTGATCGAGATCGCGTCGGGTGACGTCGAGGTCGCCGTTGCGCACATCGGCTACGAACGACTCGCGCTGCGGGTTCGCGTGCCGCCCGGAGACTCCGTCACGCTGGACCTCGAGCTCGCGGCGGTGCCGGTTCCCCTGCCTCCCGTCGACATCCGCGGCGGACGCTTGCCGCCGAGCGACGCCCCTTCCGAGACGGGCGACGCGGACGGAGCCGTTCGCGAGATCGAGCTCCAGGCTCTCGACGTGGGCCCGGGCGTCGGCCAGCCGGGCCTGGCCGCGGTGGTCGAGGCGTTGCCAGGGAACGATCCCGACGACGCGACCGACGTGTTGTTCATGCGGGGCAGCACGGCGGACCTGAAGCTCGTCCTGCTCGACGGCGTTCCGGTGTACACGCCGTTCCACGTCGCCGGCTTGATGAAGAGCTTCGAGCAGAACGTCCTCGGAGCCGCCGAGATGCACGTGGGCGGTGCACCCGCCCGGTTCGACGGCGGGCTGACGCACATTCTCGAGCTGAGGACGCGGCCGGCCCGCTCGGATCGACTGCACGTCTCCGGCGCAGTCGACCTTCTCTCCGCGTCCGCCGCTGCCGAGACGCCGGTCGGCGGCTCGGCCGGGATGATCGTGTCGGCGAGGACCCTGCACGGCCTCGGCGCGGGGCCGCTCGGAGGCGCGCCGCCCTACGGCTACCGTGACTTCCTGATGTCGGCTTCCGTGCAGCCGGCCTCGGCACACGAGGTACGCGGCACGGCATTCATCAACGACGAGTCGGTGGACCTGGACGAGAGCCAGGGCGTCGGCGACGCACGCTGGGCGAACCGCGCGGGGTCGCTCGGCTACCGGGGCGCCTGGGGCGGGACGACCGTCGACCTGACCGGGGGAGTGAGCGGGTACCGTGCCGAGCTGCCTCTGCTACCGAGCCCCGACACGGCAGAGATCGCACCGCCGGCCCCGGCGGCCGGCGCTCTGCTCGCGGCGGCCCAGACCGACCGTGCTCGCCTGGTGGGGGAGGTGACGTGGGGGCGTCCGGATGCGCCGATCCGCGCGGGACTCTCCTACGAGGCGATCCAGGAGCGCTACAGGGCTCGACCGCTGGCGGGAGGACCGGGTGCGGCGAGCTCGGGCTCGGCGCGCATGGTCGGAGCGTTCCTCGATGTGACGCGGCCGTTGGCGGCCGGGATCAGCGTGCGAGGGGGCCTCAGGGCGGATCACTTCTCCGGCGGAGACGTGCGGCTGGCTCCGCGCGGGATGCTGGCGTGGGAGGTCGGACCGGAAGCGATTCTCACGCTCGCGCTGGGTAGGTACCATCAGCCCACGAGGGCCTCGGAGGTCCGCGTGGATGTCGCCTTGGCCGACCTCGCCGCGGCGAGCACGCCACCCGAACGACTGGGTGTCGCCACGGCGGACCATGTCGTCCTCGGACTCGCGCAGAGGTTCTCGGGTGCGGTCCGCATGGACGTGCAAGGATTCTGGAAGGGCTACCGCGGCCTATCGGCGGCCAGCCGCGAGACCGTGCGCAGCTCCGGCGTCGACGTCCGCATCGTCACGGCGGGCGACGGCCGGGCGGCTTGGCTGGGCTACGGACTCTCCTGGTTCTGGTCGTCGGTGGACCTGTCCGGCACGGCCTCGGAGTTCGTGGGCCGGCATCTGCTCTCCGCCGGCGTCTCGGGCAGGCTCATGGGGCCGTTCGAGGCGGAAGCGCGCATGGCGTACGGGGCGGGCCTCCCGTACACGAGCATTCCGTTCGGGGGGAACACGCTCGAGTCGGCCCCCACGACGCTGAACCAGACCGGCTCCGGTTCCTCCACGAAGTCGTCCGGCGAGCCGCTGGTGGACGGACTCGACGAAGCGTTCCTGCGACTCGACCTCGAGGTGCACGCCGTGTTCGAGCCTACCTGGGCCGGGCGGACGTGGCGCGTGAGGCCCTACCTGCGGATCCTCAACGCGCTCGACCGCAGGGACGCGTTGTTCTACACGTTCCAGCCGTGGCGCGACGACTCCGTCAGGCCGGTCGCCGAGCGGCCGGCGTTGCCGCTCCTCGGCGTCGCGTTCTCTTTTTAGCGCCCCGACCCGCACCGCTTGGTGCCGCGGACCTCGGAGCGCCGCTCGCGACCATCCGCTCGAGGAGGCTCGCCGCACGGGCGAGAGCCTGCCGGTCGTCCGCCCCGAGCTGGTCGACCGCGCCGGCGAGCCTCGCCACACGACGACGGCGTCCTTCGTGAAGCAGGGCCTCGCCCTCCGCCGTAGCCGCCACGACGCGCACCCGCGCATCGGCCTCGTCCGCCGATCGCACCGCGAGACCCATCTCCTCGAGCTCGGTCACCAGCCGGGAGATCGTCGCCGGCGTCACCTGCTCCGCTCGGGCCAGCTCTCCCATCGTGACCGGCCCACGAAATACGAGGACGGAGAGCGCCGATAGCTTCGGGGCCGAGAGTCCCAGGGCGTCGTCCTCCGTCCTGAGGAACCTCAAGACCCTGATGGCCGCGGAGTGGACCGCATCGGCCACGTCCGTCGCGCCGTCGCTGGGACTGCGCCTCGGGGTCACCGCGAGCCGGGTGTCCCCGATTGACATTTAGTTAGCATAACTAAATAATAAGCAGACGGTGTCGGGCCTTCAACCGCAGCGTCGAGCGAGGTGGCCATGGAAAGCACGTTCGGGGGAATTCGGAAGATCGGTCAGATCTACATGCGAGCCGTCGATCTCCAGCGAGCCACGGCCTTCTACCGAGACGTGCTCTCCATCCCCTTCCTCTTCGAGGTCCCGCGGATGGCGTTTTTCGACCTGTCGGGCGTGCGGCTGATGCTGGGCGAGCCCGAGGGGAAGGAAGCCGACCATCCCGGCTCGATACTCTACTTCGACGTGCCCGATCTCCGCGCGGCGCACACCGAGCTCTCGCGTCGTGGTGTGGCGTTCGACTCCGCCCCCCACCTCATCGCGGACCTCGGAGAGCGCGAGCTGTGGATGGCGTTCTTCAAGGACTCGGAAGCGAACCAGCTCGCGCTGATGTCGGAGATCGTCAAGGGCTGATCGTCGTCGGCCCGGCGAGGCACGAACCCTCCGGGCGCTGGCTGTCGCAGCCCTCCCCCGGCGCGCAACGTCACCTGACCGTGGGCTGCTCCCGATGCGCCCTCCGGGTCCGTGCCCCACCGGGCCTCGGCTCGCAGCGACGCCGAGACCAACGCCGGCGGCCGTTCCCGCACCCTCTTCGATTCGTACGGGTCAGAGAAATCCCAACTGCTCGCTCGACCCCGGCACGCGGAACGCGGCGGTCGAGAGCTCGCGCCTCTCGTCGTCTCGGTTGAGCCCGGCCTTCTGGCTGGCGATTCGGAACACCTGCTCGATCTGCTCCGCATAGGCGCCCGCGCCTCGGCCGCGATGACCCCAGGTGGAGTCGTAGAGCTTTCCGCCGTGGAGGTCGCGCAGCCGGTTGAGGACCTTGTCCTTCCGATCGGGGAAGTGCTGCTCGAGCCAGGTCTCGAAGATCGGAGCCACGGCGTGCGGTAGGCGCACGAGCACGAAGCTCGCGAACTTCGCGCCCGCGTCGGCTGCTGCTTCGAGGATCGCCGGCATCTCCTGATCGGTGAGCCCGGGGATCACCGGCGCGACGTTCACGCCGACCGGGACACCCGCCTCGGCCAGCATCCGGATCGCGTAGGCGACGCACGGGAATCGATGTACGCGGCTCCATGATCCGCTGGAGCTCGTTGCGAAGGCTGGTGATCGAGAGGACACAAGCGACCGCCCCGTGCTTCGCGAGCTCCACCAGGACATCGACGTCGCGCGTGATCAGGTGGTTCTTGGTGATCACCGCCACCGGGTTACGGAACTCGGCGAGCACCTCCAGCACACCCCGCGTGAGCTTCAACCGGCGCTCGAGCGGCTGGTAGGGGTCGGTCGCACCCGACATCATGAGCGTCTGCGGCTTCCATTTCGGATGCGAGAGGCGCTTCCGCAGCAGCGCCGGCGCGTTCTCCTTGACGACGATCTTGGTCTCGAAGTCGAGCCCCGCGCTGAAGCCGAGGTACTCGTGGTAGGGTCGCGCGAAGCAGTTGTGCGTCGCGAGGCCTCCCGCGAAGAAGGTGGCGGTGGACGTCTGGATGTCGACGACGTCCATCGTCGGGCCCTTCTCGATGGCGACGATCCGCTCGGGCTCGGTCGGCGGCATGTGGCCGAAGACGCGATCGACCTTTCGTCGCATCGCCGGCCGAACGAGCGAGAGGAAGCGGAGCCGGTCCGCGATGGAACCCACGAGGCGGAGTGTCCTGGCCTTTCCCGGGCAGGCTTCGAGCTGCGTACGAAAACCCAGAGACGCCGCGTAACGGCCGACGCGCTCGAGTACCGCGCAGTCGTCGCGAGAGACCCGCAACGACGTTCCGTCTTGGCCCTCGGCGTCGAAGAAGCCCGCAAGAAAGCCGCGACGGTAACTCCGTGAGGGAAGCTCGGTCGCCAGGACGCCGTGGAGCCGCTCGAGCTTGCCGAGCGCACGCGTCTCGACCTCCAACATGAGAGCGTGGGCGCGATTCCGCGGGCCGGGATCGAAATGGTGCAACGCGAGGTCGATGCCCAAGGATCGACCATGGCGAGCGAGCCGCTCGAGCGGCTCGGCGTCCGCGAGCGGCACGCGCCAATACGCAGGCGCGAAGCCACGCTGGTCGCTGCGTTGTCCGGGCTCGTGGCGGAAGGTGCCGTTGCTCAGACCGGTGATGTAACCGACGCGATAGTCGTCGTCTTCGGTCTCGTACGGACCGACGTGCAGGCGTCGGAGGAATCGGCCCGCTGCGAGCTGCTCGGTCCGCGACCAATGCAGATGCCGGTCCTGGAGCCAGCGATGCTCCGCGGTCGCCAGGACCTCGGAACGCTCCGTGATGAGCCGCAGGGTGGGCTTCCGCGACCACCACACCGCCTCCACGACCGCGTTGCGAAGCTTGCGCGTGAGGGTGGGCGAGGCTCCGGCCTCCGCTCTCCTTTGGCTACCCCCTCGCGTCGGGGATTCGTCGAATGACACCACCTCGTCCCCGTCGCGGACTTCCCCGAGCGGGCGCCAGACCAGATCCGAGTGGAGCACGGGCGTATGCGGCGACAGGCAGTACACGCATCCATGCGAGCATCCCCGATACACGTTGATGCCGTGGGCGAACGACAGGTCCGGGCTGTCGTTCTCGGAGAGAATCTCCTTCGTGTTGTCCCTCAGGATCAGCGTCTGCGGCGGCGCCGGCGCCGGATCGTCGGGATCGACCCAGTCGTCAGGCTCGAGGTGGATGGTCTCGAACCGATTGGGCGGATTCCACGAGGCGCCGCGGCCTCGGATCGGCAGGGGGACAGGCATCGCCATCTTTCGGGTTGTGTTCGGGAAAGATAGCCGAGACCCCGACCCACCCCAAGACCGAACGTGCGCTACGTCAGACCGCGGCCTGCGCTCTGTCTTGGATCGCCGTGGAGCTGTGCGCGAACGTCCAGAGGAAGTTCGTGAAGCCCTCGTCGTAGTCCGAGATGCCGTTCTGACCGGTGAGCTTGAGGCGCTCCTCGTAGATGCGCTTCATCACCGCACCCACGGCGCCTTCGTAAGCGCCCACCTCGGGACGGAGCGCACGCATCTCCTTCGCCAGCTCCTCACGGAGCCCGAGACCGTCGACCAGCCGGTGGTATTCCTCGCGACCCTCGGCCAGCACCTTGAGATGCCGATGCAGCCGCTCCGA
>Ga0073934_10008944_pt1 | contig 13074 bp, 16 predicted proteins | sample LarsenN4metaG_FD_76834 | JGI IMG/M metagenome (GOLD analysis project Ga0073934, IMG submission 76834) | Hot spring sediment bacterial and archeal communities from British Columbia, Canada, to study Microbial Dark Matter (Phase II) - Larsen... ...
TATTGTGGAAACACCAGCATTTGTTCCAGTAATACATCCTGTAAAGCAGATGATAGAGCCCAGCAAACTGCGAGCAATGGGTTTCGAACTTTTGATAACAAATGCGTACATAACAAAAAAGAAGTATGGGGATGATGCAGATGACATTCATAAGATAATAAAATTCGATGGTGTGATAATGACAGATTCCGGAGGTTATCAAGTTTTAGAATATGGAGACATAGATGTTGCTCCAAAAGATATTGCGTTGTTCGAAGAAAAAATAGGAAGTGATATAGCAATACCTTTAGACAAACCAACAGGTTTCAAGCTAGAGCGAAACGTTGCAGAGTCTTATGTGCAGCGAACTTTGGAAGCCGCGAAGGAAACTATGAAGGTTATTAGCAAGAATAATACTATCTGGGTTGGTCCGATACAGGGAGGAGAGCACCTCGATCTTGTAACTTCCTCTGCAAAATATCTTGACGCGTTAGGATACAACATGTTTGCATTGGGAAGCCCAACCGAAGTTATGGAATCCTACGAGTTTAGACTGCTGGCAAAAATGATTATATCTGCAAAAACATCCATACCCAGCAGCAAACCATTGCACCTCTTTGGTGCTGGACATCCGTTAACCATCCCTCTAGCTGTGGCTCTTGGATGTGATACTTTTGACTCCGCATCATATATGCTATATGCGAGGGATAACAGGTACATGCTTCCCAACTCAACGATCAAGCTGGAGCAGATGCATTATCTGCCCTGCACCTGCGAGATCTGTAGCAAATACAAGGCACAGGAATTGATCGAACTTGAAGATAGGGAACGTGTATTAGAACTTGCTACACATAACCTATATGTTCTAAAGGCAGAGATGGATGCCGTCAAACAGGCTATAGTAGAGGGTCGTTTATGGGAATATGTTATACAGAAGGCAATGTCACATCCAAGACTTGCTGAAGCCCTAGAGATATTTAGGGAAACACCAGATTATCTAGAATCTGGAACACCTATATCAAAAGAGAAAGCTATCTTTCTATTTTCAGAACTGGATCAGTACAGACCAGAAGTAATGCGCTTCAGAAAGATGGTTCGCAATATCAAAAGCGGAAAAGATGTGTTAGTGCTGCTTCCTGAGCCTGATGAGCATCCATTTTATGGTCAATATAGAGAGTTGAGGAAAATGATTGATAGTAATGTGCAATTGGCATATTATTCTCCATTCCTAGGCGTTGTACCCGAAGAAATTTCTGATGTCTTTCCCGCAGCGCATCATGTTTCCGCTAGATCAAAATTTGATCCAGCAAAGTTTGAGACATTTGAAAATGTACTAGCATCGTACATTGATAGGAACGAATTCAAACATATAATTGCGGTTGCGGATGACTTTATGTCGGAATTTTTGAATCGCTTGAATGACAAGAGAATAAGGGTCTTACCTTATCATGCAAATATGAGGGAAATTGCATTGGCTATAGATGAAATTAAAAGGTAAAAAAAATTAAGATGCCTTATTATGTTTATCCTTCTGCCCAGCCCTTTGTGAACCTGCCGAATTTGTGCAGTGGTACTGGCTGACCTGGTGTGAAATCCATTGGTCTCATCCAGAATATTGCCTTTGTTGGGCAAACACCAATACATGCTCCGTCAGAGATGCATCGTTCTGGATAGAAGACAAATGCTTTACCTCTCTTCCAGCCCTCTACTGGTTTTACTCTAAGTACATCTGGTCCGAGCGCAGTACAGATCTCTACGCAAAGAGCGCACCCTATACATGTCTGCTCATCTACATCTGGTAGTATTGCTACTGGCATCTATATCACTCGAAAGCAAGTTATCAATTATAATATTTAAACACTATGCAATTTGCATAACGCTGTTTTATTACGAAAAATTTTTGATGAAAAACAAAAATGAAAAAATTGTTAGCGTGTACCCTTACTTCATTTGTCTTATGGCGTCTATCTCGCCGTTACCAACCCAGCTAAGAAGCTCTTCACCGGACGGCATCAAGTTGTGCTTGCCGCTCATGTTTAACATCACTAGAATATAGTTGACCTCGTTCAGAATTGGTTTGTATTTAGTCCAGTCATCATTCCCCTTTGCTTGTTTCTTAAGGTCTTCCGGTACACTAGCCCACCAATCTTTAAAACTCTTGGCCATACCACATTTCTGATTGTTGAACTTATTAAGTTTTTTGTCGTTTTTCTGTAAAACAACGTTATGAAGAATATTGCCACTATCTTGTTAGCTTGGCATATGAAGATGCGTCATAACGAGGCCAGAAAATATCAAGATGTATAAATAGGGATTTAAAAACCTAGATAAAGTTGAAGATAACAGTATTAGGTGCGGCCAAAGAAGTAGGCAGATCAGCATTTCTTGTTGATGCCAACAATACTAGGATATTGTTAGATTATGGTGTATTGCTACGACGTCAAGAACCTCTATTCCCCATGCATGTAAAACCAAGAGAGGTTAGTGCTGTTGTGATAACGCATGCGCATCTGGATCATTCGGGTTTTGCACCATCATTATTTCTATCGAAAGGGATAAGAGCTTATGCTACAGAACCAACATTTGAACTCTCAAGTCTGCTAATAGAAGATATGATAAGAATCTCAGGCTTCTATCTTCCCTTTGAATATATAGATCTTTTAGCAATGCAGAAAGCATCTACAACAGTTGGTTATAGAGAACCATTTTCCATAAATGGTGCAACAATTACGCTTCATGAATCTGGTCATGTTGTTGGAGGAGCAACTATAGTTGTTGAGCATCAGGGCAAGAGAATTTTCTATACCGGAGATATCAATACTAGAGGTTCGAGAATGTTGAGAGATGCTGATCTAGATATTGGGGATATTGATCTGGTAATAACGGAAAGTACTTACTCGATGGGTGATCATCAGCCAAGAGAAGAGGCAGAAAGAGAACTCGTACATTTTGCAAATGAAGTTGTTGAACGTAGAGGCGTGCTGTTTATACCGGCATTTTCTGTTGAGCGGGCCCAAGAGATTGCATGTGTATTAAGAGAGTACAATTTTCAGCATAAGATTGTCATGGATGGGATGGCCTTGAAGGTGAACAAGATAATGTCTAACTATCCTGAATTTCTTAGAAATCCGAAATTGTTTTCGGATGCCATACATGAAACAGAATGGGTCAGTGGATGGAAGGAAAGGAGAAAGGCTGTGAAGGAACCTTGTGTTGCAATCTCTCCTGCTGGCATGCTAGTTGGAGGAGCGGGAGTGTTCTATCTTCAGCAAGTAGCAAGAGATTCAAGAAATGGAATTGCTGTAGTATCGTATCAAGGAGAAGGCACTCCTGGTAGAGCATTACTTGAAAGGCGTGTTGCTACTATAGAAGGGAAGGTTAGAAAGGTGAAGGCGGAGATACAACAATTCGAGTTCTCTGGTCATAGCGGCCGGAGCGATCTCTTCGATATGATATCCAAGATAAAGGGTAATCCCAGGGTTTTGACAGTGCATGGCGATGGTGAAGTATGCGTTAAATTCGCAGAAGAGATACATGAAAAATTTGGCCTAAAGGCACATGCCCCAGATACTGGAGAAATTATAACTGTTTAAAATTCAATTTTATCGAGTTTTATCTCTCTCAACACTTGGTCTGCTTCAGATGCATTTGCTACATACACATACATCAACCTTGACCTTCGAAGCTTTATCTTCACCTTATCCTCCCTTCTCACAACCAAGCATTCTGTAGCATCATCTGCCAATTTAAGGAAATCATCCTTATTGAAGATCTGCCTTGGCATGAATGCGCTAGTCTGAATGCTCTTAATATCTCTATTGTTACTTTAATAGATTCTGCAGAAAACTCATTGTCTTTCTCGCTTCCTCATTAACGTGCTTTATTGTCGTACCAGTGTAATAACGATCCAGAAACTTACCTGCACCTATCATTGGAAGCGCTACCAAGTTAGAAATCATTGTTGGCTCAGGGATCCAGAATAAGGCAATGCCTATCTTGCTAATTTTCTTACCCGGAGCTGAAGAATGCATCAAATCTCGCAATGGCGCTTTAACACTCTTATTGTTCAAATTAGCGATGTTAGCATATATATCGGTCTTATTTTTTAGTGAGTCTACAGCCATATTCACTTTCTTGATATTGTCTCTATAAGCCTCGACCATAAGTGTAATTTTTTCCGTGTTGTAATAAGATCAGTTGGTAAAATTATAACGCTAACTTGTAAACAATTGTGATCCACGCATAGAATCTAATCTCATACCTGAAAATTTACCTGAGCGTCTTAGCTAAATCCAAGCGTATATACATAGTAAAATCGTTATTTTGCATCTTAAAAATAGTTCGCATCACTATTGGAATATATGAACTTGCGCTTGCGATTCAAAAACCATAAGTTGTGAACCTAATTTTCATAAGTAGAGTCATTTTGTAGTTTTTTGCACATTTATGTGTCAAAACTTGGCTAAAGCCATTCCACACTCAAGTATCTGAAGATATCTAATCGCTATAGATTCAACCAGATCTGCAGTTTCTTTAAAAACATGTACTGCGATGGATATTTGTGCAAACCAATAAACTTGCTGCGCTAAACCTTGATCTAACAATTGATAGTGGCCAAGTCTTTCTATGGCATAAGGTAAATGGGATCTGGTACGGAGTTGAACGCAGTAACATAATAAAAGTAGGTGCAAATGAAGATGAAATAGAATGTTCCTCATACCCTAGCAGCATTGATTACAGAGATATCTTTAGACTTGATGATGACCTTAATTATATAGCAAGAAAGATTGCCAAAGACTCGATCATTAAAAATGCGTTGACGAAAATGAAAGGTCTGCGTTTGATGCGACAGGACCCTTATCAATGTATGATCTCCTTCATCTGTGCTACCAATACCAGCATATCTATGATAAAGCGCATGCTTACTAGCATGAGCATGCGCTTTGGGAAGAAGATGGAATATGATAATTTACAATTTCATACATTTCCAGAGCCAAGAGAACTTGCTAATGCCAGCATAAACGAACTCCGTAAGTGCAGTGTTGGCTACAGGGCACGGTTCATAAAGAGAGCTGCCAAAGCCGTGCTGGAAGGAAAGATTGATTTTGATTACCTAAAGTGTACAAGATATGAAAATGCAAAGATTGAACTCATGGATGTGCTGGGTGTGGGGCAGAAGGTTTCGGATTGTATATTACTATTTTCTCTTGAGAAACTTGATTCCTTTCCGATTGATGTATGGATAGCAAGGGCAGTTACTCACTACTATGCAGATATGTTTGAAGATAAGTTGGAAAGGGAGAAAATGACACCAAGAATATACGGAATGATTTCATCAAAGATGCGTCAGTATTTTGGTACCTATGCTGGTTATGCACAGCAATACCTCTATTGCTATTCCAGAAATAATATACAAACTTGATAAAGTTATAATTATAGTAATTTAATCATCGTAACGGGCCCGTAGCTCAGTTTGGCCATCAAAAAGCCCTGAAGCGATATGTTAAACATATCTCAGTTTGGATAGAGCGCTTGCCTTCTAAGCCAGAGGTCGAGGGATCGAAGCCCTCCGGGCCCGCTAAAAGTATCAAGAATGTATTGGTAGCGTTATAAGCATAGTAAAATATAAAGCTAAATATCATTACTGCTCAATTCTGTATTTCAGTTTCACAATCATTGAAGATATCAGTGCCAGAATCGCCTCTACATGTATCAGTACCAGATCCTCCATCAAGGTCATCATCTCTCGATTCCCCTTTCAAGTCATAGTCACCTGCTTCACCAAATACGGTATCATCGCCAGGTCCACCCTTTAGGTCATCAATTCCGTCGCCACCACATATAACATCATCACCATTGTTTCCATGAATATCATCGTCTCCAGATGTTCCAACTATTGCGGCTGTTTGACCATTACATGTTTGTGATTGGTTCTGGTTTTGATTTTCGTTCTGGTTCTGTGAACCACCCTAAGAAGATTGTGTACCAAGTCCAGAGTTTTCTCCAACTAGCACGGAGAAGTTGAAAACTGTTCCTTGTCCTGTCTTTATTTTAACAGGAATGCTTCCCAATCTGGTAGATATCCTTGCATCCTCCCCTGCCGCTACAACGGTAATTACAGACGAGAAAGGCTAACACCTATAGTTTCTCCTACCTTTGGGCTGGCAAGTCTCTCGTAGATCTGCCTTGTTATTGTTATGTGCATCTGTATAGGTGAGTAAGCGCTATTTCGCTGTGGAATCTGAGGACCAAATAATGCAGGCAGCAATTTCTTCATAACTTCACGGGTATCTTCATCCAAGTCTTTTATGCCATCTATCCTATGTTTCAATATTTCAATCTGGTCTATTGGCTCCGTCTTTATCTCCTGTTGCAAGGTTAATGTTAAAAGGCTACCTTGATCCGTGATTGATCTAACAACGAATTCAAGTGTTGGTATTTCCTTAGACATGTATTGTATGCTAAAGGTAATTTATTTATGTCTTTTAAGAATGCATGTTGGCATCAAGAAGATTTAATTCATTGTATTTTGTTCTATCACAGGATGGCAGAGGAATATGATGTTGTCATAATAGGAGCTGGAGTTGCTGGTCTTACCGCTGCGTTATATGCATCTAGGCAGAAGGTAAGGACGCTTGTCATATCACAAGACCTAGGAGGTCAGCTGAATCTTATTCCTCGGCTTGAGAATTATCCTGGTTTTATGCTTACAAGCGGTGATCTGTTTGCAAGGACTGTTGAGAATCAGATTAACACTTTTGGAGGTACTGTGATCTATGATTTCGTTCAGTCTATAGAGGAAAGTGAGGATAACACTTTCAAGGTCAAAACGCCAAACGGAGAATTTGCATGCAAAGTCCTTATCCTTGCTGTGGGTAAACTTCCGAGGGAATTGGGTTTTGATAATGAAAAATTGCTTGTAAATAGAGGAATCTCATATTGCACAAAATGTGATGCTCCATTTTACCAAGGGAGGGTAGCTGCAACTGTTGGTGTGGGTTCGTACTTGGTAGAATCAGCATTGCTCTTGAGCAAGATGGCGAATAAGGTCTATGTTATTTATAGAACCAGTAAGATGGCTGGTGATAAAGATCTAATTGCTGCTCTTGAAAAAAGAGATAATGTTGAATATGTGCCAAATTCAGAGATTGTAGAGTTAAAGGGTAATGCCAATCTTCAAGCTGTGGTGCTTAAGGATGCACAAGGAAATACAAAAGAAATAACTGTGGACGGTTTGTTTGTTGAGATGGGTTCTAAGATAAATGTTGAATTCGTTAAACATCTGGTTAAGACCAATGCCAAGGGAGAGATGGAGGTAAATGAATTATGTGAAACTTCACATATAGGAATATTTGCTGCTGGAGATGCTACCAATATGCCGTATAAACAGGTGATAATCGCAGCAGGTGAAGGTGCAAGGGCTGGCATATCAGCGTATAATTATCTACAAAGACTTGCAGGCAAACCTGGAATAAGGGCTGACTGGAAGAAGGAGATCGGTGCACAAACTTTCCACTTTTAAATCAAACCATCTGTTTGCTTCGAAGTTCCGATAGTATGCCTTCTAATGCCATTGCCAACCCATTCTTTGTCAGTTCTGCTGGTTCACTGAACTTTACATTAATTATGACAGAGAGTATTCCACGCTCCATACCGATCTCTGGATCAGGTAGATTCTTTTCTGCCTGAAACTTCTGCCAAGCCGCTAACTTGCGCAATATTCTTTGTGCCCATTCAGTAAATCTATTAAGAGAGAGGCTCTCTGTTGGAAGCAACTCCAAATAAAGCGTCAGTTTACCGCCTATTACATGGGCCTCGTCCGTAATCATATCTATTATCTTATCCTCTGCGGATGTGTTGTAATCTGGCTTGAAGTATCCTATGGGTTTGACATTTTCATCATAAATATAATATGAGAATTCCTCACGCGCTAGTGTCCAGCTCCTCATAGAATCATTTACTCTTACTTTGTTATAATATTTTAGGATGCTAGAACGCTAAACAATTATTAAATACAAGTATGGAATGACCATATGCTTCGTGTAGCGATAATAGGTGCCACAGGAGTGGTGGGACAGGAGTTCATAGTCTCCCTAAACAAGCACCCGTGGTTCGAGGTAACACATATAGCTGCGTCCGAACGCTCTGCTGGAAAGAAGTATGTTGATGCTATTCATGATAAGAATAGCGGCGTAATGAAATGGCATCAGCATGAGCCTGTTCCTGAATATGCAAGGGATATGATGGTAGAACAGGTGAATGATATAAAACCGCAGGATGTGGATCTGGTATTTACCGCTATAGAGGCTGACGATGCCAAGGTTATAGAGCCTAAATTTGCTGAACGTATGCCCGTGATTAGTACCGCTGCTGCTTTCAGGTATGAGAATGATGTTCCCATACTCATACCAGGAATAAATGATGATCATACTGAACTTATTGATATTCAACGAAAGAACAGGGGTTGGAAGGGTTTCGTTACACCATTACCTAATTGCACAACAACAGGGATGGCTATTACGCTTAAACCGATTCTTGACGATTTTGGAATAAAAAGAGTATTCATGACATCTATGCAGGCAGTGTCAGGTGCAGGAAGAACACCGGGTGTAGCTGCTCTAGATATTTTTGATAATATCATACCATACATTCCCAAGGAGGAAGAGAAGGTACAGACAGAAACCATGAAGATTCTGGGTACATTGAACAATGTATCGATAAAGCCTGCAGATATGAAGGTAAGCTGTACATGTACAAGGGCTGCAGTGCTAGATGGCCATACGGAAGCTGTCTTCGTCGAAACAGAGAAGAGATGTGAACCGCAAGATGTTAAGACATCAATGCTTAGATATTCTGACAATGTAAGCATCAAAGGTTTGCCTACTGCACCGTCAGAATACATCTTCGTGTATGATGATCCAACGAGACCGCAACCAAGACTTGATAGAAATATGAACGATGGTATGACTACCGTTGTTGGCAGACTTCGCAAGGACCCTGCATTTGATAATGGCATAAAGTATGTTCTTCTATCACATAACGAAAAGATGGGGTCAGCGAAGGGTGCTGTGTTGTTGGCGGAGCTTCTGAAGAAACGAAAATATTTATAATTATATAAAAATTTAACATATTTTTGTAAAAATAAGTTTATTAACTTCTTTTTCGTATGTAAAAAAGGTGAAACATTTGGAAAGAATTGATGAATTGGATATGAAAATCCTTGCAGAACTTGTAAAAGATGCAAGTATTTCTGTTCCAAGAATGAGCAAGAAAATTAATGTTAATTCTTCAGTGGTGTATAGTAGAATTAAGAGATTAATTAAGCGAGGCCTCATAAAAAAATTCACAATAGTTGTAAATGAAGAAACTTTAGGCTTCAATGTTAGAGCTATAATAGGTGTAAGCATGGATTCAAAATTAAGAGATAATGTACTAGCCGAATTGTTTAAAGTTCCAGAGGTAAGGGAGATAACAGAAGTTACTGGCAGGTTTGATGTGTTGGTTACAGTAGCAGCAAGGGCTCTTGATGAAATGCATCAACTCATATCTGACAAAATTGGAAGAATCGAAGGAGTGCAGAAAACGGAAACATTTGTAGAGATGAAAAAAACTGTAAGGGAGCCACAGTACTCAATTGCTCTCCAAGCAATGGCAAAATAAAATTAGGTTTTGAACAGTCTATCCACTAGCGAGTGTGTTGCCATTTCACCAAGGTTGCTTAACCTATATCTTGTAATGCCTACTGCATCCCTCTTTTCAACCAGTAACTTGCTCCTTTTCATAAGGTCACGTTTGAAGTTGCTGCCATTCCACCAACCTTCGCCAACGCCAAGTTCTTTGGCCTTCTCCTTGATCTCCTCCTTTGTTAGTGTCTTCTTGCCGTAATAAAGCAGAATCTGAATCCTTTCCTTGTACTTCAAATCTTGCAGTTTCCTTAAAACTTCCTCAGGGATCTCTGCTTCAATCTTCCTTATTGCCTCCTCAGGTAGTATTTCTTTTATCGACCTTTGCTCTATTAATTTGGAGAGAATCACCTTGAAAGCTTCAATCTTATATGGGTCGGGTTCGCCCTCCACAGCCTCTCTTGCCTGCCTGATCTTCTGCTTCAATTCATTCGTATCCAAATAGATCAGTAATAGAATCCATAAGTTATTGAAAAGATTTACTGATCGCCAATTTTAACATATAAATATCATGTTAAAGTGACAATTAGTCAAATTGCTCAAAACAGGTCTAGGCACCGACGTTAAGACCTACTGGGAAGTTACCAAACCGAAGATATGGTACCTGTTGGTCTTTACAGCCTTCATGTCCTCTCTGATCGCATATCATGTGCATGATATTGCTATTTCTGCTACAACACTAATACTTGTTATAACATCTGTTATTGCTGGTTCTGCTGCTGCTAACACACTAACTAACTATATAGACCGTGATATAGATGCAAAAATGGAACGCACTAGATCAAGGCCAATACCGAGTGGAAGAATATCACCAAGAAGTGCATTGTGTTATGGTTTGGTATTAGCAAGCATATCTGTAGTGCTTGCATATTTCATAAACATCGGGGCTCTTGGACTAATGATCTTTGGTCTTTTTGATAATGTTCTGGTTTACAGTAAATGGCTTAAGAGAAGAAGTTTGTGGAACATAATTCTTGGAGGGTTCTCAGGTGGTGCTCCTGCACTGATAGGCTATGTAGCCGTTACCACTGCTACGATAGAATTAGGATTTGTATTAGCTGGATTATCATTTTTATGGATTCCAACCCATATATGGAGTCTGGCACTTCACATACGCGAAGATTATGCTAGAGCCAATGTGCCTATGCTACCTGTAGTAAAGAGCGAAAGTACATCCGTACGAGTTATTGCTGGGACAACTCTCATGATGGTTTTGTTCAGCATTCTACCGTTCTTTATGAATACTTTCGGCATAATCTATCTTGGAGTGGCAAGTGTGTTGGGTGCCATTATTATTGCAATGAGCATAAGTTTACTTGTTAGACCGGCAGAAAAGAAATCGTGGACATTATTCAAATTCTCCAGCCCCTATCTTGCATTATTGTTTATTGCGATGTATGTTGATGCGTTAGTATTCTAATCAAGGTAATCTTCTAGTTTGATCTTGTTATGGTTAGGTATGTTTGCAATTTCGAACCTTTCCCTTGGTTTCAATAGTGTTGCTGTTGCATCAATACCCACTTTAGTGGTCAACAATTTTTCCTGATCACTTGATGGATCCAAACTAGATCCTTTTGCATTAGGTATGACTATAAGATCTCTATCAGCCTGGAACCTAGTTGCAATAGCATATTCCACTGCTTTTGGATCTGTAAGGTCTATATCATCATCTACAACTATGGCCATCTTCAAAGAAGGATGTGCTGCAAACGCTGCTATCAATGCGTTCTTAGATTCTCCTTCCAATCTTTTCTTGATCTGTATCACAGCATGTAACCAGTTGCAACCTCCATCTGTCAAACACACCTGCTTGGTAGTTGGTATCACATTCTTGACTCCTTGTAATATCTTAGCCTCTATAGGCATAGACATAAGCAATCTATGCTCCGCATAGCCAGGAAGGATGTCGTGATAGATAGCATTGTTCCTATACTTAATAGATTCAAGTTCAAAGACTGGCTGTTTCCTCTTATGATCATACGTACGCAGCATCTCTACCATCCACTCTTCTTCGAACCTGTCCTTCAGTATCCTTCCCTCAATAACAATTTCTGCACGGGAAGGTACCATCAGACCAGAATAATCACATTTGCTCAATGAAAGATTGTTATCCATTAAAGAGTTGGCTATCTCGATCTCATCTTCCCCAAAGGCTGCCTGATATGCTGCACCAATAGTCACTGCTGGATGTACGCCTATAACAATAGCAACGTTCAGATCTTCTCCATGTTCTCTTGCATATTGGTAGCATTTATGCAGATGCCTGCCCTCAACCATCCTTACAACCATATGTTTTTCGTTCAGAAACAGAAATCTATGCACAGAAGCATTCTGGTTACTACTCTCCTGCTCCCTTGCAAAAACTATTGATGATGTTATGAATGGTCCAGCATCTTTGTCAAAATGTGTTATGACAGGAAGGATAGAGAGATCTCTTGAAATATTTTCATTAAACTTAGCATCTTCAGTTTTAGGTTTAACAGGTTTTGACAATGCGTTAAGTACACGACTGTGAATGGAATCAAGGTTTGTATTTATCGCATCGGCAAACCTTTTCCTTGTACCGCAAACATTTGTGACTACACGCATCTTACTTTCCTTAACATTTTCGCATAGAACTGCCTGTTTTCCATCAAGATGTGCTGTTATAGAAGCAATTTCAAACCTAGTAGAAACAGGTTTCTTGATAGTAACAAGTTCATTGTTACTTTGTAGAATATCAAGATAATCACGCAAATCCATGTTTCCCGCTCACCGCATCTGTTATTACTCCCATTATCTTCTTCATCGCATCCAAATCTAGTGCGGCTTTTGTGTGTAGTGATGTTATACATATTCCATTTGTCAGTGCAGCTATTCGTTCTGATACCATGTTCAAAAATACGCTATCGTATTTGCTTGGAATAACTTTTGCTGTATTAATACCGATAGAACCGTGCAAAGAAACATTCAGCGAACCTATACGATGCTGTTCACCTTCAGTGATAGAAATAAAACATCCGTTAATCATACGCACGATACGTATTGAAAATACTCTGTCCTCTACCTTTATGCTACGCTCTAGATATTCCTCTATTGACATTAAACGCTATTACATCAACCAAGTTATGTGCTTATTGCTATGGGCTCGATTACCTTCTCAACCGTCTTCCTCGCACGCAGCTTTGCCTTGTATTTCAGGTTTCTAGGCTTTGTTCTCAGCCTGTAACCGCAGCAAGGACACCATAATCCATCCCATTTTATGAATATCTCACATATTTGGCAGCGTTTTTGTCCAGAGGCGTACCTACCAGAACCGACTGGCTTCTGCGCCTTGTATCTAACACAAATTCCTTTGCAAGTCATATTTCTTCCTCCAGAAATCGTCTCCTTTGATTAATTATATACATAGAATATATTTAAGGATTATCAA
>Ga0073934_10008946_pt1 | contig 13072 bp, 12 predicted proteins | sample LarsenN4metaG_FD_76834 | JGI IMG/M metagenome (GOLD analysis project Ga0073934, IMG submission 76834) | Hot spring sediment bacterial and archeal communities from British Columbia, Canada, to study Microbial Dark Matter (Phase II) - Larsen... ...
CGCCTGTCCCGTGGGAGCCATCACCATCTCCGCGGTCGGGGCGAAGGCCGTCCTGGACGACCAGTGCGTAGGCTGCAAGCTCTGCACGATCGCGTGCCCGTACGGGACGATCTTCTACAACCCCGACACGCAGAAGGCCTTCAAGTGCAACCTCTGCGGCGGCGATCCGGCGTGCGCCCACGCCTGTCCGACTCAGGCGATCCTCTACGAGGAGACGGGCGCCGCCGACTGGCTGGGCGAGTTCGCCGCCGCGCGCGGGGCCGCGATCCTCGCCGCGCCCAGCTTCGGTGGCTCCCCGGCCGGGAACGGAGGAGGCCGCTAATGCCCAAGCGCCACGTCGTCGTCGGCGGCGGCACCGCCGGCCACAACGCCATCAACGCGATCCGGCAGGAGGAGCAGGAGCGCTCCGAGATCGTCCTGGTCGCCGACGAGCGGCCGTACTCCCGCATGGTCCTGCCGTACTACCTCGGCCGGACGATCGCCGAGTCGCATGTCTTCACCGCGACGCCCGCCCGGCTGGTCCAGCTCGGCGTGACGGCGCACCTGGGGCGGCGGGCGACCGGGCTCGACGCCAGGGCCGGCAAGCTCTCGCTGGACGACGGCACGGCGCTCGAGTACGACGACCTCTTGATCGCGACCGGCTCGTCGCCGGTGCGGCCGCCTGTGCCCGGGGCGGATGGTCCCGGCGTCCACAGCTTCTGGACGCTCGACCAGGCTCGCCGCGTCGTGGTGGAGACGCGCGCGGGGGGGCACGTGGTCATGGTCGGGGCGGGCTTCATCGCCTTCACGATCCTGAACTCGATCCTGGCCCTGGGCGCCCGGCTCACGATCGTCGAGATCGCGCCGCAGATCCTGCCGCGGATGATCGATCGGACCGGGGCGGAGGTGGTGGAGGCCTGGCTCCGGAAGCACGGCGTGGAGGTCTGGACGAGCGCCACGCTGACCGCCATCGACCAGGTGGACGGCAAGCGCCGCCTCCGCTTCGGGGACGGGGGCGACCTCGATGCCGACGTGGTGATCATGGCGACCGGGATCCGACCGAACCTCGAGTGGCTCCGGGACTCGGGGATCCGCGTGAACCGGGGCGTGGTGGTGGACGACCACCTCCGGTCGAGCGCGCCGTCGGTCTACGCGGCGGGCGACGTGGCCGAGGGACGGGACCTCGTCACCGGCGCGCCGGATGTCCACGCGATCGAGCCGACCGCGATGGAGCACGGACGCGTGGCCGGCGCGAACATGGCAGGTCGTGATGTGGCGTACCGGGGCAGCCTCCTGATGAACATCCTCGACGTCTGCCACCTCGACGTCACGAGCTTCGGCCGGTGGGAGGATCCCGACGCGGAGGCGTTCGTCGCCCGGCGGCCCGGGCGCCAGGCCTACCGGAAGCTCCTGTGGCGCGGCGACCGGCTGACCGGCGCGATGCTCGTGGGGCTGGCCGAGGACGTGTGGACGACCAACGACGTGGGCATGCTCAAGGGGCTCGTCCAGTCCGGCGTCCCGCTGGGACCCTGGAAGGAGCACCTCCGGCGAAACCCGTTCGACGTCAAACCCGCGTTCGTCGCCACGAAGACGACGGCGCGGCTCTTGCCGGAGACCGTCCTGGGCCGGCCCTCGTCGCCGCCGGGGATCGTCTGGGCGACGGCCTGAACTTCCCAAGGAGGCCAGCGAGCATGGCACAGGCAGGGATGCGGACGACGACGGAACCGCGGGGCGCCGGCGCGCTCCCGGGCGGATACGCCGGGCGGCTCCTCCGGGTCGACCTCGGCGCGGGGCGGTGCTGGGGGGAGCGCTGGTCGCCCGACGACATGCGCTTCTACCTCGGCGGGGCCGGGCTCGGTGCCCGGATCCTGTGGGAGGAGGTCCCGCCCGAGGTGTCGTGGGACCACCCCGACAACCGCCTGGTCCTCGCCACGGGACCGTTCGCGGGCCTGCCGGTGTGGGGGTCGGGGGGGCTGACGGTCGTCACGCGGGGCGCGATGACCAACGGCGCCACGTCGACCCAGGCGAACGGCTTCTTCGGCGCGAACCTCAAGGCCTCGGGCTACGACGCCATCGTCATCCAGGGGCAGGCCCCGGAGTGGGTCTACCTCCTGATCCACGACGACCAGGTCGAGCTGCGCGCCGCGAGTCACCTGCTCGGCAAGGACACCTGGGAGACGCAGGGCGCGCTCTGCGCCGAGCTGGGGTACTCCGGTCACATGCTGAGCGTCTACTCCAGTGGCGTCGCCGGCGAGCACGTGGTCCGCTTCGCGGCCATCCAGGGCGACTACGGCCACGTGGCGTCGAAGAACGGCGTGGGCGCCGTCATGGGGCAGAAGCGGCTCAAGGCGGTCGCGATCGTGCGGGGCACGCGAGCCCTCCGGGCGGCCGATCCCCGCGGCGTCATCGCGGCGGCCGACGAGATCGCGTACGATCTCAAGACGAACCCGGCGGCGCGGACGCTCTACGAGTACGGGACGCTCCCGGGCGTGATCAACCTCCACGGGATCGGGGCGCTTCCCATCCGGAACTACACGACCAGCGTCGCGCCGCCGGACGTCGACATGACGAAATGGGAGGCGCCGGCCCTGCGCCAGGGGTTCGACCATCGGGGCCACCAGTGCAACGCCTGCGGCATGCACCACTGCCACATGCAGATCCTCCCGAGCGGCACCCACAAGGGCGAGATCGTCGACGAGCCGGAGTACGAGGGCTGGTCCGGCGCCGGCTGGACCATCGGCCTCACCGATCCCGTGGCCATCTCCTGGCTCAACACCCAGATTGACCGCGCGTGCGTGGACGTCAACGAGTTCGGCTGGCTCTGCGGCTGGATCATGGAGTGCCAGGAGAAGGGCCTGATCACGGAGGCCCAGCTCGGGTTCCGGCTCCGGTGGGGCGACGCCGAGGGCGCGAACCGGCTCCTCCACATGATCAACCGCCGGGAGGGGATGGGCGACCTCCTGGCGGAAGGCGTGAAGATCGCCGCCGAGCGGTTGGGCGGGCCGGCGCAGGAGTGCGCGATCTACACCGGCAAGGGTGCGTCGCCCCGGGGTCACGACCACCGGGCCCGCTGGGACGAGCTGCTGGACACCTGCACGGGCTCGACAGGGACGCTCGAGACGGGACCCCCGGTGTTCCCGACGGAGCTGGGCTTCCCGGCCCGCATCAACCCATTCGACCCCGAGCAGGTCGCCGGGCAGACCGCCGGCCTGAACGGCCGGCGCCACTTCGAGGACTCCCTCGGCGCGTGCATCTTCACGACGCGGACCACGTTCGAGCACCTCTGCCGGGCGCTGTCGGCCGCCACGGGGTGGGAATTCACCCGTGAGGAGGCGATGCGGTTCGGGCGCCGGATCGGGGCGATGTTCCGCGCCTTCAACATCCGGTGCGGGATCGGGCCCGAGCTCGAGTGGCCCTCGAAGCGTTACGGCTCGGTCCCCGTCGACGGGCCCGCCAAGGGGCAGACCGTCGAGAAGCACTGGGCTCGCATGCTGGAGGTGTGGTACGAGGGGATGGGCTACGACCGGAAGACCGGGCGCCCGAAGCCCGAGACCCTCCGGGCCCTCGGCCTCGAGTGGATGATCCCGGCGGTGTGGGGCGCCGCCGCGAAGAAGTGACCGCGGCGGGCCTCGAGCCTCCTCGGCCCGACTCTCTCCTCCAGAGGAGGAGCGGGAAGGAGCGATCCCATGCGGGTGCAGGTCGAGGTCCTCTCGTGGGTCAACAAGTTCGTGGGCGGGCCCGGGACGGGCGAGGTCGCGCTGACCGAAGAGGTCGAGCGCGGCGCCACCGTGCGCGCCGTCCTCCGCCGCGTGAGCGACCGCTACCCGGAGCTCGACCGAGCGCTCTGGGACCCGGGCCGCCCCGGCGAGATCGGCGATAACATCGAGGTCATGGTCAACAACGCCGTCCTCGGCGTCTCGCACGACCTCGACTCGGCGCTCCTCGACGACGACCGGATCATGCTGCTCGGCCAGTACATGGGGGGCTAGGTCCGCCTCGCCGCGAGTCACGCGGACCGAGCGTCGCCGTGTCCGGCGGCCCAGCGTCGGCGTCGCCGGCTCGGGGGCGTGACAGGCGCGGGGGGCCGCGCCAGGTCCCCATCATGTTAGGGCACCCGATGCCCGGGGAGGACTCGCCGGCGGGTCGGGAGGCGGTCCGTCAGCCGATCAGGGCGGTCACCGCGGTCAGCAGCGTCTTCGGGGCGAACGGCTTCCCGATCCGCATGTCGACCTTGAGGGTGTCGAGCTCGGCCTCCTCGGCGCCGGTGGCGAGAACGAGGATCGGCACCTTCTTGTATTCGGGATGCGCCCGGAGCAGAGCGATCAGCTCCTGTCCGGACATGTCCGGCATCCGGAGGTCGGTGATCACGAGGTCGAACGTGTCGATCTCGACGCGGCGCGCTGCCTCGCTTGCGCTCGTCACGGCGGTGACCGTGTAGCCGGAGCCACTCAGGATGTCCCGGACAACCGCCAGCACGGTGGGTTCGTCGTCGACCGCCAGCACCCGTCTCATCGCGGTTCAGCCGAACCTCCTTCGTCAGTCTCGAGCCCGAGGATAACACGAGACGCGCGCATCCGCCTTCCGCCGGCTCGACGCTCGTGCGGAGACCGGGGCACCGAGCGGGGAAAGCCCCCTCCGGGTCAGTCCCGGGACCGGGCCCGGCGCTCCCGGTAGAACTCGGTCGCCGACATCGGCCTCGAGGGATCCGGCTGCCAGCGCGACGGCTCGCGCGTCGGCTTCCCGAGCGCGCGCGCCATCTCCCGGATGTGGGTGGCCACCGCGCCACAGCAGGCGCCGATGAAGTTCGCGCCGATCGCGGCCGCCTGGCGCGCGTAGTCGGCCATCTCCCAGCGGGTGAGCTGGTAGGGCTCCATGGCGTCAGGGAAGCCCTTGAGCCCCGTGAAGAACGGCGTCGCGTCGGTCGTCCGGTAGGCCGGCGCCTGGACGGCGACGTACCCGTCGACGGCCCGGCGCATCTCCTCCACGACGGGCAGCATGTGTTTCGGTCCCCGCCAGCAGTTGGTCCCCACGATGTCGGCGCCGGCGTCCGCGAGGGCCCTGGCGCACTCGCCCGGTGACTTCCCGTCGCGGGTCACCGGCCGCTCCTCGAACGACATCGTCACCATGACGGGAAGCCCACTCCGCTTCGCCCGCTCCACCGCGAGGAGCCCCTCCCCGAGGTAGAGGTAGGTCTCGGCGATGACGAAGTCGATGCCGACCTCGAGCTGATGGCCGAGCTGCTCGTCGAGCAGCGCCCGTACGCGATCGGCGGCCTTCGGGCTCTCGGGCTCGTACTGCCACGTCATGGAGAGGTTGCCCGCCACCAGGGCCCGATCCGCGGCCGCCTGGCGCGCGAGCCGCACGGCGGCCCGGTTGATGTCGCCGACCCGGTCTCCGTAGCCCACCGTGGCCAGCTTCTCCCGGTCACCATAGAAGGCCAGGGCCTGGATGACCTCGGAGCCCGCATCCACGAACTCGCGGTGGAGCTCCAGGACCGCCTCGGGGTGCTCCACCGTCGCCTCGGGCGTGAACGGCCCCGCGAGGACGTAGCCGCGCTTTTCCAGCTCCAGGACGTAGCCCCCGTCGCCCAGCACCACGCCCTCTCTCAGCCGCTCGAGGATGCCTTGGCCCTTGACCATGATGTCTCCCTCCGTCCTACCCCGTGGCAGCGCGCGTGCGCTGTCAGTCTAGACGGTGCTGGGCGCCCCGGACGCGGGCGCCACGCCGAAGCAGCCCGTGATGGACTTGAGCGGGACGAGGACGCCGTGCGGCGAGAGCCGGACGAGATCGCGCCCGTCGCCGAGCGCGCCGAGGAGCTCCCGCTGCTCCTCGAGCGGCCAGTCCTGGTAGCCGGGCGCGAGACGGTGAGTCACGCGCCAGCCGACCGTGTGGACCCGGGCTGCGAGGTGGAGCCGCAGGGCGCGGACCGCCACCTCGATGGTGGCCCAGCCCGCGGTGTCGAGCAGGAATGCCTCGAGGAGGTCCCGACGGCTCCCGAGTGCGGCCACCTCGGCCTCGAGCCGCGGGCCCAGCGTCAGGACGAACGGAACCGCCAGGGGGCAGCCTTCGAGGAGCCGGCTGATCGCCTGCCCGGTGAACACCGACCCGCCGTCCAGCCGGACCCTGTCGTCTCCGATCCGGGCGATCCGCGTCGGGCGGAAGAGCGCGCGCGGCTCCGCGAGGGTCGCCGCATGGGCCACCATGGCCCTGGTGGCGTCCCAGATCGCGGGGGGGACCGCCTGACGATCCCGGAAGCGGGACAGGCGCAGGACCATCCAGGGGTCCACCGAGAGGGCCGACGGCGGCGTCCACGGCCGCGCGATCCCGATTTCGAGGGGGAGCCCAGCCTGCGTGTCGGGAGCAGACGGCCACGGGGCGGTGACGTCTCGTGCGGGGCTCATGGTGGTCGTGGCAGCGCGCCCCCAGACAATAGCACAGAATCCACCTTGACGCTTCCTCGGCGCTTCCTATAATCGAGCGGTGACCCGCGCCGCGTCCCCTCGCGCGTGGCCCGCCGCGGAACTTCCCAGCCAGGAGGCAAAGATGCGGGGAACTCTCGGCTTCATCGGCCTCGGGATCATGGGTCGGCCCATGGCGAAGAACCTCTTGAAGGCGGGCTACGCCCTGGTGGTCCACAACCGGAGCCAGGGGGCGGTGCAGGAGCTCGTGGGTCTCGGGGCGAAGGCCGAGGGATCTCCCGAGGCCGTGGCCCGTGAGGTCCCGGTCATCATCCTCATGCTCCCGAACTCGCCCGACGTCGAGCAGGTCGTCCTCGGGCCCCAGGGGCTCCTTGGGGGCGTCCGGGCCGGGCAGACCGTGATCGACATGTCCACCATCTCGCCCATCGTGTCCCAGACGGTGGGAGCGGCTCTCGCGGCGAAGGGGGTTCGGATGCTGGATGCCCCGGTCTCGGGCGGCGAGAAGGGGGCCGTCGAAGGGACGTTGTCGATCATGGTCGGAGGCGAGCCGGCGGTCTTCCAGGAGATGCTGCCCGTCTTCCAGGCCATGGGGAAGACGATCACCCACCTGGGGCCGCTCGGGTCCGGGGGCTTCACGAAGCTCGCGAACCAGATCATCGTGGCCATCAACCTCACGGCGCTGGCCGAGGCGCTGACGCTGGCCGCCAAGGCCGGGCTCGACATCGAGCTCACGCTCAAGGCGCTGGGCGGGGGGCTCGCGGGGTCTCGGTGCCTGGACCAGAAGACCCCCAACTACCTGGCCCACGAGTTCAAGCCCGGCTTCAAGATCGACCTCCACTACAAGGACCTCGGCCTCATCATGGATGCCGCCCGGGCGCTGGGCGTGCCGCTGCCCACCACCGCGGTCGTGCAGGAGCTGTTCGGCGCCGTCCGCGTGCGAGGCGGCGGTGGGCTGGATCACTCGGGAGTGATCACCCTCCTCGAGTCGCTGGCAGGCATCGAGGTCCGCAGGCGCGCGTGACCGCGGCACCCGGATCAGGAGGCGCCGTGATCAAGGTCCGCCGGGTCAAGAAAGGGGATCTCGCCCGCGTCCGCGAGGTCATCGAGGCCGCCTTCGCCGACTTCTACGAGCGACAGCTCGGGTCCCGGCCGCGACAGGTCTTCGGCGGGGCGCAGTACGTGCACCACCGGTGGCTGATGGAGCCCTGGGGTTGCTACGTCGCCGAGGAGAACGAGTCGAAGATCGTGGGCGCAGGGATCGCCGTCTGCTGGGGCAGCATCGGGATCTTCGGACCGGTGGCCGTGCTGACCGCGTATCAGAACCAGAAGGTCGCCCAATCTCTCATCCGGGCCGCGCAGGGGTTCTTCGACGAGAACAAGGTGATCCTGCAGGGGGTGGTCACGTTCCCGTACAGCCCCAAGCACCTGATCCTGTACCAGAAGTTCGGGTTCAAGCCGAAGGCGCTGGTCGCCGTCACCACGAAGTCGCTCGAGCGTCGTGACGCCACGCCGGCGCCGGCTCGCGGGGCGCCGCAGGTGACCCGCTTCTCCGTCCTGGAGGAGGGCCGGAAGAAGGCCCTCCTGGGACGGATCCGGGCCCTGACCGGCAAGCTCTTCCGCGGCCTCGACCTGACCAAGGAGATCGAGATCGTCGACGGCCTGGCCCTCGGCGACACGCTCGTGCTCGAGAAGGACCGGGCCGTGCTCGGCTTCGCCGTGTGCCACACGCCGGGAACCTCCGAGGCGCCGTACGGGTCCCTCTACATCAAGTACGCCGCGATCGACCCCGCGCGGCGGCGCCCGGAGCACTTCCTCCAGCTGGTCGTCGCGTGCGAGGAGTTCGGAGTGGGGGCAGGCTGCCAGCGCATCCTGGCGCCCGTGTACACCGCCTACTGGCGAGCGTACCAGGCCCTCCTGGCCGCCGGCTATCAGATGGAGATGCTCATGATCCGGATGAAGCGCGGCAAGCACCCCGACTACGAGCGCGAGGACGACTTCGTGCTCGACGACTGGCGCTGACGGCCCCCAGGATCAGCTGACCGCGCCTCGCCAGCCCCCCCAGGGCATGGGTTCTTCACCTTGCTCGGCCTCCTCACCTCGCGCCCCAGGTGTTCCCCTCCGAGCGGCGGCTCGGCCGCCGCCCCGTCCTGGGGGAGGCTCGGGAGGGGGCCGCCGAGGCCCCCTCCCGGTCGTCTCAGGCGAACGTCACGGCGCGGGTCGGGTTCTCCACGATCAGGGTCCACACGTCCTTCTCGCTCAGCCCCTTGCGCCGGAGGCGCGGCACGATGCGCCGCGGGATGTGGGCCCAGCCGTGGCCTCCGTAGCGGACCAGCCGGACCTTGAAGCAGATGTCGTGGGCCAGCAGCGCCTGGCGGGCGTGTCCCTGCTCCATGAGCCACAGGATCTGTCGCATCCGCTCGCCGTCGGACGGGATCTCGAAGTCGCTCATCGGGTAGTGTGAGACCTCCAGCCCGAAGAGGTCGTACTCGAGGTAGCAGCCCGTATCGGCGATGGCCTTCAGCCGGGCTGGATCCGATACGGTCCGGTCGATGTGACACATGATCACGCGCCCGAGGTCGAGGCCGGTCTTCCGGATCTCCTCGAGGTGGGTCTCGGGGGCGGTGGGGTGGCGCCCCGGGTGGATCATCAGCGGGGCGCCGGTCTCTTTCGCCGCCTCGGCCGCCGCGCGCACGGACTTCCGCTCGTTCTCGGTCCACGGCCACGAGCAGCCGATCTCGCCGATGAGCCCGGCCCGCACGGTGGTGTCTCCGACACCCGTGGTGATGTCCCCGACGATCTCGCGCGTCAGGGCGTCCTCGCTCCGAGCGTCCATGTCCGCCGGATGGGATGCACCCACGTAGTAGCCGGCGCCCATGATCACGTGAAGCCCGGTCGCCCGCGCGATCCGCTGGAGCGCCAGCGGGTCCCGGCCGAGCCCGACGTTGGTCGGGTCCACGAGCGTGCGACCGCCCTCCCAGCGGTAGAGAAGGGCCTCGTCGATCGCCGTCGGCTCGTCCATGAGCTGGAGGTTGTCGAGGTTCCGGGTCCAGTCGTAGAGGACCTCGTAGTGGTTCCGGAGGCCGACGGGCTCAAGCCCCCGGCCACGCCCGCTGGCGCCCTCGGGCTCGCGATACATGAAGCGGAAGTCGATGAGGAGGTGCTCGTGGGGCAGCGTGATGCCGAGCTCGTCGGCCGGGACGGGGCCGAGGACCGTCTGGGCCTTTCCGGCCAGCGCGGAGCGGTTCATGGCGGCCTCCTTGTGTCCGAGCATGGGGGGGTCCGGGATCGACGGCTGCCGGGCCGAGTCTACGGCGGCTCGGCCGAGCCCGCAACCCGCCCGGGGGCGGGGTGACCCTGACTTATCAGTAGGAGCGAGCGCCCCCGGGGTTCCGGTTTGAAATCCCGACGGGCCTGGAGTAGCGTGGGGGACGGTGGAGCTCGAGCGAGACCCCTCGCCCCGCGCGTCCCCTGAGGAGGCCGTCCTGCGTCCGGCTGTGGTCCGCGACGCGGACTGCCCGTGGGAGGGCTGGAGCGATTACGACGAATAGCGGGTCGCGAGCGTGATCACCCGGATCGATCACGTCGGCGTCGTGGTGCGGGCCCTGCGGGACGCCTACCCGTTCTGGCGGGACGTCCTGGGTCTGCCGGTGGTCCGCGAGGCGGAGCTGCGGGATCAGGGCGTCCGGGCCGCGCTCCTGGCCTGCGGGCCGTGCGAGGTCGAGCTGCTCGAGCCCACGGACCCGGACACCGGGATCGCGCGGTTCCTCGCGAACCGGGGCGAGGGGCTTCACCATCTCTGCTTCGAGTCGGACGACGTCGCCCGCGAGGTCAAGCGCTTCTGGGCGACCGGCGTTCAGATGATCGACACGCAACCGCGACCGGGCCTGGCCGGCTCGATCGCCTTCGTCCACCCGAAGTCGTGTGCGGGCGTCCTGATCGAGATGGCGACCCCCGCCGGGCCCACGCGGACGCCGGAGGCACCGCTCAGCGTCGCGGCCGTGCACATGGTCGTGGAAAGCGTTCGCGCGGCGGCCCAGCTCTACCGGGACCTCTTCGGGCTCAAGGTCCTGTTCACGCATCCGCAGGGGCTGTTCGTGGAGCTGGACGTCGGAGGGGTGGTCGTCCAGATCGGCTCCGGGGAGACGACCGCGTTCCCGGTCGGGCTCTCGGTGCTCCGGCTCGCGGGCCCCGACCCGCCGGCCCTCCGCGCGCGCCTCGACGCGCACGGGATCGCCTGCCGGCCGTGGAGCGGCGGTCTCCAGGTCGGGCCCGGTGGGAGCCACGGCGTCCCGCTCATCATCCAAGAGGCTCGCCCGCGGGCGCGGCGGTAGGGAGGATCGACGCGTGAGGCTCAAGGGTCAGGTGGCGCTCGTCACGGGCGGAGGGACCGGCATCGGGCGGGGGATCTCTCTCGCGTTCGCGCGGGAGAACGGCCAGGTCGCAGTGAACTACTCGAAGTCCCGGGATCGAGCGGAGGAGACCGTCCGGGAGATCCGCGCGGCGGGCGGTCAGGCCATTGCGCTGCAGGGCGACGTCTCCAAGGAAGGGGACGCGCGCCGGCTGGTCGCGGGGGTTGTCCGCGAGTGGGGGCGCCTCGACATCCTGGTCAACAACGCGGGCTGGACCAAGCGGACGCCTCACGCGGATCTCGAGGCCCTGACCGACGAGATCTGGCAGAGAACCTTCGCGGTGAATCTCCTCGGCGCCTGGTACTGCATGAAGCACGCGATCCCCGTCATGCAGCGACAGGGCCGCGGGGTCATCATCAACGTCACGTCGACAGCGGCCGTCCTGGGGACGGGGTCGTCCATGGCCTACTGCGCCTCCAAGGCCGCCCTCACGACGCTCACCAAGTCGCTCGCGCGGGCCTTCGCGCCGACCATCCGCGTGAACAACCTGGCCCCGGGGCTGGTGGACACCGGCTTCGTGGACTGGCCGCCGGGGGTCGTGGAGGAGGGGCGGCGCGCCGTCTCGACGCCGGATCTGCCGACGCCGGAGGACCTCGGCGAGGCGGCGCTCTTCCTCGCCGCGGACGCCAAGGCCACGACCGGCGCCACCCTGTTCGTCGACGGCGGGATGGTCGCGCTGGGACCGCAGGGGTACCGATCCGCGGCGATCCGGCCGCGCTGACCTCGCGCTGGCCGCGGCCCCCCGCATGACTCCGACGGCCTCGCGTCGCGGGGACGGGGCCTGGCTCACGGGGCTCTGTCTCTCGCGGTTCCTCTTCGCGCTCGTGTTCACCAGCTACGCCGCCGTCCTTCCCGTCCTCCAGCGCGAGTGGGGCATGTCGGCGGCGGCCGCGGGGTCCGTGGCCTCGGCGTTCCAGGTGGGCTACGCGTTGTCGCTGGTCACGCTGAACCTCCTCGCCGACCGGGTCGGAGCCCGCCCCGTCTTCCTCTGGTCGAGCATGGCGGGCGCGCCGGCGGCGATGGCCTTCGCGCTCTTCGCCAACGGACCGATTTCGGCGGCCCTTCTCTATGGCCTCACGGCCCTCGTCGTGGGAGGCAACTACACGCCGGGCCTCATCCTGATCAGCGAGCGGTTCCCGTCGGGGATCCGCGGTCGCGCGACGGGCTTCTTCCTGGCCGCCACGTCCATCGGCTATGCCGGCTCCCTCCTCCTGACCGGCGCCGTCCTGGCCCGCTGGGGGTGGCGGCCCGCGCTGGTGGCGGCCTCGCTGGGTCCGGTGCTCGGCGCCGCGGCGGCGGCGTGGACGGTGTGGGGGACGCCCACGCGGATCCATCCTCGGGCAGCCGGCCAGGGGTTCGGGCCCGAGGTCCTGCGGAACCCCGGGGCGCTGCTGCTCATGGCCGCGTACACGTTCCACTCGTGGGAGCTTCTCGGGATGTGGGCGTGGACGCCGGCGTTCCTCTCCTCGGCGCTCATGCAGCAGGGGATCGACCTGCGGCGCGCCACGGGCGGTGGGGCGCAGGTCACGTCGCTCTTCCACCTCACCGGCTTCCTGGCGTCGGTCTCGGCGGGCTTTCTCTCGGACCGCTACGGGCGCACGACGGTCATCATCGGGATGCTGGGCGTGAGCACCGGGTGCTCGTTCCTCTTCGGCTGGCTCGTCGCGGCGCCGTTCTGGATCCTCCTCGCGGTCGGGTTGATCTACGGCTTCAGCGCGGTGGGGGACTCCCCCGTGCTCTCCGTGGGCCTGACCGAGATCGTCAAGCCGCACGTGCTCGGATCGGCCCTGGCCCTTCGCTCGCTCCTCGGCTTCGGCGCGGGCGCCATCGCCCAGTCGGCCTTCGGGGCGGTCCTCGACGCGACCAACGCCGGCCGACCGTACACCGAGTGGGGGTGGGCCTACGGGCTCCTCGGGCTCGGCGGGGCCGCGGGGCTGGTCTCGACCGTGTGGCTCCGGCGCCGTCCGGAGAGCCACCGTCTCGCCAGCGGCCTCCGGTAGGATGTCGGAGGGGGTGTCGGAAGACTCCCTCCGATGCCTTCCCCTGGGGGGTGGCGCGGCCCAAGGCCGCGCTCGGAGAACGCCGGTTGCGCGAGGTGGACAACTCGAGGGAGACGGGCAGCAGGCGGGCGAACCGTCCGATGCGCCGGGAGGGCCGACACGACACCCGCTGAGAGGAGACCCCTGGGCCTACCGAGGCGCGGGGTCGAGGCGGATCAGCACGATGCGCTTCGGGCCCAGGCGCGTCTCCAGGAGCGCGTGGACG
>Ga0073934_10008947_pt1 | contig 13070 bp, 13 predicted proteins | sample LarsenN4metaG_FD_76834 | JGI IMG/M metagenome (GOLD analysis project Ga0073934, IMG submission 76834) | Hot spring sediment bacterial and archeal communities from British Columbia, Canada, to study Microbial Dark Matter (Phase II) - Larsen... ...
GCGTGTTCTTTGAAGTAACCGTAGGTGCCGGAGGCCGAGTTGCGGCCGTACAAGCTGATCGGTTTTCCCGCCCAACCGTCGGCCATGTTCAACTGATCCCAAGTCGTCACCTCTTGCGCATAACCGCCGCGGCGCGTTTTGGAAAATATCGCATCGACTTGCGGCATAGTCAGACCTTTGATCGGATTGTCCTTATTGACATAAACCGCCAGCGCGTCAATCGAAGTGCGAATCGCCGTGGGCTTGTAGCCGTAAGCTTTTTCGAATTTGTCGATTTCTTCCTGCTTCATTTCACGCGACATCGGGCCGAATTGCGCGGTGCCGGCAATCAACGCCGGCGGCGCCGTACTCGAACCTTTCCCTTCGACCTGCACTTTGACGTTGGGATAAAACTTCGCGAACGCCTCGGCCCAGAGCGTCATCAAGTTGTTCATCGTATCCGACCCAATGCTGTTCACCGAGCCGGAAATGCCGCTGGTCTTTTTGTATTTGGCGATGGCCGGATCGACTTTCACGTTATCCTGCGCCGTCGCTGAAAGAGCGACTACAAGACTCAGTGCCGTAAAAACTTTCAATACTGTTTTCATAAGTTTTTCTCCTTATTTGGTGGTCACCGCTCCTCGTGGGCGGCGTGTTCAAAAGCGAACCACAAGGGTTCGGGATTACGAAAAATTTAAAATTTGAAGAAGAATGTCACCTCGCCGATAGTGTTGGCGTCCTTTCCCGCCGCCTGATAGCTTTCAATTTTGACGTTGGGAATGATGTTGACATTTTTTTCCGGCGCGAAATCCAAACCGGCGATGATGAAGGTGTTGCCGTCGTCATCGAGATCGGTGTTCGGATCATAAATGTCGTAACGGCCGAGCAGCTTGACTTTCTCCGCCACTTTCACGGCGCCGAAGATCGAAAAGCCGTTTTCGGTTTTGTCCTGATTATTCGCCAGCGCTTTGTTGCTGGTTCTCCGGTAAATTTCCACACCGCCGTGGAAATCCGGCTTTTGCAAACCGCCGAACAGCGCCAACGTATTCTTGCTCCTGCCGTCGTTGCCGCCTTCGTAATCAAAATAGGGAACGACGAAGTAGGTGTTTTGAATCTTGATCGGCGTGTTGACGAAGACACGTTTGTTTTTGTCGGTCTCACTCCTTGTTCCACTGCCGTTGGCGATAAGAACGCTGTAATTCAGGACGCCCGACTTGGTGAATTTCCCATCCAAAGCCAGGCCTAAATCAGCCGAGCTGGTTACCTTGCGCACATCCATGATCGTTTTTTCCACCGAGCGATATCCCCACACTTCTTCCGAGATGTTCCACGTCGGGGTGCCAACCAGACCAAACGACAAATTGCATTGCGGGATAAAATTATTCCAACGCAGGTAGGCGTGCTTGATGTAAGGCGTGAGCAGACTGCTGGTGCCGAAATCCTGGCTGCTAACTAAATCCGGACTGTTCATTTCGAGACGAAAACGCACGGAAAATTTTTCTGACAGATTACGATCGTACGTGAAGTACGCCCGGCGAAATTGGAAACCGTTGCGATTGAGATCATCAGTCGCCGCATTGGGATTGGAGAACTCGTAAAAATAATCGCCGAAAATGTAGCCGCTGATTTTCCCTTCTTGCGCCGCAAGACTGGAAAAACAACACAACAGGACTGCGATGGGCATGGCCCACCAAAAGGTGTTTTGAGCCTTCATAAATTCTCCTGGACAAATTTTTGTGACTTGACCAAATTCAGTGGATTGTTGTACAACTACACCAAACCAAACGCGCGCGATATTACACTATAAAATTAAAAAATCAGCTTTAAGGGAATTTCAAGGCCGCGTTAAGATTGTGTTAAGAAGGCAGGAAAAGGTTGAGGGGCACTATACGGCAAAGAAACAGCAAAAATTTTGGGGAAATTCAGAAATAGAACTCGTGGCATAAACCGCTATAACAAAACTTGCAATCTTTTTTCGATTTGATCGCGAATCTCGCGAAACTTGGCCAATCTTTCCGCTTCCCTTCCCGACGCCGCAGCAGGGTCTTCAAAACTCCAGTGCCACTTCGTTTTGTTGGTGGGAAAATAGGGGCAAGACTCGTTCGCGTTATCGCAAACGGTAATCACGTAGTCAAATTCCATCCCCATATAGTTGTCGATGTGATCCGAAGTGTGGTGGGAAATATCGATGCCTTTTTCCGCCATCGCCTTGATCGCCAGCGGATTGACTTTGGTTGCTACGGTGCCGGCGCTGAAGACTTCATAGCGGTCGCCGGCGAGATGGCGCAGCAGCCCTTCGGCCATCTGGCTGCGGGCGGAATTATGGGTGCAAATGAAAATGACGCGCGGTTTCATAAATCCTTTGCACGAATTTTAGGAGGAGAAAATTCACGGCGTGGGCCGCCTCGGCGAGGAAAGCTGCGCCAACTGGGCTTTGATTTGTTCGAGTTGTTCCTGTATGCGCTGCATGTCCTTTTTGCTTTCAGATGGTGCTTTGAATCTCTCCAGCAGTTTCGGAACGTAAGGCAAAGCGAGCAAGGCGGCGAGGAGCCCCAGTAATCCAACGATCAAGTTGAACTTGTCATCGATGCGTTGGTTCACCGCCTCGAGCTTGGTTTCGAGGGTTGCAAAACGGACTTCGTAGCGCTTGTCCATGTCGTTCAGCCGGTTTTCCAGCGCATTAAACCTATTATCTATTTCCTTGAGCTTTTGCAGCACCTCCGCTTGAAAGGCCTTATCTTGTGCATGCGTTGTGTCCCAGAGGAAAAGCAGCGCCGCAAAAGCAAGTCCGAACGTTATGCTTTTGCGCATTTGAATTTCTCCGGTTAAGGGTTTTGAATGCGAGCCTGATATGCTTATCACACTAACTCAAGTTAAGCAAAGCTTGCCAAAAGCGCAAGTCAAAAGTATGTGACTTTATTTTTTCTTTAAAACAAAACTGAATATCGACCCTTTGCCTATCTCGCTCTGCACTTTTATTTCGCTATCGTGCGCTTCGACGATATGCTTGACGATGGCCAGCCCGAGGCCGGTGCCGCCGACGGCGCGCGAGCGTTCCTTGTCAACGCGATAAAAACGCTCGAAAATTCTGGGAAGATGCTCCGCCGGAATGCCGCGGCCGGTATCCGCGACAAAAATTTCAACATGATCGTGAGATTCGCGATAACCGACTTCGACTTTGCCGCCCGGCACGTTATATTTGATCGCGTTATTGACGAGATTGGTCATCACTTGCGTCAACCGCTCGCGATCACCAAGAACGGAAAGAATTCGGTTGGATTCCGAATTTGTGAGCGCCAGCACGACGTTGTATTCATGAGCAACAGTCTGCATCTCCGCCACCTGCCTCATCAACCACTCGCGCAGATCGAAATAGCGAAAGCTCATTTTCATTTCGCCCGATTCGATGCGCGAGATATCGATGAGATCGGCGAGCAAATTGTTGAGGCGCGCGGCCTGGCGGTGGGCTTTTTCGATGAAGTCTTTTTGCAACCGGGGATTTTCGACTTTGCTTTCCATCAAAGTTTCGAGATAACCCTGCACGGCAAAAATCGGCGTGCGCAATTCATGCGAGACGTTGCCGAGAAACTGGCTGCGCATCGTTTCCAGCCTTTGGATTTTTTCCCAATCTTCGCGCAATTTGGTCAGCATTTCGTTCAACAAGTCCGCCAGCTCGCCCAGCTCGTCATCGGCGTCATGTTTGAAATGCGCCTCGGTATCGCCGCGTTTGACCGATTCGGCGACTTTCGCCAGCTCGCGAATCGGCGTCGTCAAGCGGCTCGAAACCATAAAGCTGATGAAGCCGATGATGAGCAGCGCCAAGCCGCCGCCGGCAAAGATGCTCCAACGCATTTCTTGCAGCGCGCCTTCCACATCGGCGAGCGGGATCGCGAGACGAATCACCTGCAGGCGCGCCAGAAAGCCGGAATGCTTGGTAGGCAGCTTTATTCTTTTCGCCGCATAAAACAAGCGTTGATTCACCGTCGCACTCAAACGTTCGTCGCGGCCAAGGCCTTCCTGAAGCGCCATTTGCACTTCCGGCCGGTGCAGATGATTTTCAATAAAGCGGAGAGAATCCGGCGCCACATTGGATTCGAACAGAACGATGCCCGCCGAGTCAATCAAGGTCAGACGCATTTGGCTGGCGCGCGCGAATCCTGCCAGTTGTTCGTAGTTCAGGCGATCGTGGTCAAAGCTGAAGCTCGTGGTTCCCAAAAAATATTCAAGGCCGTCAAGCTGGGTTTTCAATTGCGCGAAGAGGCGGGACTTGTAATAACGCTGCAGCTCGTAAGTGATAATGAGGCCGGCTGCGACGGTCACCACGACGAGCAGAAAAAGATGGGTGACGATCAGGCGTTGGCGAAGCGAAAGTTTCATGCGCGTTTATTCTTCCGCTTTGAGGCGATAACCAACGCCCTTGATCGTTTCAATCAGGTGCATATTGTTTTCCCCGAGCTTTTCGCGAATTTTGCGAATATGCACATCGATGGTCCGGTCGATAACCACCACATCGTCGCCCCAAATTTCGTTGAGCAAAGTATCACGGGTTATCACCCGGCCGGGACGTTTGGCGAGATAAAGCAGCACCTCGAATTCTTTTTTGGTGAAGGCCACCGATTTCCCGGCGACCTTGACGGCGTAATTGAGCGGATTGATCTCGACCTCGCCGAATCGAATCGTCGTGTCGGTTTGGAGCTGAGTGGTCGCGGCTTTGCGCAGCACGACTTTGACGCGCGCAATAAGCTTGCGAATGCTGATCGGCTTGATCATGTAGTCATCCGCGCCGAGCTCCAGCCCAACCACCTCATCCACTTCGCCGCCCTTTGCGGTCAGAAAAATCACCGGAATGTGCTTCGTGCCTTCGGTTTGGCGAAGCTGTCGAATCACCTCCCATCCGTCTTTGCTGGGAAGCATGACGTCGAGAATGATCAGATCAGGAGAACTTTGCGCCAGCTCAAGCGCCTGCAAGCCATCGGTCGCCGAAATGATCTCGTAGCCCTCCGCTTCGAGATTGTATTTCAGCAAGTCGATGATGTCCTGCTCGTCATCAACCAACAGAATGCGTTTGGGCATTTTGTTCCTTTCTTTGAACAACGATGATTAAGATGCTGTGATTGATCAATCCCCTGACCTCTTTGAAGATAAGAAAGATTTTTGCACATTCTCAAGCATTTTATTTTAGCCGGAAATTTTGGGAGGAAAAGGGCTTGACTTTTGCGGGAAAATTTCTAAATTATAAACTGTTGTGAAGATAAAATTTGCCGGGATGGTGAAACTGGTAGACGCGCTGGACTCAAAATCCAGTGGGAGCAATCCCTTGCGGGTTCGAGTCCCGCTCCCGGCACATAAAGAATAGCTCCGAATTCGGAGCTATTTTTATTTTGGGGAACCACAATGAAATGATCTTAAAACAAACGGCGTCGCTCAAAAACAACTTTACGCGACGACGTATCCAATCTCGTGAGAATAAGCCGGTTTCATGACAACGCCAGCATCTTCGATTCTCTTGCCAAAGCGGCTGCGGGCGGCGAGATTTGTCTCGGCAAAAATTGGTTCACAGGCCATACAAAATTCGTCGCTTTCTTTCACGACATGCCCACACTCGGAACAAAACCAGAGTTCTCTTTCTTTCGTGTCTTTCATAGTTTTTATTTCTCAACTATGAGTAAAGCTTTGGAAGAGAATAAAAAAAGACAGGAAAGTTTCCCCAGAATCTTAATGCGTTTGGAAAACGACGAAATAACTTGCAAAGACTTCTCTGGCAATGGGAGCAGCATCCATTGCGCCCCGACCATTTTCTAAAAAGACGACGACGGCGATCTCCGGGTTTTCAAACGGCGCGAAGCCGGCAAACCAGGCGCCGGTTTTCGCGCCAAAATAGGCCGAAGAAGTGCCGGTTTTGCCCGCGACCACAATTTGCGGCAATTTCACAGCCGCGCTTGTTCCATACACCACACTTTGACGCAAGCCCTCTTTGACAAGGCGCAGATCATCACCGAAATGAATTGTTTCCTTCAACTCGGGACGAAATTTATCGAATTCTTTCGGCGAGCCGGGATAAAATGGCCGATAATAAAATCCGCCATTCGCCACGACAGAAATCAACGCCAGCATTTGCAATGGCGTCACCGCGAGAGAGCGCGCTTGTCCGACGAGAAAATTGATTTTTTCCTCATCTGAAACCCAGTCCGGAATTTTTCCGCCGTCTTCGTTGTGGAAATTGGCGCCGGTGCATTCACCCAAATGAAATTGCCGTGCGAGTGCTGCAAGTTTTTCGGCTGCAAGCCCCTTGCCGGCCTGATAAAAATAAACATTGCAAGAATTGGCCAGCGCTTGCAAAAGATTTTGCTCGCCGTGCCCCTCGCGCAGCCAACAGCGGAAGATTTTCCCGCGAATCTCAACTTGGCCGTTGCAGAAAAATTGATCGGCAGGATTGATGAGGCCGTTTTTCAGCAGCGTGAGCGCCGTGACGATTTTAAACGTTGAACCTGGACGCGTCGTGTTTTGCACGCCGAGTTTTTCGTTCACTACAGCCAACACCAGGCCATTATTCGGGTTCATCGCGAGAATCGCGCCGGAGCGCGTGCCAAAAATTTCAGCGCACTTTTTTCGGAAAGCAAGTAAGCGAGAATAATTTTCGGATGGCCTATTGCAACAAGGCAGGAAAACCAGGAATACGAGGAGAGTCAAAGCCGCGAAATGCGATTGGGCCAGTCGCAAATTTTTAACTCGCCCCCACGGATTGAGGAAGCCCGCAGATAAAGTCATGTTATTGCTCTAAAACAGTATCCAGCATCAAGCATCCAGTATTTCACGCCGCCTGCTTTTTTTCCACAATCGCGACACTGGCCGAAGCGCCGATTCGTGACGCGCCGGCTTCGATCATCTGCGCGGCGGTTTCGTACTCGCGAATGCCGCCGGAGGCTTTGACGCCCATGTATTCGCCAACCACGCGGCGCATGAGCGCGATGTCTTCGATTTTCGCGCCGCCGGAGCCGAAGCCGGTTGAGGTTTTTACAAAATGCGCGCCGGATTCTTTGGAGAGCACACAGGCTTTGATTTTCTCGTCATCCGTTAAGAAACACGTTTCGATAATGACTTTGACATGCGCCGGTGCCGAGGCCCGCACAACGTGATAAATGTCGTGTTCAACCGCATCGTAGTCGCCGGATTTAAGGCGGCCGATGTTGATGACCATGTCAATCTCGGCCGCGCCGCATTCCACGGCTTGGCGCGCTTCAAAAGCTTTCGTCTCCGTCGTCGTTGCGCCCAGCGGGAAACCGACGACGGTGCAAACCATCACGCTCGTCCCGCGCAAAAGTTTGTAACAAAACGGCACCCAGGTGGGATTCACACAAACGCTCGCAAAGTCATAAGCCGCGGCTTCTTGACAAAGTTTTTCAACTTGCGCCTGCGTGGCTTCGGCTTTTAACAAGGTATGATCAATCGTTTGGGCCATATCGCCGTGCAGCGGGCCGATGCCGGGATTGGCGCCGACACGCGCCGCGCCGTTTCTCACGATGTGGGAAACGACTTCGGTTTTGCAATCGGGACAAACCCAGCACCAGTTGCATTTGGGCGCGTGAGGCACGTGGCCCATTTCTTCCGCAATAATGCGGTTTAAACGTTCATCGAAATTCATTTAGCAACATCGATGTTATCAATCACGCCAACGATGACGGCTTGCACGGGAATTTTCGGGTTGTTGAGCAGCATGCGCGCGGCGCCGCCTTCACGATTGACCAACACCAAATCCTGCGAGCCGGCATCGACTCTATCCAGGGCGATCATGGTCTCGCCTTTCGGCGTCTGGCCGTCGAGATCGACCGGTTGCACGAGCAGAAGCTTGTGGCCTTTGAGATGCTGATTTTTGATGGTGGAGACCACGTCTCCGACCACACGGCAGATGAACATGTCTGATTGCTGGTTGCTGGTTTCTTGTTGCTCGTTTCTGGTTTTACAACGAGCAATCGGCGCCAGCTTAAGATAAACAGTTTTCAGCGGATTTGCAAATTGAAAATCATCTCAAAAGCCGCTGACGCTGATGTTGCCATTCACCGTGGAAAGCGTGATCGTGCCCTGCCCGTCGCCCATCCTGCCGCGCAAAGATTTGGGCGTGCTCACGGAATTGTTGAGAGACAAGTTTGCCAGATTGATCTCGCCATTGGTTACCGAGGCGAAAAACTCGGCGGAAGTGGTTTTCGGTATGGTTAGCAAAATCTGGCCATTGACCGTGCTCATCTTACAAGTTCCCTGCGGCGGCAGCGCCAGTTTGGCATTCAATTGTCCATTCACCGATGAGAACGTTTCGGCGGCAAAGAAGTTGGTGTTAGCGACATTGTCATCGGATTCAATGACGCGAACATCGCAAGCCGTCAAAACAATCAAGGCACAACAAAATTAACGGAAAAATCAGCGCGGCGTTTCTGTTCAACTTACTGCTTTTCATCTCACACCTCCTTTATTGCCTTTGCTTCAATCGTTCAATTGCCTGGCGGGCTTCATCGGCGCGTAGTTTGGACAAATCATTCTCACAGAGTTTTTCGAGAACGACTTTGTAGGCATCAATCGCCTGGCCGGACTTGTTCAGGGCTTCAAAAGCTTTGCCGAGATAAAAATGCCTCTCGGCGCAATCTTCGGCGTTGGGATATTTCGCCAACACTTTGTGCAATTTCATAATGGCGTTGGGATAATAATGTTGCTCGTACAAAGCCTTGGCGCCGTTGGTTTCCTGCATCCAAATTTTCGATTCATCGTTATTGCTTTGACCTGGCGTTTGTCCGGCTTTCGGCTCGCCATGCACCACGCTCACGTTGCCAATGCGCAGCCGCGTTTTTTCCTGGCGATTTGGAATCTGATTCACTTTTTGCGACATCAAATAGAGAAACAGCTCGCGTTCGGTGATTTTACGCAGATCGGTGATATCCAAAATCGCGAAGCTGCCGAGCCGAAAGGTGGTTCCATCTTGATTTTCCAAAACAACTGTCGAGGCTTCGCCGGTTAAGATCGTGTCGATTTCTTCCAACATCACACCGACGGCCGCGGGATGCCAGGCTTCTTCAACGCCGCGCCGGATTTTGACCTCGCCGGAAATACTGATAATTTTTGCGGCTGGCGCTGCTGAGACAACTTGTGTCAAGCCGATCAAGATGAATGCGAACAACTGATTTTTTCTCAACATGGTTACAACTCCATGATCGTAAAAAAACGTTACGCTTTACGTTTTACCTCATCATTCTACGTCAATAATTTTCACCCACTCCTCGGCCAAACCTTGACGCACGATGCCGCAATTGTCCGCGCGGCTTTTTCCACATCAAAATCGGCATTCACAAAATGCTCAAAACAAATGCCGCGAAAATACTCCGTAATCGTCCCGCGGTCGCGCTTGCCGAGCGCCTTGGCGGTTTGGGAGATCGCCGGGCGCGAAAATTTTAGCGCGCGCAGCATTTCCAAAATTTGCTCTTCAAGAGGTTGATAGACGATCGTCGCTTGCCGGGGCGATTCTTGCTCCGTGATCTCTTTTGACAAATCACCGGCTTGAATCATGCGACGGCCTTCACTTTGCGCCAGGATGGCGGCACGCCGCACTTATGAAGTCCGCAATTGGCGCGGCTGGCATCATCATATGACGATGACGATGTTGTCACATCACTTCCTGGTGCGGACACGCGTCGAAATGGGTGCTGACGCCCCAGCGTTAACCGTCTCGCAAGCGCGTCATTTGTTGAACGTCACCCTGCCGAAACGCCAGTTCGATGCCCAAGCCATGCTTGAAGAGATTCAAAGAACGCAACAACAGAACTACGCCGCGTATCGTTCGCATCGCAAACGGCGGCGAAAACAAAAACCAGCTAAACCAACTTAACGTTGTAGTATTAGCCGGTTGTCTTTTACCTGTCAAAACGAATCGTTTCCGCCGAAAAAACCGGCCCGTCGAGACACGCCAAATAATATCGCCCGATTTTTTCCACGCCTGCTGCCGGCTCGACCGGACAGCCCATGCAAATGCCGAAGCCGCAGCCCATCATCGTTTCAATCGCGAGCTGCGCTTTGATATTTGCTTCCAGGCAAAGTTTGGCCACCGCACTCAACATCGGCATCGGCCCGCAGGCAAAAACCTGTGCGTGAGAATTTTCATGCGCGTGCAGCCATCTGGCGAGCAAGTGAGTGACGAATCCCTTCTCGCCAAGGCTGCCGTCATCCGTGGCGATTTTCACATTGCCGCCGAGCGTTGATAATTCGCGCGCGCCCCACAGCTCATCAGCCTGGCGCGCGCCGAGCAGAACATCGAATGCCAATCGGCGCGCCGCCAATTCCATCGCGAGAATCGGCAGCGGCGCCACGCCGACGCCGCCGGCAACGAGCGCGATAGGGCCGTTCAGGTTCGATAAATCAAAGCCGCGTCCGAGCGGGCCGATCAGGCTCAAAACGGTTCCCGGTTGATGTTGCGCCAATAATTTCGTTCCCGTCCCGATGATTTTCCAAATAATCGAAATCGTTCCGGCACGACGATCGATTTCACAAACACTGAATGGCCGCCGGAGCAAGGCGACGCCCGGCGGGGGGCAATTTGCAAGTGGCAGATAACCGGCGGCATCGCGACGCTCATCTGAAACTTTCACATTGATAAATTGACCCGGCCAAACCGTCGCCGCGATTTCCGGCGCGCGCAAGCGCATCAAAAAAATGCCCCGTGCCACCTCGTCGTTGGTGAGCACAGGGCATGAAAAAATCCCTTTTTTTATTGGGTTGAATTCAGGCATGTTGAGTGGACAAAAAACTTGAAACGTGATGGCGGCGATTGCCGCTAAAAACGCAACGGTTCCGGCGGTTCTTCATCTTCCTCTTCTTCCTCGTCATCGTCTTTTTTGTTTTTCTCCTTATCCTTCGGCGGCTTTTTTAATTTTTCTTCCATCTGCTGCCGGCGTTCCTGTTCCATTTGTTGGTAATTCAGGCGTGATGGCAAAGGCGTTTCGTCTTCGGCCTCTTCCGGCTCGGTCTGTTTTTCCGTTTCCGCCGACGCTACAGTATCCGGCGCGACAGGATTCGGTTTGGCCGGCTGCTCCACCGCCGTGACTTTGGGCCGGACGCGCCGCGCCATCGGGGAATTGGGATAGGTTTCAATGAGTTTTTTATAGGCCGCCAGCGCTTGTTTGTTGTTTGACAGCTCGTGCTCGTAAATCCAACCCACCGCGTAAAGTGTTTGGGCGGCGTACGGCGAATCGGGTTGGCGCTGCAAAAATTCTTGATAGAGCCGCACGGCGCGTTCAGGATTTTTTTGCTTGAACAAATTTTCTTCGGCTTGGCGGAGCAGCGCCGGCAAGGCCCGCGAGGCCGTAAGCGTATCGGCTTGGCCAAGCCGGCGTTTCGCGCCCAAACCCTGCGGCGTGCCGCCATAGTTGCCGGCGAGAACCTGCAAAATGCTGTCACGCATCGCCAGCGTCGCCGGCGCGTCGCCTAAAATATAAGCGAGGGAGTACATCGCTTGCGGCGCATATTCCGTTTGCGGATAAAATTCGAACACATCCAAGTATTCCCGCATCGCCGAATCGGGACGATTGAAATTGAACAAAAAAAGCTCGGCCAGCAAAATTTTATTTTTCGCCAATTCCGCCGCCACTTTTTCCGGATCTTTTGACGCCAAGCTGCCGCTTATCATTTCCGGCGAGGCATTTTTTGCGCGCCGCGGTATGCGGCTGATCGGACGCCTCTCCTCGCTTAATTTTTTGCCATCGTCATCATTATCGGCAAGGCGGCGCGCCGCCCCAACCTTTCCGCTCTCCAGCGCCGTGAGCTGTCTTTCCAGAATCGCCACTGTTTCTTTTAATTTGATGAACGAGCCGATGGCTTTGCTGCGCTGCTCGGCTTCCGTCAATTTTTCGGAACGGCTGCTCTCGCGGCGAACATTGTCATAATTTTCCTTGGCTTTGGCGAAATCGCCGCTGTTTTCATAAATTTCGCCGAGCGCAAAAAAAGCCGCCGCCGAGGCCTCGGTGCGCTGATGATTTTCAATAATGCCGGTGTATTGTTTGACCGCCGTTTCGATCTTGCCTTGGGCCCTGCTGCACTCGGCAATCTCCAATTTAACGCGCGGGAGGTCGCGATGCGTGCTGAACTCTTTGAGCATCGCATTGAGCGTGTTGAGCGACTGATTGAGTTTTTGATGATTTTTAAGCGCAATCGCATATTGCAAGCGCGCCTCAAATTTCAAGTTGATATCATTTTTAATGGCGGAGCCGGCGCGGTGAAAAGCATTGGCGGCGAGATCGAATTGCTTAAGCTCCACGCAGCATTCTCCCAGGCGCATGTAAGCCTCGCTGCGGATTTTGGCGTCGCCGAGCTTGCGGCCGGCGGCTTCATATTCTTTCGCGGCCTGAATATATTCTTTGCGGCGGAAATAAATTTCTCCGAGAAGATAACGCGCCTGATTCACCATCTCGCCTTTTTTCTCGCGCGCTTCCAATTCCTTCAAGGTGTTTTCGGCGCCGGCATAATCATTCAATTCGATATTGGTTTTGGCCAGCCAGAGCTGCGCGCGCGGCACCAGTCCGCTTTTCGGATACAGCGTGATCAATTCCTGAAATTTGCGCTGGGCTTTGAGATATTCCTGTTTGTAAAAAAAACACTCGCCGATCAACAGCAGCGCGTCGTCAACGTAGCGCGATTTCGGATGCAGTTGCAGCAGCTTCGAAGCCTTCTCGATGGCCTTGTCATATTTCTGAATCTCGCCGGAGCCGGGCCGGTCGCCCGCGCCCGTGCGTCGCTTCCGTTCCTCGGCCGCCTCTTTATAAATTTTTTTAGTATTGTAAAATGTGTTGTAATAGCCGCCGCAGCCTTGCAGGATCAGCAGCGCGGCGACAACAGCGGCCGGCGCCGGGAATTTTTTGTGAAATAAATGGTACCGCTTCATGATAACACCTGTTGAATACGATTGACAAGCTCCGGCAAAATTTCGCCTCGGGTTGCAGATGCGTCAGCAGAGTCGAGCTAAAATTCTTCATGGAGGTTTTTCCAAGGCGCAACCGGAAACTCGCGATCAAATTGCAAGAAAATCTCCGCGCTGGAAACGTACGGCCTGCCGAGCAAGA
>Ga0073934_10008952_pt1 | contig 13066 bp, 7 predicted proteins | sample LarsenN4metaG_FD_76834 | JGI IMG/M metagenome (GOLD analysis project Ga0073934, IMG submission 76834) | Hot spring sediment bacterial and archeal communities from British Columbia, Canada, to study Microbial Dark Matter (Phase II) - Larsen... ...
AGCCCTTCTGCTTGTCCACGATGTTGCGGAGGGGTTCGCCGCGCGCGAACCGCGCCACGTTGTCGAGCAGCAGTTCATTGGCTCGCGCACCCACGCCATCGCTCACGGTCGCGATGTGCGGTGTGATGATCACGTTCTCGAACTTCCAGAGGGGATGCCCCTTGGGGAGCGGCTCCGGATCGGTCACGTCCAGGCCGGCGCCCGCCAAATGCTGGCTCTCGAGCGCGCTCACGAGCGCCATTGCATCGTATAGCTTCCCGCGCGAAACCGCGATGAAGTAGCCGTTCTTCTTCATCAGGCCGAATTGCCTGGCGCCAATCATTCCCTCCGTTTGACGCGTGTGAGGGGCGGCCACGAAGACGACATCCGCCTCCGGCAGCACGGTCTCCAGCCGGTCGGGGGGGACGGAGCGGTCCAAGAAAGGCAGGTAGGGCATGTCGCGAGGCTCGACTCCGATCACGCGCATGCCAAAGGCGTGCGCGCGCACGGCGATCTGGGTGCCGATCCCACCTACCCCGATCACCACAGCCGTCCGGCCCTGCAATTCAATGGGGCGGAATTCGCGCGTTGCCCACTCCTCCTGGGTGCGACGGGGAATGATGCGATGCAGCTCGCGGGTGAGCGCCAGCAGCATGGCCAAGGCGTGATCGGCGATTTCCGGCCCCTGGAGAATCTTGCAGTTCGTCAGAGTGATCTCACTGTTCACGAGATCCGGGGTGAGATATCGTTCGACTCCCGCCACCCCCACCTGCACCCATTGCAACTTCTTCGCGGCCCGGATCATTTCCGGAGCGATGTTGCCCAGCACTCCGTCCGCGTCGGCCAGTTCCTGCATCATCCGGCTTTGCTCGGGAACCACCAGATCAATGCCTGGCGCTGCGGCGCGCAACTCGTTGATCTCCGTCGGGCCCAGCGGTGAGTAGTAGGTCCCGGAACTGGTAACCACGACCTTCTTCTCAGCGGAAAGATTTGCCGCGAGCGTCAGCAAAAGCAAAGAACCTAAAATGATTCTCTTGATCGTCATCGATCGGCACCTCCTTGGAAGTGACGTGTAGGGACGTGCGAGCTAGTACATCGGCCGGGCCCTGGTCTCCGGGCCGGTCTTTCCCAGGGCCTCGAGGAGCGGCCGCGCGCCGGCGGCCATCATGCTGAGATCGCTCGCGGCCTGGAAGAACTGAAAGCCCTGCCTGATCAACTCCGGGACTTGTGCAGCTCCGGCGGGTCGTCCCACCGGGAGGTTATGGCGTTTGGCGGCGGCTACTATCATGGCGATGGCATCCTTCAGCTTGGGGTCGTCCTGCTTGCCTCGCAGGCCGAGAGAGAAAGAGAGATCGCTGGGGCCGATGAATACCACATCAATCCCGGGGACGGACAGGATCTCATCGATTCTTTCCACCGCCTGGGCTTGTTCGATGATGATGATCACCAAGGCGTTCTGGTCGGCGAAATCGAAATATCCCCCGGGCGCCGGCCAGCGCAACATGGCGAGCCCCGTGCCGGAGCCGCGGAGCCCCTGAGGTGGATATTTGCACGCCGCCACGGCTTGGCGCGCCAGCTCAGGAGTGGAGGTAAAGGGGAAAATCACGCCCAGGGCGCCAGCGTCGAGCACGCGCTTAGCCATCCACAATTCGTTGACGGGAACGCGAACGATAGGGACCGTCTTCGTTCGGTTTGTGGCGAGGATAATGTTGCGGGCTGATTCCAGCGTGATGGGACTGTGCTCCATCTCGATCCAGAGGAAATCGAAGCCCAAATCCACGGCCTGCGCGGCGATGTCGGAGCTGGCCACCGTGACCGTCAGGCCGACCACAGGCTTGCCTTCCCGCAACGCCTTCTTCACCGGATTTTCCCACTCGGTTTGGGCGACGAGGTTGGGGATAAGCATGAGCGATGCTAGTCGTACTGCCATCCGATCGGTTTTGAACCTCATTTGCGCTCCTTTCCCGTTCAGACGACTGTCGATGGATTAAGCGTCTTCCCAGACCAGGGGCTGATTCCTCAAAGCCAAGCATGCACATTAACGCGTAAACACACTTGCGTCGCGTCGGATTATAGAGTATCCGTGACAGATTGTATCTGTGGAAGAACATCATGGGGGAAGGCACTCCGATGTTGGCTGCGCGTTTTTGGTCGAGCCAGTCCGAACGTCCATGTTTCCAGGGCTCATAGGCAGGCAACTTCGTTCTGGCTGATCGAGCGCGCGCAACCATGAAGCTCATCTCCCTGGTTTGAAGAAGGAGGCAAACATGTGCAGGAACCGTTGTCTATTACTACTCTTGGCGGTTGGCACGGCGGTCGACGCCGGCGCGCAGGCCGCGACCCCGCCCCAAGAGCAACTGACCATGACCGTCGACGCGAGCAAAACCGGCGAGCCCATCCATCACTACGTATACGGCCAATTTACCGAACTCCTCTTCAATTTGTTTGAAAAAGGGCTTTGGGCCGAAATGCTCAGTGACCGCAAATTCTTCTACCCGGTTGATTCCAGCGAAAAGCTGGTCCCCGAGAACACCAGGCGCAACTTCACCCGATGGAGGCCCGTGGGGCCGGATGAGTTCGTGGTCATGGACAAGAAGAATCCGTACGTCGGCGAGCACGCGCCGCTCGTCAAGCTCGAGGGCGCAACGCCCCACGGCATCCGGCAGGCCGGTCTGCCTTTGCGCAAGGGCAGGAACTACACCGGATCGATCGTGCTGGCGGGCGATGCCGGGGCGAAAGTCGAGGTCAGCCTCGTGTGGGGAGCAGGCCCCACGGACCGCCAGACAAGCCCGATTCGTTCGCTCTCGGCCCAGTACGCCAAGTTCCCTTTGAGGTTCACCGCAGGAGGGGACAGCGAGGACGGACGGCTAGAGATCCTCGGCACCGGGAAAGGCTCTTTTCATATTGGCATCGTATCCCTCATGCCGGCCGACAATGTCCAGGGCTTTCGCGCGGATATGATCCAGCTTCTCAAAGAACTCAACTCGGGGATCTACCGCTGGCCGGGCGGGAATTTCGTTTCGGGCTACGACTGGCGCGACGGAATCGGCGAGCGCGACAAGCGGCCGCCGCGCTATGACTACGCCTGGCGAACGGTCGAGTACAACGACGTGGGGACGGACGAGTTCCTGACCCTGTGCCGCTTGATCGCCATCGATCCTTACGTTTGCGTGAACTCCGGGTTCGGCGACGACCATTCGGCTGCTGAATGGGTGGAATACTGCAACGGCTCCGCCGGTACGCCCATGGGCAAGCTGCGCGCCGCGAACGGTCATCCGGAGCCCTACAAGGTGAAGTGGTGGGGCATTGGCAATGAGATGTACGGTCAGTGGCAACTGGGCCACATGTACATCGACCACTACGTCCTCAAGCACAACATGTTTGCAAAGGCCATGCGGAAAGTCGATCCCAGCATTGAGATCGTGGCCTCGGGCGCCACGCCCTTCGAAACCGGCACCGTGGCCCGCCTTCACCGTCGCCCGCTGCCCGCCACGCTGCCGTACGAGTACGGATCTCCCCAGGACTGGTCCGGAAATCTTCTGGCCCGTTCATCGGAATATTTCGAATACCTCTCCGAGCACCTGTATCCTCTGACGGATCGTGCTTTCGATGTGGAGGCTCAGAAGTTTGTCGAGACGAATGACCCGCTCGTGGATCAGATCCGGCGCGTGCCGAACCGGGTGCGCGCCACGGTCGAGGCGTGGGAGGAATATCTGAAGCGAATGCCGCATCTCAAAGACAAGAACATCGAGCTGGCCATCGATGAATGGACGGGCGGCGGCCGCAGAGGTTTCATGCGGGCGCTCTGCGCCGCGGAGGGACTGCAGGAGATGTTTCGGCATTCCGACATCATCACGATGGGCGCTTACACGGCCTTCATATCGAACCTCTCCTTCGACGGCAATGACGCGACCTACAGTCCCGTCGGTTTGGTGTTCAAACTCTACCGGCAGCGCTTCGGGACGATCCCGGTTGAGGTCAGCGGCAATTCACCCCAGAAGTCGGTCAAAGGGACGGTAGGAGTCGATAAACCGCGCGTCTCGTCCGGCAGCGACACCTATCCGCTCGATGTGGCCGCGGCGCTCGCGAATGACCGCAAGACGCTGACCGTAGCCGTGGTCAACCCGACAGAAACCCCTCAGGGGATAGATCTCAATTTGACAGGTATTCAGCTCCGAGGCACAGGCAAGATGTGGCGGATCGCGGCCCCCCACTTGGAGGCCGACAACAAACCAGGCAAGAAGCCCGAGGTTGAAATTGCGGAATCCCCAATTCGAGAGCTGCCAACCACGCTGGCGCTTCCGCCACTCAGTATTAGCCTCTATCAATTCGACCCGAGATAGGAATCAATGGCGAGCGCGAAGAAGAAACAGCAGGTGATGAAGAAACGATTATGACCCCATCCAAAAGGTCAACAACACCGACCTGGGGGAGACTGAGCCGGTCGAGCGCCTTTCCATGCGCCTGACCATGAAGGTCGCGCCGCAGGGATGACCCGCCGGGCTCAATCTGAGGCGTTCCGGGGCGAGGTCTTGTTGAGCAAGCCGATCAGCTTCTGGGCGGCCGCGGGGACTGAAACCGCGCCCTCGCGGACGATCCGGCGCGCACTGAATTTCCGGCCATAGAGGTTCCGGTTGGCCCCGCCGTCGGAGCGCAACGTCGATCCTTCCAACGACACGCCGGCAAAAGCGCCGCGGGAGCGCGAGTAGGAGAGAATCTCCGCCTTCATCACGATATCGGTTTGGGCGGCAGCGGTCCGTCCCTTGGGCCCGGCAACGGCCGCGGCGTCCACACCCAGCTTCACCTTGCTCCCCAGCACGGATTCCGCGCCTTTGTTGTTCATCACCAGCAACACGAAGTCGGTGGCTTGGCCGCCGAGTTGGAGGCCGATGTTTCCACCTTCCAGAGCAAACATCGCCGGCGCGCTCCACGCCCCGGTGAAATCTTTCCCGGTGCGGCAGGTGATCGCGCCTCGCCCGTAGCTCCCTCCGATGCCGATGGCGATTTTCTTCACCGAGGGGAAGACGATGACGCACTCGGCCTTGTCGAGAAGACCCGCGGGGATGTTGTCCGGGATGTTCACAATCTCCTCGAGCACCGTCGCACATTCCTCGAGTCGCTGCTGCTCTTTCTCCTGTGCCTTCAATGGCAGAGCCACGAGGGCGAGACTGACGATCAACCAAAGCGGTTTGATCATTTGCTTCTCCAATATCCGATTCTCGATAAAACCGGGCCGAGAGCTTTACACTCCTATTGTCCAATGGCTGCGTGTACAACTCAACTACTGAGGTCTGCAAATTATCGGGACGTCATTCCTTGTAGCGGCGCTGTCCTCAGCGCCGAAAAACGCCGGTGAGGACACCGGCGCTACAGCGGGCCGTGTCGCACGGTCTTGACAACGCGCCCACGGTAGATTACCAAAAAGCTAGCCGCATGACGGGAGATTGGGGGTTTGAGGTGATGAAGAAAAATCGTCGGCTGACTCGGAGACAGTTCGTTTCCACGGCGACCGCCGCGGTGGGAGCGGCGTTTTTGCCCGCAGCGATCGGCGCCGGTGAAGCTGACGCCGCGCCGCCAGTGACGATCAGCCTGGAGCAAATCGCTTGGAGAGCGCGGCCCTTTCCGCTGAAGCAGGTGCGGCTGGGCGAAGGCCCTTTCAAAGAGGCCATGGAGGCGAATCAGAAGTATCTCCATTTCCTTCCTGCCGACCGCATGCTGCACACGTTCCGAGTGACGGCCGGTCTCCCGTCCAGCGCTGAGCCCATCGGAGGTTGGGAGAAACCGGATTGCGAAGTGCGTGGCCACTTCGCGGGAGGTCACATCCTGACCGCCTTCGCCCTAATGCACGCGGCGAGCGGCGACGAGACCCTCAAAGCCAAAGGCGATTACATGGTGGCCGAGCTGGCCAAGGTTCAGAAGGCTCTCGGCGGCGGCTATCTGGGTGCCTACCCGACGGAGTTCTACGATCGCCTGCGCGACGGCCGCAAAGTCTGGGCGCCGTTCTACACGCTGCACAAGATCCTCGCCGGGCATCTCGACATGTACCTGCACTGCGGGAACGGACAGGCGCTCGAGGTGGCCGAGAACCTGGCGCACTGGGTCGGGGAATGGACCCGGGCGTTGAGCGCCGAGCACATGCAGCGCGTGCTCGAGGTCGAGCACGGTGGGATGCTCGAAGTGCTCGCGGATCTCTACGCCGTGACCGGCAAACAAGAGTATCTCGATACGGCCAATCGCTTCGACCACCAGAAGGTCTTCAGCCCGCTAGCGGCGGGACGAGACGAACTGAAGGGGTTGCACGCCAACACCAACATCCCCAAGATCACCGGGGTGGCGCGTCGCTATGAACTCACCGGCGCCAAACGCGATTACGATATTGCCACCTACTTCTGGCGCCAGATCACCAGCCACCGGATGTACGCGAATGGCGGCACGAGTTGTGACGAGCACTGGCGCACCGATCCGGGTAAGCTGGCCAGCGAACTCACCAAGACCACCTGCGAGTGCTGCTGCGCGTATAACGTGATGAAGCTGACGCGCCACCTCTTCGGCTGGACGGCCGGCCCGAAGTACTTCGACTACTACGAGCGGGCACTCTTCAACCATCGCCTCGGCACCATCCATCCCGAGGATGGCGCGATGATGTACTTCGTGCCGCTGGCGTCCGGCTACTGGAAGTTCTTCAACTCGCCGCTTGACACTTTCTGGTGCTGCACGGGCACGGGCGTGGAGGAGTACTCGAAGCTCGCGGACAGCATCTACTTCCACGCCGTCGACAGCCTTTTCGTCAACCTCTTCATCGCCTCGGAGGTGAATTGGGCGGAGCGGGGAATTCGCCTGCGGCAAGCGACGATGTTCCCCGAAGAGGAAGGCACAGCGCTCACGGTCCAGGCCGAGAAACCCGTGTTCCTGGCCCTGAACATCCGCGTGCCTTATTGGGCGACGCAAGGCGTCGCGGTGAAGGTGAATGGCAAGCCGCAAAAGGTCGTGGCGCGGCCCGCCAGTTACATCACACTGCGCCGGAGATGGACGGACGGCGACAAGGTGGAAGTGAGCCTGCCCATGGCGCTGCACGTCCACGCGATGCCCGATGACGCGACGATCCAGGCGATGATGCACGGTCCGCTGGTGCTCGTCGGCCGGATGGGCATGCAGGGTCTGACGAGAGAGATGATGTACGGCGGGTACGACACGACTTTGGTGGGTGATCCGGTCCCTGCTCCGGAGATCGTCGGCGACAAGAAGAATCCTGTCGCCTGGGTCGAGCGCGTGGCGGGCGAGCCGCTGAGTTTTCGCGCCATCGGTCAGCCGCAACCGATTTCACTCGTGCCCTTCTACAAGCTCTGGGGTGAACGCTACGCGATCTACTGGAAGGTCAGAGTCTAGTCAGTCGGGTCCGTGAGGGAGGAGGTAAACGGAAGGGGCTTCGACCGACAATCCCAAACTCCATTTCAAATTGAGTTAACAGACTGGCGAATCTGCCGCCACATCTATTGTCTTCAGGCCATCAAAATCCAGGCCTCGAAGCTCGGCCAACTTCTCCCGGCCCCGCGTTAGGTTATCTGCGGCGCGACGGGCGCACCAGCCAGTACACAGGCAATCCGCAGAGGACGATGATGAAGCCGGGCCAGGTGGTCGTAGGGCGGTAGGCAAACAACGCGGCCACAATCGCCGCAGCGCCGGCAATGTACAGCGCCGGGATGACGGGATAACCGAAGGCGCGGTAGGGGCGCTCCGCATCGGGGCGAGTTTTCCGCAATCGGAACAGCCCCGCGATGGCAAGAATGTAGAAGATCAGCGCCGAAGAAATGACATAGTCCAGCAAGTTGCTGTAGAGATTTCCGTACCGGCCGGTGACGGGGTCGAAAGTGCGCGGCAGCACGAGCACGCAGGCCCAGATCCCCTGCGCCAGCAACGACCGTCCCGGAACGTGGGCTTGGTTCAAGACGCCAGCCGACTTGAAGAAGAGCCGGTCGCGGGCCATGGCGTAATACGCTCGCGCGCCGGCCAGAATCAAGGTGTTGTTGCAGCCAAAGGTGGACACCATGATGGCGAGCGCCATGAGGACCGTTCCGGCCCCGGGAAAGATCGCCTGGAGCGTTGCAGTCGCAACCCGATCCGACGGCGCCTGCTGAATCGCCGTGAGCGGAAGCGTCATCAGGTAGGCGACGTTGGCCAAAAGATACAGCGCGATAACGATGATGCTGCCGATGGCGAGGGCAAGGGGAAGGGTGCGCTGCGGATTTTTGACTTCATCGGCGGCGAAGGTCACGTCGTGCCAGGAGTCGGCGGCGAAAAGCGAGCCCGTCTGCGCCACGCAGATGGCGATGATGACGCCGAAGAGAATGCTGGCGTCGAGTCCCGTCGAAATGGGAGTGTACCCCCGCGGCGTCCACCAATCGGCGAAGTTGGCGACGAGCGCTTCGGCGTTTCGCCCCACCAACACCCCGAGGACGATGAGCGCCAGCAGGGCGCCAGTCTTTGCGGTCGTGAAGATGTTCTGAACGATTTTCCCGTACACCAGGCCGCGCGCGTTCGTCCAAGTGAGGAGGGCGATACTCAGGATGGCGAGCAACTGCGCCGTCGAAAGCGAGAGGGCATAACCGGACGAGATGTGGATGGGGGAAACGAGGTAGTTGTCCTCAGCGATGCGGGGAAACAAAACCCCGGTGAAACGCGCGAAGGCCACCGCCACGGCGGCGATGGTTCCCGCCTGGATGACCGCGAAGAGCGTCCAGCCGTAGAGAAAGCCCAGGATGGGCGCGAAGGCCTCCCGCAGGTAGATATACATGCCGCCCGCACGCGGCATCATGGAGGCGAGCTCGCCATAGGAAAGCGCTGCGGCGACGGTCAGGACGCCGGTGAGCAGCCAGCCCACCAAGACGCCGCCAGGACTGCCGGTCAGCCGCGCCATCTCAGCCGAGACGATGAAGATGCCGGAACCGATCATCGCCCCGACCACAGCCATGACGGAGTCGAACAGCCCCAGCCCGCGAAGGAAGCCGGTGTCCGAGGAAGTTGGCCCCTGAGTTTCGGCCGGAAGGGCAGGATTGGCCATCAAATCTCCATGCCGGGGATGAGGCGATCCGGAGGGGAATCTTCGCCCGGCGGCGGTTCAGGCTCAGAAGAGATTCCGCGCGACCAGCAGGGTGTTGGCCGGGCGCTCCGCCAAGCGCCGCATGAACCACGGGAACCAACAGTCCCCGTAAGCAATCAACACGATGGACTTCCAACCTTCCTGCGCCAACTGAAGCTGCAAAGCGCGTTGAATGCCGTAGAGCATCTGAAATTCCAGCGGCTCATTCTTGCCCCTGCCGTTCGACTGCACCCAGGCTTGGATGCGACGAATGAGCCTGGGGTCGTGTGTCCCGATCGCCGCGCGCACGCCCGCACGCCGGGCTTCCTCGCTCAGGAGACGCTTCGCCAGCGCGAAGTAATTCTCGTCGATATCCCTTTTTCGCGGAATGGCTATTTCGGGTGGCTCGCGATAGGCTCCCTTCACAAGGCGGATCGCGGCGCCTAGCGGAATCAGTGACTCCAGATCCTTTTCGGTTCGATAGAGGTAAGCTTGCACACAGACGCCCACGTTGGGGTAGGCAGCGCGCGCGCGGTGGAATAGCTCCAAGGTCGCGTTGACGTAATGGCTGCCCTCCATATCGATCCACACGACGCTCTCTCGGCCTGCGTGCTCGATGAGCTTGGCGAGGTTCGCGAACGCGAGCTGAGGGTTGAGGTCCAGCCCGAGGTGCGTCAGCTTCACCGAGATTTCCGTTTGGAGGCCGGACTCCCGAATGCGCTCGAGGACCATGGCGTAGTGGTTGGTGACCTGGTCGGCTTCGCTGGCCTCGGTAACGTTCTCGCCTAGGTATGTGAACACGGTCCCGAGGCCTTGGTCGCGCAGCTCGGCGGCGGCCTTGAGCGCGTCGCTGACGTTTTCACCCGGCATGAATCGCGAGACGCTCTTGCGCACAAACCAGAACCGCGGTGCCCGCCGGCGTAGCCAGAGGCTTTCGGACCCGGCCAGAAGCACGCTACGCATCACATTCATCTAGCTCTTACCTCATAGCCCCGAACGATTCTGTTGTGTGTCCCGCGCGGGAGGGCGCCGGGCCACCTGCGGAAAGCCTAGATTGTATACACTCAATCGCCCAGGAATGGAATGAGGTCTTACGCTTTCACACTGGTCCCGCCGAGCGGGAAAAGAACCTTGTTCTCGAGACAAATACCCGAGATCCTTCGTTGTCCGTCCTCTGACAGACTCCTCACGATGACGAGCGCGCCGCAATCATCAGCATCCAGCTAAAAGGCCGTGTGCTCGGTGCGCGCGATAATCTCGTTCTGCAGCGCCGTCGTGAGATCGCAGAAATAGTCGCTGTAGCCAGCAACGCGCACGATCAGGTCGCGATGCTTCTCCGGATGCGCTTGCGCGGCCCGCAGCGTCTCCGCCGTCACCACGTTGAACTGAATGTGATGCCCGTCGAGCTTGAAGTAGGCGCGCACCAGATGGGCGAGGTTCTCGATGCCACGTTCGTTCGCCAGGAGTTGCGGAGTGAACTTCTGGTTGAGTAGCGTGCCGCCGGTGCGCGCGTGATCAATCTTGGCTGCGGATTTCAATACGCTCGTCGGCCCATGTCGATCCGCGCCCTGCACAGGCGAAATGCCTTCTGAAACGGGCTCCCACGCCTTGCGCCCATCGGGAGTCGCGCCCACCATAGAACCGAAATAGACGTGGCAGGTAGTCGAGAGGTAGTTCACCCGGTACGTGCCGCCCTTGGTGTTTGGGCGCCCGTTCACTTCGGCATAGAAGGCCTCGAAGACATCGGCGAGGATTCTGTCGGCGTATTCGTCATCGTTTCCATACTTCGGCGTCTTGTTCCAGAGCCGCAGGCGCGTCTTCTCATCGCCCTCGAAATCCTTCGAGAGCGCCGCGAGGAGTTGGTCCATCGTCATTGTCCTGTGATCGAAGACGTGGTGGCGGATCGCCGCCAGGCTGTCGGCGCAGGTGCCGGGACCGACGCCCATAATGTACGTCGTGTTGTAGCGCGGACCGCCGTCGTTGTAGTCCTTGCCCTTCGTGATGCAGTCATCGATCAGAATCGAGAGGAAGGGCGCGGGCAGGTGCCGCGCGTAGAGCCGCTCGATGACGTTGTTCCCTCGCACCTTGATATCGATGAAGTGGTGCAACTGGCGCCGGAAGGCTTCGAACACTTGCTGGTATGAGTCGAACGTGCGGGGATCACCCGTCTCGATTCCGATCTTCGTTCCTGTGCGCGGATCAACCCCGTTGCAGAGCGCAACTTCCAGGACCTTGGGGAGGTTGAAATAGCCGGTGAGGATGTAAGCCTCTTTGCCGAAGGCCCCAGTCTCGACGCACCCCGAAGTCCCGCCCGCGCGGGCATCCTCGATCGATTTCCCCTGTCGCAGCAACTCCTCCACCACCAGGTCAGCGTTGAAGACGGAAGGCTGACCCCAGCCTTGACGGATGATTTCTCCACCGCGTTTGAGGAAGTGGTCGGGATTCTTTTTGCTGAGCTGGAGGTTCGATGACGGCTGCAGCAAGCGCATCTCTTCGACGACGTCGAGCATCAGGTAAGTCACTTCGTTGACGCCGTCCGAGCCGTCGGGCCGCAGGCCGCCCAGGTTGATATTGGCAAAGTCAGTGTAGGTGGCGCTTTCGGCCGCCGTGACGCCCACCTTGGGCGGCGCGGGCTGGTTGTTGAACTTGATCCACAGACACTGGAGCAGTTCGCGCGCCTGCTCGCGCGTCAGTGTCCCGGCGGCGAGCCCTTGCTGGTAGAAAGGGTACAAGTGCTGATCGAGGCGCCCCGGACAAAAGGAGTCCCAGGTGTTCAGTTCGGTGACCACACCCAGGTGAACAAACCAGTAAGCCTGCAGGGCCTCCCAGAAATCGCGCGGGGCGTGCGCCGGCACGTGCTGGCACGCTGCGACGATCTTCTCGAGCTCAGCGCGGCGGCGAGGATTGCCTTCGGTCGCCGCCACCTCGCGAGCCTTCTCGGCGTGCCGCCGGGCGAAGCAGATGACGGCGTCGGCGGCGATGGCCATCGCTTGCAGCTCTTCCTGCTTGCTGAGCGCTTCCGGGTCGTTGTAGAAGTCGAGCTTCGCGAGGCTCGCGGCGATTTGGGCTTTCAGGTCGAGCAAACCCTGGCGGTAGATGACGTCGCCCAGAACCGTGTGCCCGGGGGCGCGCTGCTCCATGAACTCCGTGTAAAGCCCCGCCGCGTACGCATCTTTCCACTCCGGCGTCATTTCCTGGAAAATCAGCTCCCGCATCGAGCGGCCTTCCCAGAAGGGAATGATCTGCTCTTCCTGGATGAGCCGCGCTTCCTCCGGCACGCAGTAGGCGATCTTCTCGCGCGTGTGAAGGATTTCAAAATCGTTGCGGCTGTGGCAGCAGAGTTCGGGAAAGGTGGGAGCGCCTTTCGGGCGCGGGCCCCGCTCGCCCACGATCAGTTCATCGTCTCCGATATAGATCGTCTTGTTTTCCATGACGTGCTGGAACGCTTTCGCGCGGAGCAGCGGAGCCGAGGCGATCCGCGCGGTGCGGTAGAAATCCGTGATCAGAGCGGCGCGCTCGATGGCAAGCCACGGCTTGGTGTTCAGGCTTTGTTGGCGCAATTTGGCGACGCGTTCGTTCATCCTCATCAGCCTCCGACCTGGACGGTGAAGCCCTCGCGCTCGAAATCGCGGGCGATTTCCCGGAGGTGTTCTTCCGGAGGAGGTTCGAGGCCTTCCAGCAAGTAGGGCATTCCGAGCCGCGTGTACTTCTCCACCCCGATGCGATGGTAAGGCAGCAGGTCGATGCGTCTCAGGCCCAGCCGGGTGAGAAACGATCTCATCCGAGGGAGGTTCTCACTCCCGTCGTTGACCCCCGGAATAACGGGGAAACGAATGATGATCGACTTGCCTTGGCGGGCCAGAGCTTCCAAGTTTTCCAGGATGACGTCGTTCCGTACTCCCGTGTGTTTCAGGTGGTCCGCGGAGTCAAGCATCTTGAGGTCGAACAGAAACAAATCGATCTTTTCACTCAGGCGGAGGAGCAGTTCCTGGTCCGCATAGCCGCAGCTAT
>Ga0073934_10008953_pt1 | contig 13065 bp, 8 predicted proteins | sample LarsenN4metaG_FD_76834 | JGI IMG/M metagenome (GOLD analysis project Ga0073934, IMG submission 76834) | Hot spring sediment bacterial and archeal communities from British Columbia, Canada, to study Microbial Dark Matter (Phase II) - Larsen... ...
CCGCGCGCGGCGCCTGGCTCTTCTTTCTCCACGCCGACACAACGATTGAAGCCGCATGGGCGGCGGAAGCGCTGGCGCTGATCGAAAGCGGCGAGGCGAGGGCTGGCGTCTTCACGCTGCGATTTGACGCCGAAGGGGCGGCGCCCGCGCTGGTCGCCGCCGGGGCGATGATCCGTACACGGCTTTTTCTGTCGCCCTATGGCGACCAGGGGCTGCTGATTTCGAGGCGGCTTTATGACGCCGTCGGCGGATACAAGGACCTGCCGCTCTTTGAAGACGTCGATTTCATTGAGCGGCTTGTCCGCGCGAAAGGGCGGCGCGCGCTGATGATCCTAAAATCAAGAGCGACGACTTCGCCCGATCGTTACTTGCGCGAGGGCTATGCGCGCCGCGTGTTGAAGAACGCCATGTGTCTTGCGATGTACAAGGCGGGGGTCGCGCCCGAGAAGATCGCCGGCTTTTACCAATGAGGGGCGTCGTCGTCATCTTCGTCAAGGCGCCGATCGCCGGCCGCGTGAAGACGCGGCTCGCCCGCAATCTCGGCCCGGCGCGCGCGGCGGCGCTATTTCGCTGCCTGACGCGCCAGACGATCGCCGAGGCCTCGAAGGGCGATTGGCGACTTGTCCTTGCGATTGATCCGCCCGCGGCGATGCATGGCTTTTCGACCGTTTGGCCGCCGCATTTGCAGCGTCGCCGCCAGGCGCGCGGCGATCTCGGCGCGCGCATGGCGGCCGCGTTCGCGTCGGCACCGAAGGGTCCGGTCGTCATCATCGGCGCCGATGCGCCCGGCTTTCGCGCGCGCCATCTTCGACAGGCGTTTCGCGCCCTTGCCGGGAACGACGCCGTTTTCGGACCGACGGACGACGGCGGCTATTGGCTGATCGGGCTTTCGGGCTGGCGCGCCGCGCCGAATATCTTCAAGGGCGTGCGTTGGTCGACGCGTCACGCCTTGGCAGATTCGGCGGCGAGCCTGCCGAAGACTTTCCGGACGGCGCTTATCGACCGGCTTCGCGATATCGATGACTTCGCGGATTTGAAGGCGCTCGGACCGCGCGCCATGCGCCGCTCGGTCGCAAGGCTTTAGGGCGCCGCCCGGAATTGCTCCAACCTTGCCAATTGCGTATCGTCCGCCCGCCGCAGCTCGCCGGCTTGAAACCGACGAGGCAACGAGCGGCCAAATCGGGACAAGAGGAACTCCAATGGCGATTTTCACGCATATGGTCGTCGGCACCAACGACCTCGAACGATCGAAGAAATTCTATAACGCGGCGCTCGGGGCCATCGGCCTTAAAAGCGTCGGGCCGATGGGCGCGAACGGCCATATGTGGGGCAAGGACGGCCCTGAGTTTATTGTCACGAAGCCGGCGAACGGCCTTCCGGCGACCTACGCCAATGGCGGGACGATCGGATTCGCCGCGCCGAACCGCAAGGCGGTGCACGCCTTTCATGAGGCGGGCCTTGCGAATGGCGGGACCGACGAAGGAAAGCCGGGGCCGCGAAGCTTCACGCCGACCGCCTATGCGAGCTATCTCCGCGATCCCGACGGCAATAAGATCTGCACCTACTGCTTTGCGGCGGAATAAGCGCGCTGAAATCAAGTTCGGGTCGATAGACGCGATTTGAGGATCGCGCCTGACGATCGGGCGCCTTGACCTTCAATGGCGCGCGGTCTCGAATGGCCGCGCGCTTTCTTGTACGGAGCGTCGTTGATGGCGAGACTATTCGGGCTTGCGACGCTCGCGCTCATTGCGCTCGCCGCCGCTGTTTTCTTTTTCGTCGTTCCAAAGCGGGTTGATGGGTCGCTGAACAAGATCGTTCCGCATACGGCCTTTGAGATCGGCGACGACGCGCGGGCGCTGCATGGCGGGCTCCGCCTTGCGGATCTTCATGATGATGCGCTCCTCTGGGACCGCGATTTCGCCATGCGCAACAAGCGCGGGCACACGGACGCCCCTCGGCTGATCGAAGGCGGCTATCGGCTGCAGGTCCTTGCCGCCGTCACCAAGACGCCGAAAAACCTCAATTACGACCGCAATACGGGCGACACCGACAATATCACGCCGCTTGTGATCGCGCAGCGCTGGCCTCTTAAAACCTGGACGAGCCTTGCCGAGCGGGCGCTGCATATCGCGCACCGCGCGGAAGGCGCCGCGCGACGGTCGAACGGCGCCGTCAAGCTTGCGCGGTCAAAGAGCGATCTTGCGCTCGACAATCCGCTCACCATCGTCCTTGCGACCGAAGGCGCGCACCCGCTTGAAGGCAGGATCGAAAACATCGACCGGCTCTATGGCGCAGGCTATCGCGTTCTCGGGCTTCATCACTTCTTCGACAACGAACTTGGCGGCTCGCTGCACGGCGTCTCGGGCGGCGGGCTCACCGACTTCGGGCGCGAGGCGGTCACGGCCGCCGTCGCGAAAGGCATGATCATCGATCTTGCGCACTCATCGGAAGCCGTCGTCCGCGACGCGCTCGCGGTCAATGATCGGCCGATGATCGTCTCGCACACCGGCCTTCGCGGCCACTGCGACAGCCCGCGAAATCTTCCTGACGATCTCATGCAGGAGATCGCCGCGCGCGGCGGGCTGATCGGCGTCGGCTTCTGGGACGGCGCCGTCTGCGAGGCGAGCATTGCGGCGATCGTCGACGCGATTTCTTATGCTGTCCGCCTGGTCGGCGCCGACCGCGTCGCGCTCGGCTCGGATTTCGACGGGGCGACGACAGTTCCCTTCGACGCGTCGGAGGCGGCGGCGCTGACGGACGGTCTCGTGAGCGCTGGCGTCGACGAAGCGACGATCCGCGCGGTGATGGGCGAAAACGCAATCCGGTTCTTCAAGGACAATCTGCCAACGGAATGACGCCGATCCCTATTCGCACGCCGCAGCGGCGTTCCTTTCAAGAGGTCCTCACGGCCGATTATCATCGGTCGAGCGCTGCGGCGGACGGATAGGGGCCTCTCCGGAGCCTGGGGGAACCGCTGCGCGCCACCGCTAGAGCTTCGCGCCATGATTCGGAATCATGGCGCTTGCTCTAGTCTTTGATTGTCGCGGCGTTTACGCGCTGAAGCGCGCACACTTCAGCGCACGCCGCTCTAAAAGTTCACGCGTACCGACAACGCGTATCGGCGGCCGACGGGGTCGTAATACTCCGGCGCGAAATTGCCGACTTTATTGAAGGCCGTGATCGCGGGCTCCGTGTCGGCGATGTTCTTGACGCTCGCCTGCACATAGGCGGCATCGGTGACGTCGAAGCGGATCGTCGCGTCGACATAAAGCGCCGGCGGGATGCGCGCTTCCGGGATATCCGATTGTCGCGTGAGCGCGCGTCCGCGGCGGTTCGCATAGACGACAAACGTCCAGCGGCCGGCGTCAAGGCCGGCTGACGCGAGCGTGCGATGCCGCGGAAAGTCAATGAGGCCGTCCCGGCGCTCGACGCCGCCGTCCGGGTATTCGGTGACGACCTTGTCCGTATAGGTGTGGAGTGCGCTCACCCAGACCGAATCGGCGAACGGCAAGAACGCCGGCTCCGCCGCGTAGCGGAATTCGAGATCAAGCCCGCGCCAGGAATAGGCGCCCGAATTCTGCATCAGGCTGTCAAAGGAGGCGATCTGGCGGGTCGCCGGATCGCGAACGATGAGCGGCGCGCCGGTTCGCGGATTGTCGCCGCAGGCGGGACTTGAAAAGCCGACGCTCGCAAAACAGGCGCCGATGACGTCGCCGAATTCGGAAATCGCGTCCTTGACTTCGAAATCGAGCCATGTCGCCGTCAGCTGCATCCTCCCCGGGATCGCCGAGAGGCGTTCGGTCGGCGAAATCGTGACGCCATAGGCGGCGCTTCTCACCCTTTCAGGTTCGAGGTTCGGGTTGCCGTAGCCGGTCGCCGATGCGAGCGGGGCGGTCTGGGCAAAGCCCGGGAAGACGCCAAGCGGCCCGGCGCTCGCGCAGTTCGCGCTTTCGGCCGGCGTCTGTTTTGACGGCGCCAGGCCGCAAGGGTCGACGAAGCTCGTTTCAAGCGTCGGCCCGATGGTGAAAAGCTCGATAAGGTCTGGGGCGCGCTCCCCGATATGCTGGCGCGTGAAAAGCGCGACGCCCGGCGCCGGGCGCCAGTCGAGCCCGGCCTCGAAATTGAACGACGCGTCGAACCGCGACGACTTCATCGCGCGGACCGCGAGAGAGGCGTCGACCTCCCCCGGAGGACCGTCGGACCGGAAGAGCGGCGCGTCAATTTCCGTATACGCCTCAATCGAAGTCGCCGACTCCGAGAAATCGGCGCCGCCGACATAGCCGGCGGGCGCGGCGCCCGCAGGAACCTCATCATCGTCGCTGAGGATCGCGCGGCGAAGTTCGACGCCCGCCGACACGCGGCCGTCGAAATCCTCCTTGAAACGGAGCGGCCTCGTCGCGGCCGCCGCGATTTCGTGCTCTTCGATCGCGACCGTCCGGCGAATTTCCGGAATGCGGATGAAATCAAGCGCCGCGGCGGAGATTTCGGGAGTCGAGAAAAAGTCGACCGGACTGCACCCTTGCGTCGCCGCGCACTGCGCCGGGTCAAGCGCTATTCGAAGCCGGTTGTTGTCGACGCGGTCGGCGTCGCGCGTGACGACGCGATTATGCGCAAATCGGTAGGTCAGGCCGAAACGGCCCGTCTTCGCGTCGCCCGCCTCGACGCCGATCGCCGCGTCGACATATCGCCGGTCGATCTGATGGCGGCGCGGACCGAGTTCAGCGTAACGATGATCGAAGACGACGCTCGTCGCGGACGCGCCGAACGCCGTCGCCGCGAGATCCTTGACGGATTGCGGCAGGAAGGGATTTGAAAGCGGAATGACGGCGGCGTCGCCCGCGACCGGATCGACGCCGCGCGCGCGCGTCGCCGGCAGCGGCGCAAGGGCGTTGTCCGACGCCGAAATTCCCGCATCGCCCTCAATGAAGAAGCGCCAATCGTCGCCGATATCGCGCGCATAGGAAAGGCGGCCGAGCAAGCGGTCGTTCGGGATCACGACGTTCTGCCAGGCCGCCCAATTGTAGAGCTGGTCAAGCGCGCCGACGAACGGCGCGATCGTTCCGTCCGCCGCCGGAACGTAAGAGCGCCTTCCCGGGAACGGCGCAAACGAGCCGTCCGAAAGAATGACGCCGCCGAATGTTCCGCGATCGGTGATGGAGCTCTGGCCGAAACCGGGGAGAAACGCCGCCGCCGGCGGGGTCCCCCAATAGCCGTTCAGGCCGAAGCCGTAAGGAACGGCGCTGAAGCTGCGGTCGGCGCCGATGAGGCCTTCGTTGCGCGTCGCGTTAAGCCCGATCGCAAGATTTCCCGCTTCGCCGACTTCGAACCCGGCGAGCGCGTGCAGCGAAATCTCCTCGCTGTCGCCTCGTTCCGAAATGCCGAGCCTTGCGCCGGCGTCAACGCCGATGAAGTCCGATTTCGTGACGAAGTTGATGACGCCGGCGACCGCTCCTGCGCCATATCGCGCGCCGCCCGGCAGGTTTTGAACTTCGATCCTTTCGAGGAACGGTTCGGCGACCGAATTGAGATCGACGCCGCCGACGGAACTGATGCCGCCGGGCGTGATTGTCCGCCGGCGGCCGTTCACCAGCACCATCGTGCGCTTCGGCGACAGGCCGCGAAGGTCGGCGAGGTTGACGCCCGCGGTCGCGCCGTAAAGCGCCGTATTCGAGGATGTGAACGAAGCGAGCGATTGCGGCAGGTCGTAGATCGCTTCGGCCGGCGACGTGACGCTCAGATAGGCGAGCTCCTCGGCGTTGATGTCAAAGAGCCGCTTCGAGCCTGTCGCCGCGCTCGGCGCTGGCGCGGCCCCGATGACGAGAATGGTGTCGATCGGCGCGTCCAGCGCCGGCGCGGTGTCCGCGGCGACATAATGCGCCGCGTTGTCGGCGGCGTGCGTGATCGCGAACGTGTTTCCGGCGACCTTGTGCAAATCAAGTCTGATGGATCTCAGCTCGTCGCGGAGCTTCGCCTCCGGCGATTTTGACGCATCGACCGGCCTTATTTGCGCGTCGGCGAGAAGCCGGCTGTCGAATACGAAGGACATGCCGAGCGCGCGGCGGAGCTGGTCGAGCACCACTTCAACCGGAAACAGCGCCGGCGCGCCGCTCGGCGCTTGAGGCGACGGCGACATCGCCGTCGACAATTCTACGCCCGCCGGCCGTTCCTGCGCGCGCGCGGGCGGCGCGAGGGCCGCGACGCACGCGCACGACATGAGCGACAGGCGAAGGGCGAGGGTCACGGTGTCCGCGCCTCGCGAAGAACTGTGCGCGCCGGCTCGTCGCGGCTTTCAAGGCCGAAGATCAGGGCGAGCGCCGTCACCGCCGTTGCGCGATCCTTGATGTCGAATTCGCCGGTGACCGGGAGATCGCCGAGGCGTTCGTCTTCGAGGATGATCGGCGTTTCAAAATGGCGGTTGAGGGTTGCGACGACATTCCGCAGCGGCTCTTCGTGGAACCGCGCCTTGCCGGTCCTCCAGGCAAAGACGAGGGTCGGATCAAACCGTGCGACGGCGCCGGCGCTCCCATCGGCTCCGATCCTGACGGCGTCGCCCGCAAGGAGCGTCACCTCAAGCCCATTAAGCGGCTTGACGGCGACGACGCCGGTCAGGACGTTCACCGTCGCGCCCTCGCCGAACGCCGCGACGTTGAACGACGTGCCCGTCACCGCGACGTCGGCCAGTCTCGTCTTCACGATGAAGGGACGCTCGCGGTCCTTCTCGACATTGAAAAACGCCTCGCCCTGTTCGATCTCGACCGACCTTGAGGCGGCGTTGTAGGCGATGGTGATGCGCGAATTCGTGTTGAGTTCGATCTCGCTGCCGTCGGCGAGCGCGATTTTCTCGGATTCGCCAATCGCCGTCTCATAGGCGACCGGCGCCGGCGAGCCGCCGCGTCCGCTAAGGTGCAGCGCAACGACGCCGGCGACCGCGAAGACCGCAAGCGAGGCCGCAATGAGGGTCGCCCGCCTTCCGCCCGAACGTTCTTCGCTTGCGGCCGCGTCGCGCAACTGGTCCTCGAATTCGGCCTCGAGCAGCGCCTCGCCTGCGGCGTCGACCCGCTCGAGCGCGCGCTCGACTTCCGCGAAGGCGCGCCGGTTTTCAGCTGACGACGCAAGCCATTCCTCGAACGCGCGTCGTTCGTCCGCGTTCATTGCGCCCGAATGTTTTCGGGCCATCCAGCGGTCGGCGGCGTCGCGCGCGAGCCCCGCCGCATCGTCTTTTGTGAGCCTCTCGATCATGTCGCACTCTTCTTGTTGTTGAACGCAACCTGCGCCTATCGCCGGGTTCGCCTGTTTGGCAGGTGAACGATGTTGGCCGGCCGACCGGTCTCTTCAGCCGCCTCTCGCAGCGCTTTCAGCGCGGCGATGATGTATTTTTCGACGCTGCTCTCGGAGACGCCGAGGATCGCCGCGATCTCGCGGTAGGTTTTTTCCTCAAAGCGGCTCAGCACAAAGGCGCGGCGCGCCTGCATCGGCAAAGACTCGAGCGCGCGCACGGAGGCGGCGATCTCCTCCCGCGCGACCGCCGCAGATTCCGGCGACGGAGCCGAACAGGCGATTTGCTCGATCGGATTTTCAGCGCCGTTCGACGCAGCATCGGATCTGACCGCCTGCATGCGTTTTCGCGCGCGAAACTCGTTGGCGGCGAGGTTCGCCGCCGTCTTGAAGATCAGCGCCTGGAGATTGTCGATCGGCTGCGTCTGCGCATATCGCCAGACCCGAAGATAGGCGCTTTGCGCGATGTCGCGCGCGGTGTCGATGTCGCCGAATTTGCGGGCGAGCCAACGGACGAGCATCTTGTCATGCCGCCTGAAGGCGCGATCGATCTCAGCCACATCGACCGATGCGGGTGGGCCGTTCAACCTGTCGCCGAAATCAGCCACGCGCTCAAACCCATCACTAGGACGCGCGCGCCAAAGCGCGCGACGCCGCTCGAATGCCGCCGCCTCCAGATCCTTGCGCCGCGCCTTTGTCCCCGTTGAGGGGTTTTCATGGCCCGGTGTCTGAAGGTCGTGACATCGATGGTGAGCCCGTCGATAGTCCTCCAGTTAGACTGGTCGGAATGTGGTGAAGACATTCCGACCGCTTTTTGGAGCTTAGCGCCCAAATACGAAGAGGCGCAATGCATCCCTCAAATTAATCTGTTGCCGGAACGCAACAACCTCAACGTCATCCCAAATCGAGACTGAGGGTCCGGCGCGACGCGCTGTCTCACCCGATGCGCAGGGCGAAGACGGACCAGACCCATCTGGCCCGAAGGCCCGGGAGCGCGCCGTCAAAACGCCAACTGGCGAACCTCAACTGGATAGGGGCTTACATGCACAAAAACACAATCAATCGACGGGAGAGCGGGCTCTTGTCGCGCGCCTCGGTATTCGCGCTCGCGGCCGCGGTCGCGCCGCAGTTCGCGCAGGCGCAAGATGCGGTCGATGATGAAATCATCGTTACGGGTTCGCGCATTCCCTCCGCCAACGCGGCGTCAGCGACCCCGGTTACGACGATCGGCAATGTCGAATTCGACATCCGCGGCACGAACCGGGTCGAGGATCTTGTCAACACGCTGCCGCAAGCCTTCGCGGCGCAAGGATCGAACACGTCGAACGGCGCATCCGGTACGGCGCAAGTGAGCCTGCGCGGCCTCGGGCCGACGCGCACGCTCGTTCTAGTCGACGGGCGCCGCCTTCAATACGGCACCTCGATTCCAACCGGCGGCGCAGTCGCCCCTGACCTGAACCAGATTCCGTCCGCGCTGGTGGAGCGCGTTGAAGTGCTCACCGGCGGCGCCTCGGCCGTTTACGGCTCGGATGCTATCGCCGGCGTCGTCAATTTCATCATGATTGACGATTTCGAAGGCGTTCGCATCGACGCCCAAGCTGGCGGCTATCAGCACTCGAATAACAATCAGGCGGCCCAAGATCGCCTCAACCTCCGAAATTTCGACGTTCCGGAAAAAGGCGTCTTCGACGGCGAAGGTCAGGAAATCACGCTGATAGTCGGCGCGAATTCGGAGGATGGCCGGGGCAACGTCACGATGTACGCCGGCTATCGCAATAACGACGCGATCTTGCAGGCGGATCGCGACTATTCCGCCTGCGCCTACGGCGGCGGAACCCCGAACTTCGTCTGCGGCGGTTCGGGAACGTCGCCGAACGGAACATTCGCATCCCCAAATGGCACATGGACGCTCGACGAAAACGGCCCCGGCAACACGTTCCGTCCGACCGACGCGTTCACCAACGCCCTGTCGGCGGACGCCTACAACTACGCGCCGACCAATTTCTATCAGCGGCCTGACGAACGCTACGTCCTCGGCGCCATGGGCAAATATCAGATCAACGACCATGTCGAGGTTTATTCCAGCGCCGCCTTCTATGATTATAAGTCGGACGCGCAGATCGCGTTCTCCGGAACGTTCTTTGAAACCTCGACGGTCAATTGCAACAACCCGCTGATCGGCACTACGCCGAACACAGTCGGCGTCAGCCAGCTTGACTACATTTGCGGCGACGGCACGGCCGGCTCGGGCGTTACGACCGGCTCGGCGACGCTCTATCCCGGCAAGCGTCTCGTCGAAGCCGTGCCGCGCAACGATTCGATCCGCCTTACGAGCTTCCGGATCATGGCCGGCGTCCGCGGCGAAATCTTGGAGGGTTGGAACTACGACGCCTTCTTCCAATACGGGAATACGCACAACGCGCAGCAATATGAGGGCGACGTCTCGATATCTCGCCTGAAGCGAGCGATGAACGTTGTCGACGTCGGCGGCGTTCCGACCTGCCAGTCGGTCATAGACGGTTCCGATGTCAATTGCGTGCCGCTCAACATCTTCCAGATCGGCGGCGTCGATCAGGCGCAAGCCAACTACATCTCCGTTCCATCCTTCCAGGACGGCAACACGCGACAATATAACGGCCAGATCAACCTCGCCGGCGATCTCGGCGAATATGGCATCAAGTCGCCGGCCGCTGAGGAAGGAGTTGGGGTCGCCTTCGGCATGGAATGGCGGAAGGATCAGCTCGATTACCGTCCCGATCTTCTCTTCGCCACCGGCGATCTTGCCGGCCAGGGCGGGTCGACGCCGCCGGTTTCGGGCGAGATCGAAACGACAGACTTCTTCGTTGAAGCGAACATACCGATCGTCTCAGGTCAGGCGTTCGCAGAAAGCTTTGCGATCCAGGGCGGCTATCGTCACTCCGACGTGTCGACCTCCGGCGCCTACTCGGCATGGAAAATCACCGGCGACTGGCAGGTTGTCCCGGAGTTCCGCGTTCGCGGCGGCTGGCAGCGGGCGGCTCGCGCGGCCAACGTGATCGAGGCGTTCGCGCCGCAGTTCACGGGACTGACGACGTTGCAGACCGGGGCTAACGGTCTTTCCGATCCGTGTGCGGGCGCGGCTCCAACCGCTCCTTTTGCGCAGTGCGCAAACACCGGCGTCTCGGCCGCGCAATACGGCTCAATCGCATCGAGCCCGGCGCATCAGTACAACGCTGTATTCGGCGGCAATCCGAATTTGAGGCCGGAAGTTTCAGATACGTATACGGCAGGTGTCGTGCTGACGCCCGATTTCGTGCCCGGCAACCTGTTCGTGTCCGTGGACTATTTCAACATCACTGTTGAGGATTTCATTGGGACGATCAGCGGCGCGACCGCCATGTCGCAATGCCTTGTGACCGGCGATCCGACGTATTGTACGCTTATCCAGCGAAACGCCGCCGGCAACCTCTGGATTGGCACCGGCCAGTTCATCGCGACGAACACGAATACGGGTTCGCTAAAGACAACCGGCATCGACCTCAACGCAAACTGGGGCTTTGATTTCGACGAGCTGGGACTCGGCGATGCAGGCGCTCTCACGTTTGACCTCGTCGGCAGCTACCTGATCGATCTGATCGTCGAGCCTCTGCCGGGTCTTGCGAAAACCCAGTGCGCGGGCCTTTACGCTGGGATCTGCAGCAACGCCGTTTTCTCGGGTTCGCCGAACCCCGCCTGGCGGCACAAGCTGCGGACGACGTGGGAGATGCCGATCGGCGTCGATGCGACGGTCACCTGGCGCTATTTCTCCTCCGTCGATCTTCTCGGCGGAGTGCCTGGCAACGGAAACCTCAACAACACGTTGTCGAGCCGCAACTACATCGACCTCGCAGCTTCCTATAACCTTCGCGAGAACTGGAACGTCCGGGTTGGCGTCAACAACTTGCTGGACAAGGATCCGCCGCTCACGTCGCAAACCGACGGATTCCAGAACGGAAACACCTACCCGCAAACATGGGACGCGCAGGGCCGATACATCTTCGTCGGCACGACGATCGACTTCTAGCGCGCCGGGGGCGCAAAAGCGGGGACCCGGTTCGGCGCGAAATGGCGCGCTGTAACAATGCTTCGATCGTCGGGCGCGATATAGGAATCGCGTCCGGCGACCCAAGCCCAAGAAACGACGCTGTTGCGGCGGCGGGCCTTAGGGGCCCGCCGTTTTCATTCTAACGGAATGGTCGCGTCGTCGCCGCGGCGCTCGACCTGAAGCGATTTCGCCTAAACGCCGAACCAGTGCGTCCGGTCATCGGGCGCGACATTCCCGCCGCAGATGATCGAGGCCGAGCGCTGCGCGCGGCGCGCGGCGGCGTCCTTGACGGCGGCGGCGACGCCGGCGGCGCCTGCGGGCTCGGCGATTATCCCCGTCGCGCGATGAAGGGCCCGCATGGCGCGGAGGATTTCAGCGTCCGAGACAAGCACGAAATCGTCGACCCGCGCGACGAGTTCGGCGACTGAGGCCTCGACCGGCGCTCTGATGGCGATGCCGTCCGCGAACGTATCGACCTTTTGCGTTTCGATCGGGCGCCGCGCCCGCCAGGAAAGGGCGTAGGACGCGGCGCCCTCGGCGCAAACGCCGATGACTGCGACATCCGGCCGCGCGTTTTTAAGCAAGGCGCTGATCCCGTTGATCAGCGCGCCGCCGCCAACCGCGACATAGATTGCATCGAAATCCTCTTCCGCCATTTCGAGCGCGATGACGCCGGCGCCTTCGGCGATTTCCGGGAACGCGGCGTCCTCGACAAAGGGGAGATCGGCGTCGCGGGCGAACGCCGTCGCGGCGGCGTTTGCGGCGTCGAAATCGCCGCCTTCGAGGCGGACTTCAGCGCCGAGTTCTTTCATCCGCGCGACTTTCAGCGGGTTGGCGGTTCTGGCGGCGAATACGATAGCTCTGCCGCCGCGCCGCGTCATCGACAGCGCAAGTCCCTGTCCGAAATTTCCCGCCGAGGCGCAAACGACGACCGGCGCCGTCGCCGCGTAACGTTGCGCGAAGTTCTCGGTCCGGCGGCCCTTGAACGAATGGATCGGCGTCGCGGTCTCGTCCTTGAGAATCATCGCCGGCGCGCCCTCGAACGCGACATCGCGGAGAAGGGGCGTGCCGAGGAAATCCGGCGAAATTCTTCTCGCCGCTCTCCTGACGCCTTCGGCGGTGATCTTGAGCGGCGACACTGCATCACCAATTCGAAGCGGCGACGCATTCAATCATGAGCCTTGCGCGGCGTCGATCGTCGTCGGCCCTGGTGACCATGACGGCGCCGCCACCGAATGAAAAACGCCCGCCTTTAATAGCGGGCGCTTGCTTGTTCTTCTTCAAACGGCCGTATCGTTCGGCGTCAGCCGTGCGTCGGAATCGAGGCGAGTTGCGATTCGCTGACGACCCGCTCGAACGGTTCGGCTTCGTTCTTGATCCGGTATTGCAGTTTGCCGGCCTGAGGCGGCAGGGCCGCGGTAACGCGATACTCAACCCCGTGTTTGAACCACATGCCGGACGTTGAGATGACGCGCACTTCATCGCCGACCGAAAACCGATGACGCTCGGCCGGGCTCGGCTCGCGGTGGCTCGCGACTGCGACCGGCGCGAGCGGAGCGCGCGCCGTCACTGCCGCCTTGCGGTGGCGGGCGGCTGCGGCGGCGATCAACTCGCGCCGCCGATCCGGGTCAAACGAGGTTTTCGGCGACGGCCTTGACCGCGCAGCCGCCGCGGCCGGCTTTTTGGCGGCAGGCGCTTGGGGTTTCGAGGCGCCGGCCGGCGCGATC
>Ga0073934_10008954_pt1 | contig 13065 bp, 14 predicted proteins | sample LarsenN4metaG_FD_76834 | JGI IMG/M metagenome (GOLD analysis project Ga0073934, IMG submission 76834) | Hot spring sediment bacterial and archeal communities from British Columbia, Canada, to study Microbial Dark Matter (Phase II) - Larsen... ...
CAGCCAGAGATGGCTCAGGGTGGATGCGATCCGATCGCCAGCCGCTCTGCCGCGGATGGCCGTCCGCGGCAGAGCATTCCTTTCGGAACACGCCGACGATAATCGGTTTTGCTATTACAAGGGCGGGTTAGCCCATGGGGTCTGCGCGAACGCGCGGCCCGAAGGCAGGCTCCGGCGTAATTCGCCGCAGCCAAAAGAAATGGCGGATTACGCTTCGCTAATCCGCCCACGCTCTACCCATTCCTTCTCTGCCCCCGCAAAGTCGGCAGGCCAATCCCCGTCGCTTCAAATCCGCCATCGACGGCAATCATCTGCCCGGTGACGTAGCTCGCGTGCTCGCTGCAGAGAAAGAAGATCACCTCCGCCAATTCTTCTTCCAGCCCGTAGCGGTTGAGCGGAATGGTGTCGTGATAATCGGCGCGGATTTCCGGCGTATGCACGGCCTTCGCCATCGCGGTGTCGACCGGGCCGGGCGCCACCGCGTTGACGCGGATGCCGAGCGCGGCCAGTTCCACCGCCTGCTGCTTGGTGAGATGCGCCAGCGCCGCCTTGCTGGTGCCGTAGGCGACGCGCAGCGTCGAGGCGCGCAATGACGAAATCGAGGTGATGTTGACGATGGAACCGCCGCCGGTCTCGCGCATCAGCGGCACCGCCGCCTGGGTGCAGATGAACGGGCCGGTGACATTGACCGCGAGCGTGCGCGACCAGTCTTCCAGCGTCGTCTCCATCAGCGGCCGGAAGATCGCGATGCCGGCATTGTTGACCAGTGCATCGAGCCGGCCGAAGCGCTCGGAGACGCGCGCGACCATCTGCGGCACGCGCTCCGCATCCGACACATCGCAATGCAGCGCAAGCGTCGTCTCCGGCGCGGCGAGCGCCGCAAAGGTCTTCGACAGTGTGTCGCTGTCGATATCGAGCAGCGCGACGCGCCAGCCCTGGCTGAGAAATTTCTTTGCCGTGGCCAGTCCGATGCCGCGCGCGGCGCCGGTGACAAGTACGACTTTTCCTTCCCTGCTCATCCATCCCATCCAGTTATTCTTGTTGGCGCACTACAATGCGGTCACTTGCTCCGCGCGACAACCTCCTCATACGCCTGTTGCAGCCGCGCGAACACCGACGGCCCGCGCGGCTTCGGCTTCAGTCGCGCCTGCGGGCCGAGATGCATCTCGCGCAACTCGTCCATGAAATCGGACCACAATTTCGGCCCGCCCTCCTCCAGCAATTGCGCGCGAATGCTCAGCTCTTCGGTGACAGGAAGATATTTGCGCCCCCACGCCGCCATCTGCGCCAGCACCGGCAGAAGTTCGATGCCTTTTTCGGTGAGGCTGTAGATCGCCTTCTGCTTGTGGCTGGGGTCGTCGGCTTTGCTCAGGACACCCTGTTCGACCAGCGTCTTCAGGCGATCGGAGAGAATGTTGGAGGCAATGCCTTCTTCCGAGCGCGTCAGGAGTTCGCGGAAATGCCGCCTATTGCCGAAGACGATGTCGCGGATGACGAGCAGGCTCCACTTGTCGCCCAGAACCTCCAGCGTGAGGTTGATGGGACAGCCGGAACGGTGAAGGTCGGCCATTCAGAGAAGCCTCAGGGTGAAATCCCCGCGAGCGAGGGAGGGATTGCAAGAAAACTGCTTGCATAGTGCAATCACTTGTCCTATTGCACAACCAGTTGCGTATTGCAATCAGTTACGAAGGGGAGCTGCCAATGCCCAAGCTTCGCGTTCACGGCTTCTCCATTTCTCTCGACGGCTATGGGGCCGGTCCCGATCAAAGCCTGCAAAACCCGCTCGGTGTCGGCGGCATGGGCCTGCACGAATGGGCCTTCGCCACCCGCACTTTTCGCAAAATGTTCGGCCAGGAAGGCGGCTCGACCGGCGTCGACGACGAATTTGCCACGCGCGGATTTGAAAATATCGGAGCCTGGATCCTGGGCCGCAACATGTTCGCGCCGTCCCGCGGAGACTGGCCGGACGACGGCTGGAAGGGATGGTGGGGCGACAATCCGCCCTACCACTGTCCGGTTTTCGTGCTCACGCATTATCCGCGGCCGTCGATCGCCATGGAGGGCGGCACCATTTTCCACTTTGTCACCGACGGCATCCACGTAGCCTTCGAACGCGCGACCGAAGCGGCGAACGGACGGGACATCCGCGTCGGCGGCGGCGTATCCACGATCCGGCAATATCTTGAGCTTGGACTGATCGACGAGATGCACTTCGCCATCTCTCCGGTCCTGCTCGGCACCGGCGAACACCTGTTCACCAGGCTCGATCTGGCGAAGCTCGGCTACCGGCGCAGCGAACACGCCAGCACGCCGAACGCGTTGCATATCGTTCTCACCAAGCAACCTGCATGACCATGTCCCTCACCCTTTATTTCCACCCGCTGTCGTCATTCTGCATGAAGGTGCTGATCGCGCTTTACGAGAACGACACGCCGTTCACGCCGCATATCGTCGACCTGATGGATGAAAAAGCCGCCGCGAATCTCAAGAAGCTCTGGCCGATCGGAAAATTTCCGGTGCTGCGCGACGATATCAATGGTCGCACGATTCCGGAATCCAGCATCATCATCGAATATCTGGACCGGCATTTTCCCGGACGCACGCGATTCATCCCTGCGGACCCCGCTCGCGCCATCCAGATGCGCCTGCAGGACCGAATCTTCGATCTCTCCGTCAATATGCCGCTGCAGAAGATCGTCACCGACAAGCTGCGCCCGGCCGGCAAGAACGATCCGCACGGCGTGGACGAGGCGAAGGCGCTGCTGCGGACAGCGCTGCGCATGGTCGACCGCGGGATTGCCGGCAAGACCTGGATCATGGGCGACGATTTGACCATGGCCGATTGCGCCGCCGCGCCCGCTCTTTTTTATGCCGACAAGGTGATGCCCTTCGGCGAGACGCACAAGGACGCGGCGGCCTATCTGCAACGGCTGATGCAGCGCCCCTCCTTTGCGCGGGCGCTGAAGGAAGCCGAGCCGTATTTCAAGATGTTTCCGGGGTGAACTCCGTTCGTCGCCGCGAACGCGGGGACCCAACTCTGGATTCCCGCTTGCGCGGGAATGAACGGAGAAATTTGCAGCGTATCGAAGTTAGCGCGTCGGCACCGGCTTCTCGCCGCGATAGTCGTAGAAGCCGCGCTGCGTCTTGCGGCCGAGCCAGCCGGCTTCGACGTATTTCACCAAAAGCGGGCACGGGCGGTATTTCGAATCCGCCAGGCCTTCGTGCAGCACCTGCATCACCGACAGGCAGGTATCGAGGCCGATGAAATCGGCAAGCTCAAGCGGCCCCATCGGATGATGCGCACCGAGCTTCATCGCGGTGTCGATCGCCTCCACCGTGCCGACGCCTTCATACAGCGTATAGATCGCCTCGTTGATCATCGGCAGCAGGATGCGGTTGACGATGAAGGCGGGGAAATCCTCCGACACCGCGATGGTCTTGTTCAGGCCCAGGACGAATTGCTTGCTGGTCTCGAAAGTCTGGTCGGCTGTAGCGATCCCGCGGATGAGCTCGACCAGTTCCATGCGCGGCACCGGATTCATGAAGTGGATGCCGATGAAACGCTCCGGGCGGTCGGTGGCGGAGGCAAGCCGCGTGATCGAGATCGACGACGTGTTTGTCGCGAGAATGGCGTCCGGCTTCAGCGAGGGGCAGAGATCGCCGAAAATCTTGCGCTTGATCTCCTCCTTCTCGGTCGCCGACTCGATGACCAGATCGCATTCGCCGAGATCGTCGAGCTTCTCCGCGCCGGTGATGCGCTTGAGCGCCGCCTGCCGCTGGTCCTCGGTGATCGCCTGCTTGGAGACCTGCCGCGCCAGATTGCCGTTGATGGTGGCCAGCGCCTGCTTGATGCGATCCGGGGAGACGTCGTTGAGTTTCACGTCCAGATTCGCCAAGGCGCAGACCTGGGCGATCCCGCTGCCCATCTGCCCTGCCCCGATCACGCCGATCTTACGAATGGGTTGCGCCATGTTGTTCCGTCCAGAAGCCGCCGGCCGTGTCTGTCCCAAATCACCGGCCGCCGTTTTTACGCCGATCCGCCGGGGCTGGCTACCGTAAGCCTTGCTACCGCAAGGCTTTCACCTGTTCCTTAAGATCAGCCCTTCGCCTTGGCCAATTCGGCATCGAGTTCGGGCAACGCCTGGTAAAGGTCGGCCACCAGACCGTAATCCGCCACCTGGAAAATGGGGGCTTCCTCGTCCTTGTTGATCGCCACGATGACCTTGGAATCCTTCATGCCCGCCAGATGCTGGATGGCGCCGGAAATGCCCACCGCAATATAGAGCTCGGGGGCGACAACCTTGCCGGTCTGCCCGACCTGCCAGTCGTTCGGGGCATAGCCGGCGTCGACCGCCGCGCGCGAGGCACCCATGGCGGCGCCGAGCTTGTCTGCCACCGGCTCAATATACTTGGTGAAGTTCTCGCGGTTCTGCATCGCCCGGCCGCCCGAGATGATGATCCGGGCCGAGGTCAGTTCCGGGCGATCGGACTTCGACAATTCCTCGCCGACGAAGCTCGACAGGCCGGAATCGGCCGGCGGCGTGACCGCCTCGATCGGCGCCGAGCCGCCGGTGCCCGCCGCCTGGAAGGTCGAGGTGCGCACCGTGATGACCTTCTTCTTGTCGGTCGACTTCACCGTCTGGATGGCATTGCCGGCATAGATCGGACGCTCGAATGTATCGGGGGCGATCACCTTGGTGATGTCGGAAACCTGCATCACGTCGAGGATCGCCGCGACGCGCGGCATCACATTCTTGCCGGTCGTGGTCGCGGGCGCGACCAGCGCATCGTACTTGTCCGCCAGCGAGACAATCAGCGCCGCCGTCGGCTCGGCAAGCCGATGTTCGAGCGCGTCGCTTTCCGCGAGCAGCACCTTGGCAACGCCCTCGAGCTTCGCCGCTTCTTCGGCGACGCCACGGCAGCCCTTGCCGGCAACGAGGACATGCACCTCGCCGCCGAGCGCCTTGGCCGCAGTCAGCGCCTTATGCGTGGAATCCTTCAGTGACTTGTTGTCGTGTTTGGCGAGCAGCAGCGTCGTCATCACAGGACCCCCGCCTCGTTCTTCAACTTCGCGACCAGTTCGGCCACCGAGCCGACCTTCACCCCCGCCTTGCGGCCGCCGGGCTCCGCCGTCTTCAGCACTTCAAGGCGCGGCTTGATGTCGACGCCGTAGCTCTCCGGCGTCTTCTCGTCGATCGGCTTCTTCTTCGCCTTCATGATATTGGGCAGGCTCGCATAGCGCGGCTCGTTGAGGCGAAGGTCGGTCGTCACGATGGCCGGACCTTTCAGCTTCACCGTCTGCAGGCCGCCGTCGACTTCGCGCGTCACCAGAATGTCGGAGCCTTCGATCACGACCTTGGAGGCGAAGGTGCCCTGCGGCCAGTTCAGCAACGCCGCCAGCATTTGTCCGGTCTGGTTGCAATCGTCGTCGATCGCCTGCTTGCCCATGATGACAAGTCCGGGCTTCTCGTCATCGACGATAGCCTTGAGAATCTTGGCGACCGCGAGCGGCTCGACGGTGGCGTCGGTCTTCACCAGGATGCCGCGGTCGGCGCCCATGGCAAGCCCGGTGCGGATCGTTTCCGCCGCCTGCGCCGGCCCGATCGAGACGCACACAATCTCGCTGGCCTTGCCCGCTTCCTTCAGCCGGATCGCCTCTTCGACGGCAATCTCGTCGAAGGGATTCATCGACATTTTTACGTTGGCGAGTTCGACGCCAGAGCCGTCGGATTTGACGCGGACCTTGACGTTGTAGTCGATCACCCGCTTGACGGGCACGAGGATCTTCATGAGCCATCCTTCGCAGCTGCGAAATCGGCGGCTACCTAAAGGCGGGACGGCGCGGGTGTCAACGCTTTGGCTGACAAGACGAGTTGCCGGTTCTGGACTTTACCGGTTCTGCCCCGGGGACCAGAGCACGTCTTTGGCCCCCTTGTCGTTGGCATGCCGGCCGGCGACGAACAGGAAATCGGACAGCCGGTTCACATATTGCAGGGCCTGCGGGGTGACGCTCTCCCCCGGCTGGTCGCGCAATTGCACCATCAGCCGCTCGGCCCGGCGGCAGACGGTCCGGGCAAGGTGCAGATAGGCTGCAGCCGGCGTCCCGCCCGGCAGGATGAAGGACCGCAGCGGCGCCAGCGCGTCATTGAGGGTATCGATCTGCTGCTCCAGCCATGTCACCTGCGCATCGGTGACATTCAGCTTGGCGCCGCCCGGACCCTTGCCCTGATCGACCATGCAGAGATCGGCCTCGACATCGAAAAGGTCGTTCTGGACGCGGGACAGCATGGCGTCGAGCACGGGGTCGTCCTGCGTGTGCAGCCGCACCAGCCCGACCACCGCGTTCACTTCGTCCAGCGTGCCATAGGCGGCAACGCGCAGGTCGTATTTCTTGCGCCGCTCGCCGGTGCCGAGCGCCGTCGTGCCGTCATCGCCGGTGCGCGTATAGATGCGGTTGAGGACGACCATCTATTTTCCCATCAGCCAGATCGTGATCATGATGATGACAAGCGCGAGGAATTGCAGCAAGACCCGCCAGCGCATCAGCTTCTGCGACAGATGCGGCGAGCCGCCGCGCATCATGTTCATGAGGCCGAACAGCAGGACTATGGCGACCGCCCCGATGGCAAAGGGGACAAGATAATAGAAGAAGCTCGTCATGCCGGCTTCTTATCAGCCTTCCTGACGAGGCGCCATCGCCCGCTCTGCGACCGGCGTTAGGCAGCCTTTCCGACCAGATGCTTCTCGATCTCGTGCACGGGCATGCGCACATAATCCTTGTCGATCTCGGCTTTCAGCGCCGCCTTCAGATTCTTTGACGACACTTCACGGATGATGCCGAGCGCGCGCGGGGGCGCGACCAGAATCAGCGACCGGGTGGTGCCTCCGTTCAGCGCGCCGTCGAGTTCGCCGACAAGGCGGCGCAAGAAGCGCTCCTCTTCCTGCATGTGCCAGTCGGTCTGCTCCATGGCGCTGCGGCCGTGGCCGACCGAGCTGATGGAACGCCCGGGCGCGTCGCTGCCCAATTCGTGCGTGGGAGGAATCTTTTCGTCGTAGACCTTTTTCGTTTTGAGGTTGGGAAATTTCTCGTCGCCGGCATTCTCGAGAATGAGCGCTTTCTGCCCGTCGCAAACGACGACCCAATCGCCATGCGCAATTTTCAGCTTGTTCATGAAAACCTCCTCACAGGCACGTACCTGAGGAGAAATGACCGATCCGCGCCTTGCGCTATATCAACGCACGAGGACGTGATCGGTTGCCGTCGGTGCCCTGTCAGACGACAGCCGGATTGCTGGTTGCCGCCGTTCAGCGTTCCGCAGGCGATGGCTTTCTTGCGTTTGTCATCGCCGGTTGGATAGCTAATTGCTGCCATCCAGCAGTCTGCGGGCGATGACCTGCGCCTGGATTTCGGCGGCGCCCTCGAAGATGTTGAGGATGCGCGCGTCGCAGAGGATGCGCGACGCCGGAAATTCCAGCGCGAAGCCGTTGCCGCCGTGGATCTGCACGGCGTTGTCGGCGGCCGCCCAGGCGACGCGGGCGGCGAGGAGTTTGGCCATGCCGGCTTCGAGGTCGCAGCGGCGGCCGGAATCCTTCTCGCGGGCGGCGAAATAGGTGAGCTGGCGGGCGATGGTGATCTCCACCGCCATCATCGCGAGCTTGTCGGCCACGCGGGGAAACTCGACGATCGGGCGCGCGAATTGCGCGCGTTCCTGCGCATAGGCGAGCCCCTGGTCGAGGGCCGCCTGGGCGACGCCGACCGCGCGCGCCGCGGTCTGGATACGGGCGGATTCGAAAGTCTGCATCAACTGCTTGAAGCCCGCGCCTTCCATACCGCCGAGCAGGTTCTCCGCCTTCACCTCGAAGCCGTCGAAGGCGATCTCGTATTCCTTCATGCCGCGATAGCCGAGCACCTCGATCTCGGTGCCGGACATGCCCGGCGCCGGGAAAGGATTGTCGTCCGTGCCGCGCGGCTTCTCGGCGAGCAGCATCGACAGGCCGCGATAGCCGGCTTCCTTCGGATCGGTCCGCACCAGGAGCGTCATCAGGTCGGCGCGCACCGGATGCGTGATCCAGGTCTTGTTGCCATAGACCTTGTAGACGTTGCCTTCGCGCACGGCGCGCGTCTTCAGCGACGCAAGGTCGGAGCCGGTATTCGGCTCGGTGAAGACGGCGGTGGGCAGGATTTCGCCGGAGGCGAGCTTCGGCAGCCATTTGCGCTTCTGGTCTTCGGTGCCGCTGCCGAGGATGAGCTCGGCGGCGATTTCCGAGCGGGTGCCGAGCGAGCCGACGCCGATGTAGCCGCGCGACAATTCCTCGGAGACGACGCACATGGATTCCTTGCCGAGCCCCATGCCGCCGTAATTCTCGGAAATGGTCAGCCCGAACACACCCAGCTCGGACATGTGCGAGATGATGTCGAGCGGGATATATTCGTTTTTCAGATGCCATTCTTGCGCATGCGGGATCACCTCGCTGAGCGCGAATTTGCGCATCTCCTCACGGATCGCCTCCAGCGTGTCGTCGAGGCCGCTCTGGCCGAAGGTTGCGCCATGGTGATCGCGCAGCAGCGCGACGAGGCGCGCGCGGCGCGCAGCATTGTTGCCGTCGGCGATAAGCGCTTCCACGGCGGGCGTCAGGCGCGCCGCGACCTCCGCAGAGGACAGACCAAGATCGGACAGGCGCACGATCTCGCCCTGGCTCATCGGAATGCCGCCGACGATCTGCGCGACATATTCTCCCAGTCCGATATTGACGATCAGCTCTTCGGCCTCGCCGAACTGTCCGGTCTCCTGCATGCGCTCGGCGTAAGACGCGAGCTGGCGTAGCGCTTCGACATAAGTTGCCAGCCAGGCGAGGCCGTGCGTCGCGCGCTGCTCGCGGTCGAACAGATGTCCGGCCGGTCCGCTTTCGCCCATCACGCGCTTGCGCACGGCGATGGTCGCATCGGCCAAGAGCGCCTCGGCCGCACCGACCGCCTCGCGCGCATGCGGCGTGAAGGAGTCATTGGCGTCGGGACGGGCGGATGCGAGCGGCATAGGCAACCTCATGCGGCACAACGGAAGGCGGGATTTACGCCACAGTAATGGTGCGCCGCACAAAATCAACGGCCTTGCCGGCGCGTGCCCTAGTTACTGGATTCTTTACTTTTTTCGGCTCTTTTCGTTCGGATGCCCCATGTCCAGGCAGGCTCATGAGCAGCGCCCCGACTGCCGCAAGTCCCCATGCCGGATCACAGCGCCTGTCGTTCGGGCGGTTGGTGTCGTCCTTTTCCGTCCGCACCCGCATCATTGCGATTGCCATGATCCCCGTCGCCGGCTTTCTGGCCAACGGATTCTTCTTCGCCGGCGGCGAGAAGGACGTCGAGGCCGCATTCGACCGGTTCAAGGTTGCGGCGGCCATCGCTGATGCCAGCCGGGACTTCAAGGAAAATATCGGCACCATGCGCATCAGCGCGCGCGATTTCGCGGCGCAGCCAGGCGATCAATCGATCGTCGCATTCGAGAACGCCGCCGGCGGCGCCCTTCGAAATCTGAATGCGATCAGCATGTCGCTCGACGAGGACCAGCGCAAGCAACTGGCTCCGCTCAATGACATGCTGAATCAGATCGCCAAGAACTTCCAGCTCCTGATCAAGGAGCAAAGGGATCTGGGTTTCAGCGACAACGAAGGCCTGCGGCGGCAAATTCGCGATGCGGGAAATGCGGTCGAGCGCATCATCAACGAGGAAATGACCTGGCTCGGCGAGGTGGACGCCAAGAAGCTGCTGGTCTCGCTCCTAATCATGCGGCGCTACGAGGCGGAGCGGCGGCTGAATGCGAGCACGCTCGCCTATGCGATGTTCTTCAAGGAATACAAGACGTTCACGGACACGTTCGGCAATATCGACGGCACGCCGGCCCTGCGGTCGGAGCTGGAAAACCAGATCAAGCGCTACGTCGAGGCCTTCGACCTCTGGTCCGAGAGCGCCAATACGGTGTCGGCCTATCTTTCCATCATCGATCTCGACACCAAGAACCTGATGCCGGCGGCGGACGACATCATCATCACGGCGGTCCAGGGGGCCAGCCGCGCGTCGGCGGAGCTGACGGCCTCCCAGAAGCGCACCCGGCTCACCATCATCACAGTCGGTATTGCCGCCGTCCTGATCGGGCTCGCGTTCAGCTATCTGATCGGCCGCAGCATCACCGGGCCGCTGGCGGGCCTCGTCGGCGCGATGCAGCGGCTGGCGACCGGCGACACCTCCGCCAGAATTCCCGCCACCCGCGCGCGCGACGAGATCGGCGAGATGGCGCGCACCGTCATCGTATTCCGCGACAACATGGTGGAGCGCGAGCATCTGGCCGCCGCCCAGAGCGAGCAGAGCCGAGCGCGCGAGGAGCGCAGCGAAACCATCGCCGCGACCATCGCCGGATTCGAGCGCTCGGTGGACGAAATGCTGGCCAAGGTGCGCGGCGCGGCGGAGCGGCTGGAAATCGCCTCCGGCAACCTCAACAGCGCCGCCGACGCGGTGTCGGGCGAAGCGCGGCAGGCGGAGAGCCGGGTGCGCGCGGCCTCCAGCAACGTCACCGCGGCGGCCAGCTCGGTCGAGGAACTCGCCGCCTCGATCGGCGAAATTTCCAGCCAGGCGCACAAGTCGACGGAGGTCGCCAGCCGCGCCGTCGAGGAAGCGCGCCGCACCACGACGACCATGGGCGAGCTCGCCAATGCCGCAACGCGCATCGGCGAGGTGATCAGCCTGATCCAGGCGATTGCCGGGCAGACCAACCTCCTGGCGCTGAACGCCACGATCGAAGCGGCGCGCGCCGGCGAAGCCGGCCGCGGCTTTGCCGTGGTGGCGCAAGAAGTGAAATCGCTGGCCGGCCAGACCGCGCGCGCCACCGAAGACATTGCCGGCCAGATCGGGGCGATCCAGTCCGCCGCCGCCGGCGCCGCGCAGGCGATCAATCAGGTCAACGCCATCATCGGCGACATGTCGGCGATCGCCTCCAGCGTCGCGGTCACGGTCGAGGAGCAGAACTCGGCCGTCTCGACCATTGCCGAAGGCGTCAATAATGCCTCCAGCGAAGCGCGCACAGGCGCCGAAGCGATGAGCCGCGTGGCAAGCGCGATCACCGACGCGCGCGGCACAGCCTCCGAAGTGAAATCGCTCGCCGACGCGCTGGCCGTCGAGGCCGAAGGCCTCGAACGTCAGGTGCGGCGCTTCCTCGCGCAAGTGCAGGCGGCGTAGGCGCATTGGTGCCGAACGACGCGGCTTCCTGCTTTAGCCAACGCTTCGCCGCCCGTATTCTTTGAGTGGCCGGGCACCACTTTTCCCTTTTTCCTTTTCCGCCGAAGCGGAATGGAGCGCCGGGAGGCGCCAGGGGGCCGGCGCTCACCGCCCCCTTTGGCGGGGATTGACGCACCCCGCCGCGCGCCTGGCGAGGCGCGCGAGCCCTTTTGGGGCCCTGCGCCTCCTGGCGCTCCATCGTTTTTCTCCTGCGGTCACCGGCTCTAGAAGGCGGCGACGCGAGAAATAGCGAACATGTATTTATTCCTAAATCTGAAAGATGTCAAGCGCACGATACTTGCGTGCTTGCCGTCACAAGCGGCTTGCCGGTTGCCGCCAGCATGACCGCCTTCAGTTGCGCGCGGCTGACCTTGCCGTTGGCGCCGCGCGGGATCGCTTCAAGGTCGAACAGGCGGATTGCGTGTTCGATGCCGCGTGCGCGCAGCAGCGTGGCGAGTGCGTCCGCTTTCACGCCGCCATTACCGACGACACCGATCCAGATTTGCGGCTGCGGTTTGTCCTCGATCAGAACCGCCGCGGCGTCGGCAACGTCCCATTCGAGGCGCAACAGATGTTCGGACTCGTGGACAGGCGATATATGTTGGCGCATATAGCCGATGCCAGCTTCTGAAGCGCGGCCGAGAACGTAGAGACGCCCATCCAATGTCAGCCGGCCAATATCGCCAAGCTCGATCCAACCTGCGTCACCGGCGCGCCGCGCCTTGATCAGCCCGGTTTGGCCATCCGCACACCGACCACCGCGGTCGTCGAAAATGCCAATCTCCAAGCCTGGCAGGACATAGCCGGCGAAACCAGGATCGAGCAGAGCCTCGCGCGCGTCCGCGTGCGCCATCGCGCCCGTCTCCGAAGCGCCGTAACGGCAGATGATATCCCGGCAGACATACACGGCCGCGGCTTCTCATGCCGGCGGGAGCGGCGACCTATGCCCGCTACGATGCCAAGGACGCCGATGCCGCGCTTGGCATGCGCATCGGAACGACGATCCTGGGCTTGCGCCTCTCGCGCCGGCTGATCGAACCGCTCATCCCCGATTACGAAAGCCTGCAGCGGCAGGTCATGCCGGCCGGCACCGAAGCCGCGCGCTTGCTCGTCACCTATCTCGACGCGCTCGAGCAACAGGAGACGATCGCGACGCCGGAAGCGCGGCGCCTTGTCGTCAATCATGTGTACGATCTCGCAGCTCTTGCGATCGGGACATCGCGCGAGCGCGCCGAGATGGCGGCCCGCGGTCTTGCCGCGGCGCGCCTTGCGGCGATCAAGGCTTATATTCACGAGAATCTGCCCAACCCCGGACTCTCTGCAGCGACCGCTGCGGTCGCGCAGGGCGTCACGTCGCGTTACGTGCACATGCTGTTCGAGGCGGAAGGAACGACATTCTCCGAATACACGGTCGGACAGCGCCTGATGCAGGCGCATCGCATGCTGAGCGATCCGCGCCAGATGGCGCAGACCGTCAGCGCCATTGCCCTGCGGGTCGGCTTCAACGACGTGTCCTATTTCAACCGTACCTTCCGCCGCCGCTTCGGCATGACCCCGAGCGAGGTGCGGGCACAAAGTGACGTAGGCCCCGCAGGTCGCAGTGGCCGGTAACCGGCTCGGATTGCTCATCTTTCGGGAATCTGTTGCCTTTCCGCCTCCCCTTGAATTGCGCGGCCCGCTATACGATGTGGCCTCGATGGGAGATTGCAGGCCTTGTCGTTCCTGAAGAAAATCTGGCGCGTCGCACTGGACGCCTTCTGGCAGTTCAATGCCGATGACGGCTGGGCGATCGCCAGCCA
>Ga0073934_10008956_pt1 | contig 13062 bp, 11 predicted proteins | sample LarsenN4metaG_FD_76834 | JGI IMG/M metagenome (GOLD analysis project Ga0073934, IMG submission 76834) | Hot spring sediment bacterial and archeal communities from British Columbia, Canada, to study Microbial Dark Matter (Phase II) - Larsen... ...
CGCTCTACGTCGCCACCTTGCGGAAGCTCCGGGCGCTCGCGATGTTCCTCGCCGAGCTGACGCTCGGGCGGCGCCGCGCGGGCGACACCCGGGGCACGGCGCATCTCCTCGTGCGCCACACGCCCTCACCGCGGCCGGCGTCCTCGTGCTCGCGGCCGCGACCGCGGCGCTCAGCGCCCCGCTCCTCCCCCGGCTGCCGATCGGGCTCGGCATGCTCGCCGCGCTCGCGATCGCGGCGGCGCTGCTCTGGCGTCCGTCGATCGCCCTCTACGGCCGGGCCCAGGTCTCGCTCCGCGACGTCCTCGCGCGGCCGCCGGCCGCGCCTCACGACGAGCCGCCGCCGGCGGTGCGGTCGTTCCTCCGCGAGGCGCAGGTCGAGCTGGTGCCGATCGGCCCCGACGCCCCGGCCGCGGGGCGGCTCATCCGCGAGCTGGAGCTCCGCTCGCGGACGGGCGCGAGCGTCGTCGGGATCGAGCGGGGCGACGGCACGCTCGTGAATCCCGGCCCAGACGAGGAGCTCCAGCCGGGCGACGTCCTCCTGCTGCTCGGCTCCGCCGCGCAGCGCGCCGATGCGGCCTCCCTCCTGACGGGCCGCGGACGCCCCGCGCCGGGCTCCGCGCCGCCGGGCCGCTGACGCACCGCAGAAGTCGCGCCCGCGGGGCCGATGGGGCCGCAACAAGGCCACCGTCTACATCGGAATAGAGCGGACTACGTAGCCACCAGCCCACCCGGGACGACGCCGGCCCGCGGGCCCTCACCCCTTTTTGCACGCCGTCCTCCCGGGATACGGGAGGCGCGGGGTCGCCGGCGCGCGCTAAAGCGAGCGGCACGCGAGCGCGCACGGGGCGCGCCGTACGAAACAAGGGAGGCCCATATGCGACGATGGACGAAGCTCGCGGCGCCGGCGCTGGGGGTGGCGGCGTGGGCGTACACCGGCACGGCGTCGGCCGTGATCCAGGTCCCCGGCGATCACTACCTCTGTTACAAGGTCGCCGTCGCCAAGTTCCCCGCACAGACCGTTCCGAAGCCGCCGAAAGCCAACATCTCGATGACCGATCAGTTCGAGACCCGCATCTACGATGCGGCGAAGATCACCGTGGTCTGCACCCCGGGCACCAAGACGCACAACGCGAACACCTTCCCGCCCTCGAATCCCAACGTCCACCTCGTCGGCTACCAGTTGAAGCTCACGAAGCTGGTGCCGGCGCAGAAGGAGGACGGGGCGTACTCGAAGGTGGACCGCAACGTGTTCGACCAGTTCGCGCCGACCGACATGGGCGCGACGCTCAACGTCGCGGCGACCAAGCCGGACAGCCTCCTCCTCCAGTCCCTCAAGTACGACAACGGCGTGACGACGAAGTGCCCCGGGAAGGCCGACCCCTGCCCCGGCCTCGGGAAGGTCTGCGACCCGGTCGGCAAGGTCTGCATCGACAGCCCCCTGCCGACGCTCGGCACCCCGCCGAATCCGGGCACCTCGGGGGTGAACAACTACAAGTGCTACAAGATCAAGGACAACAAGACCCCGCCGTTCGCGAAGATCCCCCAGGTGCAGTGGCAGGACCAGTTCGGCTCCCGGACGCTCGAGATCGTGAAGCCGAAGAAGCTCTGCACGCCCGTCGACAAGGAGGGTGACGGCATCGCGGACCCGGACGTCCACCTCGTGTGCTACCAGGCGAAGCTCGCCAAGCTCGTCCCGCCGCAGCCCAAGTTCCTCCAGCGGAAGGTGCTCACGAAGAACCAGAACATCGGCGAGGCATGGCTCGACGTGAAGGCGATCGCGGAGCTCTGCCTGCCCGCCTACAAGGGCGCGCTCCCGAGCGCCCCGCTCTTCCTCGACTTCACGACCGGACCGCCGGACCTCTCCGGGTGCGTCTGCGGCAACTCGTTCGACGCCACGACCGGCGGCTCGGTGCTCCAGATGCTCCACTGCGGCGGCCTGAACATCGGCGGCGGGCCCTCGACGGTCGCCGAAGGCGCCACGCCGGAGAACGCCACGACGCGGTTCGAGGTCTCGGGCTGCATGGGGTCGGTCTGCACGCTGGCGCCGACGCTCGCCGCCGGCCCCGGCTTCGACTGCAGCAACACGGGCTGCTTCTTCGGCCCGCCGCTCCCGATCTCCAACGCCGGCACGTCGACCTGCGTGATCAACACGTTCTCGGCGCCCGGCAGCGGCACGGTCGACCTCGCGACCGGCAGCTCGTCCACCGTCGTGCCGCTGAACTCGCACGTCTTCCTCACCGGGAACGCGACCGCCCCCTGCCCGCGGTGCGTGGCCGGGCTCTGCGATCGCGGTCCGAACGGCCCGAACGGCGACTGCACCGCGGCCGGCGTGCCGCACGCCTGCTGCACGGGCAATCGCACGGGCTCGGGGACCGGTCTCTGCGCGCCGGACCCGTGCAGCACCAGCAACGCCGCGCAGACCACGCAGGAGTGCGCGTCGGACGGCACCGACCTCGGCAGCATCGCCGTCGACCTGACGCCGCTCACCACCGGGCTCGCGATGCGGAACGACTCGGGCAACTCGGCCGGCGTCATGTGCCCCGGCCAGGACAACCCGACGAACCCGTCGAGCACCTCCAAGGCGGGCTGCTTCGGCGAGACGAACTGCCGGCGGATCGAGTCGCAGGGCATCGCCAGCGGCGCGATCACGATCAACGGGCCGCCGGTCGCGGCGCGGCTCGCGTCGGTCTTCTGCATCCCGGAGACGCCGGGCAACCTTGGCCAGCTCATCAACCTGGCCGCCGGCCTCCCCGGGCCGGGCCAGACCTGCCTCCCGGGTCAGGTGTCGGTCCACAACTGAGCCGCACCCGACGCCGCGGCACGGAGCCCCCGGGTCCCACCGGACCCGGGGGCTCTTTGCATCCGGGCGGCCGCTCAGGGAGCCCGGCGCTCGAGCGCCGCGCGGTCCCAGCGCGCGAGGTCGGCCGCCGCCTCGTACGTGCTCCGGCAGAAGTCGAGGAGGACGGCGTCCGGGTCCGCGGCCGACCGGACGTCGTCCCACGGCAGGACGAACTCGCGGAGCGTGCCGTCGTACCGGGCGCCCGCGGGGCGGACGCGGGCGTCGGCGTATCCCGGCGGCTCGGGATACGCGTACGCGTAGAACGCGGCGTACGGCACGGCCTCGTTCCCCGGCCAGAACCCGCAGCTCGCGACCTCGTGCGAGTACGCGTCCCGCGCGACGCGGTCGGGCAGGTGCGGCACGCCGCCGGGGTGCGGCGGCGCCGTCCGGCCGGAGAAGCGCGTGACCGCCAGGTCGAAGCTCCCCCAGAAGAAGTGCACCGGGCTGCACTTCCCGACGAAGCCGGCCCGGAACGCCTTCAGGATCCGGTCCGCCTGGACGAGCGCGCGCCAGAAGCGATGCGCCCACGCGGCGTCGTAGGCGGCGTGCGTGCGGTCGCGCGCGAAGGGGATGGCGTCGACCACCTCGTTCGGCGTGCCGTCGATCCGGACGTCCAGCGCGAGCCGCCGGAGGATCGCGAACAGCTCCGCGTGGAAGTCGGCCACCGCCTGCGGGACGAGGGCGAGCGTCTCGACGGCGCCGTCGCTCGTCGCGACCACCAGCCGGTGGTCGACGAAGTCGAAGTCGATCTGGAAGGTCCGCGTGCCGTACGGGATCGGCGAGGTCGTGAGCCCGCGCGCGGTGAGGTACAGCGTGACGTGCCACGAATGGTTGATCCACGGCGTCTGCGCCAGACGGATCTTGCCCACGATCTGCGTCCACCGGTGGAGCGTCGCGCAGGTATCCTTCCACGCCGCCCACGGAAGGCTCGGCCACGTCTCGGCGTCCGCCATGGTCGCAGCCTACACCGTTCCCGCCGTGCGCGAGCCTCCCCCCGAGCGGCGAGGCGCCGGACGGCCTCAGCGGCCCGCGAGCGGCCAGCGCCGGAGGGTCGCGGCGCGCGCGTCCGACGCCGTCGGGCGGGCGCGGCTCGCCAGGTAGCCGGCCGACCACCCGCTGACCCACCCGGTGGAGACCGACGTCCCGCGCCCGAGCCACGACCGGTCGGCGAACTGGAAGACGTTCGTCCCGGGCGCGAGCGCATCGACGAACGCGCCGTGGTTCGCCCACGGCGCGATGCGGCCCTCGCCGTCGCTCGCGGTGACGGCGATCGTCGCCGGGTAGGCCGCGGGATAGGTGGGGGCGGCCCCCGGGTCGTTGCCGGCCGCGCCGAAGACGAGGACGCCGTTCGCCGCCGCCTCGCGGACGAGGCTCCGGACGAGCGCGCTGTCGGTGTCGGTGCTGAGGCTCAGGTTCACGACGTTCACGTGGCGCGCGAGCGCCTCCGCGAGGCCGCGGGCGACGTCGAACGTGGTGGTCCGCTCGGCGCCGCCGTAGACGTCGATCGGCAGGATCGTGAGCGGCACGCGCCCGCTCGCGTCGCCCTGCTCGCGGAGCGCCTGGGCCACGCCCTCGAGGATCGTCTGCGCCATCGCCGTGCCGTGCGTGATCCGGTCGAGGGGCGGCTGCCACTCGCCGGCCACCGACACGCCGGGCGCGAGGAAGCCTTCGAGCGACTTCACGTTGGCCTGCACCGCCTCGTCGATCAGCCCGACCAGCACCCGGTCGGTCGCCGGCGACACGTCGGGCGCGAGGACGCTCGGCGGCAGCCCGCCGATCGGCGGGATCGGCTCGATCGTCGCGGGCGGCGCGACCGCGACGTTGGTCTCGACCGCCTCGACGTCGCCGTCGCGCGCGAGCTGCCCCCGCGCGCGCCGCGCGTCGGCCGGGTCGTCGAATCGCAGGCGGTAGGCGCGCGCGCCGTCGAGCCGCCCGACCACCGCCGCGCCCAGCCGCTTCGCGAGCGCGTCGGCGTCCCGCGTCGCGCCGCGTTTCAGCGTCACGACCAGCTCGTCGGGGATCGGCCCCGCCGGCGCGGCGCGCGCGACGCGGACGCGCTCGGTCGCCCGGTCGGGCGAGCGGCGGTAGACGAGGAGGCGCGTCGGCCCGCCGGCCGGACCGGACGGTCGCGGGATGAGCGCGAAGTTCAGCTCGCCGAGGAGGCGGATGAGGGCGTCCGGCGGGGCGAGGCCCTCGAAGCGCGCCGTGACCGTGTGCTCGACGCCGGGCTCGACGAAGACCTGCCAGCCGGTCGCCGCGGCGATCGCGTCGAGCACGCGCGCGAGCGGCCAGGCCCGGACGTCGGCGTCCACCCGCCGCTCCGCGGCGCGCCATACGAGCCCCTCCGCCGCGTCCGCCGGGGGTGCGGCCGCGAGCCCGAGGAGCACGAGCGCCGCGAGCCCGCGCCGCGTCGGACGTCGGTTCGCGCGCCGGATCGCCGTCGGCCGTCCCCGCATGCCCGGCCGAGCATACCACGAGTACTACGCTCCCCGCGCCGGCGGCCTACCGGCCCGGCTCGGGGCCGTCCCGCACGCCGAGCTCGTCCAGATGCCGGAGGAGGTCGCGCGGGTCCTCGTACACGCGATACGCGCCCGCGCGCTCCAGCTCCTCCGCGCCGTAGCCGCCGGACAGGAGGCCGACGCCGAGCGCCCGGGCGCGCCGCGCGGCGAGCAGGTCCCAGACGCTGTCGCCGACCACCACCGCGTCCTCGACGTCCACCCCCAGACGGCGCGCGGCTTCGACGAACAGGTCGGGGTCGGGCTTCGCGTGCGACACGAGATCGCGCGTGACGACCGGCACCCCGGGCGGCACCTCGAGCAGCGCCAGCACGCGGTCGGCGGAGGCGCGCCGTCCGCTGGTGGCGATCGCCCACGGCACGCCGAGCCGGCTCAGGTGGCGGAGCAGCTCGATCGCGCCGGGCAGCGGACGGACCCGTCCGGCGAGCCGCCGGTAGGCGTCGACGTGGTCCCGCTGCAGCCGCTCGCTCAGCTCCGGCGTGACCACGCCGCCCGTCTCGCGGACGAGCGCGTCGGCGAAGAGCCCGCCGCTCATCCCGATCTTCCGGTGGATGCGCCAGACCGCCAGCTCGATGCCGGCGCGCTCGAGCGCCTCCCGCCACGCGAGGACGTGCTCGTACACGCTGTCGACGAGGGTGCCGTCGAGGTCGAAGAGGATCGCGGGCGGCCGCACGGCGCCCACCATAGCACCGTCGGCGCCGTCAGGGCCCCCGGTAGACGAGGATGCGCTGCGCGTTGCCGCGCCAGATGCCCGCCCGTCCCGGCGTCGCCGTCGACCCGACGTCGAGCGCGAGCCGCCACCGGCCGAGCGCGTCGCCCCACGCGTCCCGCAGCGTCGGCGGCTCCCCGTCGAAGCGGCCCGGCACGACGAGCCACGTCCAGCCGGCGTCCTGCGCACCGTGTGCGACGGCACCCCACGGGCGCACCACGACGTCTTCGCCGAGCCGCCCGAGCTCGCCCGGGAGGAACGTCAGCTCCTCGGCGACCAGCACCGACTCGCCGGCGCGGCGGTGCTCCGCGAGCCACTCGCGCACGACGACCCGCGTGTCGACCATCCGCGCGTGGCGCGCGAGATGCGGGACGACGCCCCACGCGACCATCGGCGTCGCGACGGCGACCGTGAGGAGCGCGGTCGCGGCGCCCGTCCGGCGGGGGGCGGCGACGCGGGCGAGCCGGTCGAGCGCCGCGGCCGCCGCGACGCACGCGAACGGCAAGAGCGGAAGCAGGTTCCGGAACGGTTGGAACGGGTACCGGACGAGGGTCCCCACGAGGAGCGCCCCGAAGAGGAGCCAGCCGAGCGTCACCCGGCGCGCGCGCGGCAGGCGGACCAGGACGAGCGCTCCGAGCGCCGCCAACGCGAGGAAGACCGGGCCCGCCTCGATCCAGGTCCGCGCCTGCGCGAGGTAGTCGGGCGTCGGGGCGTAGGTCGCGTAGGCCTCCGACTGGACCCGCAGCTCGGCGAGCACGCGTGCGGTCCGGAGGACGAGCGCGGGCGATCCGACCGCGAGCGCGCCGAGGCACGCGGCGACCGCCGCCCCGGCGGCCGCGAGCCGCGCGCCGAGCGGCGCCCGCGCGCCGGCGATCACGGTGAGGACCGCGACCAGCACCACCCCGGCGGGATACTTCGTCGCCGCCGCGAGCCCGGCGGCGAGCCCGGCCAGGGCGCCGCGGTGCGGGGTCAACGCCGCGCCGGCGTGCGCCGCGACGGCGAGCGCCGCGACGGCGAAGAAGGCGCTCGGCGTGTCGACGACCACGACCGCGCTCCGGGCGACCAACGCCGGCAGCACGGCGGCGAGGAGCGCCGCCGCCGCGCCCACCCGCCGGCCGGCGAGCCGGGCGCCGAGCCAACCCACCACGGCGACGGTCCCGACGGCCGACGCGAAGACGAGCCCGCGTCCCACGAGGAGCAGCCCCGCCGGCTCCAGCACGTCGTAGAACCGCGAGACGTCGGTGGCGGCGAGCGCCTCGCGGGCCGCCGGCGCGCGGCGGAGCGGGATCCACGCGATCGCCGCGATCAGGGTCATCAGGAGCGACGGATAGCGGTACCACGCCGGATCCCAGGTGCCGTCGGCGAGCATGTGGACGACGCGGCGGAGGACGTGCCCCTCGTCGACGTACGCGTAGTAGGGGAACGCGGCGTCGAGGAGCGGCGCACGGAGCGCCGCGGCGCCGACGACGAGCGCCGCCATCGCCGGAACGCGCGGCACGGGCGCGCCGCCGTCAGCCGCCCGCGGCCGCCGCGTCCGCGGCGCGCCCGCGGGTCACCGTCCACAGGCCGCCGGCGGCGATCGCGAACGACGACAGGAGGCCGCAGACGAGGAGCCACGCCATCGAGCCGGCGCACGCCGCCGCGAGGATCACCCACGAGAAGTCGTCGCGCGAGCGCTTGCGCAGGCGGACCCACGGGCTCGCGGGCGGCGGGGAGCCCGCGGGCGGATCCGGGTGCCGCCACGCGGCCGACCCGCGCGCGTGCACCTGGACGGCGAACGTCGCCGCGTAGGAGGAGAAGACGCCGACCGCGGTGACCGCCCCGGCGGTCGCCCAGACGCCGCCGAGCCCCGCGCCGAGGCCCCCGAAGAAGGCCATGTGGACGAGGCAGTCGCCGATCGTGTCGAGCCAGCTCCCGAAGCCGCTCGCGGTCCCCGTCCGGCGCGCCAGCTCGCCGTCGCAGTTGTCGAGGACGTACGCACCCTGGAGCCAGAGGGCGCCCGCCACCCATCCTTCGGGACCCTCCGCGAAGCGGCACGCCGCGAAGAGACCCATCGCGACCGAGACGCACGTGACCTGGTTCGGCGTGATCGGGGCGCGCGCGAGCACCGGCACGACGGCGCGCGCGATCGTGCGGTTCAACGGGGGCATCACCGCGCCGGGTCCGCGCCGGGATGGTGGGAGGGCGCGGCGGGTTGCGGGAGGAGCGCGGCGCTGTCGAGCCACCAGACGCACAGGCCGGGCACCCCCACCAGGAGGTCGCGCGCGCGGCGGACGAGGGAGAGCGCGAGCCCGGTGTCGGCGTCGAGCCCGACGGTGCGGCCGAGGAGGACGTAGCCCGCCTCCTGCACGCCGAGCGCGGCGGGGACGGCGAAGGCCGAGGAGCGCACGACCTGCGCGAGGCTCTCGAGCATGAGCGCGGTGACGAGCGGCATCGGGTGCCCGAGGAAGGCGAGCGCGAGCCACGTCTCCGCCGAGCCGACGACCCAGCTCGCCAGGTGCCAGCCGATGCTCGCGACGATCGGCCGGCGTCCGGCCCAGAGCCGCCCGACGGCGGCGTCGAGCGCGTCGGCGTTCGCCGTGAGCCGGCTCGGGTCGCCGCCCGGCACGGCGCCGCCGAGGAGACGGGAGAGCCCGCCGAACACGCCCCGGCGCTGCACCTGCCAGAAGCCGGCGACGCCGGCCGCCAGGAGCGCGAGACCGGCGAACGCGACGCGCGCGAGGTCGCCGCCGCCGAACGCCGCGACCGCGATGACGGCCCCCATCGCGGCGAACAGGACCTGCGACAGGACCGTCGTCGTGACGTCGACGACGACGCTCGCGCCGGCGACCGGTCCGGCGACGCCCCCGCGGGCGAGCCACTGGGCGCGGACGACGTTGCCGCCCACCTGCATCGCGGGCAGCAGCGTGTTGATCGAGACCGCGAGCCAGCGGCCGACGACGAAGCGCCCCGCCGCCGGGCGCTCCGCCGGCGGCAGGACGGCCCGCCACCCGGCCGCGTCGAGCGCGAGCGGCAGGGCGTGAACCGCGGCGATCAGGAGGATCCCGGCGCCCGCGCCCGCGAGCGCCGCGTACAGGTCTCCCACCCCGTGGTACACGACCAGCCCGGTGAAGAGCCCGATGCCGACCACGAGGCCGGGCATCCGGACCGCGCCGAGCGGCCCTCGTCCCGCTGCCGCCACCGGGGCGGTGTCCCGGTTCGCGGCCGCCCTGTCAAGCGCGCCGGCCCCCGGGGGAGGCCGGCGCGCCGCCTCACCCGCTACGGGGTGACGGTGACGGTCGTGTTGCTCGTGAAGACGCCCGCGGACGAGACGCCCGCGACCGGACACGCCTGCGGCAGGGCGCCGGGTGGGAGCGGCACGGTGCACTCGATCTGCGCGGGGTCGCGGGGCAGGACGATCGGGCAGTCGACGCCGCAGACGCGCACCGCCGCGATCGTCGACAGGTCGCACCCGCCGGTGAGCGTCAGGACGCCGCCCACGCCGACGGTCGTCGGCGCGACGACGTCGAAGCAGCCGCACGCCGTCGAGCCCTCGCAGCACTCGCCCTCGTTGTTGAAGTCGCTCTGCACCGCGTTCGCGAAGAAGTGGCCGCGGAGCTGGTTGTCGTTCCGCAGGCGGAGGAGCGCGAACGGCGCGCAGAGGTCCATCGCGATCGGCCCGTCCATGGCGCGGCCGAGGTTCACGACCCGGTCGTTCGGCTTCGCGAGCGGCCCGCGGTAGTTGACGCGGAGCTGGCCGCACGTGCCGACGATCGTCCCGTTGTCGCCGAAGCGGAGCTCGTCCGTGTCGCCCGCGACGTTCAGCGTCGTCGGCGACGCCACCTCGACGCGCACGTTCTTCGCCGAGAGCCAGTCGGCCACGTGGTACGTCCCGCCGAGGACCATCGTGCAGCCGCTCGCCGGGGTCACCGTCTTCCAGGCGCCGGGGGCGAGGTCGCACTTCTGGTTGCCGGGCTGGAGGTCCGCGGCCGGCGGGACGCAGTCGCCGTTCTTCGGGCAGGCGACGTCCGTCGGGCCGGTGACGAAGACGCCGGGCCAGTCGCCGCCGTCGAGGCCGTCGTTGCACGCGGCGACGAAGACCGCGTCGCTGTCGTCCGCGAGGAGGGCCGGCGGCCACGCGACGCACGCGACGTCGAACTTGTTGCCGCCCGCGTTGCAGAAGCACTGCGCGACGTCGCCGGAGGCGCTCGCGCAGTCGTCCGCGACCAGCTGCCCGACGTCCATCACGAAGCGGCGCGTGCCCAGGGCGGACGTGCCGAGGCTGCCGCCGACGTCGTTCACCCCGATGTTGCAGACGCCGCCGTTGCCGCGGAGGTGGTAGTCCTTCAGGTTGGCCGAGCTCCGCGCCAGGATGTGGTAGCTGGCCGGGTCGCGGTCGAGCGGCTGCGCCGCCGCGAGGGCCGCCGAGCACGCCGCTGCCGCCGCACCGAGCCCGATTCGCCGGATCGTCCGCATGGGTTCCCGTCTCCCTCGTCGTGCCGAGGGCATGGCGCACCCTCGCTCGCGGACATGACGGCACGTCGGCCCGGGAACTTTAGCCGCCCCCCTCCGCCCGGGCGCCGCCCGTGGTAAGAGCGGCCCCCCATGACCGCCGCAGGAATCCTCCAGCGCCTCCGGGAGGGGAATCGCCGTTTCATCGCGAACGTCCGGAGCCTCGACACGATGCTCAGCTTCACGCGGCGGGCCGAGCTGGCGGCCGGCCAGCGGCCCTCGGCGATCGTCCTCGGCTGCTCGGATTCGCGCGTCCCGGCCGAAATCGTGTTCGATCAGGGCCTCGGCGACCTCTTCGTGATCCGCGTCGCCGGCAACGTCGTCGCACCGTCGCAGGTCGGGAGCGTCGAGTTCGCGGCCGAGCGGTACGGCACGCGGCTGGTGGTCGTGATGGGGCACTCCCAGTGCGGCGCCATCCTGGCCACGCTGGAGGAGCTCCAGCACCCGAGCGAGCGCCGGTCGCGGAACCTCCGCTCGATCGTCGACCGCGTGCGCCCGGCCGTCGAGGGGCTCCTCGCGACGGGCCTCGCGCACGACGCGCTCGTCCGCGAGGCGGTGCGCGCCAACGTGCGGATCGCGGCCCACCGGCTCCGCCACGGCTCCGAGATCCTCGAGCGGCTGATCCACGAGGACGGCCTCCTCGTGGTCGGCGCCGAGTACGCGCTCGAGACGGGCGAGGTCGATTTCTTCGACGGCGTGCCGGAGACGGCGGCGTGACGGCCGCCCCGGCCCTCGGGGCGTGCCGGCCACGAACACGAGCGGCCGCGAGCTCGAGGAACGTCCCGGCGTGCGCCCTCGCCTTCCCGCGCGCCGATCGTCCCCGGGCTCCGGAGCCCGGGGAGAAGACATCGGGGCGGCGCCGTCGGGGCGCCGGTCGTCACCCGAGCCGCTCGAGCCGGCCGCAGACGTCGGCGAGCACGTCGTCGGCGACGGCGAAGTGGAAGCGCATCGTCCGGACGTCGTCGGGCCGGTTGTGGAAGAGGTGGCCGGGGACCGCGTTGATCCCCGCGCGCTCGATGAGCCGCAGGACCGCGGTGGTCGGGTCGACGTCGCCCAGCACGTCGCGGTAGTCGGCGAGAACGTAGTAGGCCCCCTCGGGGGGACGGACGCCGAATCCGGCCCGCGCGAGCGCCGCGCAGAAGACGTCGCGCCGGCGCTCGTAGTCGGCGCGGAGCGCGGCGTAGAACTCCGCCGGCAGCTCGCGGAGCGCGCGGAGCACCCCGCGCTGGAGCGGACGGGGGGCGCAGACCGACATCTGGTCGAACACCCGGCCGATCGCCTCGAGCGTCGGCCCCGGCGCGGCGCACCACCCGAGGCGCCAGCCGGTGATCGAGAACGTCTTGCTGAAGCTCCCGATCGCGACCGTGCGGTCGCGGAGCCCGTCCACGGCGCCCGGCGAGACGTGCGGCCGCCCGTCGTAGCAGAGGTGCTCGTACACCTCGTCGGTGAGGACGACGACGTCGGTCGGCGCGAGCACGGCGGCGAGCGCCTCCAGCTCGGCGCGCGTGAAGACCTTCCCGCTCGGGTTGCCCGGCGTGTTGACGACGATCGCGCGCGTCCGCGGGCCGAGCGCCCGCGCCACCGCGTTCGGGTCGAACGCGAAGTCGGCGGGCGCCAGCGGCACCGGCACCGGCACGGCGCCGAGGAGCAGGAGCTGGCTCCGGTGGTAGCTGTAGAAGGGCTCGAGGAGGAGGACCTCGTCGCCCGGCTCGAGGAGCGCGAGCCCGGCGGCGAAGAAGGCGCTCGACGACCCGGTGGTGACCAGCACGTCGTCGTCGGCGAGCGCGAGCCCGTTCCACTCGCGGAGCTTCCGCGCGATCTCCGCACGGAGCGCCGGCAGGCCCGCGTACGGCGTGTAGGTCTGCGGCTCGTCGCCGGCGAGCGCCTCCGTCACGCCGCGCCGGAGCGCGGCGGGCGCCGGCAGCTCGCAGACCCCCTGCCCCAGGTTGATTCCGCCCGGGACCCGGCCGATCACCTCGGTGAGCGCCCGGAGCGGGTTGTCGGCGTCGAGGTGGGCGCGGCGCGCGGCGAGGCGGTGGACGCGGTCGCCCATGCCGCGGCTTTTCCGACGGACGGCGGGCGCGAGTCAAATCACCGCCCGGCCGCGAGGGCGCGCGCCGCCGGCGACGAGCCGCGGACCGCGGCGGGTCACGAGATGGCCCCGCGCGTCGGTACATCGTACGGCGTCCGTCACGCCGGCGGGTCGACCGCACGTCCGCCCGAGCCCGCGGAGAGCCGAACGTCTGGCTGATCGTCTCGGCCGAGGATCAGGGTTTCGGAGGGGCCGCGGTCGATCGACCGCGGAGAGCAGGCGTGGGACCTCAAACAGTCGGAGCAGGTGCTGATCGCTTCAACGGGGCCGCGGTCGATCGACCGCGGAGAGCGCCCCACGGAGTCGGGCGATCTCCCACGCGTGGGCGCTTCAACGGGGCCGCGGTCGATCGACCGCGGAGAGCCCCCTTCGACCTGTTCGGGGCGGGGAAGCGGAACGCGGCAGGGCTTCAACG
>Ga0073934_10008957_pt1 | contig 13060 bp, 13 predicted proteins | sample LarsenN4metaG_FD_76834 | JGI IMG/M metagenome (GOLD analysis project Ga0073934, IMG submission 76834) | Hot spring sediment bacterial and archeal communities from British Columbia, Canada, to study Microbial Dark Matter (Phase II) - Larsen... ...
ACCGAGATGACCCTCGTGAAGCATCCGTTCCGGTCCGGCGTCAAAGCGCAGGCGGGGATCGAGTTCTGAGGCGACGATGGCCGGATCGCAGCGCACGCCCGCCGTGATGATCCAGGGGACGGGGTCGGACGTCGGCAAGTCGCTGATCGTCGCCGGGCTCGCTCGCCATTTCATGCGCCGTGGGCTCGTGGTGCGTCCGTTCAAGCCGCAAAACATGTCGAACAACGCTGCAGCTACGGAGGATGGTGGCGAAATCGGTCGCGCGCAGGCACTCCAGGCCTTTGCGGCGCGCGTGCCGACGAGTGTGCACATGAACCCGGTGCTGCTGAAGCCCGAGAGCATGGTCGGTGCGCAGGTCATCCTGCAGGGACGCCGCTGGGGCGCGCTCAAGGCGCGCGATTACGCGAAGCGCAAGGGCGAGCTGTTGCCGGCCGTGCTCGAGAGTTTCCATCGGGTGAGTGACGGCGCCGATCTCGTCATCGTCGAGGGTGCCGGCAGTCCCGCCGAAGTGAACCTCAGGGCCGGCGATATCGCCAACATGGGGTTTGCGCAGGCGGCGGATCTGCCGGTGGTACTGGTCGGCGACATCGATCGCGGCGGTGTCATCGCCAGCCTCGTCGGCTGCCGGCATGTCGTAGATGCTGCCGACGGTGCCCGTATCAAGGCATTTCTCATCAACAAGTTTCGCGGCGATGTCTCTCTGTTCGACGAGGGTTTGACGTTCATCCGCGAGCGGACCGGATGGGCAAGTCTCGGCGTCGTGCCGTGGTTCGCGGGTGCGGATCGGCTTCCGGCCGAGGACAGCATGGCACTGCAATCCCTGGCGAGGTCGCATGTGATGCAGGATGCGCCGACGCTCCGCGTCGTCGTTCCCGTCCTTCCACGCATCGCCAACTTCGACGATCTCGACCCGCTGCGGCAGACGCCCGGCGTGCAGGTCGAGATGATCACGCGCGGGCGTGCTCTCCCAGGTTACGCGGATCTCGTGATCCTGCCTGGGTCGAAGTCGACAGTGGCGGATCTCACGGCGCTCCGGGAAGAAGGTTGGGACATCGACCTCAAGGCGCACGTTCGCCGCGGCGGTCGCGTTCTCGGCGTTTGCGGCGGCTATCAGATGCTGGGGCGGACGATTGCCGACCCGGACGGGATCGAGGGACCGCCGGGAACGTCGCCGGGCCTCGGTCTGCTGGACGTCGAGACGGTGTTGTCGCCCGAGAAGGCGGTCGCGCCCGTGCGCGGGCGCGATGACCTGACTGGGACGATCATCGACGCCTACGAGATCCATCTCGGCCGGACGTCCGGCGGCGACGTTGCGCGGCCCTTCGTGGTGGTCGACGGTCGCGCCGATGGGGCACGTTCACCCGACGGTCTGGTGGCTGGAACCTATTTCCACGGGCTGTTCCGGGCCGACACTTGGCGGGAGCGCTACCTGTCCGGCCTCGGCGTGGCTTCCAGCGATTTTTCTTACGACGCGGTCGTCGATGCGACGCTCGACGAACTCGCGGACCACCTCGCGACCCATCTTGATACGGATCGTCTCCTCGCCATCGCGCGCGCGGGGGCCTGACCCGAACGACCTCAGACGCTGAAAGCGAGTGCCGCGACCAGGGCTGCGTGGATTGCGCAGCCGGCGATGAGCAGGCGAAGGCCTTGGTCGATATCGGCTGGCGTGGCCTCGGTACGACCTCCGTAGTTCATCCAGGCGTCTTCGACCCATTCGGTGCCGTAGCGGCGAGGACCGCCGAGGGCGAGGCCGAAGGCGCCTGCCATCGCCGCTTCGGGCCATCCGGCGTTGGGCGAGCGATGGCGGCGGGCATCGCGCATCATGGCCGCAAAGGCGGAGTAGGCGCGGCCGCCGACGAGCGGTGAGGCGACCGTCAGGATAAAGCCGGAGAGGCGCGCCGGCACGAGGTTCGCAAAGTCGTCGAGGCGTGCGGCGGCCCAGCCGAACGCGAGGTGGCGATCCGTCCGATGGCCGATCATGCTGTCGGCGGTGTTCAAGGCTTTGTAGGCGAGGAGGGCGGGTAGCCCGCCGACGAGATACCAGAAAGCAGGGGCCACGATGCCGTCGGAGAAGTTCTCCGCGGTGGTTTCGACGGCGGCGCGGCAGACACCCGCCTCGTCAAGGGACTTCGGGTCACGGCCGACGATCATCGATACGGCGACGCGCGCCTCCTGTAGGCCGCCCTTGCGGAAGGCTGATGACACGCGCGCGACGTGATCGTAGAGGCTGCGCTGCGCCATCAGGACCGCGACGGCGACGATCTCGAATATGAGCGCAACGGGATGCAGCCGGAACAGCATGTGGGCGATGAAGCCGACGAGGGCGCAGACAGTGAGCAGAACCGCGACGGCCGCGATGCCGGACCGGCGGCGCGCGTCGGAGGTATCGGCCTCGCGATTGAGCCGCTGATCGAGAATCGAAATCAATTTGCCGATCAGAACGACCGGATGCGGCGCACGCCGCCACAGCCAATCCGGATCGCCGACGCCAGCGTCGAGGGCCAGTGCGACGAGCAGGAGCAGCGGGATGGCGGGATCGAGGATCATCGGGGATCGTCGACCTCCACCATCGCTGCGCGGAGGGCTGTCGCGAAACGGTCGATGTGCTGGCCCGGCAATCCGAAGCGCAGCCACGTCGGCTGATCTTCGAAACGGCGGACCCAAACACCGCGCGTTGCGAGCGCGTGATGGATGCCGCGTGCGCGAGGATGTCCGGTCAACACGAACAGGCCCGCATTCCCGACGACGTCGAGGCGGTTGGCGAGCAGAATGTCCGCCAACTCGGCAGATGCTTTTGTAATGGTCGCCCGCATCAATCCTGTCCACGCTTGGTCCGCCAGCGCCTGTCGCCCGATGGCGAGCGCAGGTCCCGGCGTGGCCCATGGGCCGAGCCAGTCGCTTAGCTTGCGGATGTCCTCGGCATGACCGATCGCGAAGCCGAGGCGGACGCCGCCTACTCCATAGAATTTCCCGAAGGATCGCAGAATGACGAGCCCCGGTCCGCCGGCGGACGGAACGAGGCTGAGGCTCGGGTCGACGTCGGCGAAGGCTTCGTCGATAACGAGCAGGCCGCCTGTAGCCCGCATTCGGGCGGTGCCGTCGAGGAGGTCGTTCGGTCGGTAGCGCACGCAGGTCGGGTTGTTCGGGTTGACGACCACGAGTGCCGCCGCGTCGGCGCCCGGCTCGGGGCGATCGACGATGCGGATCCTTCCGCCTTCGCGCGCCCAGGCGTTGGCGTGCTCGGAGTAGGTCGGGCCCACGATCGCGACGTCGGCGTTCGGCCGGAGCCGCGCGATGACCTGGATGAGGCTTTGCGTGCCGGGCGCCGCACAGATGGCGGCTGCGGCTGGTACGCGGTATGCGGTGCGCGCGGCATCGAGCAAAGCCAGTTCATCGCTTGCCTGCGGAAGCTGGCGCCAATGGCGCGCCTCGGGCGGATCGAACGGGTAGGCGACAGGATTGATGCCCGTCGAGAGATCGAGCCAGCCGCCGGATGGCTCTCCGTACCCTGCCCGTGCTCCGCTGATGTCGCCGCCGTGCTGCATGATCGACCGTCAGCGGAGGAGGCTGGCGACGACGACCAGCGCGAGCAGAAGGGTGGACTCTGTCAATTCCACGCTGGCACCGAGGCAGTCACCGGTGATGCCGCCCAGGACGGTGCGCCAATAGAGGACGAACCCCGCGGCGATGAAGGGCGCGACCAGCAAAGCGGGAGCGACGAAGGCAGAGGCCACGACGAGTGCCGCGAGATTGCCGGCGAGGGCGATCGGCGCGATCGCCATCTTGAAGCGTGCGCCGGAGCCAGTCGCCAGCGGCTCGGTCCAATGCGAGACGACGAGGATCGTCCAGCGGGCCCAGGCCGGCACCAGGGCGAGCCCGAGCAGCGGTGCGCCGAGCCGCACGACGGCGTCGACCAGGACGAACTTGGCGAGCACTTGGAGAACGATGGCGAGCACGCCGAACGTTCCCATATGCGGATCGCGGAGCACTTCGAGAAAACGCGCGGGGTCGCGGTGCGCCGCGCCGAACGCGTCGGCAATATCACCGAGACCGTCAATGTGCAGGGCTCCCGTGATCCATATCCAGGCGATCACCACCAGCAGCGCGGCGACCATGCTGCCGGCCGGCGCCGACAGGGCGGCGAGGGCGACGAGGACGATCCCGAGCAGCAAGCCGACGAGCGGAAAGAACAGCGAGGCCCGGCTCACGTCGTCCGGCCGGAAATCCGCGAGGCTCGGCGTCGGCACGCGGGTCAGGAATTGGACGGCGACGATGAAGCTGCGCAGTGTCATGGCTGCACGATCTCGACGATCTCACCCCACCGATCGCCGACGTCGGACCGGCCGAAGCGGAGTGTCACTCGCGTCGCACAGGCGAGGCGCAGGCGCCAGAGGTGATCGAAGGTCAGACCCGTCGTCGCGGCGAGGGCTGCGCGCATGGCGCCGGCATGGGTCACCACGACGGTCGGCGCTCGATCGCAGTCGGCTGCGGCGCGGTCGAGCGCCCGCGACACGCGATCGAGAAACACGGGCCACGCTTCGCCGCCGGGAGGTGCCGTCGTCGCCGGGTCCTTCAGGAAAGCGTCGAAGGTCGTGCCCTGCAACTCGGAGATCTTGCGACCTTCCCAATCGCCGAAATCGATCTCGCGCCAGTCCGCATCGACCCGTGGTGCCACGTCGAGCTCTGCGCCGACGACAGCCGCCGATGCCGTCGCCCGGCCGAGCGGTGACGTGATGATCGTCCGCCAACGTCGCCGGGCCGCCTGCGCGCGCAACAGATCCACGGCGTCTGCGGTCAAAGGTGCGTCGCCGCGGCCGAGCAGCCGGCCATCCGCAGTCGTCGGTCCATGGCGGAGAAGGTCGATCTCGGCGATCATGCGGGTCCGGCCACTCCCGCTTCGGCGAATGTCGCCATTTCGTTGTGAAGCGCCAGGGCGGCGCGTAGCAGCGGCACGGTGAGCGCGGCACCCGATCCTTCGCCGAGACGGAGCCCGAGATCGAGCAAGGGTTCGGCAGCCATCGCGTCGAGCAGTCGTCGATGCCCCTGTTCGGCGGAGGCGTGCGAGAACAGCAGCCACGGTTGGACGGCCGCGTTGATGCGGGTCGCGAGCAAGGCGGCGGCGGTGACGATGAAGCCGTCCACGAGGACAGGCACTCCCGCCTGCGCACACGCGATCATCGCGCCTGCAAGCGCGGCGATCTCGTAGCCGCCGACGGCAGCGAGGGCTTCGAGCGGTGGCGCCCGGCGGCCCGTCAGGCGGTGCCTTGCCAACGCGGCATCGATGACAGCGATTTTGCGCGCGAGCCGCGTGTCATCGATCCCGGTGCCGCGGCCTGCCACGTCGGCCGCCGTGCAGCCGAGCAGCGCCGCGCCGAGTGCGGCGGCAGACGTCGTATTGCCGATGCCCATTTCGCCGAGAACGAGAAGGTCGGCGCCCGTGGCAGCTTCGAGCGCGAGAGCTCGGCCCGTGTCGAGGGCGGCGGCCGCCTCCTCGGGTGTCATTGCGGGTCCGGAAGAGAAGTCCCGCGTGCCCGCGCGGATACGACGATCCACGACGCCGGCGATCGGCGCGGTGGCGCAGGAGCCGACGTCGGCGACCGTCAGGCTGGCGCCGAGTTGTCGTGCAAGGACGGCGATGGCCGCTCCGCCGCCGGCGAAATTGTGCAGCATCTGAACGGTGACTGCGGAGGGATAGGCGGAGACACCTTGCGCGGTGATCCCGTGGTCGCCTGCGAACAGCACGATGGCGACGGCGTCGGCCTGCGGGCGATCGTTCGCCTGCAGAGCCGCCAGCCGGATCGCGACCGTTTCGAGCCGTCCGAGCGATCCCGGCGGTTTCGTCAGAACCGACTGTCGGGCGGTCGCCCGTTCGAGATGCGGCGTGGAGAGGGGGCGCGGCGGCGCGAGGCTCCAGGCGGGCGGCGGTAACGGCAAGGATGACTCCGGGGCCGGTTGCGTGATCCTACTAGCCCCATTCCGCCACGCGGGGAACAGACGAGATCAGCAGACGGCCGGACGCGCCCGGAGAGTCACGGGGATGCCGGAGGGGTCCTCGAACACGAGCGTCTCTCCCCGCGGTGTTCCGGCGGTACCGATGCGTTCGGCCGTGCGCGCGAAGGCTTCCGGGTCGCGGGCGACCAACTCATAGCCGAGAAGTCCGAGTTGTCCGGCAGACCGCCGCGCCGCGCCGCTGCTCGACCATGTGTTGACGGCGACGTGGTGATGGTAGGTACCGGCCCCGTACCACTGGGCTCCGGGCCGTTCGTGCGTCAGTGCGAGTCCGAGCTTGGCGCGGTAGAAGCCGGAGGCTGCGGCGAGGTCGCCGCCCCGCAGGTGGATGTGGCCGACACGGATGGGGATGGGTGCGCCGATCGCGCCGGCGGCCTCGGCCAGCAATCCCGAGAGATCGAGCCGGTCGGTCGTCATCACGTATTGCTCGCCTGTCCGTTGCCAGGTCGCGGGCGGGCGGTCGCTATAGACCTCGATCCCGTTGCCTTCGGGATCGGAGAAGTAGAGCGCCTCGCTGACCTTGTGGTTGGAGGCTCCGGACAGGCGCAGGCCGCGGTCAGCGGCGCGGGCCAGCCAGGCGGCGAGAAGGGGGCGGCTCGGAACGACGAAGGCGGTGTGGAACAGCCCCGGTTCGGCCCGGCGATCGTTGGCCGCGTCCGGCGTGTGCACCAACGTCAAGATCGCTTCGCCGTCGCTCGCGAGGATCGCGCGTTCGCCGGTCGCGTCGGCGACATCGAGCCCGAGGGTGTCCCGATAATAATCGGTCAGAAGCGAGAGGTTTCGAACCGCGAGCGTCACTCCACCGATGCGGAGCGGCGCGTCGAAAGCAACGAAACGGGGGTCCGGGGTCGACATGGTTCATCTCCGCGACGTGTCGTCAGACACCTAACGCGGCTGGCATGCACCCGGAAGGCGCGGGACACCGATTTGACTGTTCCTCGGAGTTGAACAATCGCCCGTTTACCTGACCTTAGCCATGGCAACGGTGGCTTGTTGTGAAATATCCGCCTGCCTGCAATCTGTCCACGTCGCTTGATACGCCACGCACGGGCGACACCCCACTGGCGGCGGGCGATCTCCCCCGGCCTCTCTCGGCACTCCATCGCTCGCCGCCAGTTCTTCCTTCCAAAAAACTCAAACCCCGCTCGGGGTGCCGGCGCGCTGACGGCGCGGGCCGAAGAGCACGGCGGCGCCGAGGATCAACCCCGATACGGTGGCGATCATGCCGGCGGCGCTGACGGCGTTCTCCGATCCGAAGATGGCGGGGCCTTCGGCCGCGAGAAAGAACCCGATCACGGACGCGAGCATCGCGAAGAGAACGCTCCACGCGACCTGACGCTTCAGATCGTCCGTCATCAGGCGGGCTGCTGCCGGCGGGCAAATGAAAATGGCAAGCACGATAATGGCGCCGACGGCCTCGAACGCGGCGACGGCCGCGACGGCGACGAGCACGATCAAGGCGGCCGACGTCGCGCGGACCGGGACGCCGACCATTCGGGCGAAGCCTTCGTCGAACGTCGCCACGACCAGCGCACGCCAGAAGATCACGTGAAAAGCGACCACGACCGCGAGCACGGCGAGCAGGCGCGGTAGCGCGGGCGGGAGATCGGCAAGTGCGGCCGGATCGGCGAACGCGTGCAAGCCGTCGGCCGCGAGCCAGACGAGGCTTTCGAGGTTGCCGTAGAGCGCGTGTTCGACGTCGAGATGAACGGAGCGGGCGGACGATTGCTCGAGAATGATCACACCGGCGGCGAACATGGTCGTGAACACGACGCCCATGGCGGCACCGGAATCGACGCGACCGAGCCGCCGCACCGCTTCGATCAGCAGGACGGCCGTGACCGCCGCGACGGTCGCGCCGATGAGCATCGCCCATGTGGTCACTTGGCCGGTCACCAGGAACGCGACGACGATGCCGGGAAGGACGACGTGGCTGATGGCGTCGCCGAGCAGGGCTTGCCGACGCAAGATCAGGAAGTTGCCGGGTATGGCGCAGGTCACCGCGGCCAGAATGCCGACCAGCAACGGCACGAGCGAAAGCTGGACGAATTCCGCACTCATGGCGCCGCCACGCGCAGAGCAAGGCGCCGGTCCAGTTCCGCGATCTGGTCCGCTGCAAGGATCGTCTCGATCGGCGTCAAACCGTCGTAGCGGCCGAGCAGCGGCGAGCCGGGCTCGAGGCGCCGGTAGGCTTCCCAACGGGCTTCGTCCCTGAGCGCGGCCGCGGCAGCGCCCCGCCCAATCAATGTCGGCACGCCGTCAGGGCGGACGAGACCGCGGCGCCGGAGGACGGCGAGCGTAAAGCGATCGTAGACCGCCTCGCCGCGGGCGATGGCCAGCAGACCCTGGCGCTCGTGAACGCGCGCCTCGAAAGCGCGGAACCGGAGAGTCGAGGCGAGCAGGCCCCGTTGCGGCGCCGCCAGGAGTGAGAGGCAGAACAACACGAACGCGGTGACGACCACGACCGGTCCCGTCGGCAACTGGTGCGCGGAGGCTGAAACCGCCGTGCCGACGAAGCCTGCGAGCGCGCCCAGCCCCGCCGCGATGAGCACCATGCGGTCGGCGCGATCGGTCCAGAACCGGGCGGCGACCGGCGGAATGATCATCAAGGCGACGATCAGAACGAGGCCGACGACCTTCAGGCCGATAACCGTGATCACCAGCGCCAGCAGCAGCATCGCGAGGTCGATCCGGCGCACGTTGTAGCCGGCAGCGGCGGCATAGGACGGATCGAAACCGACCAGGATCATCGGCCTGCGGAGCGCATAAAGTGCCACCACGCCAGCAGCAGAGGCGACGGTGATGAGCACCGCTTCGGAGAACAGCATTCCGGCGGTAGAACCGAGGAGAAAGCTCGACAGGCCGGCTTGGCGTCCGGCGCTCATCGTCTGGATGATGGTGAGCAGAACGATGCCGGCGCCGAAGAAAACGGAGAGGACGGCGCCAATGGCCGCGTCCTCGCTGAGGCGCGAGCGGCGGGTGATCGCGTCGACGGCGAGCAGGCCCAAGGCGGCAGTGACCGCGGCGCCTGCCATCAAGCCGGCGAGTGATCGGCCATCGCCGCCGAATGCAGTCATCACGATGAAGGCGAGGCCGATACCGGGAAGCGTCGCGTGGCTGACGGCGTCGCTGACCAGCGCGCGCTTGCGCAAGAGAACGAACGTCCCGATGCCGGCAGCGGACGCCCCGAGCAAGGCGGCACCGACCGCGACCACCGCGGCGTTGTAACCGGCGGTCAGGGTCAGCGCTGCGAACAGGACATCCCAGCTCATGAGCGGTTGCGATCGAGCTCCGGCAATTGCTGAAGGGACAGTCGCCCGCCATACGTCGCCTGCAGGTTCTCGGCGTTGAAAACCTCGGCAATGCGGCCAGCGGCGATCCGCCGGACATTGATGAGCAAGACGTGGTCGAAGTACGCGGGCACAGTCGCGAGGTCGTGGTGCACGGCGAGGACCGTCCGACCTTCTGCGACGAGGCTTTGCAATACGGACACGATTGCCCGTTCGGTCGCCGCGTCGACGCCCGCGAATGGTTCATCGAGCACGTACAGATCGGCGCCCTGCGCCAAGGCGCGAGCCAGGAACACGCGTTGCTGCTGGCCACCCGAGAGCTGTCCGATCTGACGCTCCTCGAAGCCGGCGAGACCGACCCGTTCGATGGCCGCGAGGGCGCGGCTGCGGTGTTCGCCCTTCGCGAGCGACCAAAGACCCAGCTGCCGATAGAGCCCCATCATCACCACGTCGAGCACGCGAGCCGGAAAGTCCCAGTCGACGCTCGATCGTTGCGGAACATAAGCGATGCGTCCGCGCGCGGTTTCGATCGGGCGTCCGAAGACCGTGATCTCACCGGAGAGACGCGGCACGATCCCGAGGGCGGCCTTCAACAAGGAGGATTTGCCCGCGCCGTTGGGGCCGACGATCGCCACCATGCCGCCCGCGGGCACCGTGAAATCCACGGAAAACACGACGGGCTTCTCGCCGTAGGTGACGCTGAGGCCGCGAATGTCGAGCGGGCTTTGCGTGTCGATCGCCTCGACAACTTGGCCTTCGCGCGCGATGACCTGGGGCCGGGGTGCCGACAGTCTCATCGAATGACGACCGGTGTGCTGAGGCGACCGCTCATGCCGCGCTCGGGAGCTTCGCCACCGAGGGCCCGCGCCACCACCGTCGCGTTGTGATCGATCATGCCGATGTAGGTCCCTTCGTAGGTGCCGTCGGCGCCCATGGCATCGGAGAAAAGTTCGCCGCCGATAACGACATTCTGTCCGCGCGCCGCCGCACCTTCGATCAACGCGCGGACGTTGCGGTCGGCGACCGACGTTTCGATGAATACGGCCGTGATCTGCTTTTGGACGAGCAGGTCGACGAGTTCCTGCACGCGCCTCAAGCCGGCTTCGCTTTCGGTCGAGATGCCTTGAATGCCCTGCACGGCATATCCGTGCGCCCGACCGAAATAATTGAAGGCGTCGTGCGCCGTGACGAGGATGCGCCGTGTCGCCGGGACGCTCGCGAGGACGCGGTCGGCGTAGGTCGCGAGCGCATCGAGTTCGCCGATGTGGCGCGTCGCGTTGGCGGCATACGTCTCGGCGCCCGCCGGGTCGAGACGGGCGAGGGCGTCGCGGGCGGCCAGCGCCACGTGGCGCCAGAGGCGCGGATCCATCCAGACGTGCGGGTCGAAGCGGTCGGCGTATTCGTCGTGGGCCAGTCGATCGGCCTTCGGGACGGCTTCACCCAACGCGACGACCGGCTTGCGCTTGCCCAGCGTCTCTAGGAACGACTCCATCTGGGCTTCGAGATAGAGCCCGTGCCAGGCGACGAGATCGGCGCGGGTCATCAGCGCGATATCCGAGCGCGTCTGGCGGTAGCTGTGCGGGTCGACGCCGGCGGCCATCAAGCCGCGTACTTCGATGCGGTTACCCCCGACCTGACGCAGGACGTCTGCGATCATACCCGTCGTGGCAACGACTTGCCGGCGCGCTGCCTGGGCCTCGGCGCGCCAGCCGGCTGCCATGACGGCGCCTCCAGCGAGCAATCCACCGACGGCAGCACGACGAGACAGGATGGGCATCGACTCTTCCTGCAAATAATTCCTAATTGCAAGATAAGGCCGGGTCGGAAGGGAGTCAAGGCTAGTTGCAAACTATTTGCAACTAGCCGACGCGACGGAACTCGCCGTCGATGACGTCGCGGCGACGTAGATCGTGGAGATGGGTTCGCAGCAGCGCGACGTTGCGCTTATTGGCGCGGAACGCCACGTCGAACGCGTCGCCGAGGAACGGTACGGCGCCGACGACCGTATCGACCGCGCTGTTCGCGATCATGCGGCCGATCACCAGCTTGGACGCGCCGAGGCGTCGCGCTTCCCAGATGAGATAACCCGAGATTGCCTGCGAGGCGATGTCGCCGATCACTGGGACGAGGCCGAGCAGGGCGTCGACGCCGATGCGCACTTTCGTGCCGGGGATGGTCACGAGGCTGTCCATCACCGTCGCGAGTGCATCCAGGCGCGAGATCGCTTCATCGACCTCGCTGGCGGGGCCACGCATCGGTTCGACGGTCGGGCGGTGGGCGTACATCGTGCTGGACATCTCGTCCCTCCTCAGGGCCTTCCATGTGGCCCCTCCCGCCCGCCATTCAAGGGCGTCAGGTGTGGAGCGCCAGCCCGGGACGTTCCCACTCGAAAGCGACGAGCCGGCCGAAGCCCGACATCGTGACGTAGACCGTGCGGCGCTCCGGACCGCCGAAGCACAGATTGGTGACGTAGACGTCCGGGAGCGGGAAGAAGCGCTGCGATTTGCCTTCGGGGTCGTAGACGGTGATGCCGCCGTTGACGAGCGTCGCGACCAGGATGTTGCCGGCACTGTCGACGGCCATGGAGTCGAACCGCTGGTATGGTGCACCTGGGCAGCCGACGAGCCGGCCGCCATGCGGTGCAGGCCACGGCAACCTTTCGACGACGCCTGGCGCGGTGATCCGGAAAGCGATCAGTCGAGCGCCTTCGGTTTCGGCGACGTAAAGCGTGCGGCCGTCCGGTGAAAGACCGATGCCGTTGGGCGTCATCATCGGATGGACGACTTCGCGGATCTCGCTGCCGTCGAGCCGCGCCCAGTAGACGCCGCCACGGTCCATGTCGCGGGCGCGGACCTTGCCGAGGTCGGTGAAGTAAAAGCCACCCTGACCATCGAGGACGAGGTCGTTGGGGCCGCGCAGGCTGTAAGCGCCGCAGTGCGTATAGAGGACTTCGACGGCGCCGGTCGCGAGATCGACGCGTTCGATGCGGCCGCCGGAGTAGTCGTCCGCTTGCTGAACGGGTCGCAGTCCGTGAGTGGGGTCTTCGACCCACTTGAAGCCGCCGTTGTTGCAGACGTAGAGCTTGCCGCCCGGACCGAGGGCGGCTCCGTTCGGACCTGCGCCAGGGTGGGCGACGACGGCCTTTTTCCCGTCGGGCGCGACGCGGGTGATGCGACCGGCAGCGATTTCGACGAGCACGATGGAGCCGTCCGGCATGGCCACCGGGCCCTCCGGAAAACGAAGTCCTGTCGCGATTTCCCGGAGTTCGATGGACATCGGCGCCTCTCGTCTTTGCGCCGGCGCCGACGTTCAGGCTTCGGCGCCGTACCGGTGCAGGTCGGTGCCGTGGGCATAGAGCCAGGCGCGCGCCTCGTCCATCTCCGGCATGGTCTTGCGGACGAGAGCCCAGAACCTCTTGCCGTGGTTCATTTCCTTGAGATGCGCGACCTCGTGCGCGGCAACGTAGTCGAGCACCAGCGGCGGCGCGAGGACGAGGCGCCACGAGAAAGACAGCACCCCTGTCGACGAACACGAGCCCCAGCGGCTCAGCTGATCGCGAATGGCGACGCGCCGTGCCTTGAGGCCGAGGTAGGCGGCGTGATGGGCGACGCGTGCATCGATGTCGCGCCGCGCCTGTTCGATGAACCAGTCGGTGAGGCGGCGGGCCAGATGCTCCGGGCCGCCGGAAACCGCGAGTGCGGCGTCACCAGCGGACGTGCGCGTGAGGGTGACCACCCCACGGCCGCGCGCGGCCGGCA
>Ga0073934_10008959_pt1 | contig 13056 bp, 12 predicted proteins | sample LarsenN4metaG_FD_76834 | JGI IMG/M metagenome (GOLD analysis project Ga0073934, IMG submission 76834) | Hot spring sediment bacterial and archeal communities from British Columbia, Canada, to study Microbial Dark Matter (Phase II) - Larsen... ...
ACGCCGGCGGCATTGTTCACGAACGAGTTGGCTGTCGTCACCGTGTTACGGTGAAATTCGTACAACGATCCGTGAATCTCGTTGGTGCCGCGCTTGGTAACCAGCGACACCTGTGCGCCGGAACTGCGCCCGGCGTCGGCATTGGCGTTTGTCGTCGTGACTCGAAACTCCTGGACCGAATCGAGCGTTACGCGCAGCACACTGGTGAAGGCCGAGCGGTTCTGCTGATCATTGACGTCGACGCCGTCCAGGGTGACGTTGGCCTGGTCGTTCTTGCCGCCGTTGACGGACCCGTTGCGATGCCCGGAGTCGTCGCCGATGAACGTCACTCCCGGTTGCAGGGACAGCAGGCCAACGACATTGCGCCCTTCGAGCGGCAGCTCAAGAATCGGGCGGGTGCCGAAAGCGTTCCCGATCGTGGCATCCACGGTGTTGACCAGCGTGCCTTCGGCCGAGACGGTAACACTGCCCGCCACCGTACCCACCCGGTTGAAGGTGATGTTCAGGGTTAGCGGCGAATTCACCAACAGCCGGACGTCGTTGATCTGAACGTCTTCAAACCCGCTTGCCTGGGCGGAAACCTTGTAGTTGCCTGGTGGCAACAGCGGGAACTGGAACCGTCCCGCTTCGTCGGATTTCACCTCGCGTTTGGCGCCCGTCTGCGTCTCTTCCGCAACGACGATCACGCCTGGAATCACTGCTCCGGTCGGATCCGATACCGTTCCGCTGAGTGAGCTCAATGATTACGCGACCAACAGCGTGGCCGTGATGAATGGAACGAACTTCGCCGGAAACAAATGTTTCATGCGAGAGCCTCCTTAAATAGGCTGGATCTTTTGAATTCTAAACGAAAAACGGGGATCTCCCGTCTCCGTCGACATAGCCTAACTACTACAGACGGACTTGGCTGTAAAATGCGAGCAGTGCTTCGCCGTTCCCTTTTGTTGAGTTCTGTGCTTGCTTCGCCGCTGGCTGCTCAGCGAACCGGCAGACCGAATCTGGTTCTCATCATTTCCGACGACCATGGCTGGACTGATTACGGATTCATGGGCCACCGTCATATCCGGACTCCGAACATCGACCGGCTGGCGCGCGAGGGGCTTACCTTCGAGCGCGGCTATGTGCCCACCAGCCTGTGCCGGCCCAGTCTTGCAACCTTGATGACTGGTTTATATCCTCACCAGCACAAAATCGTTGGGAACGATCCGGCGGGCGATGCAAAGAGCCCACAAGAGCGCGGCGCCATGGTGGAACAGTTCCGCAAATCAAAGATACTGACGGAACTTCTGGCGGGCGCCGGATACGTGAGCCATCAGTCCGGGAAATGGTGGGAAGGCGAGTGTACCTGTTTTACGGAAAGCATGACCCACGGCGATGTCGCGCGAGGCGGCAGGCATGGTGACGAGGGGCTAAAGGTCGGCCGCGAAACGATGCAGCCGGTCTTCGATTTCATCGACCGGGCAACCGGCCAAAAGAAACCGTTCTTCATTTGGTACGCGCCGATGATGCCGCATACGCCGCACAACCCGCCGCAGCGCTTCCTGACCCGCTACCAAGCGCTCGGGGTTCCGCTGCCGCAGGCGCGGTACTTCGCGATGGTGGAGTGGTTCGATGAGACCGTTGGTCAGTTGATGACTCATCTGGAAAAACGCGGGACTCTGAAGGACACAGTCATCGCCTAGCTGGCCGATAACGGTTGAGTACAGCCGGAGAAAGTTGTGCCGTTGTTTGAGACGGGGGCGAAAATGTTGCCGTACGATGCCGGACTGCGAACTCCCCTCATCTTATGGGCTCCCGGCCGCGTGAAGCCCGGCCGCGACGCCCGCACTCTTGTCAGCAGTGTCGACCTCGCTCCCACGCTGTTGAAGCTTGCCTCTTTAAAACCGCCTCGCGAGATGCCGGGATTGGATCTGCGTGAGCGTGCGCGGCTAAGGAGTCGCAATGCGGCATTTGGCGCCACCTTCACGCACAACATTGTTGACCTGGGGAACCCCGCCTCCAGTTTGAAGTACCGTTGGATTGCGAGTGGGAAGTGGAAGCTCATCCTCCCGGCTCAGAAGAATCTGGAACTCCCGCTTTGGCCCTCACAAATGAAGAACCCTGGAACAGGTTGGAGCAGGGAAATCGAGTTGTACGACCTGTCCGCCGATCCGCACGAGACAGCCAACGTTGCCTCAAAGAACCCCGGCGTTGTAAGCCGTTTGCGGCGTCAATTAGACGCCTGGTGGCGAGGTGCGGACTGAGCCTCTGGACGGGCCTGCACGTTACAATTAAGCGATGCCGGAGGATAAGAACAGCGCTTCGCCGCAAGCGCCACGCAAGAGCTTTGAGGCTGGACTGGAAGAGCTCGAGTCAGTGGTGAGACAGTTGGAAGGCAGCGAACTGCCGCTCGAAAAAGCCTTGGAATTGTTCGAGAGAGGCGTAGCCCTCAGCGACTCCTGCAGAAAGCAGTTACTTGAAGCCGAAGCACGCATCGAAATCCTGCTCAAGAAGAACGGCCAGGTCACTCCGGAGCCGTTCCAGCCCGGCAACGCATGAATCTGAACGAATACCTGTCCCTCCAGTTGGAATGCATCGACCGGGAACTCGACCGGCTTGTTCCAACCGCCAGCACCCCACCGCAACACATCCACGAGGCGATGCGCTATAGCCTCTTTGCGGGCGGAAAGCGTATTCGGCCCTTTCTCTGCCTGGAAAGCGGTCGCGCCGTATGCGGAGTAGATTGCCCCGGAATTTACACAGTTGCGGCGACACTTGAGCTGATCCACACTTACTCGTTGATCCACGATGACTTACCTGCATTGGATAACGATGACCTGCGGCGCGGGAGGCCCACCTGCCACAAGGTCTTTGGCGAAGCGATGGCAATCCTGGCGGGCGATGCACTGCTGACGCACGCGTTTGTAGTGTTGGGGAAGGTGGGCGATGCGAGGCTGGTTTACGAGCTCGCATATGCCTCCGGAACGGTGGGCGGAATGATCGCAGGACAAGTCCACGATATCGAGGGAGAAGGGCAGGCGCCAACAGCAGAGCTTCTGGAGCAGATCCACCGGGCTAAAACCGGAGCGTTGTTGCGTGCCAGCGTGCGCATGGGGGCAATTCATGCGGGCGCGAACCAGGACCAGCTTAACGCGCTATCGCGTTACGGCGAGCACATCGGACTGGCGTTTCAGATTGTCGATGACATCCTCGACGTCGAGCAGACATCTGAGCAACTCGGTAAGACCGCGGGCAAGGATGCTGCGCAACATAAGATCACGTTCCCGGCGGTGTACGGTCTGGAAGCATCGCACCGTATGGCCGAGGAACAGCGCAAGCTGGCGCTCGAATCGCTGGGCGGCTTTGGGAACGAGGCTCGCTGGTTGCGCGAGCTGGCCGACTTGATCGTTGACCGCAAGGCCTAGATGAAAGCGCCGAGGAAGCGCATTGACGTCCTACTGCACGAGCGAGGGCTGGCCACTTCGCGCGAGAAGGCGAAAGCCCTGCTGATGGCGGGAGCGGTCGTTGTCAACGGTCAGAAAATAGACAAGCCCGGTGCTCTGGTGGATGAAGCCGCGCACATCGAAGTGCGCGAGTCGATGCCGTATGTCAGCCGTGGCGGGTTCAAACTCGCGCGGGCCCTGGATTACTTCGGCATCGACCCGGCGGGCCGCATCTGCGCCGACATTGGATCGTCCACAGGAGGCTTCACCGATTGCCTGCTGCAGCGGGGCGCGCTTCGTGTCCACGCCATCGACGTGGGGGCAGGCCAACTGGACTGGAAATTGCGCCAGGACACGCGCGTCATCGTGCATGAGAGTCTGAACGCGCGCTATTTGCAGTTGTCCGATATCGGAGAGCCAGTCAGCCTGGCAGTGTGCGATGTCAGCTTCATTTCGGTCACATTGATCTTGCCTGAGATTGCCGGAATTCTCACGCAGGAGGGCGAGATGGTGATTCTCGTCAAGCCGCAGTTCGAAGTCGGCCGCGAGCAGGTGGGAAAAGGCGGCATCATTCGAGAGCCGCTATTACACCTTGCCGCGTGCGAAAAGGTGGCTGGTGCCGCACAGTCCTTGGGTTTCTCGACTCGGCTGACCGAGAGTCCGATTCTCGGAGCGGAGGGGAACCGGGAGTTTCTGATGCACGCAGTGAAAGGAACGGTTTGATCCGGATCGTTACTCGCTGGGCAGCAGGCGGATCTTGGAAAGCGTAAGTGTCATGTCGCGATCCTCGCCCTCAGGACGCCACACGGGTGAAGCGTGAATTTCGACAACGTATTCCGGAGCGTCCGGTATTTCCGTTTCCAGCACGAAAAGGCCGTGACGCTTAAGTTTGAACTCGCGGATCGGCGCTCCGTTCACGATCACGTGTACCGCGGGCTTGCCGTGGTCGAACTGGCCGGGATGGGCGTAACCGCGAATGCGCAGTATCGACGGTCCAGGCTGCACCCGCTTCAAGATGGCGACAGCCCGCTTGCCGATCCAACGGTAGTTCGCGCCACGATCACCTTCCAGCGCATAAAAGCCCTCGATAAGGCCCACGGCGTGCTCCGGTTTCGAAAAGTCGAGGATATCGGGGCGCCACTGGCTGGGAAATAACTCCTCGCGCAGTTCATCGGGTAGCAAATTGAACACGCCGGATTTCGGAAGGGCCATAAAGGCGCAGGCCACACAGGTGAGCCGGTTCTCCATGCTCTCTGCCAGTGCAGCGCCACAGTTGGGGCAGGCAAGGCACTCCAGCGGTGAGGAGGGAGGGGCGCCGGTTGGCAATCCGGGTTTGCGGCAGAACGCCGCCAAAGTGCCGCCTAGCAAGCTGGCGACGGACGGCTCGGACGCCACGTGGCGGATTGCCCGGGCAACGCATTCATTCGCCCATCCGTTTTCCCGCGCAAAGGTAATGAAGCGTATTTCGCTGAAGTGGCGGGACAGTAGTTTGCGCCAGGAAGCTAACCCGAGGCGGTGGTTTTGGCGAATGCCGAAACTCTCCTCCTGTTCGGCGCCGATAACGTCCCGGGCGATGAAATCCAATAGCCCGTGGCGGTGCAGGAAGACTTCCCAAGGCTTCATCTGCTCGACATAAGGCACCCGGCGCAGGCGCAAGGTAAGACGGCGGAGAATCGGCTCCTCGGCCATGAAGAACACGCCGCCCGGCCGCAGCACCCGGGCAACCTCACTGACCACTACATCGATGTCTTGAAACTGGCTGAGCGTTTGAAAGGTGGCGACGAACTGGAATGAGTTGTCGCGCGCGGGCAGCCGGACGGCGTCGCCAGTCACCAGCAACGGACGCCGGTTCCAGTTCCAAAGCGAGGGCAAACTCTGGCCAAGGCGAAGGGCGTCCGCCGATACATCGAGCGCGACGCCGTCAGCTCCAAATTCGTTGGCGAACAGATAGGACGTGTGTCCGACGTTTGCGCCGACTTCGAGAAACGGCGTCATCGTTCCGACAAAATCCAGATTGGCTTCCAACACAGCGCGCCTCCGGGCGTTGTCGGACTCGTATTTTGCCAGCGCCTTGTCCAACTCGCCCATGGCGGCAAAACTGTGGAACGCGACCTGAGCGCGCTTCACAGCGAGCGTCTGCGCTTGTGCCGATCGTGTGGCTATCATCCGTCGCCGGCCTCCTCTGTTGGATAGCTATCGCGCGATGCTATCCGGCGATGTGCCATTGTAGAACGAAAAGGCCCACTTCTGGGGGAAAATCAGGCAAGCCAAACGGAATACAATCAACTCGCATGAGGTACCGACTTGCGGTCCTGCTGGCGATTGCGGCTGCCGTGCCGGTTTTTGCAGATGCGGATCTGATCCTGCATCACGGGCGCATCCTGACTGCGGACAATGCGTTCCGTGTTGTTGAGGCTATTGCGATTCGAGATGGGCGCATCCTCGAAACCGGAAACAGCCGCAGCGTGCTGGAGAGACATCGCAGTGCTCGCAGCACAGTTGTTGACCTCAAGGGCCGCACGGTTCTCCCCGGATTGATCGACAGCCACGTGCACGTGCTCGGCGCGGCACTGAGTGAGTACAGGCGCCCGCTTCCAGCGCTTGACAGTATTGCCGCCATCCAAAGCTTCATCCGCGAGAAGGCGCGCACAACACCCAAGGGCGCCTGGATTGTCGTTCCCCGCACGCTGCCGCCGCGGCTCAAGGAGATGCGCTTCCCGACACGCTCCGACCTTGATGTGACTTCCGATCATCCGGTTGCATTCGACGGCAGCTATGTGTGGTCGGCGAACTCGGTTGCGCTTCGCATCAGCGGCATTACACGGGACACGCCGAACCCGCCGGCGGGGGAGATCGTGAAAGGTCCGGACGGAGAGCCGAACGGGATCCTGCGTAATGCCGCGGGACTGCTGAAAGGAGTACCGGGCGAAGAGAGCTTCACCGAAACCGAGCAGCTCGAAGCGATGGAGAAGATGCTGCGGATCTACGCCGCGGCGGGCCTGACCGCGGTAGGCGATCGCGCCATTGGCCCGCTGGACGCGGCGCTATACCAGAAGTTGAAGGCAGCCAAACGGCTGCCGATCCGGGTGATTCTGACGTGGCGCGTAAACGCCGCGCGTCCGCTGGAGGAAGTGGTCAACGAGGTTCGCAAGTCGCCGTGGACCACAAATCAGGGCGACGAGCGACTCAAATTCGGAACGTTGAAAGTGACACTCGACGGCGGCCAATCGGTGGGGACTGCGTATCAGCGCATGCCCTATGGAGCGTTTGGCCGTCAACTCTACGGACAAACGAATCCCGATGCGCGGGGCGCCCTGTTCGTGGAACCGGAGAAACTTTACCGGATCTTTTTGGCTGCCCGGGAGCGGGGCTGGCAGTTGACGGCGCACGTTCAGGGCGGAGCGGCAATCGACACGCTGCTGGATGCATTCGAGCGTCTGGCCAAGGACCGCCCGATCGCGCCGAGCCGTTCGCACGTAATGCATGGCAGCTTTCAATCCGGCGAGTCACTGGCGCGTATGGCGCGGCTCGGAATTGTGGAGGACTATCAACCGGGGTGGCTTCATTTCGACGCTCCTGCTTTGGAGAGAGTCTTCGGCATTTCCAACATGCGCTGGTTTTCGCCGACGAAGTCGTACTTCGACCGGGGAATCCCGGTCGCCGCCGGCAGCGATCATATGATCGGCCATGACAAGGATCGTGCGGTGAATCCGTTCAATCCGTTCTTCAACATGTGGATGATGCTGACGCGGCGTACGACGCAGGGCAAGGTCCTGTTCCCTGAGGAGCGCATTTCACGCGAACACGCGGTCCGGGCTTACACAAACGGAGGCGCTTTCCTGCAGTTCAGTGAGAAGGAGCGCGGCAGCATCGAAGCTGGCAAACTCGCGGATCTTGTGATCATCGACCGGGACATCCTGACCTGTCCTGAAGGCGACATTCGCCGGATACAGCCGCTGGCGACGATTGTGGAAGGGGTGACGGTGGCAGGGGAACTACGATGAGGCTCCTTGGTCTGGTTCTTGTCCTCGCGCCGCTTGTTTTCGGCGCACGGTGAGAAAGCGCTGGAGAGCCTTGGGGGCGGAGTCATGGCCGTACTTACAGCGGAGGCTGAGGCTTATTTCGACAGGCGAATACTGGGGACCGGCTCCTGCGGGGCTTTCCGCTTGCGCTGCCCGGCACACGGCGCGGCCGCGATCAAGACATCCGGCTTCTTAAGCCGGCGGGCGCATCTCCAACGGCGGCAGGCATGGCGCAGAACTTCCTGCCGGCGCCATGACCGCATGGCGGCTTGAACCTATGGTTCAGAGTCGGCGAAGCAGCACATGGCAAGGTCTGCTTCTTCCACAGCCGGCGGCACTGCCGCGATCTCGACGACCTCCGACCAAGGGAAGAAGTGGGATCCCGCTTCGTTATCGGCGACCAATCCCAGGTGTGACACTTCACGCAAGCGCAAAGGAGCCTGGGTCGCTTCCACAGGGTCCTTGCAGACGATCCGCACCGGCTTCGAGATCAGGCTATTCAGGAAAGTGCTGTCGATCATGGATTCACCTGCGCTAGATCATATCAGATTTAAAGGTCTTCTTACTCGTTTTAAGCCTCCTGTGCAGCGGCAAAAACAAGATTCGGGCGCAGATAAAACGCCGGCATGATCCCCGGCAGATTGCTCAGCGGCAGCACCGATTCATGGACGGAAACTCCAAGCGTCTCACGAAGGAAATCAGAACGCGCTTCAGCGCGGGTCAAGACATCGGGAGCCAGTTGGCGGAGTTCAGCGCGCAGGGAGTCATCGGCGAGAGCATAAGAGTCTTCCATGCGTGCCGAATAGTACAGCGGGTCGGACGGAATGACGTCAGACTGAATCACCATGCCGGACACAAGCACCTCGGTGGAACCCGGGTATACGGGCGCGCCGGGCCATTCATCCAAATGAATCAGGTGGCCGGGGTTGAGGAAAACTCCAAACCGCGAACCGATAGCGCTGAACAATTCGGCGCCCGTAACTCCGGTACGCAAACGCCGAAACCACTCGGCCATGGCCAGGAAGTACGGACCGGCAAATGCCTCAACGTAATCGCCGGCGTTCCCGGGCAACTCCTCCGCCGAAGCTACAGCCCAGCCTGCGCGGCAACAGTTCGCTCCCCAATAGGCAATGTTACAGGCGAAGCGGGCTCCCCGGATCACCCGCTCACCACGCGCGCTCGACAGGCTGATGCGGTTGTTGCCGCACTTCAGATTCATGTGACACGACAAGGGCACCCCGTTGTAACGCGCCTGTTCGAGCAAATCGTGATCGCGTGCGCCCTCGCGCAAGGCCGACAGCACCCGCTTCATGCCTTCAGAAGCAAGGGTGTTGGTCCACTCAAAGAAAGCGATGTCCCAGGCGGACGCGATGACACGGTGGCGCAGGTATGCCCGCGTTGCACAAACGACGTTCTCGTAGCCGGCTGCGAATCGAAGCTCGTCGACGATGTAGGACGGAAGGTCGAGCATGTGTTCGGCCGCGTAGCTCTTCCAGCCGACGCAGCCTACGCGGGAATGAGCATCGATCGCTTCGTCGCGAAAAATCTCGGCGAGCGACCGGCTGTCGTCGCGGGGTTGATCCTCGAGGGAGAACGGCTGATATCGTTCCGCACGCAGATCGCCTTCCACAAACAACGGGCTGATGGGTAAGTACGACTCGCACTCATTGCCGGTCAGCATCAACGGCTTGGCATCGCGGCGGATGATCAACAGCGCTTCTTCGAACCGGGGATCGAAGTTCGTCAGCCAGGCGAGGTTCGCGAAATGTTCACGATCGCCGTAGATCACGAGGTGCGTCAGCCGCTCCCGCTCTATCAGGTCGCGGATCAACCCGAGGCGGCTGCGGAATTCGGTTACCGGCGCCTGTGGCGGTGGGCCGTCGCGGTACCCGAACTCAGGGAAGGGAAGCTCGATGAGTTTGAAGGCGGCAGACACACGGTCAGGCTAGCAGAAGGTGAATCAGCGCATGCCAGGGGTTCGCGGGGCAGGGAAGCTTCTTCTGCGCCGCGAGCCACTCGGGTTTGTTGAGCCCCCAACCAGCCAGCGCGAGGAAATAGTTCTCCTCCGGGCGGTGCGGCGTGATTTGTTGTTTCTTCCAACTGGCCGGATCGGCAACATACGGCAACAGGAACTCCACCGACTTTGCCACAGACCCACCGGACGGATTCTGAAACGCCCACAGGTTCTCGCCGCGCAAGGACGCCATGCGGCAGATGAGCGAAAAACCATCCAGGTTCATCGCCGAGTAACTGAGCGAACGCGTGCGGGCTTCCTCTTGCGGGGCACTGCCATCGGGGCGAAGCTGGCTGGTTACAAGTTCGCGGCACTTGCGCCACATCGCCGCCTCGACTTCGCGATTGCCGGTTGCGATCGCCAGGGCGGCGCATTGCGCGGTGTACCAGGTTCCGTGATTGTTCCTGGCTTTACTTTCATCGAGGCCGATCTTGCTGGTGGTGAGCCATTGCAGATACTCCGCCAGCCAATGGCGCAGACCGCTGCTGGTTTCCGCGCTCCAGCCCGTTTGTCCCTCGGCCAGCCGCAGGGCGAATGCAGCCCAGATCAAGGGACGGGAATCGATGATGCCTGCGCCCCGTCCCATGTTGCGGCCACGCACGGCCTGTCCGTAATTCAGGTGCGGGTTCATGCGCGTCTTTGGGTCGACGAACCAAACCCGCACGATTTCGTCCATGCGCTGGAACGCGGACGCATCGTTTTTCATGCGCCCCCAAAGCGCCAAAGCAAGCGCCGAAACCCCGACCTTGCCGATATCGTCGTGGTGCGCCGTGAAGCGGTCTGGGTTACGCTCGCCGTCCTTGCGGATGTACGGAGCCTTGGGGTCCTTCGGGTCAGGCCACCAGTAAGGGCCCTCGCTGAAATAGTCGTTTGGAGCTATGTCGAGGCCGGCGGGACGATGGAACGTAACACTCCACGGGCCTTCTTTTCTGGCGCGCGCGGCGACACGCTCCAGCGTTTTCCCGGGCGGCTGAGCCAGATTGCGGCTCGCCCGGTCCAACTCAGGTTGAGAAACCAGCAGGAGGCTCTCAGCGGAGCCTTGCGCCCTCAGCGCCGTCCAGGCGAGCGGGGCGAGGGAAAGAACCTCTCTGCGTCGCATTTAACGGCTGCTGGCGGCTAGTTTCGCCTGTAGGTGGCTGCGATGGCGGCTATAGCCGAAGTAAATCATCAATCCGATCACCAGCCAGGTTACGAACGCTTTCCAGGTGTCGTTGCTCAACGAATACATCAGGCCGAAATTAGCGATCACGCCAAGGATCGGAACCAGCGGCACCAACGGTGTGCGGAACGGGCGCGGCAGATCGGGCCGTGTGCGCCGCAGGACGATGATGCCCACGCATACGACGATGAAGGCAGCCAGCGTGCCGATGCTCGTCAACTGTCCAAGCTGGGAAATCGGCGTGAACGCGGCCAGTAGCGATACGAACACCATGAGCAGCATGTTGGACTTCCAGGGCGTCTGGAACTTAGGGTGCACGTCGGAGAATACTTTCGGCAGCAGGCCATCGCGGGACATGGAGTAGAACACACGGCTCTGTCCGAGAAGCATGACCAGCATCACCGTGGTCAGGCCTAGCAGTGAACCCAGTTTCATCCAGAAGCCCAGCCAAGGCATGCCCGTCATTCGGTCCACAGCGAGCGCGTAGGGGGCCGCGACGTTCAGTTCTTTGTAGTTCACGATGCCTGTGAGCACCAGTCCGTAAAGAATGTAGAGCACGGTGCAAACTGCCAGTGAACCGATGATGCCGATGGGCATGTCGCGCTTGGGATTCTTGGCTTCCTGCGCGGCAGTAGAGACGGCGTCAAAACCGATATAGGCGAAGAAGATCTGTCCCGCGGCGGCGAGCACGCCAGTCCAACCGAAATCGCCGAACTTGCCAGTGGTGTTCTCCGGCAGGAACGGGACGTAGTTGGCGCGATTGATGTAGGCCCAGCCAAGGATAATGAACAACACCACGACGGTGATCTTGACCGCCACAACGAAAGAGTTGAAGCGCGCCGATTCCTGAATGCCCTTGATTAGAATCGCCGTGATGATAATGATGATCAGCACAGCGGGCAAGTTCAGCATGCCGGGATTTGGATCGAAGGGCGAAGCAAGCAGCGAGTTTGGAAGGTCGATGCCGGCGGAGCGGAGTATCGAAACGATGGTGCCCGACCAGCCCACTGAGACGGTGGCCGCGCCGACAGCGTATTCCAGAACCAGCGCCCACCCGATCACCCAAGCTGTGAGTTCTCCAAGGGTTGCGTACGAGTAGGCATACGCGCTGCCCGCGATCGGGATCATGGTGGCGAATTCGGAATAGCAGAATCCAGCCAGCACGCAGCCAATAGCGGCAAGGATGAAAGAGTAGACCACGGCGGGTCCGGCGTGTTGGGCAGCCGCAACTCCGGTGAGCACGAAGATACCCGCGCCCACGATCGCGCCAATGCCCAGCGCCACCAGTTGTCCCGCGCCCAAGGTCCGCTTCAGCGTACCGTGGCCGCCATGTCCGTCACCGCCGCCCGCGGTGCTTTCCGCAATCAGTTGATCGACGGGTTTCGTCGAAAAAAGAGCCATTCGCAAACACCTCGCTCACTGTAAGCCTAAAGATCGCGACTATACCATACCTGCGGCTTGTTCGCCGAGTTTACGCCATAGCTCCATACGCCGCCGCACGGATGCGGGTTGCAGCGGACTTGGAATCAGGCCGCTGATCAGTGCAATTGTGTCAGCCCCGGCTGCCCAAACCGCTTGGGCCTGCGTCTCGCTGATGCCGCCAATCGCGACCAGCGGTTTTGCAGTCAGCGCACGCACGGTGCGCAGGCCATCCAGGCCGACTACGGGATCTAGACGTTCCTTCGAAGAAGTGGTGAAGATCGGGCCGATGGCCAGGTAGTGTACGGGCTGGCGGTCACCGGCCTGGAGTTGAGCGGCGTTGTGGGTGCTGTAGCCGATGGCGACCGCGTCGCCGAGCACAATACGAGCGTCGGCCGGGGCGAGATCTTCCTGGCCCAGGTGCACTCCGCATCCAAGCAGTTTCGCCACGTCGGCACGGTCGTTGATGATCAGCGCGGCGCCGGCTTCTGCCGCCAGTTTGTGGATTTGCCTGGCCAGATCAAACGCCGTGGCCCCGAAGAACCCCTTGTGGCGGAATTGGATCAGTTTCGCGCCGCCTTCCAGCAGCGCCGCGGCAAAAGAGACCGGACTTAGCCCGCCGCAGCGTTCGAGCGATGCGGTATCGATGATCGGGTAGACCCGCGGAAGTAGTAGAAAGCGCTCCAAGGCGCATGATAGCTTGTTTGCATGAATCTACAGATCAAGTCTCCGGGCCACGCTCCGGGTGTTTACCCAATCGCAAGCCGAGGCAAGGACTTGAAGTATCTTTCTTTTACGATCGTCGAGCTTGGCGGCGCTTTACGCGAGCATGCGTTTGAAACCGGCGATGAAGAGGTGTCTCTCGATTTCTATACCGGTCCGGTACGCGTGGAAGTGGAGGGTGCGTTCGGCACATGGTCCGCCGAGACGGCGCAACGCCCTTCCATTGCGGAAGCGGGCTCGATGATCTACGTGCCGTCCGCGTGCAAGGTCAAACTGAAGACCTTGAACGGCGCAGCG
>Ga0073934_10008960_pt1 | contig 13055 bp, 15 predicted proteins | sample LarsenN4metaG_FD_76834 | JGI IMG/M metagenome (GOLD analysis project Ga0073934, IMG submission 76834) | Hot spring sediment bacterial and archeal communities from British Columbia, Canada, to study Microbial Dark Matter (Phase II) - Larsen... ...
CGGCAGCGGGGGTGAGGTCTTTATGGAGTTACGTATGGCGTTAACGTCGCGATCGGGGATGAGGACATGCCGGGCGGAAGCATGAACGGCACGGGCCGCGGTCCTGCCGCCTCGGCCCCGGCTCGTGGCCTCAGACCGAATGCTTATGCAACCATGGACGTGCGGAGGAAAGCGAGATGATCAGCGTTTACATACCCACCCCGTTCCGGAGCTTCGTCGGCAACCGGAGCAGCATCGAGGTCGAAGGCCGGAACGTCGCCGAGGTCCTGGCCAACGTCGACGCCCGTTTCCCGGGCTTCCGCGACCTCTGCTACGACGCCACGGGCTCCATCCCCACGCACATCAACATTTACGTCAACAATCAGGAGATAACCGCCCTGAAGGGCGAACAGACGGAAGTCGCCGACGGCGACCAGGTGGCCGTCATCCCGGCCCTCGCCGGCGGCGCGCCGGACGAGGGCAACGGCGATGACCCCTCCCGTCATGCGCTGACGCCGGAACGCGTCATGCGCTACTCGCGGCACATCATCATGCCCCAGGTGGGAAGCGTGGGGCAGCGCAAGATCTTCGACGCGAAGGTGCTGATCGTCGGGGCGGGCGGCCTCGGGTCGCCGGTGGCCCTATACCTCGCCCTCGCGGGCGTCGGCACCATCGGCCTCGTCGACTTCGACGTGGTCGACCTCTCGAACCTGCAGCGCCAGATCCTCCACCAGAACGACGACGTGGGCAAGCGCAAGGTGGTCTCCGCCCGCGAGACCCTGAACGCCTACAACCCGGACGTCAAGGTCGTCACGCATGAGGAGCCCCTGCATTCGGAGAACGCGCTCGGCATCATCGGCCAGTACGACATCGTCGTGAACGGCGCCGACAACTTCGCGGCCCGTTACCTGGTGAACGACGCCTGCGTGTTCCTCAAGAAGCCCCTGGTCGACGGCTCGATCCTGCTCTTCGACGGCCAGGCGACGGTCTACCTGCCCGGCAAGGGCTGCTACCGCTGCCTCTACCCGACGCCGCCGCCGCCGGGCATGGTGCCTTCCTGCGCCGAAGCCGGCGTCCTCGGCGCGCTCTGCGGCACGATCGGCTCGATCCAGGCGACGGAGGTCCTCAAGCTCATCCTCGGCATCGGCGAAAGCCTCAACGGGCGTCTGCTGCTGTACGACGCCCTCTCCATGGAGGTGCGGCAGGTGCGCGTGCGCCGCGACCCCAACTGCGTCGTCTGCGGCGACAACCCCACGATCACGCAGCTCATCGACTACGACGAGTTCTGCGGCACCGCCCCTGCGTGGGCCGAGAGCGATCTGGCGACCACGGTCCCGGGAGGAGCAGCGTGACGGTAGAGGTACGGGTGACGTCGGTCCTGCAGCGGGTCGTCGGAGGGAAGTCGGTCCAGGCGGAGGGGGCAACGATAGGCGAGGTGATCGAGAAGATCAACGCGCGCTACCCCGGCTTCAAGGACCAGATCACCATGGAGGACGGGTCGCTGCACCGCTTCGTCAACATCTACGTGAACGATGAAGACATCCGCTTCATGCAGTCGCTGGAGACGCCCGTCAAGGCCGGCGACGTCGTCTCCATCCTTCCTGCGCTGGCGGGAGGCTAGATGCGCGGCTCATCCGAAGCGCGACTTCACGGCTCCCGGCGGGACCGGGGCAGAACGGCGCCGGGCGATCCGCCGCAGGGAGGCGGGGCATGACGGCGGGCATGCCACACCGAGTGATGCTCTACCGCAACATGCTCGACCTCATCGGCAACACACCGCTCGTCGAACTGCAGCGCCTCAGCCCTTCGCCCGCGGTCCGGTTCTTCGCGAAGCTGGAGGGCCAGAACCCTACGGGCAGCGTCAAGGACCGCATCGCGAAGGCGATGATCGAGGCCGCCGAGCGTGAAGGCAAGCTGACGCCCGGCTGCACGATCCTGGAGCCCACCTCCGGGAACACGGGCGTGTCGCTGGCCTTCGTCGCCAAGCTCAAGGGCTACCGGGTCAAGGTGGTCATGCCGGCGGGCATGAGCCCGGAGCGGACGCAGCTGCTGCGCGCCTACGGCGCCGAGATCGTCTACTCGGACGCGGCGAAGGGCACGAACGGCAGCATCGTCGTCGCCCAGGAGCTGGCCGCTGCCGACCCCAGCCTGGTGATGCTGTACCAGTACGGCAACGAAAACAACCCGGGCGCCCACTACCGCACCACCGGCCCCGAGATCCTGCGCGACTTGCCGGAAGTCGACGTCTTCGTCGCGGGCCTGGGCACCGGCGGCACGTTGACCGGGACGGCACGCTATCTCAAGGAGCACAAGCCCGGCGTCAAGGTCATAGCCGCGGCCCCCCACCCGGGGGACCGCGTGCAGGGCCTGCGCAGCCTGGACGAGGGTTTCATCCCGCCGGTGCTGGACCAGTCCCTGCTCGACGGCCGCATCGTCGTCGATTCGAAGAATTCCTTCGCGGCGACGAAAGAACTGCTGGACGCCGAAGGCATTTTCGCCGGGGTCTCCGGCGGCGCCGTCCTGCGCGCCGCCCAGAAGGTGGCGCCGCGGTTCGAGCGCGCCAACATCGTCCTCCTCCTCGCCGACGGCGGCTGGAAGTACCTTTCGACCGACCTCTGGAACACCGAATACGCGGACCTGCCCGAAGACCTGGACGAAAAGGTCTGGTGGTAGAGGGCGTCCAGGCAGCCGTCTCTGCTTGACGCGCCCGTCCCTCCCATTTCCCGCCCTCAATCTCCGCAGGCGACGCCCGCGCGGCGGGCGCCGGAGCGCCGAGACCGGCGGCCCGGCGCCGATCGTCACATCCGCCGCGGGCCGCATCGCAGGCAACCCGAAACCGTAAAACCAGCCGATACACATAAAAAGAAATCATGAAATTGTCGCGGTCCGCATCCCGGTTCGGCACCGTCGCCATGGCCGTACTCCTGGCCGTCATGGCCTCCGTGACCATCAGCTCGCTGCTCTGGAGCCGGACGGAAATCAATCGCCTCCAGGGCACCCTCAACGCCAGCGACGCCTATAACCGGACGGCGCTCAATGCGGCGCTCGCCGCCGCTTACGGCGGCGACTTCACGACGAACCGGCACCCGGATGACTTCCAGGCGTTCCTGGACGCGGTGAAAAAGACATTCGAGTACGAGGCCCTGGCCAAGAGCCTGGGCACCGAGGAAGACCGCCTTTACCTCGACCAGCTGGAGGCAAAATACGCGGCGGAGATGGTCCGCGTCCTCGTTACCCTGAACGGCGGGTCGCCGGACGCGGTCGGAGACGGGGGCTGGGGAGACCCGAGCGCAGTGCTCGCCGATATCACCGAGGCCCTCACGCAGCCGGCGGAGGCAAAACGGGAGGCCGCCCTCCGCGACCTCGATTCGGTCAAGGACGGCATCGCGACGCGCTCCATCGTCGTGATCGTCGCGTTCGCGTTCGGCATGCCGCTGGTAATCGGCTCCTACCTTCTCACCCGCCACTACGAACGCAAGGACACTATCCGCGAGGTCCAGCTTGCCCTCCTGCGCGAAGCGGCGCGTACGGACGCCCTCACCGGCCTCGCCAACCATCGCGCCTTCCAGGACGACCTCAGAAGCGAGATTGCGAGGGCCGCCTCCGCGAACGAGCCCATAGCCGTGGCGATCCTGGACGTGGACGACTTCAAGGAGATCAACGACTCCGAAGGCCACGCCCGCGGCGATGCCGTCCTCGCCGAACTGGCGCAGACGATGTCGGTCCTGCCGCCGGGACACAAGGCTTACCGCATCGGCGGCGACGAGTTCGCCCTGATCATGCGCGGGAGCACCGACGCCGACGCCCTCGAAGCGCTCGAGCGTCTGAGGAAGGCGATCGCCGCCGCGGCGCCCGACGTCAGCGTCAGCATCGGCTTCACGGCCACGGAATCGGACTACTCGGTGGAGCCCCTGCGCGACCGCGCCGACGCCCTCTACGAGGCGAAGCGGCTGGGCAAGGACCGCGTCGTCAGGTTCGAGGCGGGGCTTCACGAGGCCGAAGCCGCCTGATGCGGCCGCTCCCCGCCCCGGGAGCCGGCCTACGGCAGGACCTTGTAGATGCCGCCGCCGCTGCCCGCGTGCTCCAGCACGTAGAGCTCGCCGTCGTTGCCTTGGGCGAAGGAGCTGACCTGAAACCCGGCCCGCCCGATCTCCGCCTGCTCCGTGACGACGCCGTCTCGCTCGCGCAGCGCCCAGAGGACGCCGCTGCAGTAGTCGCTGTAGACGTAGGCGCCGCGCAGGCCGGGCACCTGCCGGCCGCGATAGACGAAACCCCCGGTCACCGAGCAATGGGGCGAGACGCGGGCGTAGTCGAAGAGCGGTAGCGCCAGGCCGCTGCGGTCGCAGGCGTTGCCGGAGAGACACTGCGAGCCTTCCATGACGCTCCAGCCGTAGTTGCCGCCCTTCGCGACGACGTCGATTTCCTCGCGGGCGTTCTGGCCCACGTCCGCGAGCCACAACCTCCCGGTCTCCCGGTCGAACGAAAATCGCCACGGGTTCCTGAACCCGGAGGCCCAGATCTCCGGCCGGACGCCGGGCCGGCCGACGAACGGGTTGTCCGGCGGCACCCGATACGTCCCTCCGCCCGAGACGTCGATGCGCAGCAGCTTGCCCAGGACGGTGCCCAGGTTCTGGCCGTTGCCCATGGGGTCGCGGGCGGAGCCGCCGTCGCCGAGGCCAACGTACAGGTATCCGTCCGGGCCGAACAGGATTTGACCGCCGTTGTGGTTGGCGAAGGGCTGCGGCACCTCCATGATCACCGTCTCGCTCGCCGGGTCCGCGGCGTTGCCCTCCGCGCGAAAGCGGGAGAGGACGCTCCGGCGCGGGTCGGCCGCGCTGTAATAGACGTAGAACGCGCCGCTCTGGGGGAAGTCCGGCGCCAGCGCCAGCCCCAGGAGACCCTCCTCGCTGCTGACCAGGACTTTCGCGCTGAGGTCCAGGAACACGGATGCGCGGGCGTCCTGCCGGTCGGGGAAGACCATGACCCGGCCGGTCTGCTCCAGCGCGAGCCAGCGGCCGTCAGGCATCTGATAGAGGCCGGTGAGGCGGTTGAGAGTTACGCCGGGAAAGACGCGTTCCAGCCGCACGCGGGGCAGGCCGCCCGGCTCCGTGGGCGCGGGCGTCGGGGCCGCGGTCGATTCAGCCGGCGCCTCGCCGCCGCTGGGCGAAGCCTGCTCCTCGCCGCCACAGGCAGCGAGGAGGCCGGCAGCCACGGCGACGGCAAGGAGAAGGCGCGGCATTCCCTAAAACATACGTCAGCTCTCCGCCAGGAAGACCTGACACGCCCGGGTCCGGAGGTCAAATCTCCACGAAGAAAACGTTAACGCGTGCCGTAGCAGCTTGCTCAGGCTCCGCTCCCACGCGGCTCTTCGCTCCGGAGCATGGCCGCCGAGACGCCGAGCACCCAGACGCCGAAGACGACGAAGTCGAGCATGCCGACGATCGCCAGCGCTCCCTCCGCGTTGTTCTCGATCGACGCCGCCGAGCCGAGAATACCGACCAGGGCTATCGCGGCGGCGAGCCATCCCAGCCAAGCCCAGAACGCCTTCGAACGCAGGATCACGATCGCCGCGCCGCCGAGGAACACGGTCAGGATGCCGCCGAGGCTGACGTAGGTGTGGAAGGCGGCGGCGGAGACCGTGGCAGCCACTTCCGGGCTGACATCGCCCTCGAGCAGCGCCAGCGCCGCGTTCAGCACCGCTCCCACCAGGCCGGCAACCGGCAGCAAGATGCCGCCGAGCAAGGCCACGCGCGAAAAGACGGCCGGCTCTCCATCCGCCGCCCGCAGCCGGGCATAGAGGCCGACGAGAAACGGGAAGTAAAACAGGATGAAACCGAGGCCGATGATGAAATCGCCGATCAAGTATTCGCGCCAGTTGTCCGCGTACCAGTCCGCGATCGCCTCGCCGCCGTCGTCGTACGTAGGGATGTCGCCCTGGACGGCCGCGCCGACGACGAAGCAGACGACGAACAGCACCCCGCAAGCGCCGACGAGCGTCCAGATCCGCGTCATGGGAGTATCTCCTTTACTAATTGCACCAAATCTCTCGATAGATTACACCCATAACCGTTCGACGGCTAGGTCTCGACTACCCTGGGCGGATTCTCGCGGCTGGTACTATTCGAAACGTGCGGGCGGCGGGACCCTTCGGCTATGTAGAGACGCCCAAGGCAGCGAGAATTCCCTGGCCCTGGCACGACGTCGTCGCGCGCCTGCCGGCTCCCTGCTGGGCGCCCTCGCTCGTGCTGCTGGCGGTGCTGCTCGCCGGCGGGCTGGCAGTAGCCGCCGTCAGCGGCCAGGCCGGGGAGGCGGCCGAGGAGCCGCGCTTCTGGCTGGTGAGGGCTTTTCCGGCCTCTTGCTCCCTGGCGATAGCGCTTGCCCCGGGGACGATCGAGCGGCGGCTGACCTCCCTCCGGGCGTGGATCGAGCACGCGGAACATGAGCCGGCGGCGATGCGGCGGGAAATGGCGCGCGACCTCGTCCGGTTTTCGCCGCTCGGCGCGGCGAACTTCCTGCTGCGGGCCCGGCTGAACTGACGCGCACCCTCGAATGGCCGGGCGCTGGTTCGATTACGCCGTCCTTGCCCTCGGCGTCGCGGCTGTCAGCACCGCGGCCGTCCTCATCCGCGAGGCGGATGCGCCTGCGCTGGTGGTCGCGGCCTATCGCCTGAGCTTTGCGTCGCTACCGCTCGTCCTGTACGCCGCCGCGTCGCGGCGCAGCTCCATGCCGCGCGGACGGGGCGCCGCTTCGCTGGCGCTGCTTTCGGGCGTCTTCCTCGCCCTCCATTTCGCATTCTGGGTCGCATCCGTGAAGCAGACCTCGGTGGTCACGTCAACGGTGCTCGTGACGGCGGCGCCGCTGTTCGTGGGCCTCGCCTCGGGCCCGTTCCTCGGGGAGGCGCCTTCGTCCCAGGTATGGACGGGGGTCGCCTTCGCCGCCGCGGGCACCGCGGTCATGGTGTCCGAGGACTTCGGCAGTGGCCGCGATACGCTGGAAGGCGACCTCTTTGCGCTGCTCGGGGCCGTCTTCGCCGCCGCCTACCTGATGTCCGGCCGGCGGCTGCTCAGCGACGGCGCGGGCTGGCTGCGCTACATCAGCGTCACCTACCCCACGAGCGCGGCCGTGCTGGTCTGCCTGGCCGTCCTGTCCGGCGAAGCGCTTTTCGACTACTCGGCGCGGACGTTCGCGTTCCTCGCCCTGCTGGCGGCGGTGCCGCAGCTCATCGGCCACACGGCCGTGAACCGCTCCTTGGGCCACCTGCCCGCGATCGCGGTGGCGCTGGCGGTCCAGGGCGAGCCCGTGGGGGCGACCCTGCTGGCCGCCGCCGTCCTCGGGGAGCAGCCGACGCTGCTTCAGGTCGCGGGCGGACTGCTGGTGCTCGCGGGCGTCTACGTGGGGATCAGGCCGCGGCCGGAGGCGGTGGTGGCGGGGCGGCCGGGCGTGGCTTAGGGCTGCAGGCGTTCCTGCCAGGCCTCGAGCGAGGCGCCGGGGCCTTCGGGCAGGCGCACCGCCTCGATCACGTAGCCGGCGACCTCGTCCCACTTGAACTGACCGACCTCGCTGCTGCCGAAGAAGCAGCGCAGCATCACGCAGGCAGCCTCGGCGGTGGATTCGAGGCGGACGTAGTTCGCGTCCGGCATCGGCGCCTTTTCACCGTTCTTGAGATAGACGACGACCAACCCCTGCCTCCCGCATGACGAAGCGTTGGGACCGCAAGGCCCATCCTTGATCTTCGTCAGCGCGGCGGCAGGCGTTAGGCCCGGGCCGCGGCGCGCACGGGCTCCAGGATCTCGTCGATCATCCCGTACTCCTTCGCCTGCTGGGCCGTCATGTAGAAGTTGCGGTCGAAGTCGCGCCGGATCCGCTCCGGGTCCTGGCCGGTGTTCCGGGCGAGGATGTCGCGGATGAGGTCGTTGAGGCGGATGGTCTCCCGCGCCTCGATCTCGATGTCCGCGGCCTGGCCCTGGACGCCGCCCAGCGCCTGGTGCATGTGGATGGTGGAGTTCGGCATGGCGAAGCGCTTGCCGGGCGTCCCCGAGCTGAGGAGCAGCGTGGCGGCGCTGGCGCAGATGCCCACGCAGTATGTCGCCACGTCGCAGCGGTTGAGCTGCATGGCGTCGTAGATCGCCAGCGCGGCGTGCACCTCGCCCCCCGGGGAGTTGATGTAAATGGAGATGTCGCGCTCGGGGTCCTCGCGCTCGAGGTGCAGCAGCTGGGCGATGATGCTGTTCGCCACCTGGTCGAAGATCGGCGTGCCGAGGTAGACGATCCGCTCCTTGAGCAGCATGGAGTAGATGTCGTAGACGCGCTCGCCGCGGGGCGTCGTCTCGACCACGGCGGGAATGACGTTAGCGGGAAGGTCTTGGGTCTGGCTCATTGGGTTTCCTCTCTAGGGGCCACTTATATCTTCCCCGATCCGCGGTGGGCCTCGCCACTCTCCCTCCGGGAGGCGGCCGGCGGCGAGCCTCCGGTTATCATGGAACGGCTATGCCCCGGGGGCAGTCGTGACCGACAGCGCCGACGAGGCCACGGCGGGCCTGGGCGCCTTCGAGGAGACGGCCGAGGCCTTCGAACGCGACGTGGCGGCCGTGCGCGGCCTCGCGCGGCGCCGAGGCTGGTTCCGGCTCGAATACGCCGTCCTCGCGGCCCTGGCGCTCCTGTTCGCGGCCTATCTGCTGGCCTACTTCGTCTTCGACGTCGACCTCGACCGCCTGAAGGACTGGGGCTATCTCGGCGTATTCCTCATCGCGATGGCCGGCTCGGCCACGATCGTCCTGCCGACGCCGAGCTCCGTCGCCATCTTCGGCGGCGCCGTCGTCCTCGACCCCGTGCTCGGCGTACCGTCATGGATCGTGGTGGGCCTCGTGGCCGGCCTAGGCGATGCGCTGGGCGAGTTTTCAGGCTACGGCCTGGGCTTTGCCGGGACGGACCTCCTCCGCCACCAGCGCGTCTACTCCATGTTCGAAGGCTGGATGGCGCGCAACGGCATGGCGACGATCTTTTTCCTTTCGACCTTCCCCAATCCCTTCTTCGACCTCGCCGGCGCAGCGGCCGGGGCCGCACGCATGCCGGCCAACCGCTTCTTCCTGGCGACGCTGGGAGGCAAAATCGTAAAAGACCTGTTCCTGGCCTACGGCGGCAGCTTTTCCATCGGCCTGGCCAGGGACGTCTTCTAGGCAATGCGGATCGAAGTCATTCGCACCCTCGAAATCCAGCGCGAGCTGTATACGCGTCCGCGCGACATGTCGCGCTTCGGCTGGTACCTGCGGCAGCTCACCGGGGAGGAGGACGCGGGCGGGGAGCGGGACGTGGCCCTGCCGATCATCAGCGTCAACCCAATGGGCAAGAGCCACTGCCTCGCCGCCGTCGAGGCGCTTATCCGGCTGGACGCGGAGGCAGTGCTGGCGGAGGCGGCGCGGGAGGCGGAGGCGCGGCTGCGGTCGGTGGACGGCGAGGCGAAGGCGGCGCTCAACCTCCTGGACGACGCCGGCGGCGGCTGGACGGACCGGCATTTCTCCGAAGCGGGGCTGCGCTTCGGCTCCGAGCGCGCGGACCGGGCCTCTCGCAAGCGCCGCTTCGTCATCGTGCCGTGCTGGAGCAGCGAGACGTACACGCGCGCAGTCATCCACGCGGAGACGCTGGCCGCCATCTTTCGCTTCGTCTGGCGGGAGAAGGCGGGCACGCCGAGCACGCTGGAAGGCCAGCTCAGGGCGGAAAGCCTGGCGCTTGCCTTCGCCGGCGCCACGGCTCCGAGCACGCTGGCCCCCCTCCTGACGCCCGCGGAGCTGGCTCGCGCCACCGAGGTCATCGCCGCGCACCGGCAGGCCAGCGACTTCCCGACGCAGTTCGCCTGCTGGTTCGGGGACGAGGCCGCGGCGGCGGCGGGCTACCCGCAGCTGGGCCTGCCGCACCGCGCCGGCTTCGCCGTTGCCCTGGCGATGGCGGCGAGGACGGACGAGGCCCCCCAGCAAGCCCTCGAGTCCGCCGCGAGGCGCGGCCCGTGAGCACGGGCGCGGTCATCGTCGCGGCCGGCCGCAGCGAACGCATGGGGGGCGCGGACAAGCTGCTGGCGCCCCTTGCGGGCCGGCCGGTGATCGCCTACTCGCTGGCGGTCTTCGCCCGTCACCCTCGCATCGACCGCCTCGTCGTCGTCGCGTCGGCCGCCAACGAGAGCGCCATCCGCGAGATCGCCGGGGCCGAGGCGCCCCAGGCAACGGTGGTCCTGGGCGGACAGCGGCGCCGGGACTCCGTGCGGGCCGGCCTGGACCTTCTCGAGGGCTGCGAATACGTCGTCATCCATGACGGGGCCAGGCCCCTGGTCACGCCGGAGCTCATCGACGCCGCCCTGGACGGGGCGCGGGAGACGGGCGCCGCGCTCTGCGCCGTCCCCGTCTCCGACACCGTGAAGCGCTCGCGCGGCGGCGGTCTCGTCTCCGGGACCGTGCGCCGCGACGAGCTCTGGCTGGCCCAGACGCCGCAGGCCTTCCGGCGCAACCTCCTGCTGCGGGCGCACTCCTCCTTCGACATCGACGCGACGGACGACGCGGCCCTCGTCGAGCTCCTGGAGTGGCCCGTGAAGCTGGTCAGGGGCTCCCGCCGCAACGTCAAGGTAACGGCGCCGGAGGACCTGGCGCTCGCGGCAGCGCTGCTGGCCTCGCGCGATTAGGGGCGAAAATCGGCCGGGCTTGGTACACTCTCGTACGCTCTCGGGGACGAAATGCGAATCGGTCAGGGCTTCGACGTCCATCCCTTCGACCGCCAGCGGCGCCTGGTGCTGGGCGGCGTCACCTTCGACCACGAAGCGGGGCTGGCCGGCCATTCCGACGGCGATACGGTGAGCCACGCCGTGATCGACGCGCTCCTCGGCGCGGCTGCCCTCGGCGACATCGGCAGCCACTTTCCCAGCAGCGACGAGCGCTGGCGCGGCGCCGACAGCATCGAGCTGCTGAAGCAGGTGACGAAGCTGGTCTCGGCCGCCGGCTGCCGCATCGTCAACGTGGACGTCACCGTCCTCGCGGAACGCCCTCGCATAGCCCCGAAGGTCCAGGAGATGCGCTCCCGCCTCGCCCTTGCTCTCGGCGTCGACGTCGGCCGCGTCAGCGTAAAGGCGACGACCGCCGACGGCCTCGGCGCTATCGGTCGCGGGGACGGCATCGCCGCCCAGGCAGTCGCGTTGCTGGAGCAGTCGGAGTAGCGGCGCGGCGCGCGGGAGGACCCGGCGACCCGAGGCCTGGGGCTACGAAGGGCGGTCTGGGCCCGCCGCCGCTTGGAGGCCGCGGCAACCGTCCGGGCTCCGGCCTCTGTGCTATATTGGCCTCTGACTTATGACTCGCAGCCGCCTCAACTGCATCTGTCTATAGGGTGTCCGTCCCCAGGACGGCACCCGCGCCCAAACGCGCCGAGCCGGAGACGGCGCACTCTCGACAGATGGAGGCAGGCATGTCCCTACTCAGGAGCATCAACCGAGATATCCAGGCAGCGCTCGACCGCGACCCTGCGGCCCGGGGCCGCCTGCAGGTGATCCTCACCTACCCCGGCTTTCATGCCCGCCAGCTCCATCGCCTCGCCCATAGCCTTCACCAGGCCGGCGTACCGCTTCTGCCCGCGGTGATCGCGTACCTGAACCGTTTTCTCACCGGCATCGAGATCCACCCCGGCGCCCGCATCGGCGAGGGCCTGTTCATCGACCACGGCATGGGCGTCGTCATCGGCGAGACGGCGGTCATCGGCGATAACTGCCACCTGACGCAAGGCGTCACCCTGGGCGGGACCAGCAACCTGCGGGAGAAGCGCCACCCTACGCTGGGGAACAACGTCGTCGTTGGGGCAGGGGCGAAGATCATCGGCAACATCGCGGTCGGCGACCACGCCACGATCGGCGCCGGCTCCGTCGTCGTCAGCAACGTCCCCGCCTACGCCACGGTCGTGGGCGTGCCGGGGAAGGTGATCGCCTACTACGACCCCGGCAACGAGACGAAGATGCGCCTGCCGGACCCCGAATGGGACCGCATCGAGGAGCTGAGCCGGCAGCTGGAGGCCCTGCGCGAGCAGGTGGCGGCGCTGGAGGCGGAGCTGGCCGCGCATGGACGTGCCGCCATCGAGGCGGCGCATTCGCTGCGTGCCGGCGAGAACTGAACGGGCAAAGACATCCTGGAGGGCCGATGCGACTGCATAACACCCTAACCGGCCGCGTCGAGGAGTTCGTCGCGCAGAACGACAAGCAAGTCTTGATGTACGTCTGCGGGATCACCCCGTACTCGGAGAGCCATCTCGGCCATGCCATGAGCTACATCGTCTTCGATACGCTCCGGCGCTACCTCGAATACCGCGGCTACCAGGTCCGTCACGTCCAGAACTACACGGACATCGACGACCGGCTGATCGTCCGTTCCGAGCGCGAGGGCGTGCCGATGAGCGAGATCGCAGAGCGCTACATCGCCGAATACGCCCGCGAGATGGAGGAGCTGAACGTCCTGCCGGCGCACGTCTACCCGCGCGCCACCCAGGAAATCCCGACGATCATCGAGATGATCCAGGGGCTCATCGACAAAGGCTACGCATACGTCGGCCAGCCCCGGGACGGTTCCCGCGACGTCTATTACCGCGTCGAGAAGAAGGACGATTACGGCAAGCTCTCGAAGCGGGACCTGGAATCGATGCTGGCCGGCGCGCGGGTGGAGCCCTTGGAGGGGAAGGAGAACCCCATGGACTTCACGCTCTGGAAGGGCGCCAAGCCCGGCGAGCCTTCCTGGGACAGCCCATGGGGCCCGGGGCGCCCCGGCTGGCACATCGAATGCTCGGCGATGTCGTTCCGGCACCTGGGGCCGCAGATCGACATCCACGGCGGCGGCCACGACCTCATCTTCCCCCACCACGAGAACGAGATCGCCCAGACGGAGGCGTTCACGGGCAAGGTCCCCTTCTCCCGCTTCTGGCTGCACAACGGCTGGCTGCAGCTGGGCGAGGAGAAGATGAGCAAGTCGCTCGGCAACATCATCACCATCCGTTCCGCGCTCGACACCTACGGCGCCGACGCCATCCGCCTCTTCGTCCTGGGGTCCAGCTATCGCAAGCCG
>Ga0073934_10008961_pt1 | contig 13054 bp, 9 predicted proteins | sample LarsenN4metaG_FD_76834 | JGI IMG/M metagenome (GOLD analysis project Ga0073934, IMG submission 76834) | Hot spring sediment bacterial and archeal communities from British Columbia, Canada, to study Microbial Dark Matter (Phase II) - Larsen... ...
CGCGGCGGCTTCACCCTGATCGAGCTCCTGGTGGTGATTTCGATCATCGCCGTGTTGATCTCGCTGATCGCTCCTGCGGTGCAATCCGCCCGGCGTGCGGCGCGGAACATCGAGTGCGTGAACAACCTGAAGAACCTGGGGGTGGCCATCCACAATTTCGCGTCCGCGAACAACACCCGCCTCCCCCCGCTGGAGAGCACGGTCTACAGCGACCTCGATTCACCCCAAGATGGACTTCAATCCGACGAAATTGCCGGCGCTCTGGGCTACGGCTGGCCGGTCGCCCTGTTGCAGTACGTGGACCGCGCGGAAATGCACCGAACCTTCCTGGCGGCGTCGGAGAACGGGGTGTGGTACGTCCCCGGATCCACCGACGTGGCCCCCTATGTGGGCATCACCGGGGTGAGCGGCAATCCGCAGCTCAACACCTGGCTCAAGGTCTTCACCTGTCCGGAGGACGACAATAACTTCAAGCAGCCGCTGGGCCTGAGCTATGCGGCCAACATTGGTTACATCGCCGAAGACTTCTGGGGGGGCGACAACCCCTATGGCGGCGTGATTGCCCGGCGGACGGACATTTACTGGGCCGGCAGCACGTACAACGTCAAGGTGGCTCGGGGTTCGGGGCTCTTTTTCCGAACGGTCCGGGGCGTGCCGGGTGAGGACGCCGTGACGACCCTCGATGACGTCTCCCAGGGGGACGGTCAGGGGCAAACGGTCATGCTGGCGGAGAACCGGCAGTCGCGCAACTTCATCTCGCGGGATGCCGACGACATCAGCTTCAGCATCCCCATTAACCTGGCCTCGGGCGTGAATTCGGCACCGTCGGACGTGGCCGGAACGAGCGGCGACATCGGAACCAGCGCCGGGCCGCTGGCCTTCCAGGCCGGGTTCACGCTGTGCGTGGCGACGCCCTGCCCGGTCGGCACCAAGAACGGTCTGCCGATGAGCAATGCCAACGCGGCTCCGGGAACGGCTCCGCGGCCGAGCACGAACCACGCCGGCAATTTCAATACGCTCTTTGTGGACGGTGCGGCACGCGGCCTCAACCAGCAGATCGACTACCGCGTGTGGGCGCAACTCATGACGATGGATGGCCAGCGCAACGGCCAGGGGATCGTCAACCAGAGCGACTACCTCAATTAGTCGCGTCCTGGCCGGGATTGTTCACGCAACGTCGCGAAGCCCACGGGTGGCCACCCGTGGGCTTCTCCGTTGATGGTGGTCATCGCGACCCGAGCAGCCCCTCCACATGCACCGCGACGCTGTCCACTAGCGCGTCCACGTCGTAGCCTCCTTCCAGCATGCTCACCAGCCGGCCCTGGCAGAACTCGTTCGCCACGCCGAGCACCATCTCTGTCAGCGCGGCGAAGTCCTCCGTCTCCAGTCCCAGCGAGCCGATCGGGTCGCGGTGGTGGGCGTCGAACCCGGCGCTCACCAGCACCAGTTGCGGCTGACACTTCGCCGCGGCGTCGCGCAGCATCCGCTCGAACCGGGCCAGAAACTCCTTTCGCGGCGTGCCGAAGGTCACCGGCAGGTTGAACGTCCAGCCCAGCCCGCGGCCTGCGCCGGTTTCGTCCGCGGCCCCGGTGCCGGGGTAGAACGGATCGCGGTGCGACGAGAAGAAGCAGACGTCGTCGCGGCTGTAAAACACGTCCTGCGTGCCGTTGCCGTGATGCACGTCCCAGTCGACGATCAGCACCCGCTCGAGGTCGTGGGTCCGCAGGGCGTGCTCGGCGGCGAGGGCCACATTGTTGAACAGGCAGAAGCCCATCGCCGAGTCCGGAAGGGCATGGTGTCCGGGCGGTCGGACCAGGCAGTGGGCGTTGGTGTCGACGCCGGTCAGCACGGCGTCCACGGCGGACAAGACCGTTCCCGCGGCGAGCTGGGCGACGTCGAAAGACGCCGGACTGACGACGGTGTCGGCCTCGATCCGTCCGCCCCCCTGCTGGGCGAATTGTCGGACTGCGGCGATGTACTCGCGCCCGTGCAGCCGGGCGATTTCGTCGATCAGGGCCGGCCGCGGCGTCCCGGCGATCCACCGGGCGGCGATCCCGCGGGCGTCGAGGACGCGGTCGATGGCGGCAAGTCGGGCGGGCGATTCCGGGTGGCGGCCGGTCTCGTGCTTTTGAAATCGGGGGTCGCGGTAGAGGAGGGTCATGGGATGGTCCGTTCTGGACTGGATGTCGTGCTGCTGTTCGACCGTTTTTTCCGCTGGGGAGAGGGGGAGAAGGGGAGCCGGGGAAAGAAAGACCTTGCGATGTCGCGGTCTGCTTTCTCTCTCCCCGGCTCCCTGGCTCCCATGCTCCCCGGCTAAAAAAGGCCCCGGCTTGTTACGACCGCTAAAACCGCACCACCCGCCGTCGGCAGAACCGGCCGCGAGACGGATAGCGTGCGCCCGTGGGGGTATGGTACACTTCCGGGAACCGAATTCGTTTCCGATAATCCTTTCGCAACGCGGCAATTCGACCTCGCAGCGGCCTCACCTCTGAAGGACGTCTCCGTGCGACAATTCACTCCGTGGCGACCGCACCCGTGGGGGGCGAACGGATGGCTTTGCCGGGTGGTCGCTGTCGCCGGGTGCGCGGCGTTGTTGGCCGTGCTGGGTAACCCCGCGGCAGTTGTCGGCCAGGGCTTTCGTCCCAAGACGACGAAGACGACCCAGCCGCCGACCAAAGGGAAGACGCCGCCGCCACCGCCGCCGGCCAGCAAGCCGTTGGAGATCGATCCGACCAAGCTTCCCGAGGGTTACGAGCCGCCGGCGGCGCCGCCGGAATTGATGGAGCTCGAAAAGCCGCTCATCACGCCGGAGGAACTGGACGCCTACAAGAAGCTGCTGGGGCAGTATCGGACGCGGATTCGCAACTCGGCGCTGAACAAGGAAGACCGGGACATCATCGAGAAGGGGCTGAAGTACCGGCTGTACTCGATGACGCTCAAGGAGAACGAGCGGAACCTGCACAAGCTTCGCGAAGACCTGACCGTGCAGGATCTGCAGTTTGCCGGCAAGCTTGTGCCGAAAGCGGCCGATGTCGCCCCGTTCCGCAAGTACATTCTCGATCAGATCATTCGGCTGACCGAGCCGATGCTGGAGAACAGCTTCCTGGTGCGGTTGCAGGCCGTGACGCTGCTGGGGGAACTGGAGCTGACGCCGGTCGATACGCAGCGGAATCTGCCGCTGGAAATGTACACACCCGCGTGTGAGTTGCTGATCAAGGTGCTGTCCGATCCCCAGCAGCCCCTGCCGGTGAAGATTGCGGCGGCCCGCAGCCTGGTGCGGCAATGCCGGTACGGCAAGCCCCCGGTCGAGCTCAAGCACAAGATTGCGTCCGCCGCGGTCGCGGAACTGGCCAAAACCAGCCCGAATGAAACGCACTGGTGGTACCAGACGCGGCTCATGGAGGTGCTGGAGCAACTGGACGTCACGCTCGATCTGCAGACCCGCAAGCCGTTCATCGTCAATGCGCTGCTGAACGTGCTGAACGATCCGCAGCGCGACTGGCAGGCCCGGGCTCAGGCCGCGCACTCCCTGGGGCGCGTGCCGTTCGACCCTGCTCAGGTGCAGCCGCAGGCCGTGCTGCGGGACATCATGCAGTTCGCGCTCGATCTGTCGAAGGCGGCCCAGCAGGATCCGAAGAACGCCCAGTGGAAGACCTGCCTGCTGAAGCTGTATCTCGCGTTCCAGCCTCGCGGCGGCGACGACACGGAAGCCACTCGCCGGTCACGTGGCGGATTGCTGAACAGCCCCACCGCCGCCGTGGCGTCGCTGGCCCAGCAGACCTATCCGCTGGTCGTGCCGATCGTCAACAGCGTCCTCAACGACAAGCCGATCGCCGCCCAGATGATCCAGGCCGTGGACGATTGGGTGCAGAAGAACAAACCCATGAACGCCGCCCAGGCCCAACGGGCCACGGACACGGCAGCGACCGACACGCCGTAAGCGCTCCGCGGCAGGCGGTCAATCCGCCGGGACGCAGCGCTCCCGGGCCCAGGCCCGCAGGTGGGCGATCCGCTCGGGCATCACCGCCGACAGCGACCGGGTCTTCGCCAGTTCCTCGAGCAGAATGTCGGTCGACAGCTCCTGCCGCCGCGAAAACGCCGCATACAGCCCGCTGCGGACCGCCTGTTCCAGTTCGGCCCCGCTGAAGCCGTCCGCCGCCGCGCTCAACCGGTCCAGATCGAACGCCGCCGGGTCGCGGCCGCGCCGCGCGAGGTGAATGCCGAGGATGCGGCGCCGCGCTGCGGCGTCGGGCAGGTCGATGAAGAACATCTCGTCAAACCGCCCCTTGCGCATCAGCTCGGGCGGCAGTTGCGAGACGTCGTTGGCGGTGGCGACGAGAAAGATCGGATGCCGGTGGTCCTGCATCCAGGTCAGGAGCGTGCCGAACATCCGCTGCGACAGCCCGCCGTCAGACGAGTCGCTGGCCACGGACGCGAACGCCTTTTCGATTTCGTCGATCCACAGCACCACGGGGGCCATCGCCTCGGCCTGCCGCAGCGCCTGCCGCAGGCGGTTCTCGCTTTCGCCGATGTATTTCTGGTAGAGCACGCCGGGGTCGAGCCTGAGCAGCGGCATGTTCCAGTCGCTGGCGACGACCTTGGCGCACAGGCTTTTGCCGCAGCCCTGCACGCCGAGCATGAGCACGCCGCGGGGCGGTTCCACGCCGAAGTCGCGGGCCTCCTGCGAGAAGCCGCCCCGCCGCAGCCGCAGCCAGTCCTTCAGATTGGCCAGGCCGCCGATGTCGTCGGGGGAGAAATCGGCGATGATCGACTCGAGGCAACCGGTGGACCCCAGGAGTTGCCGCTTGGCGTCCACAATCCGCGACAGGTCGTTTCCCGTCAGCCGATAGTCCTGATAGATCGCCGAGGCGATGACCCGCTCGGCTTCGCTGGCGGTCAGCCCCCGCAGCGTCTGGACGAGTTGATCCATCTCGCTGCGGGTGATGTGCGACGTCACCTCGTACAGCGATTCGCTCTGGATGCGGCGATAGGTGTCCCGGACCGTCTGCTCCAGTTCCTCGGCAGTGGGCCAGCCGACGTCGTACCGCACCACCAGCCGGCTGGCCTCGGCGGGAAACGGCAGGTACTCCAGGCAGACCAGCGCACACCGCAGGTTGCGGCAGACGGGGGACAGATCGCGCAGCAGGCGGTGCACCTGCGCGTCCTTCAAATGCGGTCCCAGGTCGCGAAAGTTGAACACGGTCTGTTCGCCGCTGCGAAGCACGTACTTCAGCGCGTCGGCCGGTTTGCCCGGCGGGGCGTGTTCCCGCTTCGGCGTGCCCTGCTCATCGAGCTCCCACAACCCGCGGGTCAGCGACCAGTCGCAGACTTTGCGCTGCAGCGCAGCGGCGGTGGCGCGAACGGTCGCGGTCGCCCGGTCTTCGTCCGTGGTTTCGATCAGAATCAGCGGATGCCCCGCCCGGATCAGCAGCGCCAGGGAATCAGACACGATGTGGAACCATTTGCAGTGTGATTCAGAACGGTGAGGAAATTGTACGGCGACGGCGAGGTTCCCACAGCCCCAAGGACGAGCGGGGGGACCTCAGCCCTCCCCGCTCGCCGGCAAGACCTGCGACGCCCGTGGCGGTAGAATGCAGACGGTATGCCACTCACGAGACCGACGATGTCCGAACCCGCACCCAGGCTGCTCCGCACGCAAACCGGCGGCGTGCTGACGCTGACGCTCAACCGGCCCGAACGCCGCAACGCCCTGTCGGAGGCCTTGCTCGCCGAGCTGGAATCGGCGCTCGACGCGCTCGCCGCCGACTCGCAGGTGCGGTGTCTCGTCCTGGCCGCCGCGGGGACGGTGTTCAGCTCCGGTCACGACCTGGGGGAGATGGCCGGCCGCAGCGCGGGGGAGTATGAGGTGCTGTTCGCCCGCTGCTCGCGGGTGATGCTGAAACTAAGGTCGCTGCCGCAGCCGGTGATCGCCCGCGTGCAGGGGCTGGCGACGGCGGCCGGTTGTCAGCTCGTCGCCGCGTGCGATCTGGCGGTGGCGTCCACCGAGGCGAAGTTCGCCACGCCGGGGGTGAAGATCGGCCTGTTCTGCACCACGCCGATGGTCCCTTTGGTAAGGAACATTCCCGCGAAGGTGGCGATGGAGATGCTGCTCACCGGGCAACCGATCACCGCCCAGCGGGCTTTCGAGGTGGGCCTCGTCAACCGCGTCGTGCCCGCCGAACAGTTGGATGCGGCCGTCATGGAATACGCCGACGCCGTCGTGTCCAGCAGCCCGCTGGTGCTGCGGCTCGGCAAGCGGGCGTTCTATGACCAATACGCGCTGTCCGAGACGGAGGCCTACCGGCAGGCCACGGAGGTGATGACCCACAACGCGGGCTGCCATGACGCCCAGGAAGGGATCACCGCCTTTCTCGCCAAGCGAAAGCCCGAGTGGACGGGGGAATGACGCCGTGAGCCTGCTGTCGTTTGACGAGCTGTACGCCGCGGCGGACCGGTCGGCGACGCGCGTGCCGGTGGTGGCGGCCGGGGGGGCGGACCGCACGGTCCTGGAAGCGCTGGCCGAAGCGCATCGCCGGGGATGGGTCGCGCCGATTGTCACCGGCGTTGAATCGGAGATTCGCGCTCTGGCCGACGCTGCCCATGTGGAACTGTCGCCGTTCCGCATTGTCTCCAGCGATGATGCAGCGGCGGCGGCCGTGGGGGAGGTCCGGTCGGGCCGGGCGGCGTTGCTGATGAAGGGCCAGATCGCCACGCCTGCCTTGATGAAAGCCGTCCTGGACCGCCATGCCGGTCTGCGGACCGGGCACGTCATCGGCCAGGTGGTGATGATGGAGATCCCCCGCGATGACCGACGGTTCCTGCTCACAGACACGGGCATTACCATCCAGCCCACATTCGAGCAGAAGCTCGATTTGCTCCACGGGCTGGTCGACGTGGCCCGCGGATTGTGGCGGCCTGACGCCGGCCCGGCGAACCCCAGGGTCGCCGTGATGGCCGCGACGGAAAAGGTGACCGAGGCGATGCCCGATACGCTGGAGGCGGCCGAGCTGCAGCGGCGGAGCGCGGCCGGGGAAATCCCCGCGTGCGTTGTGGAGGGGCCGCTGTCGTTCGATCTGGCCTACGCCAGCGACGCCGGGGAAAAGAAGCGGCTGTCGGGGTCGGTGGTCGGAGCCGCCGATGCGATGCTGTTTCCCAATCTGCTGTCGGCGAACCTGACGGTGAAGGGGATCATGTACACGGCGGATTGCCGCTTTGGCGGCGTGCTGATTGGGACCACGGAGCCGGTGGTGTTCATGTCCCGTGCGGACACGACCGCCACGCGGCTGAACTCGCTGGCGCTGACGCTGCAATGGCTCCGCGTGCGGGGAACAGGCCGCTGACCGGCCAACGCTTCGCGGTTGCGGGGCGTTCCCGTCAGCGACTACAGTGCAGCCGTCGCCAGGACGGTCGCGGAGACCGTGATGAAGATCGTGTTATGCCAGCAGTGTTGGGCCTGGGTGCCATCTCAGGGGGAGCAGTGTCCTGAGTGTCACCAGGCGCTCGATTTGGATGTGCCGGATCCGTCGCCGGCGCAGCTGGCGGAGCGGCTGGGGGAGGCGGTTTGCCGGATCGCCGCGGTGCAACTGGACCGTCGCAAGCTGCCCCAGCGGGGTCGCCTGTGGGGCACGACGGCCGGACTGCTGTTCCTCCCCGAACTGATGGTGCTGGCGGATGGTTCGTTGGCCGATCCGCTGGAGGCCGGCGATTCCGGAAGCTGGAGCTGGTTCGGACTCTGGCGGCGATCGAACCGGCGGTTCTCGACGAGTTGGGAGGAAGACTTGCCCCCGGCCGAGCCATGGGATGTCGCCGCCGCGTTTCTGGACCGTCCCGGGGCGGCGTTTTTCGCCCGGGAGGAAATCGTCCGGTTGTGGAATCGCGGACGGACCTGGACGCTGCAGCGCACCATCGGCCGCACCGTGAAATGGACCATGCTGTCCCCGCCCGAAGTCTGGCGGCCCGCGTGGCGGCAACTGTTCCAGACCGCCGCCGAATGGCGCTGCGTCGCCTCGCCGTGACCAGGCAGGAAACAAGAACACCGCAAAGGCGCGAAGCACGCGAAGAGGCAAAGAGGTTGGCCACAATCGGCGCACAGATCCCCAAAGAAGTCAGACGTCCAGTCTTTAGGCTGCTCCTTGTGACTTTTGTGCCGTTTGTGGCAATGACCTTCTCTTGTATTCTTTCGCGTCCTTTGAGTCCTTGGTGGTAAAGCTTCCTTCGAGCGTTCCGATTCCCCATGTTGCTGACCGCCGTCGATCTTGTCCGCCAGTTTGATCGGGAACCGGTCCTCGACCGGGTGACGTTCGAGGTCCGCGCGGGAGAGCGCATCGGACTGGTGGGGCCGAACGGCGCCGGCAAGACGACGCTGCTGAAGATTCTGGCCGGGCAGGACCATGCCGACGCCGGGCAGGTGTCGCTGGCGTCGGACGCCAGCGTCGACCTGCTCGAACAGCATCCCGAATTCGCGCCCGAGCGCACGCTGCTCGAAGAGGTCCGCCGGGGATTCGGCGCGATCTTCGCGCTGCAGCACGAGGCCGTCGAACTGGCCCAGCGGATGTCGACTGTGAGCGATCCGCAGGAGCTCGCCCGACTGTCGAAGCGCTACGATGTGGTGCAGCACGAGCTGCACCACCGCAACGGGTTTCACGTCGATCATCGAATCGACGAAGTGCTCGCGGGGCTCGGCTTCGATCGCAGCCAGTACTCACAGCCGCTGACGACGCTCAGCGGCGGCCAGCAGAACCGCGTGCTGCTGGCCCGGCTGCTGCTCAAGTCGCCCGATCTGCTGCTGCTCGACGAGCCGACCAACCATCTCGACATCGCCGCCACGGAATGGCTGGAGGACTACCTCGCGTCGGGCCAGCGGACGGCGATTGTGGTCAGCCACGACCGGTACTTCCTGGACCGGGTCTGCAACCGGATTCTGGAACTGCACCGCGGCCGGCTGACCGACTACCCGGGCAACTTCACGCAATACTGGCGGCTGCGCGAGGAGCGGCAGCTCGTCGCCGACCGGGCTTACCAGAAACAGCAGGAGCTCATCGCGCGGACCGAGGACTACATCGTCCGCAACAGGTACGGGCAAAACGCCACGCGGGCCAAGGACCGGGAGCACAAGCTCGCGCGGACCCTGGAGCAGAGCGTCGAGCGGATTCAGACCATCCAGGGGCCCCCCATGGGTTTCGCCCCCCCCACCCGGACCGGCGACTGGGTGATCGACGCCGTCGGCCTGACCAAGGGATTCGACCGGCCCCTGATCGAGAATCTGACCCTCCGCATCCAGCGCGGCGAACGCTGGGGGCTGCTCGGCCCGAACGGCGCGGGGAAAACCACGCTGCTCCGGATCCTGCTCGGCGAACTGCAACCCGACGCCGGCTCCGTCCGCTTCGGCGCCAATGTGAACTACGCCTATTTCGACCAGCAGCTGCAGAGCGTCGATCCGTCGGCGACCGCCATCGATGCCGTCCGCCCCCCGAACGTGGCCCGCTACACCGACGGCCAGTTGCGCGATCTGCTGGCCCGGTTCGGTGTCACCGGCGAGCTGGCGCTGCAAACCGTCGGGGCGATGAGCGGCGGCGAACGAAGCAAGGTGGCCCTGGCCCGGCTCGCCGCCCTCGAACCCAATGTGTTGATTCTCGACGAACCGACCAACCATCTCGATCTCTGGTCCCGCGACGCGCTGGAGCGGGCCTTGTGCGAATTCGCCGGCACGGTCCTGTTCGTCAGTCACGACCGGTATTTCCTGGACCGCGTGGCGACCAATCTGCTGGTGCATGAAGGGGACCGTTGGTTTGAGCACGGCGGGAACTACACTTCTTACGTGGCATTCCGCAAGGCCGCCCGCGAGGAGCAGGCGGCCGAGTCGCCGCGTGCGCGGCCCAGGGAGCGGCCCACGGACAAAGCCCCCGAGAAGGAGTCACGCCGCAAGCGACGATTTCCGTATCGCAAAGTGGCCGATCTCGAAGCCGACATCGCCGAGGCCGAAGCGACCCTGGCCCGTTGCCAGGCGGATCTGGCCGACAGCCAGGTGCATCGGGATCCCGACCGGCTCAAAGCCACGATGGAACTTTACGAGTCCACTCAGGCCCGCCTGGAAACGCTGTTCGAGCATTGGGAGGAAGCCGTGGAGTTGAACTGAGGCTAACGGGGCAGGCACTTTCATCGCGTCGGTGGCAGACGCTGTCACTTTTCCTTCGGACAAGGAACTTCTGTGAATCCTGTGGACGTCCTTTCGCGCTGGCTGCATGTCGGCACGGCGATCGTGTTGCTCGGCGGCACGGCTTACATTCGGTTCGTGCTGATGCCCGCGGCGAAACAACTGCCGGATGTCGAGCACGAAAAACTGCGGGAGCTGGTCACCGCCCGGTGGAAGCGGTTCGTCCACGGGGGGATTGCCCTGTTGCTGCTGACGGGGTTCTACAACTATTTCCAAGCCACCCCGGCGGACGCTTTCCGCAAGCAGTACCACATGCTGGTGGGGATCAAGATCCTGCTGGCGCTGGCGGTCTTTGCACTGGGGTCGGCACTGGTGGGACGGTCCCGGGCCCTGGCCGGCCTGCGGCAAAGCGCAGCGACCTGGTTGGGAGTCGTCCTGCTGCTGGGAGCCGTGATTGTGGGCATTTCCAGCTATCTCAAAGTGGCCGGGCAGGCTGCGCTCCGGGGGCCGATTCCCGCGGCGGCGGCCCCCGCCGATTGATGCCGACCGGCATCTGCTGGGATTCCGGGCAACGGTCGCGATCTTTGGGTAACGATCGCGATCGTGCTGCGTCTTAAGTGAGGGGATTCGCCTGCAGTGGGAATCCTCCCCGGGCTGGCGCGCGTGGCGGTTTGTCAGGCCACGGAAACTCGGCGGGGAGGAACCTGAGAAAAATCCGCCGGGCTGAACCCGAATTTTCCTCCGGGTGTCCAACGGTTGGCGTAGTACCGCTACAGAGAATCCCGAATGGACACATGACGAGGAAGTGTTGCAGAATTCGCTGATCCAGCGGGATGATTGTCACGTTTAGTCTTCTCGAGTTCCCTCCGCAAAATGCCAAATCCTAAGTAGAAATCCGGCCTGTTCGCTCGTTGTAGCATGTACTGGCACCAAGTTTGCTTCCCAGGAGAGCGATCCTTTCTTGTGGGAGGAGGTCGCAAATGTCCACGTATCGAAATCCCGCCATCCGGCAACTTCGCGACCAGCAGATCCGGTACGCCCCCCGGGACGTCCGGCTGTCGCAGGTGGACCGGGCCGAGCGGTTCCTGAATCAGTTGGATAGCAGCAAGTCCTATCGCTATCAGGACTTGTGCGAGCAGATTACGCAGTACCGGCCGGAGATGTACCCCGATCTGGTGATCACTGGCGAAGAGGCGGTGCACGACTTGCGCTGCTTCGTGGAGGACCTGTCCGACAGCATCGATCTCCCTGCCGAAGCGGCGGGGGAGGAAGTCTGGACGGTCGAAGATGTCAGCAAGCGGTTCAACGTCTCGACGAAGACCGTGGCCCGCTGGCGCGACCGGGGGCTGGTTAGTCGCCGGTTCCGGTTCGGCGGACGCAAGCGCGTGGGTTTTCTGCGGTCCAGCGTGGAGCGGTTTGTCAGCCGGAATCCGGATGACGTCGAACGGGGCTCCAGCTTCAGCCAGGTGTCCCTGGACGAGCGCGAGCAGATGATCCATTGGGCCCGTCGATTGGCGCGGGCCGGGGCGTGTCCCACCGAAGTGAATCGTCGGCTGGCCCGCCGGTTCAAGCGGTCGGCCGAGACGATCCGCTACACCCTGAAGAGTTACGACCGCGAGCATCCGGAAGTCGCTGTGTTCCCTGACGCCAGTTCTCCGTTGAGCGACGAGCACCGTCGGGAGCTGTACCGCAGCTTCCGCAAGGGGGTGGCTGTCGATGCGCTCGCGGAGCGCTATCGGCGGACCAAGGCGAGCATCTACCGGATTGTGACCGAGGTCCGGGCCCAGTTGCTTCTGGAGCAGCCGATCGACTTCATGGACTCGACCGAGTTCCACGCCCCGGATGCGGAAGCCAGGATTCTGACCGCGCCGCCGGCCACCGAACGGCGGTCGGGCGCCATCAAGCCGCCCCCCGGATTGCCCCCGTACCTGGCCAGTCTGTATGCCATTCCCCTGCTGACGAAGGAGGAGGAAGTCTATTACTTCCGGAAGATGAACTTCCTGAAGTACCAGGCCGCGCAGTTGCAGAAGCAGATCGACCCCGCTCATCCGCGGGCCAAGGAGATGGACCGGATCGAGCAGTTGATCGACCAGGCGACCGAGATCAAGAACTTCCTGATCCGCAGCAATCTGCGGCTGGTGGTGTCGATCGCCAAGCGGCACATGAAGCCCACGACGAGCTTCTTCGAAATGGTCAGCGATGGGAACATGTCCCTGATCCGGGCCATCGAGAAGTTCGACTTCACCAAGGGCTTCAAGTTCTCGACCTATGCCAGTTGGGCGATCATGAAGAACTATGCCCGGTCGATCCCGGCCGAGCACGTGCGGCTGGACCGCTTCCGCACGGGGAACGACGAGGTGTTCAGCAACTCGTCCGACCCGCGGAGTGACCAGTTCCTGGAGGAGAGCAACAACCAGAAGCAGCGGGAGCTGATCCTGTCGATTCTGGACCACCTCGACCCGCGCGAGCGCGAGATCATCGTGCATCGCTATGGGCTGAGCGAAGGGGCCGTGCCCCTGACCTTGGAACAGGTCGGCAGCCGCTTCGGGGTCACGAAGGAGCGGATCCGGCAGTTGGAGGCGCGGGCGCTTCGCAAGATGCGCAAGTTGGCGCAGGACAAAAGCCTGGAGATTCCGGGGCTGGAATAGCCCGGCCGATTTCCCCGGCCCGCCTGGCTGACTCTTCGGTCGGGCGGGCCGATTTTTTTGTGTCGGCCGGGGTCGTCACCGAACGGGCGGCGTGGTTGGCGTGTCCTCGCCGGTTGCGGTTGTGATGCAAGCCAGGGCGATCGCCTATTTCACATAGCCGAACATGGCGAAGAGTCGTTGAGAATTCCGTGTGAAGCTGCGGAGTTTGGAAGCGAAGTTGTCGGTGCCGATCTGGCGGAGCCAGTTCAGGGCC